>OGNF01001507.1_pt1 | contig 20975 bp, 17 predicted proteins | sample 1573321 | NCBI WGS metagenome assembly OGNF01 (sample SAMEA2581911, study PRJEB24529) | metagenome | biome: Human gut stool | place: China | collected 2011
TGCTGGACGAGGTGTGGGGCTTTGAGTATTACGGCGACAGCCGCACCATTGATGTCCACGTCAAGCGCCTGCGCGAAAAGCTGGCCGGGGCTTCTGATAAGTGGGAGCTGAAAACCGTCTGGGGCGTGGGCTATAAGTTCGAGGTGCGTCAGTAATGCGTAAAAGTATCTCCACGGCCTTTTTCTCCATGGTGTCCACCCTGATGGTGCTGGGCATCGTGCTGATGGGCTGCTCGGAGTGGGTGCTGTTCAAGAATTATTTTGCGAAGGATCGCTACGAAACACTGGATCAGGTGGTAAATGTCGCCAAGCGCACTGCGGAGTATCTGGTAAACAGCGAGACCATGCCGCAGGGCGCAGAGCTGGACGCTTTGAACACCAAGCTGGAGATCATCGGCGAGAGCGCCGAGGCTTATCTGTTTTTCACCGACCGGCAGGGCAATGTGCTCATCGCCTCCGACCCGGACAAGCTTACCACCACCACCGTGCCGCTGGATATCTGCCAGCGTGCCAATGCAGTGGCTGACCCGGACGCCCGGCACTACCACGCTTTCGGCGATTTGGGCGGTGCCCTGACCGAAAAAAGCTATATCGCGGCGGTGGAGACCATCGACGACCAGAGCCTGTTCAGCGGCTGGCTGTTTTTGTGCTCCTCCGGCGCGCAGCTCACCGACTTCAAGCAGCAGTTCTGGTCCAACTTCCTCATGTCTGCCTGCGTGATGCTGCTGTGCGCCAGTGTGCTGACCCGCCTGCTGATGCGTCAGCTTACCGACCCGCTGCAGAAGGTGACCGATGCCGCCCAGCGCTTTGGCGGCGGCGACCTCTCCGTCCGCGTGGAGGGCGTGGAGGGCGATGGCGAGGTGGCAGACCTTGCCCGCACCTTCAACCAGATGGCGGAGAACATCCAGTCCAACGATAACTCCCGGGGTCAGTTCATGGGCAACATCGCCCACGAACTGCGCACCCCCATGACCACCATCAAGGGTTTTGTGGACGGCATTCTGGACGGCACCATCCCGCCCGAGATGCAGAACCACTATTTGCAGCTGGTCAGCGAGGAGACTGGCCGTCTGGCACGGCTCATCCAGAATATGCTGGATCTCTCCAAGCTGGAAAGCGGCGAGTATCAGGTGAACGCCCGGATGTTCAATATCTGGGAGACCCTGACCGGCGTGGCGCTTGCCGCAGAGCAGCGCATCAATGACGGCATGATCGAGCTGGAAGGCCTGACCATGGATGAAAAGGTGCTGGTCTATGCCGACCCCGACCTGATCCATCAGGTGGCGTATAACCTGCTGGACAACGCCATCAAGTTCACCCCGGCGGGCGGCACCATCCGCTTCAGCGTGGAAAAGCTGGGGCCCGAGGCCGAGATCTCCATCTGGAACTCCGGGCAGGGCATCAGCCCGGAGGCGCTGCCCTATGTGTTCGAGCGGTTCTACAAGGAGGACCGCTCCCGCGGCCTGCACGCCCGCGGCTCCGGTTTGGGACTGAACATCTGCAAGGTGCTGGTCAATCTGTCCGGCGGGCAGATCCGCGTGGAGAGCCAGCAGGGCGAGTGGTGCCGCTTTGTGTTCACCCTGCCCACCTGTTCCCCCAATCCCGGCGGCATGAAGCGCCTGCCGGATGCCGCCGGGCAGCCCGGCGCAGTGGAGGACCCCGCCAGCATGAAGCCGGTAGAATAAGACCCCGCAGCCAGACTGCCCCGCCCGGGCGGTCTGGCTGCTTTGGCGTTGTTGGAATAAAAATTCTGCTTACCGCTGTGACCCCCTCTTGTGAAAATGCGTTTGGAGCACTCCGCAGAGTGCGACAAACGCGGAATTAAAAATCTATTTTCCGCTGAATATGGCCAGAGCAACGCGGAGGCCATTCCAAATCGTCCTGCTTCAAAGAAAGCTGCTGCAAAATGGCAAGCCTTCGGCGGCAGCTGCGCGGCACATGGAGATGCTGCCGCGCAATGGACTTTTTGCGCTATTTACGACTTTTCGGTGAAAAAAACTGCTGCGGGTTTGATTTTTTGGCCGTTTTCATGTAAACTAAAAGGTAACCATGCCCGCGTATTTTTTGCCCGGCAGAACCCTGCAAAACGCGCAACGCATGGGATAAAAAATGCTAAAAATAACGGAGCGTAATGAAATATTATGGCCATCGTAAGTCCTTCTATTCTTTCTGCTGATTTTGGCAAGCTGGGTGCAGACTGCCGCATGGTGCTGGACGCCGGTGCACAGATGCTGCACTACGACGTGATGGACGGGCATTTTGTGCCCAATATCAGCTTTGGCGTGCCGGTGCTCAAAAGCCTGCACAAGGCGCTGCCGGATGCCTTTTATGACGTGCATCTGATGATCAGCCACCCGCTGCAATACGCCGAGCCCTTTATCAAGGCCGGTGCTACCCTGTATAACTTCCATCTGGAGTGCGAAGATGATATTCAGGCCACCATTGACGCCGTGCGTGCGCTGGGCTGCAAGGTGGGTCTGACCATCAAGCCCGGCACCCCGGCCCAGGCGCTGGCACCTTGGCTGGAGCAGCTGGATCTGGTGCTGGTGATGAGCGTGGAGCCCGGCTTCGGCGGGCAGAAGTTCATGCCCTCGGCGCTGGAAAAGCTGCGCTGGCTCAAGGAAGAGCGGGCAAAGCGGAGCGCCCGCTACCTGCTGGAAGTGGATGGCGGCGTGGATGACACCACCGCCCCCCTGTGTGTGGAGGCGGGTGCCGATATTCTGGTGGCGGGCAGTGCCGTGTTCGGCGCAGCCGACCCGGCTGCGGCGGTGCGCCGTCTGGCCGCCCTGTGAGAGGTGCCTTACCATGGATGAACGTTTGATCCAGCAGCAGGAGCAGGAGCTTGCAAAGACGGGGCGGTACTATCTGCACGTCTGCTTTATGACCATCCCGCTGCTCTGCATGGCCTGCTTCCTGTACGGTCTGCGGCCCCTGCTGCTCTGCGGCGCGGCGCTGCTCACCGGCAACCTGTGTGACCGCCTGGTCTCCCTGCTGCGCCGCCGCGTGTATCGGGCCGGGGATTTCTCCAACGAGAGCTTTGCCCTCATCATCGCTCTGCTCATGCCCGCCACGGTGGACTGGTATGTGGTCATTATGGCGGTGCTGGCCGGTGTCCTCATCGGCAAGGAGGTGTTCGGCGGCTACGGCAGCTATCCCTTCAACCCCGCTGCTGTGGGCTACGCCGTGGCGGCGGTGTCCTGGCCGGAGCAGGTGTTCCGCTACCCCCAGCCCTATACCAACATCCCCCTGTGGGATGCCACCGGCGTGCCGGTGTCCAGCACCATCTCGGATACCCTGCGCAGCGGCGGCAGCCTGAACATCAGCGCCATTTCGCTGGGCCTGGGCGAGTACGCCGCCCCCATGGGCACGGGTGCCGCCCTCATCCTTCTGGCCTGCGGGCTTTTTCTCTGGCTGCAAAAGGATGTCCGTCTGGGCGCTTCTGTCAGCTTTGTGGTCACCTGTGCCCTCATCGCCTTCCTCTTCCCCCGTCAGGTGGGAGTATACGGCGTGGACATCGCCCTGCGCCTGCAGTGTGTGCGGGATGAGCTGCTGACCGGTGCCATGCTGTTCAGCGCGGTGTTCCTGCTCAACGAGCCCTACACCTGCGCCCATCACCATCTGGGCCGCATCCTGTACGGTGTGCTGGTGGGTGCGATCACCATGGGCTTCCGGTATTACGGCGTGTACGAGACGGGTGTCTGCTTTGCTCTGCTCACGGTCAACAGCATTTCCGGCTGGATGGACCGCACCGAGAGCCGCCTGTACCAGCTGATGCACCGCCCTGCGGCCGGAAAGGAGGGCGCTGAATGAAACGCTCCATTGCAGAACTGATCACCCGTGATCCTGAAAAGTTCGCCCACCATGACCGGGTGTTCAAAAATAACCCCGTTGTCATGCAGGGCATGGGTCTGGCTCCGCTGGTGGTGCTTGCCACCACGGGCAAAAATGCTTTGATGCTGGCCGTGGCTGTGGCCCTGCTGCTCACGCCTTCCCGGATGTTGGCCTGCCTGGTCAGCCGCCTGTTCCCCCTGCGGGACGAGCAGCCCGCCCCGGAAGAGCTGGAGAAAAAGCTGCTGCCCCGGGCGCTGGTGTACAGCGGCAGTGCGGCGGTGGTCTACCTCGCCGCTTATCCCATCCTGAACGCCGTGTTCGGCACCGACCTGCTGATGCTGGGCATCTACCTGCCCATGCTGGTGGTGGAGCCCCTGCTGACCTACCGCTTTGGCCGTGTGCAGGAATCTATGCACAAGGCTGTCTCCAAGGGTCTGCGCATCACGGTGGGCTACGCGCTCATCCTGTTCATCGTGGGCTGCCTGCGGGAGTGGCTGGCGCTGGGCAGTGTGTTTGGAGTCCAGCTCAGCCGCTCTGTCCTGCCCATGGCATCCATGCCGGCAGGCGGTTTCATCGTGCTGGGCGTGGTGTGTGCCGTCTGGCGCGCGCTGGCCCGCAAACACAAGGAATACCTGAAAACTGAGGCGCGCGGCACTCTGGCTGCGCACCCCCGGAAGGAGGTGCAGGATCAGTGAGTGCTGTGATGAATACCATCGGTGTGGCCTTTGCCTACGCCGTGCTGGCCCTGTTTGCCCAGAACGCCATCTTTACCCGTGGTCTGGGCGTGTCGCGCCTGATCCAGCTGGTGGGTGACGAGCGCACCAGCAGCTGGTGGTTTGCCCTGCTGCTCTGTGTTACCCAGACGCTGGTGGCCCCGCTGGCGTATTTTGCGAGCAGCCAGATCGTGGATCTGCCCTACCGTGCCCCGCTCCGCCCGCTGCTCTACCTGGCCTGTGTGGCGGTGGTCTGCATCTTTGAGCACGCCATCCTGCGGGCGGTCAAGGGCCCCCGCAGCGGCCTGCTCATCCGCATCCTGCCCATTGCCGCCGTGAACAGCGGCGTGCTGGGCACTGTGCTGGTGGAACGCACCCAGAGCTTTACGCTGGCGCAGTCCATCGGCTTTGGCCTGGGCAGCGGCCTGGGCTATCTGCTGGCTGTGATGCTGGTGACCGAGGCGGGCAACCGCCTGCGCAGCAAGGCCATCCCCGAAGCATTCCGCGGCCTGCCCATCACCCTGATCTATATCGGTGTGCTGGCGCTGGCCATCTACGGCTTTACCGGCCATTCCGTGATCCTGTAAGTTGACCCCAAGGAGGGTGGTTGATTATGGCAAGATATCCCAAACGCCAGAAGGTCAAGCGCTACCGGCGCAGCTTTTACACCCGCGAGATGCGGCTGAAAAAGGGCATCGGCATTGCGGTGCTGGTGGTGGCCGTGCTGGCAGCGGCCTGGGTGGCCGCGCCCCATGTGCTGGACTGGGCCACCCACACCTGGTATACCGTGGTGCGGGATCGTGACCTTTCCGCATCCAGTGCCGTCAGCGAGAGTGCATCCTCCGGGGCACAGAGCACCGCTGCCAGCGAACCGGCAGCTTCCTCGGTGCCGGAAAAGGAGCCGGAGCCCGAGGTCAAGGGCACTGATATTGTGACGGGCCTGTGGGCAGAGGTGGATGTGGCCACCCTGACCGACGAGGCCGCCATCCGCTCCGCCGCCCGGCAGCTCAAGGCACAGGGCATGACCTATGCCATCCTGACCCTGAAGGACACCGCCGGGCAGGTGTATTACGCCTCCCAGACGGCGGTGGGTGCCGCCAATGCAGCCCCCACACAGGTCGAGCTGACGAGTGTGGCATCCATCTTCAAGGAGGAGGGGCTGGTGCCGGTGGCTGCGCTGACTGCCTTCCGTGACCCTGCCGGTGCCCGGGCTGACCACGCTCTGGCCATCCGGTATCAGGGGCAGGAGTACCTCTGGCTGGACAACAAGGCTTCCGCCGGAGGCAACCCCTGGCTGAACCCCTACGCCGCGGAGACCGTGCAGTATATCGGTGATCTGATCGCCGAGGTGCACGCCGCCGGGTTTGATCAGGTGCTGCTGGAAAATGTCCAGTTCCCCTCGTCCACCAGCGCCAAGCAGGACTATGGCACCACCAACGGTGTGGACCGTGCCGGGCAGCTGACTGCGGATATCGCCGCCTGGCAGGCCCGCTTCGGAGATACGGTGACGCTCTGGTACGGTTATTCGCTGGCCGAGGTGACCGGCTCCTCCAGCCAGCTGGGAGCCCCTGCGGCCCAGCTGGGCGTGAAGAACCTGCTGGTGAAGGTCCCGTCCTCCTCTACGCTGGATGCAGCGGCCCGGGAGGAGCTGACCCTCTCCCTGACCGAGGCAGGTGTGGAGCATCTGGTCATCCGGGACGATGCCGCCAGCTATTTTGAGTGATCCCTGCGTTTTTGTGAGAGGGAGGGAAGTATTATGAACAAAACACCCTGTTTTTCCCCGGCGCACATCCTGCTGCCGTCGGAACAGATCCCGGTGGGGCAGTGGGGCTGTGTGGCCTGCGATCAGTTCACCAGTGACCGCTCCTATTGGGAAAAGGCTGCGCAGGCCGCCGCAGGCGGCCCCAGCACACTGAACCTGATCCTGCCGGAGGTCTATCTGGAAGAGGATGACGTGGATGCAAGGATCAGTGCCATCCATGCGGCCATGGACGATTATACCCGGAACGTGCTGACCCGCGCGGTGGACGGCTTCATTTATGTGGAGCGCACTGAGCAGAGCGGCCGGGTGCGGCAGGGCCTTGTGGGCAGGATCGACCTGGAGGCATACAGCTATGCCGAGGGCGCGGTGCCTGCCATCCGCCCCAGTGAGCACACCGTGGAAAGCCGCATCCCGCCCCGCATGGCGGTGCGCCGGGGGGCAAGGCTGGAAACGCCCCATATTATGATGCTGGCCGATGACCCCGGCTGCACCCTCATCGAGCCCATCGGCGAGAAGAAGGAGCAGCTGCGCAAGGTCTACGAGGGCGACCTGATGCTGAACGGCGGCCACATTGCCGGCTGGGCAGTGGAAGATCCCGCCCTGCTGGCCCAGATCGACAGCGCCCTGAACGCTCTGGGCAGCCAGGAGGCCTTTGATGCCCGGTATCCCCAGGCAAAGGGCGGCGCGCCCCTGACGCTGGCCGTGGGCGACGGCAACCATTCGCTGGCTTCCGCCAAGGCCTGCTGGGAGGAGCTGAAAAAGACCCTGACCCCGGAGCAGCAGCTGACCCACCCGGCCCGCTGGTGCCTGGCTGAGGTCTGCAATGTCCACTCTCCGGCCATTGAGATCGAGCCCATCCACCGCGTCCTTTTCAATGTGGACTGCGGTGCCGTGCTGCTGGCCCTCATCGCGTGGAGCGATTCCCACGCGGCAGGCATCTGCTTCGGCGATGCAAAACAGCAGTCCTTTACGCTGGCAGGCCCCCATGTGGCCAATGTGCTCAGCTTTGAACATCCCGTTGCCCCGCTGACCGTGGGCACCATTGACGCATTCATTGAGTATTTCATGGCCCGCCACATCGAGGCCCGGGTGGATTATGTCCACGATGAGCCCGCTGTCCGCGCCCTGTGCAGGCAGGGGGGTGTGGCTTTCCTGATGCCGCCCTTTGAGAAAAGCGATCTGTTCAAGGGCATCGTTATGGGCGGTGTGCTGCCCCGCAAGACCTTCAGCATGGGGCACGCAGAGGAAAAGCGCTATTATATGGAATGCAGAAACATTTTAGGTGAAGAATGACATTTAACGAACTGAATCTTTCCGCGCCTGTGCTGCGTGCTGTGGCACAGGCGGGCTATGAATCCCCCTCGCCCATTCAGGCGGCGGCCATTCCGCCGGTGCTGGCCGGGAGGGACTTGATGGGCTGCGCCCAGACGGGTACCGGCAAGACGGCTGCCTTTGCGCTGCCCATGCTCGACCGCCTGACTGCCAGCACGCCCCGCAAAAAGGGTGCCATCCGCGCCCTGATCCTGACCCCTACCCGGGAGCTGGCTTTGCAGATCGGCGAGAGCTTTGAAGCCTACGGCAAGTATCTGACCCTGCGCAGCACCGTCATCTTTGGCGGTGTGGGTCAGGCTCCGCAGGTTGCAGCCCTGAAAAAGGGCGTGGACATCCTCATTGCCTGCCCGGGCCGCTTGAACGACCTGGTGGGGCAGGGGCTGCTGGACCTCTCCAACATTGAGATCTTTGTTCTGGACGAAGCCGACCGGATGCTGGATATGGGCTTTGTCCACGACGTGAAAAAGGTGATCGCCAAGCTGCCCAGGCAGCGTCAGAACCTGATGTTCAGCGCCACCATGCCCAAGGAGATCGAGCAGCTGGCCGCAGGCATCCTGCACGACCCGGCCTTTGTCAAGGTGGACCCGGTGTCCAGCACGGTGGACCGCATCCAGCAGAGCCTGTATTTTGTGGAGAAGGGCAACAAGAAGTTCCTGCTGCCCTGGCTCATTAAAAACCTGAAGCCTGAGGTGGTGAACGCGCTGGTGTTCAGCCGCACCAAGCACGGAGCCGATAAAATTGCAAAAGACCTGAACAAGCAGGGCATCCCCGCTGCCGCCATCCACGGCAACAAGAGCCAGACCGCCCGCGTGACGGCGCTGGAGGATTTCAAGGCGGGCAAGACCCGGGTGCTGGTGGCGACCGATATCGCCGCCCGCGGCATTGACATCAGCGAGCTGTCTCATGTGTTCAACTACGACCTGCCCGAGGTGCCCGAGACCTACGTCCACCGCATTGGCCGCACGGCCCGTGCCGGTGCCGACGGCACTGCCGTCAGCTTCTGCGCCCCGGAGGAAAAGGAATATCTGGCCGGGATCGAAAAGCTGAACCGCCGCCAGATCCCGGTTGTCTCCGGCCATCCCTGGGACGGCGCGCCTGCCCCTGTCAAGGCTGCGCCCCCGGTGCGGGGCAAAAAGCCCAAGGCGGAAGCAGAGCAGCCCGTGAAGGCAGAGAAGCCCGCCAAAGCAGAAAAGGCAGCCAAGGCCGAAAAGCCCGCTGCCCCCAAGAAGGAAAAAGCGGCTGCAAAACAGCCCAGCCCCAAGAATACCGAACCGAAAGAAGGAACATCCATGGAGGAAAACCAGAAGCGCACTTCCGGCGGCCGCAGTGAGAACCGCCGCTCCAATAATAGCCGCACCCGCCGCGAGGGCAATGCCCCGCAGCCGGCCAGCCGCGGCAGCAACGCCCAGCCCAAATTCGACCCCCACTTTGTGAGCGCCCCGGAGGCTACTCCTCTGCGCCCGGTCAAAAAGGCTCCGGCTGCGCAGCCTGCTGCAAAGCAGACTGCTCCGGCCCAGAACGGCCAGCGTCAGCGCGGCGGTCAGCCTGCCCGTGCCGAGCAGCGCACCGACCGCAATGATCCGCGCACCGAGCAGCGGGCAGAGCGGAATGCGCGCAATGCCCGCCCGGCCCAGAACGGCCAGAGCCAGCAGAGCAGCCGCAATAATCGCAATGCAGTGCAGAGCAGCCGCCCGGACCGCCCCGCCAAGAGCGAGGCACCCCGCGGCCGCAGTCGGAACACCGCCCCCGCACGGGACGAGGACCCGGGCCTGATGCTGATCAGCCGCCGCCCGCCCCAGCAGAAGTTCACCAACTTTGAAGAGTATATGACCGCCCACGGCGGTGCCACCGCACCCATTGAGGATCACACCGATGAAACCTGAGCCGTTTGCCCCCTGGCAGTGCCCGCTCTGCGGCGAACCCCTGACCGGGGACACTGCCCTGAAATGCGGCAGGAACCACAGCTTTGACCGGGCGAAAGAGGGGTACTGGCACCTGCTGCCGGTGCAGAGTATGCGCACCAAGGCCCCGGGCGACAGCAAAGAGATGGTCGCCGCCCGCCGTGCCTTCCTGAACGCCGGGTATTACGGCATCTTCGGCCGGGCGCTGGGTGAACTGTGCCTTGCGTACGGCGCTGCCGCCGGGGCAGATGCACCGCTCCACCTGCTGGATGCGGGCTGCGGCGAAGGCTGGTACGACCGCTGCATTGCACAGGCCTTTGCGCAGGCGGGCCGGTCGGTGCAGCTGGCGGGCTTTGATATCGCAAAGCCTGCGGTGCGTCTGGCCGCAAAGGCACTGCCTGCCGCAAAATACGCGGTGGCATCCAGCTTTGCCCAGCCTGTCCGCACCGGATGGGCCGACCTGCTGCTCAACTGTTTCTCGCCCTTTGCACAGGAAGAGTTCCGGCGTGTGCTGCGCCCGGGCGGACGGATGATCTATGTTGTGCCCGGTGCAGAGCACCTCTACCAGATGAAGGCTGTCCTCTACGACACGCCCTATAAAAATCCGGTGCAGGAGGTGGCCTATGAGGGCTTCCGTCCCATCGGGGAGCGGGAGGTCTCGGGCAGCATCACGGTGCCTGCCGGGCAGCTGGAGGCGCTGTTCGCCATGACCCCCTATTACTGGAAAACGCCACGGGATGGCGCAGCCCGCCTGGCCGCCCTGCCCGAGCTGACCACGGATATCGCGTTCCGCTTCCTTGTGTTTGAAAAAGAGTGATCGAAAAGCCCCCGGCCTGTGAGGATACAGGCCGGGGGCTTTTTGCGTGCAGAAAACAGGGTCACATCGCGATCCAGCCCAGTGCGTTGGCGACCGAGCTGGCCAGGATGATAGCCGCGAAGATGGGGCAGAGATACCGGAGCATAAAGTTGAACACCGGTTTGCGGCGGAAGGGCTGACCTTCCCGTGTGACCTCTTCCTCGATCTTTTCCACACCGACGATCCGGGAGACCAGCAGGCAGGTGGCAATGGCCGCAATGGGCATCATCACCGAGTTGGTCAGGAAGTCGAAGAAATCGAGGAACTGCATCCCGAACACGGTCACGCTGGCAAGGGGGCCGTAGCCCAGCGCGGAAAGGCTGCCCAGTGTGATCATAATGCAGCCGATGAGGATGGTGGAGCGGGTGCGGTCCCAGCCCAGCTCGTCCTCAAAGGTAGAAACAGCACTCTCGGTCAGGGCAATGGAGCTGGTGAGGGCCGCGAACAGCACCAGCACAAAGAAGAGCACGCCTACGGCAGTGCCCATGCCCATGCTGGCAAAGACCTTGGGGATGGTAATGAACATCAGGGCCGGGCCCGCCTGCAGGGTGTCAGGGTCGCCGCCCGAAAAAGCGAACACGGCGGGAATGATCATCAGGCCCGCCATGATGGCAATGGCGGTGTCGAAGATCTCCACGTTTTCCGTGGACTGCTCAATGGACACGTTCTTTTTCATGTAGGAGCCAAAGGTCACCAGGATGCCCATGGCAATGGAGAGGGAGTAGAACATCTGCCCCATGGCGGAAACCACGGTCATCCACGAGAAGTTGGCCGGGTTGGGCACCAGAAAATACTTTACGCCTGCCAGTGCGCCGGGCCGTGTGACCGAGTAGACGGCAATGACCACCGAGAGCACCACCAGCACCGGCATCATCACCTTGGAAACGCGCTCCACGCCGTTGCGCACGCCCGCAAAGATGATGCCCAGCGTGATAAAGGCGAACAGCAGGAACGAGATCTCGGCCAGCAGACCGTTGGAGATGAAGCCGGAGAAATACCCGTCCGATGCCAGCGCGCTGCCATGGCCGGTAAGATACTGGGCCAGATAGTGGATGACCCATCCGCCGATGACCGAATAATAGGGAACGATCAGGATGGGGATGACGGCGTTGATCCAGCCGCCGAACGCTAGCCCCTTGCCCTTGCCAAAATGGCTGTAAGCGCCCACCGGGCTCTTGCGGGTCATCCGGCCCAGCGCCGTTTCGGCAATGATCATGGTGTAGCCAAAGGTGACAGCCAGCAGGATGTAGATGAGCAGAAAAATGCCGCCGCCGTATTTTGCGGCCAGATACGGGAAGCGCCAGATATTGCCCAATCCGACCGACGCACCGGCGGCGGACAGCACGAATCCGAGTTTGCCGGAAAACGCGCTGCGCTTGTGGTGAGTTTCCATGTTTTTTTCCTCTTTTCCAATTGATAAACTCAAGTGTAACATAGAGGAAGCGGGATTTCAACGAATCGCAGGCGTTTCACCGGTGGAGAGATTTCAGGCGGAAGGTGAAGAAAAGTGAATCATCTTCTGGTAAAGGGCTCCATGCCGTGCTCCTCGGGGGTGTAGTATTCCATCAGGGAGATGTAGTTTTCCGGGTGGTGGCAGAACGCCGCGCGCAGAACACTGTCCAGCTCGCCCCGGGCGGTGAGCAGGCGGATGATGTACTGGGCCACCATCTGCACCACATCGGTCTCGATGCCGTAGCACAGGCCGACCGCCAGCACCGGGATCAGGATCTGCCGGGCCAGCAGGGGCACGTTCTGGCCGTACCGCTCAAGGATGGGGCGGCTCATGGTGGAGGCAGCCCAGACGCTGCCCACGATCTGCCAGTAATCGATCTCTTTCATGTGGGAAAGGGTCTGCAGCCGCTCCACGATCTCACCGTCGCTGAGGATGTAGCCATCGACCACCTCTTTTTCGGAGCGGATAAAGGCACACTGGATCATGTCCATGATGGCGGTTTCGTATTTCTGGTGGAAATTTTCCCGGGAAACGCAGAACTTGGCCACGATGTCGATGAGGGCACTGGTGTCCTCGGCGGTGGCAAGACTGCTGACCACCAGCGGCGTGGGGCCGAATTCCGCCCCCAGTGCGTCCAGGTCGGCCAGTTCTTCGGCATTCCGGGTGGCGGGCAGAAAGCGGTCACAGCCGTTGCGGTGGTAGCCCCAGGCAGCGGGCAGCACCCGGGCCACCGCATCGCCGCTGGAAATGATGCTGAAGATGTTGCTCTCGGGCCAGCTTTCCAGCAGGGTGCCGTCCGGGGCGTGGTTGGCATCGAAATCCTGCTGCAGGTCAGGCCGGTCAGCGGCAGTCAGGGCCGCAGGCACCGCAAAGCCGTAGGCATAGATGTTCTCCCGCCCCAGCTGGGGCAGCTCCCGGGCGATCTTTGCCGCCAGCAGATTTGCGATAATGGAGCCGCGGCTGTAGCCGCCCAGCCAGAGCTTGAAGGCACCGCTCTGCCCGGCCCGGGCCAGATAGGCCTTGAGGGACGCAAACACCGCCGCCACGGGCGTGACGAAGCCGGTGTGCGCGCTGGTATCGCCCATGTGGAAGTTGCTGGCCCACTCGCCGCCGTAGCCGCCGCCCCGCAGGATAAGCGCCACAAGGGTGGTGCGCTGGCCGTTCAGGGTCAGGGTCTTGCGGGCCAGCGAATAGCCCACAAAGTCCCCGGCCCGGCCGGTGTCAAGGTCGTAGTTGCAGAACAGCGCGTCCCCGAAGCCCAGGGCCTCGTAGGCGGCAGCAATGTGGGCTTCCCGCCCCACAGAGCCGTTGACCCAGTATTCCGCATCGCTGGCTATGGTGTTGGCCGCAGCGCAGACCAGACCCAGCGTTGCCAGTGCCAGCTGGTGGTCATATTGGGTGGCCGGGTGGGTGAAAAAGCTGTCGGAGTAATAGAACGTGTGGGTCAGGTCGCAGCCGCTCAGGTCACTGCGGATGCCAATGGCGTAGCGGCCATCCGGTACTGCATGGCCCACGGAGCCCTGCCCGGCGGCCTGGACCATCAGCCCGGGCAGCAGAGTGCTGCCGGCCGCAAACCCCAGCACCTTGCAAAAACTTCTTCGATCCATAATTTTTCCCCTCAAAACCAGAATGGATTTTTTCTTAGTATACCGTATCCCGGGCGGGGATACAATCCAAAGTTTTCCGGGCGGCAAAAAACGGGCCGGTGTTGCGCACACCGGCCCGTTATGTTACACTGTTGTTCAGTCCAGATCCTTGCAGTACTCCACGATGTGGTGGAACATCTGCTCCACGGCGGGAGCCATGGCGGTGGGACGCTGGACGGCCAGACCCACCACCCGGTCCTCTTCGGGCTCGATGGGGTAGATCTTGACCGCTGCCGTGCAGTTGCGCAGCAGCATCCGGGGCATGATGGAAATGCCCAGGCCTGCCTCGACCATGGCAATGTTCGACTGGTCATCGATGACATGGCAGCGGCGCTCCGTGGAGATGGAATACTTCTTGAGGAACTGACGCATCTCCGCGTCGGTGGCATCCCACTGCACCACAAAGTTCTGCCCGTTCATCAGGGCGGGGGTCATCACGCCGTTGGGCGGCTCGGGCCAGTCCATGGGGGTGATGCAGAGCAGCGGCTCGTGGAATAGCTCGGTCAGAACAAACTCCTCCCGGCAGTTGTTGGAGAGGAAGGCGATGTCCACCTGACCGGTGCGCAGCCACTCCTTGACATCGTCGTAGGTGCCCTGGTAGACCTCGACCTCGATCTGGGGGTAGTGGGCCATAAAGCCCTTGAGGATGCTGGGCAGCAGCCCGGAGCAGATCGAGTTGAAGGCACCCAGCTTGACCTTGCCCTTTTCCAGGCCGTTCAGGCGGGCAATGCTCTGCTGCAGGGCCTCGTCGCTGTTCAGCACCGCACGGATGGAGGGGTACAGCGAAGCGCCGTAGCTGGTCATGGTGACGCCGTTTTTGCCGCGATTGAATAAGGTAAAGCCCAGCTCGGCCTCCATCACGGCGATGGCGTGGCTGATGGCCGAGGGGGTCAGATGCAGCTGCTGAGCCGCCTTGTTAAAGCTGCCCTGCCGTGCAACTGCGTCGAAAATCTCATAAGAAAACAGCGTCATTCCCAATGCCTCCTTCCGGTCTGATCTGGTTCGGAGACGCTTGATCCTCTGTGAATCTTTTTCATCTTTGGTTTGAGATAGTTCAATTATCTTCTTGATTTTACTATCCCGCGCCCGTCCTGTCAAGCATTTTGGGCTGATTTGTGCTCGCTCTGTGCAGATTTTGCCGCAGCAGACGCAGGAAATGCCACCTTTCCGCCGTTATAGTTCTTATAACGATTTTTTACAAACTGACCGAGGTGTTTTTTTATGACCGCACTTTCCCCGCGCTGCAGCTTCAGCGGCACCGCCCTTAAAACCATTGCCTGCATCACCATGCTCATCGACCACATCGGCGCGTCCTGCATCGAGGCAGGTATCCTTACGCCCGGGCTGGACAGCGGCACCCTCTCGCGGGACACCCTTTTCGCCTATCCGCTGTACCGGCTGGACATGGTGCTGCGCTTCACCGGGCGGCTGGCCTTTCCCCTGTTCTGCTTTTTGCTGGTGGAGGGCTTTGTGCACACCCACAACGTCAAAGGCTACCTTGGGCGGCTGGTGCTGTTCGGCCTTCTAAGCGAGGTACCCTTTGACCTTGCGTTCTTCCGCACCCCTTTTGACCCCAGTGCACAGAACGTTTACTGGACGCTGGCGCTGGGCGTGCTGGCCATGGCAGGTCTGAAGCATTTTGAAAAGCCGGACGGCTCTGCCAGCTGGAAAGGACTCTTGTGTGCGGCAGGCTGCACGCTTGCGGCGCTTCTGGCCTGTACGGACTACAACGGCATCGGCGTGCTCATCATCTGCGCGCTGTACCTGACCCGTGGCGACCGCAAGCGGCAGTGCATCGTGGGAGCCGTGCTGTTTGCCTGGGAGCTCACCGCCCCGCTGGCCTTTGTGCTGGTCTGGTTCTACAACGGGCAGCGGGGCCGCTGCACCCCTGCCATGCAGAAGGTGTTTTACTGGTTCTACCCGGTGCACCTGAGCGTGCTGGCTGCGGTGACGAATCTGATCTTGTAACAGAAAGGCCGCCTTCACGGAACGAATTCCGAGGAGGCGGCCTTTTGGTTTCTGAAAATGGAAAAAGCCCGGTGATTTCAAAGAATCATCGAGCTTTTTCTTGGCGGAGTAGGAGGGATTTGAACCCTCGCGCCGTTGTTTAGACGACCTACGCCCTTAGCAGGGGCGCCTCTTCGGCCTCTTGAGTACTACTCCAGAGCAAAGTGTGTTACACTTATTCAATAAAAAATGGCGGAGAGAGTGGGATTCGAACCCACGGTACGTTGCCGTACGGCAGTTTTCAAGACTGCTTCCTTAAACCACTCGGACATCTCTCCTCGTGGGCACCCGCACACGCCGTACCGAATGCCTATTTAATTTACCAGATTTCAGCGGCGCTGTCAAGCCCAAAATCAAAATTTCCGCTCGTTGTGCGCATTTTTGTGCGGCACGACAACTTTTCTTCGAGAAAAAGCGGGATTCCCTCTTTACTGAAACATCCTTTTGTTGTATAATAAATATAGATAAAACCTTACCGGACCCGGTACAAGCAGAGGAGTGTTGAACAATGTCGTTTCCGGAGCTGTTACGGCAATGCCGAAAGCAAAAGCACATGAGCCAGGCGGAGCTTGCTTCCCTGTTGGGCGTGACTCAGCAGGCCGTGGGAAAATGGGAGAGCGGAAAGAGCTCCCCGGACCCCACCACCGTGGCAAAGCTGGCGGAGATCCTGGACACGACCGCGGACTATCTGTTGGGTCTGTTCGACCCCACCGCGGAGGGCCAGACCGAAGAGCGCTTCTTCGGCAGCTATGTGTACAGCCTGATCCCTGTCATCGGCACGGTCAAGGCAGGCTACGGCGCGCTGGCCTATGAGGAAGACTACGGCAAGGAGTATGCCCGGGTCAAGGACCCTTCCAGCTACTTCTATCTCGTTGTGCGCGGCGACAGCATGGAGCCCCGCATCCACGATGGTGACCTTGCCCTGGTGCACCGTCAGGACACGCTGGAAAACGGCGACCTGGGCGTGCTGATCTACGGCGACGAGGGCGAGGGTACCCTCAAGCGCTACCTCCAGCGCGGCAACTGCGTGGTGCTGCAGCCCTTCAACCCGGCCTATAAGGAAATGGTCATCAAGGGCGAGGAGCTCAACCACCTGCACATTGCAGGCCGTGTGGTGGAGACCAAGGCGAAGTGGTAAAAACGCCCCACCAGCGCCTGAAAAAGAAAAGCCATCCTGTATGGCTTTCTTTTTATACCCATTTTTCGGAGGTGTCCCATGGAACAGAGCCTGATGGATAAGCTGACGATCCTGGCGGACAGCGCAAAATATGATGTGGCCTGCACCTCCAGCGGCGCTTCCCGGGCAGCAGGAGCGGGCGGGGTCGGCAGCTGTTACGCCCCGGGCTGCTGCCACGCCTTTACTGCCGATGGCCGCTGTGTCAGCCTGCTGAAGGTGCTGATGACCAACTGCTGCTCCTTTGATTGCAGCTACTGCGTCAACCGCAAGTCCAACGATGTGCCCCGGGCCACCTTCACCCCCCGGGAGCTGGCCGAGCTGACCATTGAATTCTACCGCCGCAACTACATCGAGGGTCTGTTCCTTTCCAGTGCCGTGCTGGTGAACCCGGACTATACCACCGAACGGATGCTGGCGGTTCTGCGCCTGCTGCGGGGGGAGTACCGTTTCGGCGGCTACATCCACGCCAAGGCCATTCCCGGCACCAGCCCGGAGCTGCTGGAACAGCTGGGCTTTCTGGCCGACCGCCTGAGCGTGAACATTGAGCTGCCCAGTGAGCGCAGCCTGAACCTGCTGGCTCCGGACAAAGGGCGGCACTCCATTTTCCGGCCCATGAAGCAGATCGCGGTGGAGGGGGCCGCCAACCGGGAGGAGGTGGCGCTCTACCGCAAGGCCCCCAGATTTGCCCCGGCGGGCCAGAGCACCCAGATGATCGTGGGTGCTTCCCCGGAAACAGATTATCACATCCTGCAATTAACGGAAGGATTATACAATAAGTATCACCTGAAACGGGTGTTTTACTCCGCCTACATCCCTGTGACCGAGGACACCCGCCTGCCCGCGCTGGACACCAAGCCGCCGCTGCTGCGGGAGCATCGGCTCTATCAGGCAGACTGGCTGCTCCGCTTTTACGAGTTCAAGGCAGAGGAGCTTCTGGACAGGGACAACCCCAACTTCAACCCCTATCTGGACCCCAAGTGCAACTGGGCTGTGCAGCATTACGGGCTGTTTCCGGTGGACGTGAACCGCGCCCCCTTTGAGATGCTGCTGCGGGTGCCGGGCATCGGCCCCAAGAGCGCCCGGCGCATCTGGCACGCCCGCAAACAGGCCGCGCTGGGGCTGGACGAGCTCAAGCGGATGGGCGTGGTGCTCAAGCGGGCGCAGTATTTCATCACCTGCCGGGGCTTTGCGGGGGCGCACCCGGGCCGCGGCAGCGCCGGGCGGGAGCGCATCACCCGGGCGCTCATCGACCCCAACGTATTCAGCGGCGGGGTGGAGCAGCTGAGCATGTTCAGCCCGCCCGCCGTGGATCGGCTGGTGGAGCAGGGCGTGCCGCCCCGCACAGCCCAGAAAATGGTGCGGGAGGAGGCAGTGCAATGTCTGGCCAGAGCCCTGTAAGCCCTGCCCGGAAGCTCCACGATGCCGACGTGGTCTACCTCTATGATGGCAGCTTCGAGGGCTTCCTCTGCTGCGTGTACGAGAGTTTTGCCCGGCATGAGCTGCCCTTTGCGGTCTGGACCCCGGAGCGGGAGACGGCTACCCTCTACCCTGTGAAGGAGATCCCCACTGACCGCGCAACGGCCCGGCGGGTCTTTGCCAGCTTCCGCGCCAAGCTGGGCGAAGAGACGGAATCCCTCGTCACCCAGGATTTTCTCTCGGGCTGGGAGGATAAGGAACTGCGGCTCATCCGGTTCCTGCACCTGGCCTTTGCACTGGGGCCGGGCACCGTCAAGCGGCGGGGCCACCCGGAGGTGGCTCCGCTCTACCAGATGAAGCAGAGCCTGGACTGGGAAGTGGACAAGTTTCAGGGCTTTGTCCGTTTTCAGGAGCACGAGGGGATGCTGGGTGCAGTCATCCACCCCAAAAACTATATCCTGCCCCTCCTGCGCGGGCATTTCTGTGCCCGCTTCCCGGAGGAAAATTTTATGATCTACGATGCCGTCCATCAGGCGGTGCTGCTGTACCAGAACCACAAGGCTCAGCTCATGGAGCTGGCCGAACCCCTCACCCTGCCCCCACCTGATGAAAAGGAGCAGCAGTTTCAGGAGCTCTGGCGGCAGTTCTACAAAACGCTGGAGATCAAGGCCCGCCACAACGAAAAGGGCCGTATGACCCACTGCCCCAAACGCTTTTGGGCGGATATGACCGAAATGAAAGAGGAATTGAAATGAAAACGGAAACAAAGACCGGACGCTGGAAATATGCGGCCATCGTGCTGATTGTGACCCTGCTGGTGGGGCTGTTCTGGAGTTATGTAAAAAATGGGCCGAAGGGCGAAATCTATCTTTATGGAGAAGAACACAGCAAGCAGAGCATTCTCGACAAGGAACTTTCCATCTGGGGCGAGTATTACGAAAAAGGAATGCGGGATCTGTTTGTGGAATTCCCGTATACGGATGCACAATTTCTGAACCTGTGGATGCAGGCCGACGATGATGAATTGCTGGATCTGCAGTTCAAGGACTGGGGAGGCACAGAAGGCGGCACCGAGGTCATGAAAAATTTTCTGAAACAGATCAAGGAGCAGTATCCTGAGACCGTGTTCCACGGCACCGACGTGGGCCATACCTGGGAAAGCACCGGGCCGCGGTATCTGGCCTATCTGGAAGCCAACGGGCAGAAGGATACCGAAGAGTACAAACGTGCGCAGGAAAACATGGAACAGGGCAAACGGTACTATGAGATCAAGGCGACGGATGAAGCGTCTTCGGTCCGATACCGGGAGGACCGGATGGTGGAGAACTTCCGGCGCAGCTATCAGGAGCTGGAAGCGGTACGCCGCACCGATATCATGGGTATCTATGGAAGTACACATATTGTGGAGTCGGAGTATCGGAACTCGGACTTTCGCATGGCAAAACAGTTGAGCGAGAACTATGGGGAACATCTCCATACCAAAGATCTGACGCAGGAACCGGAACGGATCGACGCGCTGGAAGTCAACGGAAAGACCTACACAGCATCCTATTTCGGTGAGCAGGATATTTCGATGGTAAAGGGCTACAAGATCCGAAAGTTCTGGCGGTTGGAAGACGCATACGAGGACTTCAAGGAGCTGCCGACACCCCGTGAGATTCTGCCAGCCGACAACTACCCTGTAAAAATTCAGGCTGGGCAGGTGTTTGCTGTGGAGTACCTGATGTCGGATGGCTCGACCGAGTGGAAGTATTATATCTCGGACGGCACAGTACAGAACGGCCAACTCATTACAAAGCGGATGAAGATGGAATAAGCAGGCTCCCGGCCCCGGAACTTTGCCAAATTTACAAAAAGGTTGCATCTGCGTGGTTGCAACCTGTAAAACCTATGGTATACTATAAGGGATATCCGGGCAGGCATTTCTGCCCCACACACCCCCGCTGCGGGGTCAACACAAAAGGAGTATTGTAGCGTTATGGTTCGCATTACTATGGAAGACGGCGGCATCATCGATATCGAGCTGAACGAAGAAGCCGCTCCTATCACCTGTGAGAATTTCAAGAAGCTGGTCAGCGAGGGCTTTTACAACGGCCTGACCTTCCACCGCGTGATCCCCGGCTTTATGATCCAGGGCGGCTGCCCGCTGGGCAACGGCACCGGCGGCCCGGGCTGGAACATCAAGGGTGAGTTTGCTGCCAACGGCGTCAACAACCCCATCAAGCACACCCGCGGCGTCATCAGCATGGCCCGCAGCATGAGCCCCAACAGTGCCGGCAGCCAGTTCTTCATCATGCACCAGGACGCACCCCACCTGGACGGCCAGTATGCCGCCTTTGGCAAGGTGGTGGCCGGCATGGATGTTGTGGATAAGATCGCCGCTGTCCGCACCGACTGGAACGATAAGCCCACCACCCCGGTCAAGATGAAGACCGTGGAGCTCATCGAGGGCTAAACCTGTGTTCTCCCCGCACACCGGGCTTTTCCGGCTGTGCGGGTTTTTGTTAAGGGGAATTGTCATGAAATACGATTTTACGTCCATTCTCGAACGCCACGGCAAAGATGCCATCGCCGTGGACGGCCTGGGCACCGGCTTTGCCCCCTCTGCCCCCAAGAAGGGCTTTGACGCCATCCCCATGTGGGTGGCGGACATGAACTTCCCGGTGGTGCCCACCATCCAGCAGGAGGTCATTGCCCGCGTCCAGCACCCGGCATTCGGCTACTTTGACCCCAGCGACGAGTACTACAACGCCATCATCCAGTGGCAGGCCAGGCGCAACGGCGTGACCAGGCTGGAAAAGCAGCACATCGGCTATGAGAACGGCGTGCTGGGCGGCGTGGTCAGCGCCCTGAACTGCGTCTGCTCCCGGGGCGACAAGGTG
>OGNF01001510.1_pt1 | contig 20954 bp, 12 predicted proteins | sample 1573321 | NCBI WGS metagenome assembly OGNF01 (sample SAMEA2581911, study PRJEB24529) | metagenome | biome: Human gut stool | place: China | collected 2011
CTGGGGCCGCGGCGACCGCGAGAGCATCAACCGCGTCATCGGCATTGGCTTGTGCATCGCCGGCAGCGTCTCGACGCTCTTCGCGCTCATCATGGCGTTCTTCCCGGCGGATGTTCTGCTGCTGGTGACGGACAATCTCCGTCTCGTCGCGATCGGCACGCCGTATATCCGCATCGTCGGCTTCTCGTATATCCTCAATTCCCTCTCGTCCATCTACATCGGGATGCAGCGCAGCATCGAAAATCCGCGCTTCGGTATGCTGGTGTTCGGCGCGTCCATGCTCTGCAATACCGTGGGCAATTATGTGCTCATCTTCGGCAAGCTCGGCTTCCCCGCGCTCGGCGTCACAGGCGCGGCGGCCGCCACACTGCTCTCGCGCGTGGTGGAATTTGCGCTCGCCTTCGGCTACGCCCTGCGCTGCCGCACCGTGCCGCTCCAATGGAGCGCCCTTCTCCGCCCGGGCCGCGAGATGCTGCGCCGCTTCATCCACTACAGCGCGCCGGTGCTGGCGAACGAAACGCTCTGGGGCGTGGGCTACTCGCTCATCACCGTCATCATGGGCCACATGGCCGCGAGCGGCGACCTCATCGCCGCCTACACCGTGGCGGGCAGCATTGACAAGCTCTCCACCGCCGGCATCTACGGCATCGCCAACGCGGCCGCCGTCATCGTCGGCAAGGAGATCGGCATCGGCAGCAGCCGCGAGAGCGTCGTGCGCATCGGCAAGGCCGTGTGCCTCACGGCATTTCTCTTCGCGCTCGCCCTCGGCGGCGTGGAGCTTCTGGCCTTTTTTACGCTGCTCCGGCCGTATGTGCTGCCGCTTTTCTCCCTCTCGGCGGGCGCGGCGGCGATGTGCGCGGTCATGGTGTACTGCTACGCGGGCGTGATGCCCCTCCACGGCTTTTCGTCCACGATGGTCGTGGGTGTGCTGCGCGGCGGCGGCGACGTGCGCGCCTCGCTGCTCATCGACAACTTTCCCCTCTGGTGCATGGAGCTGCCGCTGATGTGCCTGCTCGGCCTTGTCCTTAAGGTGCCGAACGAGATGTTCTGCCTGTGCATCGCCATCGAGCACCTGGCAAAGACCCCCGTCGGACTTTTGCGCATCCACGGCGGCAAATGGGTGCATGACATCACACGAAGCGATTAAAAGGAGCTGCCGGACATTTTGTCCGGCAGCTCCTTTTTCACTTTTTGCCCGCATTGATGCGCTTGACGTCGAAGCATGTCTCCTTCAGGATATTCCCCTGCGCGTCCGCGATGGCAAAGGAAACGGTAAAGATCCCTGTTTTGGCGCTGTAGCTGATGAAGCCCGTTTCTCCCGTGCCGGTCATCCGCACCCGCAGGCCCTGCGGGTAGGAGGCCGAGCCGAGGAGCCGGAACTCCTCGCTGTCGGTCGTCTGAATGACGACCTCGCCGTCGTCGCTGATCGCAAACGAGCCTCCTCCGCCGCTGTCCGTCGTGCCGACGCCCTGGATGAACATATTCTGTCCCACCTCGCCGCTGTAGCGCAGCTTGTCGCTGATGGCTGCCGTCAGCGTGGAGCAGAGCAGCTCCGTCTCCGACAGCTCCATCGACTCGCGGTACGTCCGCACGGCAAAGTGCACGCCCACCGCCAGCATCGCGCTGATGAGCAGCACGATCAGCACCGTACACAGCGTTTCGGTGAGCGTCACGCCGCGGCTGCCGCGCAGTTTTTTCATGGCGTCACCCCCGATGAGGTCGTGTCCGTATAATATTGATATCCGTTGTCCGTTGTATAGAGCGTGACTTCCTCGCTGCCGGGCTTTTGGCTCGTGCCGAAGTGGGTTCCCTCAGCCGTTACGGTCACCGTCTTTCCCTGCTCCGCGGTATAGCAGAAGGAAACGTCCTCGCGCGCGGCGGCGTTGATCCGCGCCGCGGTCACCGCGGCGGTCGAGAGAAGAGCGAACGCCAGCGCCGCGATGAGCACGGAGACCAGCGTCTCCACCAGCGTCTCACCGGCCTTGCTTCTGCGTTTTTTCATGCGTTCCCCTCCGCTCCCTTGGTGATCTTTGGGTTGCCCCAAGTGATGGTCAATTCGTCGATCCTGCTCCAGCCCGCGGTGTTCGCATAAACGTCTGTACTTTCGCTGACGCTTCCGCTCAGCCTGAGCGTCATGCGGCAGTCGTCCGCGTCCCCGGCGTCGGCCAGAGAAAAGGCGATCCGGATATCATAGCCCCCGCTTCCCGTTCCCCGTCCTGTCATGGAAAAGCTTGCCTTGACCGGCGGGAGCGCTTCATCCGGCAGCGTGATGGTGATAGTATCGGTGCAGCCGCCGTTCCGCGCGCCGTCCGTGAGCCAGTCTCCCATCAAGCCGGTCGGCAGCTTCTCTGTGGAGGAGCTGCCGGTTTGTACATAGCCTTCGCTCTTCTCGTCCCATTCGTAAGTCGTGGTGGTAGTCTCGGTATACCGCATCTGGTCAACGCTGTCGCGTACGAGCTCCGCCGCCGAGCTGACGGCAAGGTAGTTCTGCTGCGCGGTGCGGTCGCCGTTCACGCGCCGCGCGGCGCTGAGCGCCGCGGAGAGAATGACCGCGCTGACCACCGCCGCGGTCAGGACCAGCAGGAGGGCCATCAGAATGGTCACGCCCTGTTCGTTCTTCAGTTTTTTCATCCCGATGCCCCTCCTTTCCTTTTTACGCCGTGCCGCCGGCTGCCCTCGCCAGCACCGTCACCGGCACAATGCGGCTCACCGTGACCGTCTCAGTCGCATTGATCCGATAGCTCGCCGTGATGAGCAGCGTCGTCTCGCCCGCGCCGATGCCCCGGACGCTCTGCGGAACGCCGTTTCTCCAGTCGATCTGTGCAGCGCCCGTCTCGGCATTGGCGACCGTCCAGCTGAGGTCTTTCGTCAGAGCCTTGCCGCCGCAGTCCAGCGCGGCGAGCCCGAGCCGCACCGCCGCGTTCTCGTTCACCGTGATCTGCTTCGCGCTCTCGATCTCGTCGCTCATCCGGATCGTCAGCTCCGCGGTGACGCTTACCATCAAGCGGGCCACATGGCCGTCCAGCGCCGCGGTGATCTCCACCGAGCCGTTCGCCAGACCCTCCAGCGTCACACGGCAGGTCTTTTCATCGACCTTTTGGAAGCCCGTCACCCTTGCGATGCTCTCATTGGTCGAGCGGAACGATTCGGGCGTCAGCCCGTCGAGCTTTCCGTCCTCCATGTTCTCCAGCTTCAGCAGCGCGGTAATAACCGCGCTGCCGATTCCGGCATCGTAGTCGGTGATGCGGTCGATCGTCACGCTGCTCTTCTCCCAGGCCGGACCGACGAGCGGCCAGTCGCCGTAGTGCAGGTTCGCCCTGCCGCTGTCGGTGTGCTCGCTCGCCTGTGTGAGCACAGTCGGGAACGGGTAGTCCTGCCCGTCGAGCACGGCGATGTTTTTGCCCGGGAAGCTGTATTTCCCGTGGACCTCGGCCTGCGCCTCCTCGACGGTGACCCAGCCGAAGACGTTGTCCCCGTTTTGATTCAGCAGCTCCAGGATCCTTTTGTCCTGCCCGTTCTTCGTGACGTCCTTCCTGCCTGCCATCTGCTCATAGCTGAGCTTTGTCAGGTCGATCGAATAGCTCGGTCGATGATTTCTTCCACCGATGTATTCACTGAGATACGAAAGATCGCCCTGCAGCATCTTTTCCTTCTCCTCATCGCTCGCCAGGATCGTCGCAAGACTCTTTTTGCCGCAGTAATACTTCGGCAGGTTGTACTGGACATCTGACTCCGCATAATAGTAGCAGTTGGTAATGGTCACGCTCGGCGCCCATTCATAGCGGTCGGCAACACTGCCGATGCGGGAGATCGACATGATCGTTCCCTGCATGGTCGGCAGCCCCGTATAGGTATAGCAGTTCTCATACTCCGGCTCTCCGTCGTCCGTGCCGTTCTTGTTGGAAAAGTTGCGGAAGTTGGAGGAGAAGCCGCTGCCGCCGATTCCGCCGATGTAGACATAGGTCCCCTTCGCGTTCTCGACCTCGGTCTCCTTCTCTGTACTGGTCTTCACGGTGACAAGGCTTCCGCTCTTGTCCACGCGCTCATTAAGCGTATCGCTGCCGATCGTGATCGAGCCGCCGGTGTAGCAATTCGTCACCTTGTACTGCACGCCGCCGACCAGACCGCCCACGCGGACAAAGTTGCCGTATTGGGCTCTGGTCAGTTTGCCGCTGTCGCCGGCTTCCCGGTGCGTGCAGTTGACCTTGATATCGACCACCGCCGAGCAGCTGTTCAAATCGACCTTGGATACGCCGATCAATCCGCCCACCACCGCCTCGCCGAGCTGGAGCGGGTTGGTGCTGTTATCTTCGATGGTATAGCCCGCAATGGCGCAGTTGGCGATCTCCGCAGCGCGGTTTTCAACATTGACCCAATTTCCGTTCGCGTCGTAAAGGTAGTCATACGCGATGCCCACCAATCCGCCGAGCGCGTAGGCGCAGCGGTAGTTACGGTAGTCCGTTCCCGCCGGTGTACTGCGCTCGATCGTTCCGCCGTTGTCGCTGTAGAGCACGATGTTTCGGATCTCCGCGCCCGCCGTCGTGCCGAAAACGCCGACATTGTAGCAGGGCGAGTCGATGTTGATGTTCTTGATGTAGTAGTTATCGCCGTCGTACACACCGCCGAACCAACTGTAGAGGTCTACCGCATAGCCCTCGTTGTTTGGATTCTCCGCCGCGTTGTTAAAAACCGCACCGGCGATGGGATGGAACGAGGTATTTTTCGCGCCGACCTTCGGAAATTCCCGGTCTGTGCCGTTGAGGTCATGCGACTGCTTCCAGCTGCGCCGCGGACGATCCCGCTCCGCCGCACTCTGTGACTGACGGCTCACGCCTGTGACCGTGGCGTATTGCAGATAGGGGAACTGCTGGTAGGTCGCCGCCGTTACCTCGCGGTTGACGCTTCCGCTGCCGCCGTACCAGCTCCAGTTGATGAACTGCAGCTGCTGCACCGAGCGGACCTGATAGGCCGCTTGGCCCGTACCCGGCTTAGCATCGTCCGCATAGCCGAAGGCGTCCGCGAAAAACGGACAAATCGTGTAGATATACTTTTCATTCAGCGTCCATGTGCCATTTGCCTGGAGCGTATAGCTGCCGTTTCGGCTGTTGGTCTCTGCCTGCAGGCGCAGGCCGGTCTCGCCGGTCTCGTAGGCGGCGAAGGTATACTCCGGCATCTGCGCTCCCAGCGCCGACGCCGCCGCCCTGGCCTCCTCCGTATCACCGCCGTCCATGACGAAGCCGCCGCTCGCCGCCAGCTCCGGTTCCTTCGAGCTGCTCTCCCAATAGTAGCCGTAGCCGTAGGCGGTGATCACGCCGCCGTCGTCATGCGCGGTGCAGAGGGTACTGCCCTCCTTGCGCTCCGTGCCGACAAAGCCGATGTAGGAGAGGTGATAGCCGCTGTTCGCGCCGTCCTCCTCCTTTTCCCAGTAGAACACGCCGACCTCGCCGACATTCGTCGGCACCGGCCAGTCGCCGTAGTGGACGAGTACGCCGCTCGCGTCCTGCATACAGGCGGGATAGGGGTAGCTGTCCTCCGTATTTTTCCGCCTATACCGCGCTTCCGCGGACGTGCCGAAGCCAGACAGCCCGAGCGCCTTCAGTTCCGCCGCGGTCATGGGCTGCGCGCCGCCCGCGGTCTCCGCGCTGTACAGCCGGTCCTCCTCCCAGAAGCGGTAGGTGCCGCCGTTGAGGTAATAGCAGTCCTGCACGCTGCCGGAGGCAGTAAAGCCGTCCGCCTCGGCGCCCGCCGAGGACATGGCCGTCGCGCAGTAGGCTCTGCGGATGATGCCACCGTTGTGCGCGGCAAAGCCGCCGAGCTCCACCTCGCCGCCGCGGACGGTCGGGACATTGATCGCCGCGATGCCATAGCAGCCCTCGATGCGCCCGTCGTTCTGTCCTGCGAAGCCGCCCGCGCTGAGCTGCGCGAACACGTTCTCGGCATAGACCGAGGGGCTGCTCACGCTGCACTGCTCCACGTAGCCCTCATTGTAGCCGATGAAGCCGCCGACATAGACTGCGCTGCCGCTGTTGGCCAGCGCCTTGGCGCGGTAGCCCGCGGCCGCGCAGCCGCGCACCGTGCCGGAATTGTAGCCGACGAGCGCGCCGATGTAGGCGCTCCTGCGCTGGATGCCGCGGTCAAAGCCGACGATCGTGTCCTCCGCGCCGGCAATGAGCACGATGTCGCGCAGCTCGCCCGCGTTGCAGCCGAACAGGCCCGCATAGACCTCGTCCGCAGTCTCCGTGCCGCCGCGCCCGAGACCGTTCCCGGTGATCGGCGCGCTGATGATCTCGTGCCGCTGACCGTTGTAGGTGTGGATGAACGGCTTAGCCGTGCTGTCGCCGATGGGGAACTGGGGGAGGTTCGCCGAGGGCTCGGTGCCGTTTCTGCCATAGTCCTTCCAGTCGTAGCTGACATAGTCGATGCCGCGCTCCTGCACAAAAACGCTGCTCTCATCGAGCCGCTCCCGGTATTCGTCGTAGTAAAGGCTCAGCGCGTAGAGCTGGCGCGCCGTGCGGATGGAAACGCCCGTCGGGCTCTCCACCGTGCCGTCCTCGCCGGGCGTCGTCACCGTGCGGGCAAAGTGCGGCGCGTAGAGATACGCCGCGCCGTCGACCCTGACCTCCTGATAGAAGCTGTTCGGATCGACATATTCCGTATTCACCGCCCCGGTCGGCAGCGGCAGGAGGTAATAGCTCCTCCCGTTGTAGGTGACCTGCACCGCGGCATCCGCAGCAAGCATTTCTGTCTTTTGTACCGCGACGCCCGTTGCCGTCCAGGTCCAATAGGTGACCGTGACCGATGCGGTCGGCTTGCTGTCGTAAATCATGCCGTAGCCGTCGCCCAGCACCGTTTCGTCGTCCCGCAGGGACGACACGTTGCCGCCGAGGAAGCCATAGCCTGCCGCCGTGCCGTTTTGATAATGCTCGTAGTACGCCAGCGAGCCGGACTCAAACTCCGCCTTCCAGTCGCCGTAGTGAGGGATCCCCTGCAGCTTCGGGTAAGAGTAGTCGGTCAGGCCCATGCCCCCCATGAGGTTGTAGGCGTTGGTGCTTCCGCCGCCCGTCACGGCGGTAAATGCGGTGCCAAGTCTCTGCGCCGCGGTGGGGCGGCTGGTGCCGCTCCATTCTCCGTAGCCGACATCGGTCGTCCCGGCGATATGCTTTGCCGTCGCCGCCCGCTCTTTCAGATAAAAGGTCCCCGCCGCCGCGGTCTGGACCTGTGCATCCGGCTTCGCCGTCGAGTAGGTCAGATCAATGTCCGCATTGAGCGGAACGCTCACGCTGTAGCATCCCGTCATAGCTTTGACCGGTCCGGCGGACAGGCCCGCCGTGACCGCTGCCTCCTGGAAGCCCGCGGCGTAGCAGCTCGTCAGACGGATCGTGCTCGTCCCGATGCTCCCGCCAAACAGACCGCCGGTCTGTCCGTCCGTCTTATCGCTGTTGTAGAGGTAGCAGTCGGCGTAGCAGCGCTCCGCCGTCACAGCGCCGTCCGCCTGTCCGATCAGGCCGCCCGCCGCCGTCGTACCCTGAAGGACCGAGGCGGCAAAGCTGCTGTCGATGGAGACCTCCGCGTTCCCGCTCACATAGCCGACCAGACCGCCGGTCACATTGCCGACGAGCCAAATATCCCGCTCCGTTTTTGTGCTCAGACCGTCGCTCGCCGGGTCCAGATAGACGCGGCAGCCGGTAACGCTCACCGTACCGGACAGCGTACCGGCAAGACCGCCAACCCTTCCCGTGCCGCGGATCTGCGCGCCGGTGAGCGTGATGTCCGCCAGCGTGCCGCCGGAAAAGCTCTCAAACAGGCCCGCGTCGCCGTTCGTATCCACCGGCAGATGCGCGATCACCGGACGGTACGTCGTGCCGTCCACGGTATAGCTGCCCCGGTATTCACGCAGCGCCGTGTTAACAATAGGGCGGAACTTCTTCTCGCCGTAGACCGACGCCCAGCCGCTCGCGCCGGTGAAGTCAATGTTCTTCTCCTGCACCGCGCGGGTGATGACCGGCGCCAACTTGGAGGTCTCGTCCAGATTCTGCAGGTGGCGGGCGCAGGTGACGACCGCCGTATCGCCGCCGCGCAGCGTATGGAACAGGCCATTTGTCTTTTCGGGCACAAATCGTGCGCCCTCCACCAGCGGGTCGTCGCTGGTGACCTCAACGGTGACGGTCAGATTCTCCCCGGGCGTCAGCATTTTCAGCCATTCCTGCTGCGCAAAGCGGCGGCTGCCGTCGCCGCTCAGGTCGTCGAGTGTCACCGTCACCTCGTAGTCCCGGAAGCTCTTCTCGATCGTGGTGAACGTCTCGGTATCATTTTTCAGCTCGGTGCGCGCCGTCTCATTTCCTTTGTCGTCGCGGATGGTGATGAAGAAATGGAGCGGACGGTCATTCGGCGCCTTGCAGGTGATGCGCAGCTCCAGCGTCTCCCCGTTGAGGATCTCCGCCCGCGGCGCGAGCACGCCGGTGTCATTGACCGCCGCCGCGTCGCCGCCATAGTAGCCGACCTTCGCCGTTTTCATGCGCTGGCTGCGGTAGCGCAGCACGTCGAGCCCGGTATGCACGCCCAGCGCCTCCTCGCTGTAAAATACCGCGTAGACGCTGCCGCTGTCCGCGTTGTACTCCACGAGCCAATGGCCCTCGCGCAGCTCGGCGTCGGTCTGCTCCCGCGGCAGGATGTAATACGCCGCGGCGGAGGCGTTGTCCTTTTCCGCGTCGGTCACATACCAGAGCGGAAGCCTGCCGATATCGGTCTCGTCGTACTTGTCCTCTTCCGCGTCGAGAGGGATATAGGTAAAGCGCTTCACGTCGCCGCCGCTCTTGTATTTCTCCTCCATACCGGCGGCCAGAAGCTGCGTCATGCGGTTCTGCGCGGTCTGGAATAAGATCTCCGCCTTGCTGTCCAGCTCCGTCTGGCGCAGCTCGCACCGCATCTTCGAGACGGGAACGGCGGCAAGGGCAAACAGCACCACAAGGATCGCCACCGTCAGAAGGACCTCCGAGAGGGTGAAGCCGCGGTCATTGTGTCTGTTTGCCCTGTTGTTTTTCATGGTGCTCTGCTCCTCTGTGCGTTACGGCGCGACCTCGAAATAGGTCACCGTCAGCACGGTCTGATAGCCCTGTCCGCCGCCGCTCCGTTCGTCGCGGCGGATGCTCAGGTCGGATATCCGGTTGATGTTGTCGCTCGCGCTGAGGCGGTCAATGATCGCGCGCGACTGCTCGTAGGTGCTCGTGCGGTAGGTCATGGAGACGGGGCGCAGGACGATATAGCCCTGCTGCGTCGTGCCGTCGCCGAAATCGAGGGAGTATTCCCCCGTGCCTGCGAGCAGGCCGCGCAGCTCGCGCAGCAGCGCCTCGCTGTTGTTGAAGCGCGGGATCGCCTTGCTGCCGCCGGCGGCGCGGATATCCGCGAGCGCCTGCTCCATCTTTTCCATCTGCGCCAGCCTGACCGCGTTCTGCTCCAGCGCAAGCTGCTCCTGCGCCGTGTCCTCGCGGCAGCGCGCGATGCGGTCGCTGACCGGCTCGTAGAGGAGCTTGAAGTAGCCGAGCACCATCACGAGCACGATCAGGATGAGCAGCAGCACCTTTTCCCGCAGGGTCAATTCACGGTTCATTCCGCCGCCTCCCCTCTCAGCACAATGTGCAGCGTACACTTCATCACGTCGGCGGGGCGGTCCTTCTCCGTTTCGGCAAGCTCCAGCCCGACCGACTCCACGATGCTCGACGCCTTCACGGCGCTGAGCGCCTCGGCGATGCGGTCAAGGTCCGTTTCGTTCAGCTCGACGTCCACGCGGTCGCCCTGCGCCTGCAGGGCGCTGAGCGTGCCGTAGGGCATCACCGTGCGCTCGATCAGGTTGAGCATTTCCGTGCGCTCCACGGCAAAGTTGAGGTCGGAGTCCTCGCCGTCCTCCATCCACTCCATCGAATAGGTGCGGTACTCCGAGAGCACCTCGTCAAAGTGCGAGAGCTTCTCCTGCGCGGCGCGGTTCTCCTGCTGCGCCTGCGCATACGCGCTCTGCGCGTCGGCGAGCCGGTCGTAGAGGTCGAGGACGCCGAACTTGGCGACCGCCAGCGCAAGCACGGTGATGCACAGCGCGCCGATAAGTAGCGTGAGCACCGTGCCTGTGCGCTTTTCGTGCAGATTGAGGTTGATGCCTGTTTTCTGCGGGCAGCGGACCGGACGGCGGGGCGTGTTCGCGCGGGCCGTTTTCTTCTCCTTCTCCGCGATCATGCCAATCCCCCCTTGATGCCCTCGCTCACACCGCCGATGGCACGCAGATACGTCCACGGCTCCTCGGTCGAAAGCTGCTGCGAGAGCAGCTCGGAGACCGGATGGAGCGTGAGCCTCGTCGTTTCGACGATGGTGCGCAGCATCGGCTCGATGCCGCCGCCACCGCCGCAGATGTAGAGGTCGTGCAGCTCGCGGTCGCGGTTGTTGTAGTTGTAGAAATTGACCGCCTTCATGATCTCGACCGCCAGACGGCTGTACGCCTCGCGGGCATAGTCCGCCTCAAGCACGCCGTTGTAGTCGCTGCGCATATAGCTGTGCGCCAAATGGATGTCCACGCCGCAGTGCTCGGCGATCTGCTCGTCGATCAGCCTGCCGCCGACGTCGATCTCACGGCGGCTGTCGAATGTCGCGCCGTGGTAGATGTAGAGGTGCGTGCTGCGGTGTCCGATGGAGACGATGCAGCGGTCCTTATCGTCGTTCTCCGCGCCCGTGCGCCTGAGGTATGCGCCCAGTACCGCGCCGTAGGCGCACTCGGTGACGGTGAGCACGCGCAGGCGAAAGCCCGCGCGGTGCAGCATCGCGCGGTAGCCCTCCACCGTGGTCTTGAGAATGGCGCAGGCGAAGAGCTCCATTTCCTTCGGATGCCCCGTCTCGTCGTTCACGATGCGGCGCACGGCGTAGTCGAAGAAATATTTGCTCTTCTCCTCCGTCAGAAAGTCGCGGAACTCGTAAGGCAGGTTGTAAAAAAGCTGCTGCTCGGTCATGGCGGGCAGGGTGATGACGCGGGTGTAGACCTCGCTCGCCGGCACGACCAGCGCGGCATTCGTCAGCGGGATGCCGTTTCCCTTTGCCGCGTCGTGCAGAAAGTCCGCCATCGCGTCCATCGAGAGGATGCGCCCGCCGGACACCATCGCGTCGGGCAGCTCGACCTTCGCGTTCCTTTTCAGCTCGCGGCCCGCGAAATAGGCCATTTTTACGCTGTTTTCACCGATATCAAGGCCAACGATCTTGTTCATGCTCATTCTCCTTTCAGCGGAGTGTTATGAAACGCGCCTTATAAAAGGCTCAGATACCAACGGATAAACGGCTCGCCCGCGAGCGCCGTGACCCACGCGCCGAGCGCGATGGACGGTCCCCACGGGATCGGCGCGCCCTGCTCCCCTCCGCGCCGGGCGGCGAGCAGGCCGAAGACGATGCCGAAGATGCAGGCTAAGATCAGGCAGAGGAGGTTACCCTTCCAGCCGAAAAACAGCCCGGTGACGAACAGCAGCTTCAGATCGCCGCCGCCCATCGCCTCGCGCCCCATGCGCCTTTCCAGCACCGTGACGACCGCCAGCAGGCCGAGCGCCACGCCGAAGCCGCCGAGCAGCCCGTCCGCGAGCCGTCTGAGCGGCGCGGGCGCAAAAAAGAGGGACGCGATAAAAAGCACAAGACCGGCCGCTAAAAAGCGGTCGGGAATGATGTACCCCTCCATGTCCGCGAAGGAGCAGGCGAGCAGAATGCTTGCCAGAAGCCACGCTTCGAGAAGCCGGAGCGAAATATCATAATGCAGCAGGAGCGACACGAACACCGCCGCGCCCATCACCTCGCCCCACACATGGCGGCTCGAGAGCTTCGCGCCGCAGTAGCGGCACTTTCCGCCGGAGACGAGATAGCTCACGATTGGAACAAGGTCCCGCGCGCCGAGCACACGGCCGCACGCGTCGCAGTGCGACCGCCCGCGCAGCACACTCTCGCCATGCACCACGCGCCACGCCATGCAGTTCAGAAAGCTCGCCATACACGCGCCGAAAACGGCGGCGAGCGCGCAGCAGTATACGGTGAGGAAGGGGGTGAGATGGAGCATCGCGAAATTCCTCCTTGGAATAGGGTTCCTTCGTGGGGGATGGCCGCCGACCCTCGGCCACCCCCTTATTTCTTAGCACACCGCCGAAGATGAGCCCTCTGCAGAATCGGCTCATCCAAGAAGGAAGGGGGCGTTCCCACGCCGGAGCGTGCGCTCCGGCGTGGGCTCAGAAAGGTTTTGACAAATTAGTCGATTGCCGTACCAAGCGTCCAAGTATAGGTTTTACCATTTGTTTCATTAACCAACTTTGTAGCTTTATAAGTAATAGTCTTGGTATTCTCGTTATAGGAGTAGCCATGATCATCACCCTTGTAGTTCAAGTCAGCCGGTTCATTCCAAGTAGGATTAGTTTCGCTACTGATAGCCTTGACCTGATACTCGGCGTAAGCGGCACGGATGTTGGCAACGTCAGCGGCTTCCTTGGACTTGGTCAGGGCACCGTTGAAGGTGGGGATGGCAATAGCAACGAGGACCGCAATGATCGCGACGACGATCAGCATTTCCATAAGGGTGAAGCCCTTTTTGTTGGTGAGTTTCTTCAGCATAATAAAATTCTCCTTTTCGTTTCTTTCTATATCGTCCCGCGCGGGGTGGTCGCGCGGAAATGATAACGTATCAAATGCTGCCGTACATACTGAACATCGGCAGATACACCGCCAGCAGCAGCACGACCACGATGACCGCGAGCACGATGGTGATGACCGGCTCGAGCACGCTGAGCAGCCGCGTGCTCTGCGTTTCGACCTCGCTGTCGAAGTAATTGCCGATGACGTCGAGCGTCTGCGGCAGCGAGCCCGCGCGCTCGCCCACGCCCACCATCTCGGTGAGCATCCTGGGGAAGCACTCTACGCCCGCCATGCTCTCGGCAATGCCGCGGCCGCGCTCCACGTTCTCCTTCACCTTGCGCACGCCGAGGGAAAAGAGGTAGTTGCCCACGACCTGGCTGGTGACGTCCAGCGCACGCGGCACGCCGAGCCCGGCGGTGAGCATGGTGGACATGGTATTGGCGAAGCGTCCCGCCGCGCTCATGCTGCGCAGCCGCCGCAGCGGCGCGCGCTCGATGGCGTAGGACGCCAGCACGAGCTTGCCGCGCTCGGTGCGCTTGAAGGCGAGATAGGCGATGACGAGCGCCGCCGCGATGAGCAGCAGCAGCCACCACCAGCGGTTGAAAAAGCCGCTCACGGCCATCAGCGCCTTCGTCACGCCCGGCAGCTCGCCCTCGCCGAGGTCGGCAAAGGCGTCGGTAAAGGCCGGCACGGCGACGGCGATGATGATGATAAACACGATGATGGCGACCACAATGACCATCGCGGGATAGGTCATTGTGCTGATGATCTTCGCGCGGGTCTTGGCGGTGCGCTCGTAGTAGCGGTGCAGGCGGTCGAAGCACAGCGCGAGCGTGCCGGACTCCTCGCCTGCGCGCACGGTCTCGATGAACGTGGCGGGCAGATAAGGGGCGTTGCTCTCAAAGCTCTGCGCGAGGGAATAGCCCGCGCCGACCTCTTCGGCCACCTTTTCCAGCATCCTGCGCGTGTACTTATTGCGTGTCTGCGAGGCGACCATCTCCACGCAGCGCATCACGCTCAGCCCCGAGGTAAGAATGATGGAAAACTGCGAGCAGAGCAGCGCCAGCTCCTTGTCCTTGAGCCGGAAGCCGATGGGCTTATCCAGCGCGTTCCCGCGCTCCTTCACCGGCTCGATCTTGGTGATGAAGGCACAGGTGTCGCGCAGCTTGGCGACGGCCTCGAACTCGTCGTAGGCGCGCACCACGCCGCTCACCCTTGCGCCGCTGAGCGACTGGCCCTTGTACTTATAGGTCGTCAAGCCGATTCACCTGCCTTTTTCTTTGGTCATTCCGTTCAGCTCTCGATGGTGGAGCTGATGGTGCGGGCGGCCTCCTCAGCCGTCGTTTCGCCGCGCAGCACCAGGTCGCGGCAGCGCTCGCGCATGGTGGTGAAGCCATGCCTGCGGGCCTCGTCGGCAAGCTCGTCCGCGCTCGCGCCGGCGGTGATGAGGCGGCGCAGCGGCGCGTCGATCATCAGGATCTCGAACACGGCACGGCGGCCGGTGTAGCCGGTGTGATGGCAGTCCGGGCAGCCCACGCCCTTGTAGAACACAAGGTCCGGCGCGTCGTCCAGCCCCAGCAGGGCCAGCTCGTCGCTCGCGGGATGATAGGCTCTTTTGCAGTACGGGCAGATGCGGCGCACAAGCCGCTGCGACACCACGCCGCGCAGCGCGCCGGAGATCAGCCACGGCTCCACGCCGATGTCGCGCAGACGGTCGACCGCGGAGGGGGCGTCGTTGGTGTGCAGGGTCGAGAGCACCAGATGGCCGGTGATCGCCGCGCGCATGGCGATGCTCGCGGTCTCGCCGTCGCGGATCTCGCCGACGGAGATGATGTCGGGGTCCTGGCGCAGAATGGCGCGCAGGCCGCCGGCGAAGGTCATGCCGGTCTTTTCGTTGATCTGGCACTGGCTGACGCCGGGGATGTAATATTCCACAGGGTCCTCGAGCGTGACGATGTTCACTTCCTCGCGCGCGAGGTCGCGGAGCATCACGCACATCGTCGTGGATTTGCCGGAGCCCGTGGGGCCGACCAGCAGGATCACGCCGCCGGTATTCCGAAGCAGCGCCTGATAGGACTCAAGGTCGTCGCCCTCCAGCCCGATGGCGTCGCGGGAGAGGAGCTGCGAGGTCTTGTTGAGCAGGCGCAGCACGATCTTCTCGCCGTACACCGTCGGCATTGAGGAGATGCGCAGGTCGATCTCGCTGCCCTTCACGCGCAGCATGGCGTGGCCGTCCTGCGGGACCTTGCGCTCGGCAATGTCCATGCCGCCCATGATCTTCAAGCGGGAAATGACGGTGCTCTGCAGCTCGGCCGGCACGGTCAGAACGCGGCGGAGCAGGCCGTCGATGCGCATGCGCACCACCATCTCGCCCTCCTGCGGCTCGAGATGGATATCGCTCGCGCGCTCGGTAAAGGCGCGCTCGATGAGGGAGTTGACAAAGCGGATGGTCGGCGCGCCCTCGCTGCTGTCGCTGTCTTTCGCGAGCTGCGCGGGCACGATATCCGGCCCGGCGGTGCCCGCCTCGCGCTTCATCTCTTCGATGACGCGGGCGGTGCCCTCGCTGCCGTAGAGGCGGCTGATGGCCTGCTCGGTCGCGCGGTGCGTGGCGATCATCGGGATCACGCGCTTGCGCGAGGCGGCCTTGACCTCCTCCTGCGCGATGAAGTCCAGCGGATCGCTCATCGCGAGGTAGAGGGTGTCGCGCACCAGCTTCACAGGCACCACGCAGTATTTCTTCGCCAGCGTGCGCGGCACATATTTCGCCAGCTCCACCGGAATGGAGACCGCCGTGAGATCGACGAACTCCACACCGAGCTGTATTTTCAGCGCCTCGATGAGCTGCTGCTCGGTGATGATGCCGCTCTGCACCAGCACGTCGCCCAGACGCTCCTTGCTTTCCTTTTGCAGTTCCAGCGCCCGCTCAAGCTGCTCGTGCGAGATCACGCCCGAGGACAGCAGCAGGTCGCCCAGCCGCATATATGCCATAGGGATTCACCTCAGGATCAATAAATGGGGTCGCCGCAGGGGCCGGCGGCAAAAAACAGACTGACCGCAGCAAATGGTGCGGCCAGTCTGTCATGTGAACCTTTTTCAAGCGTGTTCATTTAGACACTATAGCTTTGCGTCCCGGCCTTTCGACTGGTTTGCCAACAAGATGAACTTGCGGAGCCATGTAAGGGTTCCGTTAAGAAAATGCCATCAAGTAAAAGGTATAATAACCCATATTTCGACATTTGTCAAGCATAAATCTACAATTTTTCCATCTTTTTCTTGTGCATTTTGCTTATTTTTTAATTGTCAGGTCCTTGGTCATCCTCCCACCTTTTGAGCAGCGCCACCGTCTCCACATGGTCGGCGCGGGGGAAGAGGTCGACCGCGCAGGCGCGCACGGCGCGGTAGCCGAGGGCGGCGAAGCGCTTCACATCGCGCGCCATCGTCGCGCTGTCGCAGGAGACATACACCACGCGCTCCGGCTGCATCCGCGCGATGCTTTCCACCACGTCCTCCGCCAGCCCCTTGCGCGGCGGATCGACCGTGATGACGTCGGGCCGCAGATTTTCGCGTGCGAGCTTTTTTGCCACGTCGGAGGCGTCGCCGCAGAAGAATTCGGCGTTTTCCACACCGCTGCGCGCGGCGTTCTCCCGCGCGTCGTCGATGGCCTCCGGCACGATCTCCGCGCCGAGGACGCGCTTCGCGTGGGGCGCGAGCGCAAGCGTGATGGTCCCCGCGCCGCAGTAGAGGTCGAGCACCGTCTCCTCACCCGTGAGCTGCGCATACTCGATGGCCTTGGCGTAGAGCCGCTCGGCCTGTTCGTGGTTGACCTGATAGAACGACGGCACGCTCAGCCGGAACACTCTCCCGCAGAGCACATCCTCCAGCCGGTCGGCCCCCCAAAGCGTGCGGTAGCGCTCGCCGAGGATCACATTGTCCCGCCGCGTGTTCTCGCCGAGCACGATGCCCACCGCCTTCGGGCAGGCGCGGCGCAGCCGCTCGACCAGCTCCGCCTCATGCGGCAGTCGCTTGCCGTTCACCAGCAGGCAGATCATGCTCTCGCCCTTCGTGTTCGAGCGGACATAGACATGGCGCAGAAGGCCGCGCCCCGTCCGCTCGTCGTAGCCCGCCGCGCGGAAATCGCGCATATACTGCCGCACGGCCTCCGCCGCGGCGTCCGCCTCCGGCTTCACCAGCAGACATTCCCGCGTGTCGATGACCTCGTGCGTGCGGGCGCGGTAGAACCCCACTCTGCCGTCCGGCGAGACGGGATACTGCGCCTTGTTGCGGTAGCGCCGCGTCTCCGCCGCGCCGAGGATCTCCTCCACCTCGACCTCGCTCCCACCGATGCGCGCAAGATTATCCTGCACGCGCCGGCGCTTGAGGGCAAGCTCCTCGGCATAGTCCATGTGGCGGTAGGTGCAGCCGCCGCAGCGCGGAAAATACGGGCAGTCCGGCGCGATGCGGTGCGGCGAGGGCACAAGCACCTCAAGCACCTTGGCGAAGGCCGCGGACTTCAGCACCTTCAGAATAAGAATACGGCACACCTCGCCGCGCAGCGCCCCGGACACAAAGACGACAAAGCCCTCGATGCGGGCGACACCCGCTCCCTCACCCGAATAGCCCTCAACGGTGACGGTATACTCCTGATTTTTCATGATCGCCATAGCGTTTTCCCTCAAAAAAGGGCGCGGAGCACCGCGCCCTTTCCCTTATTTGTATTTGTTGATGAGCGAGAGGATCTGGCCGGTGAAGGAGATGACATCCTTATTCGGCATCCCCTTGCTCTTACGGATCAGCTCAAGCAGAGACTCGCCCGCGGCAAGGAGCTTGCCGTAGAGGTTGTCCGCGCGGCTGGCCTGCACCGTGCGCTTGCGCTCGGAAATGTAGCCCTCGCTGAGCATCACGCCGGCGGCGAGGTCGTAGCTCTCGGTGAACTTCGCCGCGTGAGCGGAGAAGCCGAGAGAGCACAGCTCGTCCGCGAACGCGGGCGCCACGTCCGCGTCGCCGTGGACGACAAAGACGTGCGCGGGCTTCGGATCGAACGCCTTGATCCACTCGATCAGATGGTCGTGGTCGGCGTGGGAGGAAAGGCCCTGGAAATTCACGACCTTCGCCCTGACCGCGATCTCCTCACCGAAGAGCTTCACGCTCTCCGCGCCGTCGAGCAGCTTGCGGCCGAGCGTGCCGGGCGACTGGAAGCCGACGAACACCACCGCGCTGTTCGCGCGCCAGAGGTTGTGCTTGAGATGGTGGCGGATGCGGCCCGCGTCGCACATACCGGAGGCAGAAATGATGATCTTGGGCGTTTTGTCGAGGTTGAGCATTCTGGATTCCTCGGTCGTCTCGACCAAATGCAGGTTCGGGAACGAGAACATATGCGTGCCGTCCTTCACCAGCTCGAGCGCGGCCTCGTCCAAATAGCCGTGCAGGTCGCCGCAGAACACCGTGGTCGCCGCCTTGGCGAGCGGCGAGTCGATATAGACCGGGAAATCGGGCACGGACTTCACGAGCCCCTGATCCTTGATCTCGCGGATGAAGTACAAAAGCTCCTGCGTGCGGCCCACGGCGAACGACGGGATGACAACGTTGCCGCCCTTGCCGAGCGTCTCGTCGATGATCTCCGCCAGCTCGTCGGTGTAGCTCCACACCTCGGTGTGGTTGCGGTCGCCGTAGGTGGACTCCATCACCACATAGTCCGCCTTCTTCAAAAGCTGCGGGTCACGGATGATGGGCTGGTCGACGTTGCCGATATCGCCGGAGAAGACGAGCGTCTTGTGCACGCCGCCCTCGTCAAGCTCGAGCGTGATGCTCGCGCTGCCGAGCAGGTGGCCCGCGTCGGTGAACACCGCCGTCACGCCCTCGCACAGCTCGACCGTCTGACCGTACTCGCAGGTGGTGACGAGCTTAAAGACGTTCATCGCGTCCTCGGCAGTGTAGAGCGGCTCGACCGGTTCGCGGCCCGCGCGCTCGCCCTTGCGGTTGCGGTACTCGGCGTCGCTCTCTTGAATATGAGCGGAGTCGAGCAGCATGATGCGCATGAGGTCGGCGGTCACACGGGTGGTCAGGATGCGTCCGGTAAAGCCGCGTTTGACCATTAGGGGGATACGCCCCGTATGGTCGATGTGCGCGTGGGTGACGAGCAGGATGTCGATGTCGCCGGGGTTGAAGGCGAACATGGCGTTGTCCAGCTCGTCGCGCCCCTGCTGTAAGCCACAGTCCACCAGGATGCGCTTGCCGTTGATCTCCATACAGTGGCACGAGCCGGTCACGCAGCGGTCCGCGCCGTAAAAATGCAGTTTCATCGTAAAATCCTCCGATGTCTTTCGCTGTGGGTCTCTTGCTTTGTGGTTTCTCTATCTTAACACACGCCGCACCCGCTTGCAAGGCGCACAGGCGTCATATTGTGCGGAAATTTACCGTCCGTTCACATTCCCGCGCATTTTTCCTTTGCATATCCGGACGGAGCGTGCTATACTATAGAAGTATTTTTATGCTTTTTTGCAAAAGTATTTCGATTTTCCGTGAAAGGAAGTTTTTGATATGGGACTGATCACCAAGCTCTTCGGCACCTACTCCGAGCGGGAGCTCAAGAGCATTTATCCGATCGTCGATAAGATCGAGGCGATGGCGGACGAGTACCGCGCCCTGACGGACGAGGAGCTGCGCGCCAAGACGCCGGAATTCAAGGCGCGGCTCGCCAACGGCGAAACGCTCGATGACATCCTGCCCGAGGCCTTCGCCGCCGTACGCGAGGCCGCCGGCCGCGTGCTGGGACTGTATCCCTACCGCGTGCAGCTCATCGGCGGCATCGTGCTCCATCAGGGGCGCATCGCCGAGATGAAGACCGGCGAGGGCAAAACGCTCGTCGCCACACTCCCCGCTTACCTCAACGCGCTCACCGGCAACGGTGTGCACATCGTCACGGTGAACGACTACCTTGCCAAGCGCGACAGCGAGTGGATGGGCAAGGTGCACCGCTTCCTCGGCCTGAGCGTGGGCCTGATCGTCCATGACCTCACGAGCGACGAGCGCCGCGCGGCCTACGCCGCCGACATCACCTACGGCACCAACAATGAGATGGGCTTCGACTACCTGCGCGACAACATGGCGCTCTTCTCCTCCGAGCTGGTGCAGCGCGGCCACGCCTTCGCCATCGTGGACGAGGTGGACTCCATCCTCATCGACGAGGCGCGCACGCCGCTCATCATCTCCGGCATTGGACAGAAGTCCACGGAGATGTACAGCCGCACCGAGGCTCTCGTCGCCCGCTTCCGCAAGAAGGTCATCGCGGAGACGGACGAAAAGGAGGAAGAGGACGTCAACGTTGACGCCGACTACATCGTGGACGAAAAGGCCAAGACCGCGACGCTCACCGCCCGCGGCATCGCCAAGGCCGAGCAGTATTTTGAGATCGAGAACCTGTCCGATCCCGAGAACTCCACCATCGCCCACCACATCAACCAGGCCATCAAGGCGCACGGCACGATGAAGCGCGACATCGACTACGTCGTCAAGGACGGCGAGGTCGTCATCGTCGACGAGTTCACGGGCCGACTGATGTTCGGCCGCCGCTACAGCGAGGGTCTGCATCAGGCCATCGAGGCCAAGGAGCACGTCACCGTCGCCCGCGAGAGCAAGACGCTCGCGACCATCACCTTCCAGAATTACTTCCGCCTTTACAAGAAGCTCTCCGGTATGACCGGTACAGCGCTGACCGAGGAGGAGGAATTCGGCACCATCTACAACCTCGACATCATCGAGATCCCCACCAACCGCCCCATCGCGCGTATCGACGATCCCGACGTGGTGTACAAGACCGAGGCGGCAAAGTACCGCGCGGTCATCGCGCAGGTCAAGGAATGCCACGCCAAGGGCCAGCCCGTGCTGGTTGGCACGGTGTCCATCGAGAAGAACGAGCATCTGTCCTATCTGCTCTCCCGCGAGGGCATCAAGCATAACCTGCTCAACGCGAAGAACCACGAGAAGGAAGCCGAGATCGTCGCGCAGGCCGGCAAGCTCGGCGCGGTGACGGTCGCCACCAACATGGCGGGCCGCGGCACCGATATCATGCTTGGCGGCAACGCCGAATACATGGCCAAGAACGATCTGCGCAAGGCCGGGCTCTCCGATGAGCTGATCGCCGAGGCGACCGGCTACGCTGAGACCGACGATCAGGAGATCCTCGACGCCCGCGCGCTGTTCGCCGAAGCGCTCGCCAGGCACAAGGCCGAGATCGCGGGCGAGGCCGACCGCGTGCGCGAGGCCGGCGGTCTGTTCATCATCGGCACCGAGCGCCACGACTCCCGCCGCATCGACAATCA
>OGNF01001513.1_pt1 | contig 20940 bp, 18 predicted proteins | sample 1573321 | NCBI WGS metagenome assembly OGNF01 (sample SAMEA2581911, study PRJEB24529) | metagenome | biome: Human gut stool | place: China | collected 2011
GGTTTTGTTGCCCAGATCCACAAAATCAGTGCGCGCATCCTTCTCGGGATAATCGGGCATAAAGCGACCGGTAATCATGGAAAGCGTTCGCTTCTGCTTGTCTATCCGCATCGTGCGACGGCCATTCCGGTTTTTGCCTACTTGAACCTTGATCGTTTCGCCTTCATGAGTCAGCGTAATTTCCGCCTCTTTTCCCCGATGACGGAGTTCCGCTTCCATATCCCAGACCTTGTTATCATAAATGGCCTGATTGCCGAGGAATGCAATCACCCATTCCCCGGTCTGTTCATCACGCCAATAAGACGGAAAGAGTTCTTTCCATCTTTCCTCCACCGGCTTGATGCCTTTTATCTGGAAGGCTCCCTGTTCATCACCTTCGATGAAGTCAAACGACCTTGTGTTCTTTGGCAATGGGCGGAAGTGGAAGACCACGTCAAGTTGGCCATTCTTTTCCGTCTGACGGAACTTGCCGAGCTCTATTCCTTCGGCGGACACCACTGGATAGCGCTTACTGTCTGCCAAGAGATAGGTGTCTTTTGAAAACTCAAACTGTCCTAAATGGGGATAGTCAGAGCGCCGCTTGATTGTAGCATAAACCGCAGTCTCGTCTTCTTTCAGTTCCACTTTAGTAATATCCAGAGCGATATTGAAGAATCCGTCAAAATAAACGTTTCCATACTCCGTGGTCGGATGGTTCCAGGTCTGAATCTTTTGCGCCTGCCCTTTCAATAAGCCGAGTGCCATGAATATCAGAGCAAACCATAAATGTCGCGTTCTCATGATGTCTTGAAATATAAATCTTATAAACGTGAGTCCGGAATAAGAAAGTCTTTGAAAAAATTAGGGAAATGAGATATTTAACATTGTGATTGGGCATCCGTAAATTGTATTAAAATCTTCATTCCCATGACTGATACAAATATAATAATACTTTTCTGTGTTATCAAAGAATGCTGCAACTTTTTAGCTCCTGAACAGAAGCAACATGCGTTGGGGCACCTCTGGCAAACCCCGCCGCCGCAACCGCCCATGCCTTATGTCCGGGAGTGAGGTGATAACTCTATTCGTACTTTCCCATACCAGTTGCCGCCGTGACCTCAAGTCGTACGGTCTTGGATACGTATGCCACCATATGCGTAAGGAGTTTCCCCGCCGCCTGTCCTACTGATTCCCTTGACGGCCTGTCCGCTATGTGTATCTGGCTTTACTTTTGATATCCAGGGTGAAACTGACCAGTTGGAAAATACAGAGGCTTGTCCATATCGAAATGCCGGAAATCAGAAGCAGATTCAGATGTGAGCGTAACAGGTCCGGCAGCAGCAGATGCCCTTCGGCGGAGAAAATCTGAGGTGAGGGCAACTGCCAGCCGCCGGTCGACAGAAGGGCGCAGCTCGTTGCCAGGGCCACGGCAGCAGTTATCCGGAAAATGCGTCTGTTCCTTTTCTCCTGACGTGCACGTATCTGTTTGACCGCTTCCATCTCGGTTAATTTTTTCTGGAGTTGCTGCATGAAAACTTCGCTGCTGCCCAGTTCCGGCCGGTAGGCGGCGAAAAGTTCTTTCAGAATGTCATCTTTCATGGGGTGATTCTTTTTTTCAGTTGTTCTCTTCCTCTTGACAATTGTTTCCTGACGGCTTCAGCATGGCAGCCGGTGATCTGGGCAATTTCCTTGATGGAGTAGCCTTTCAGATAGAAAAGCAGCAGGGCCGTGCGTTCCTTTACCGGTAATGTGGCAATGGCGGCATAGAGTTCCTGATGGTCGAAAGTGCGGTCGGCGGCAAAGGTGGAATCGGGTTGCCGTTCTGCCTCTTCCAGTTCCTCATGGTACCGGTGTGCCTTTTTCCTGTCCAGAAAAGTGTTGTGGGCAATTTTGTAGAGCCATGCGGTGAATTTTCCTTCATCCCGGTAGCGTTCCGAAGACAGATAGGCCTTGACGAGCGTATCCTGTGCGATGTCGTCGGCTTCTTCGCGGTTGCCGCAGCAGAGCGCAAGCAGGAATCGTCTTAACTGTTCCTGCTCCTGCTCCACGTATCTGATAAACAGTTCCCGGGTCACGGCTGTGTCTTGTTTTCCTGTTGTTCCGCTTTCAGTTCCTGAGCCAGGTAACGTTTATTGATGAAGAAGACCAGGAAGAACGCCAGTCCCGTCAGGATGAGTAGGGCACTGCCCAGATAGTACATGTGCAAAAGGGAAGAGGAAACTCCTCCTTTATAGTCGGCCAGTAGGGTAAAGACCAGCAGGGGCAGCCCTATGACGAGACTCACACTGCCCCATATCTGTTTTTGGAGCAGGCTTCTTTTCAGTGATTTCCTCGGCGTGGCCCGTTCCAGTTTCTTCAGCAGTTCTTCCACATCGGTATCCGGGTTCTTCTCCAGAACGGCTGTGATGATTTCGGTTCGTTTGTTGTCCGCGTTTATCTTTTTTCTGGCGATGCTCCGCACCAGGAAGATGGGGAGAATGACGCAGAGGCCAATCAGCAGCAGAATCATCAGGATGTAGAGAAGGGTGACGGAGAAGAGCAATTGCTCAATCATGGATGAGAAATAATTTTCCATACATTGGGGTTCTTTGAAAGTTAATAAAATGCTTTGTCGCGTAGCTGGTCTGTCTCCGGCAGCAGGTTGTCCGGGAGACGTACCGTTTGGGAACCGGTGGGCAGGCCTTGCTGGAGTATACTCATCTTAATAACGAAAAGAAGCGGCAAAATGTGACGTGTGACTGAGCTGAAGGGAGAAAAAAGTGGGTCGGTTGTAAAAAAAGTGAGTGCGGTGCGGAAGCGCCGGGCGGAGGAAACAGGCAGCATCCGGGCTGTTGTCCGTGGCAAAAAAAGAGGCTCCGATGCCGGAGCATCGGGGCCAGTGAAAGCTTAATGAGGGGATGGCAAGGGGACTTGCCGGGGAGAGGTCACTCCTTCAGCCGGTCGATTTCCCGCAGGAGTTCATCATTTGTGCGTTGCATTTTCTTGAAAACGAGGTAGGCGATGACGGCGCCTGCGAGCGCACCGATACCGATGCCGATGCCCATGGCGACGGCATACGCCGGATTGTCCGGCTGGTAACTGATGATTTCAAAGAAGAAGACCAGCACCCAGACTATGCTGATGGGGATTTCCGCGAGAATGAGCTGTGTGCGTCTTTGTTTCATCTTGACCAGCAGCTGGCGCGAGGTGAGCAAATCCTTTTCCAGCCACCCTTTTCCCCGTATGTGGTTGATGACGGTATCGAAATAGAGTTCCAGGACACAAAGCAACAGGGTAAGGACCAGAAATGTCAGGGAAATCATTCCCCTCTGGTAAAAGTAGTAATACAGCAGGGCGGCGAGGGGGAAGAACAGAGCGATTTTCAGGTAAACATACTTTGCAATCCATTTCATCCTGTTTCCGATGACGGTTTTCAGCAACTTGTCGTTGTTGATGGGCTGGGATTCGAGCCTTTGGGTGAGCAGGGCGAATTGCTGTTTCAATTCGTCCATATGGCTGATGTTCTCTTTTTCCATATTAGCGGTAGCTTTAGTCGTGCATATTTTTGAGCTGTTCTCTGATTCGGGCCAGTTTTACGGATACATTCTTGGCCGTGATGCCTACAATCCCGCCGATTTCGTCGTATGGCAGATTTTCCAGCCACAGCAGGATGATGGCCTTGTCGAAAGGGTCCAACTGGTTGATGCGGCGATAGAGGGCCTGGATTTGTCTGGACTTGTGGTCCGTCTCTTCGTACAGGTCGATGTCCATGGTCAGGGGAACCGTGTTCCTGCGCTTCTTTTTCCGGTCGAAAGAGATGCAGGTGTTCAGGCTGACCCGGTAAATCCAGGTTTTGATGTCGCTCTTTTGTGCGAAACTGTCGAATCCGTTCCAAAGGTGGATGGATACTTCCTGATACAGGTCGTTCACCTCGTCCTTGTCCTTTGAGAACATGAAGCAGACGGTATATATGGTTGTCCGGTGGGCGTGCAGCATCCGGGCAAACTCCGTCTCTTTTTCACTTTTCCGGTTCATAGTCTTTTTCCTTGATGGTTTGCGAAGCCTCTGCTGTGCCTGTTGCGGGCAGACACGGCGGATGCCCGTTTTTCCGGATTATCTGACCGCCTCTACCTTGTATCCCTCGTTTCGCAGCAGTTGCAGGAGGCCCCGCTGGCCCGTCAGGTGTCCGCTGCCTACGGCAAAGAGCGTGGATTTCTGTTTCATGATGGCCGGCATGGCCTGGGCCCAGTTGCTATTGCGCCCGTAAATCATTGCCTCTTCTTCTTCGGGGAGTGCATCGCAGGCATTGCCCATTTTCTCCGTGATGACCTTTTCCAGCACATCCAGTTTCTGCTGCATATAGGCGGCTGTCATTTTCACGGTTTGCTGTTCCATCAGGTCGAGATGCTGAATCGAGCAGTAAAGTTGTTCTGCCTGTCGCTTCAGGCTTTGGCTGCCGAAGAGGATGCCCATCTGGAAGTCCATCGTTTCCAGTCCGCCGACGGCTTTTCCCATTTTCCTGGCCTCTGCCTGTACCCAACTGTCCAACTGTTGCTTCGGGTCTAATCCCTGGACAGTTTTCATGGCCAGCAACGCACTGATTTGTGTGGAAAGAAACGCGGGTCTGATGTTGTCGAACATTTTCAGGTCGGCTCCCATCAGCGTTTTGACCGTGGCGGCCAGACTGTCATATTGCGCCGGCGTGAAGAGTGTGTGCAGGGTGGTGTCGCCTGGCAGCAGAATGGCCTGTTGCATCTTCTGCAGATTGGCCGCTTGGGTCATGTCTTCCATTACGATTTCCCCATACACCTGCTCCACTTGGTTCAGCGCCTGCCTGAATCCGGCTATGCTGTCGGTGATGGACAGCGGAGCCAGGTGGTGTGTGCCAAAGACGTACGAGGGTTTCGGCAAATCCTTTCCGGAGATTTTCCACAACAGTTGGGCATTGGCGCCCAGGGTGATGCACAGCAGCATCAGCAGCATTGAAATCTTTTTCATAAACGTAAGAATTAAATGGTTTATGCCTGTTAGACGCGCGGTCCGCTGATTTACTACAGAAAAATGCGATTTTTTTTGTGTCCCAAATCCATTTTTAATATATACGTCTGTGTAAGTTTTTGTGAATCAGTCAGTCGGAAGATTGGCGCTGACAATGTTTTTTAGGGAATGATGGCCGTATAGACGGCGGTTGCCCATGGCATTCCTTATGGAAACAGAAAGTAAAATTACGGAAACCGTTTGTTTTCTTGCTGAAATCAGCAAGAATTTTGATAAGAATGCGGAACAGAAACCTCTGTTCCTGATTTTCAGAAAAGCCAAGGTCCGTTCTGGCCCCGTTTCCGCTCGCGGGCAGTCATCATTTTCCGGGGAAGCATTGGATATCTGCGGTGAATGTGACTTGCCTTCGGGAGAGGGCAGGTGGAAACGGAATGTGGAAAACCTTTGGAGAAAACGGAGAACGGCAACTCTTGTTTCAGGTGGATGGTTCGCCTAAACGTTTTTAACGTCTCGTCCTGAAAAAATCGGAAGGCCTGGGAAAAGAAGGTGTAAACGGTGATTGTGGTGAATAGGGCGAATATTCGTCAGGTTCAACCAATCCATCGCAAACAGAAATGTAACGGGGCCGCACTCATGGATTGAGGCGCCCCATTACATTTCTTGAAAATATTTATTGCAGGCTCCATTTGCCCTGCAGTGCGATGACCGTAGCAGGTCCGTTGAACTGGACAGAGCTAACGTCAATAATGCACATGTTGCGCTGGTCGTCCTGTTCCACTTTTACCGTTTGGTTACCCTGAAGCGTATTGGCCTTGACTTTTCCTTTCTTAAAGTTGCATGGCAGTTCTATTTTACCGTTTTCCGGCTTGCCATACATGATGAGAAATAGTCTGTCATTTCCCTTACGGGTAATCCGGCCCCATTCAAATTCTTTGTCAAAGGGGTTTGCACGTGTTCCATAGATGGCTTCTCCGTTGATTTTCATCCATTTCCCGATTTCCTTGAAAAGCCGGATGCTTTCTTCCGGAATCGAACCGTCACTCTTAGGACCGATATTCAGCAGAAAATTGCCTCCCCGGCTGACAACATCAATCAACTCGTGTATCAACTCTTCCGAAGTTTTCCATTTCTGATTGTCGGCGGAATATCCCCATGTTCCGTTCAGCGTCTGGCAGGCTTCCCAGTCTCCATCTATACCGGTGGCAGGAATATGATGTTCGGCCGTTGAATAGTCACCTTTCCAGGTTGGAGTCACCTTGATGCCCCCTTCGCTCAGATGATTGTCTGAATGATAAAGACGGTTGTTCTGAATAGCATTGGGGTATTTGTCGAATAAGGCCTTCATGAGGCGGGTTGCTCCCCAAGCGTGGTCGCCCTGAAATTTGGGCTGGCTGAAATCCCACCACACCAGGTCCACTTTATATTGGTTGATTAATTCATTGAAAGTGTTGAACAGGTATTCTTTATATTTTTCGTGGTTGCCGAAATGGCGTTTTCCCTGTTTTTCAGCTTTGTAGTTTCCTGCAGGATAGGCGATGCCCGATCCGCTGGGATCATAGTCAGGATGGTTCCAGTCCAGCAGGGACACATAATAGCCGGCTTTCATGTCATACTTCTTGCAGGCTTCAGAATATTCCTTTACAACGTCAATCCCTTTCATCTTCACTACATTAAAGTCATAATTAGGGGTGTTGAACATGTTGAATCCTTCGTGGTGCCTGCTCGTCAGTACTGTGTAGGTGCAACCTGCCTCTTTGGCCAGTTTCACCCATTCCTCGGCCATCCCGCTTTTGGGATTGAAGCGGGGAAGGGCTTCTTTCTTATAGGTATCGAAGTCTGCCCCCGACTGCATTTGAATCCATTCTACGCAGCCTTCATATTTTTTCCCCTGAAATTCTCCAGCAAGTCCTGAATAAAGGCCATAATGGATAAACATTCCGAATTTGCCGTCTCTCCACCATTTCATTCGGGCATCCCGCTGTTTCTTGGTCTCGTGTGGTGCCCCTTCGTTTCCTCTGCGTTCGTCGTATACCAGTTCCTGCAGATAGACGGACTTTACAAAGTCATTAATGGAAGTAGATATTTTTTTATCCTGTAAAGTTCCTGCCATAGATAAACGCTTCACAGCATCCTTCATTTCCAGCTGCTCCTTGAGCGTACTTTCATAATTGTTCTTGAGTTCTTTCGGACAGGTAGGGTAGGTCAGTTGTAATACCTTTTGGAGGTCCGGGTCACTCTTGCATTTATCCTGCAGTTCTGCCAATATCTTTTGGGTTTGCTTCCAGTCAGCGGCAGAGTGCATCTCATTGAAAGCACGGGTTGCAGTAGCATAAATGTTGCACAATTTCTTAAAATGGTCAGGAAGAATGTCCGTACCCCAGCAGAAGCTGGATAAGGCAAGCATGATGCCTATTAAAAATGTTTTTCTCATAGCTTCATTTATTTTATTGATTATAAGCGGTAAAAAGATTATATTTTATTCTGTCTTCAGATTTTGCACACGTGTGCATAATAAAGGTATACATATTTTTTATATTTGCAAAATATAAAGCAAGAATAAAATATTTGCGAATTCGGGATGGACAGAGGATAAAAAGGGTAGCAGGCAGCACGTCCGGTTTTGTTGGCAGCAGGCGGAGCCGGATGTTGTACCATGTATGCCTCTACCCGGATGGTTGTGTGCAGGTCCAGCAAGTCCGGTGCGGGTGTAACTGCGCAGCGGAATGTGCCGTCAGGGCTGCTGCTGACGTGCTTGAAACCTGGGCTAAAGGTTGCGTATGCGGTCGTCGAACTCCTTTGCACCGCCTTTCATGCCGAATACCTTCTGTAGCAGGCGGGCCCTCGCGTTGGTGACCGATTGTGACGACATGCCCGTCAGTACGGCAATTTCCGTAGGTATGAAGCGCAGGCGCGTCAATATGATTACATTGATTTCGTTGGGTGAGAGGTTGGAGTGGTTGGCAAACAGTGTACACAGGTTGCTGTCGTAGCGGTTGGTCAGCTGATGCAGTGCGTTCCAGTCCTGTGGTTCGGCCATGCGGCCGGCAGAAGCCAGGCGGTGGAGCGCATACACGCGGTCGTCGTTGATCAGCCGGTCTTCCATGTCCCACTGTTCCGGCTTCCGGCGGTCGTTCTGGTATGAGGCCAGTTGCGCCTGCATCTTCTCCATTTCGTGCGTCTTTTCTTCTATCAGCCTGATGTCCTTTTCCCTTGCCTGCTGCAATTCTTCGAGTCGCAGTTTGAGGACGCGGTAGTTCTCCAGGTCGCGCGTGTAGCCGGAATTGAGTTCCTTGAGCGTCAGATTCTGCCTGTTTATCACACGTCCGTAGTGTCCTATTTTTCGCCGGTGATAGACGATGAGCCATGCCATCACTATCATCAGCACGACCGCTGCGCCGCCCGTACGCATCAATCTTGCGTGGTAGAGGCGTTCGTCACGTTTGTTGTCGTAATGGTTTTGCAGTTCGACAAGCGAACTTGCCGTTTCGAGAGGAATGTCGTTGTCATACACGTTGTTGAGTTTGTCGCTCAGGAACAGCAGCGCCTTGTCGTCGCCTCTTGTGCGTGCCAGGGCGATGAGTTTTTTCAGCGCACTCTTGCTTATGTCCGGTGTGTCGGAGCCGGCAGCGTCATACCACATGAGCTCGGCCTTCTGCATGTCGCCCGCCGCAGCGTAGATATCGCCCAGACGGAGCGACGCCATGCGGTCAGGGCAGCCCATATAGGCCATCGTGAGCAGCTGGAGGGCGTGGGCCGTGTCGCCACGGTTCATGTGGTAGCAGCCTAAATTGGTGCGTATGAGTGCCTGCACCTTCGGCCCGGCTTTTTCAAGCAGCGGCCGGCAGTGGTTCATACAGGCCATGAAACTGTCGGTGCGGTTGATTCGCAGATATTCCGTTGCCATGTCGTTCCATGCACGTGCCACGTGGTCATTGCTTCCGGTGCGTTGCGCCGCGTCGAGTTCCATGTGCCGGTATTTCATCACCAGGTCGTGGTGCCTCGTCAGTGTGTTCATCATGGCCAGCACCGCTGCCAGCCTGAATTCGAGGAAGCTGTCATCCGTACCGGCCGCCACCTCCTCTGCCGTTTTGGCCAGTAGCATGGCGCCCTGCAAGTCGCGGTTGTCATATCTGCACAGGGCCGTCTGCACCAGTGCCCTTGCCCTGCGCCGCCTGTCGCCGCACAGGAGGAAGTGTTCCGCGCTGCGGTTTATGTATTCGCTGTTTGCCAGAGTCACCCCGAGGTCGTGTACCGCTTCGGTATAGACCAACTCGTAGAGAGCGCTGTCGCCCGGGCTGGTGCAGAGGCTGTCCTTGCGGCCGTCGAGCAGTGTCAGCGCGCCGTGAGGATTCGTGTCGGTCATGCTCTCGGCGTGCATGATGGTGCTGTTGTACGTTTCCTGCCGCGTGCACGCCGCCACAGCCATGAGTATGGCCGTGGCGAGGAGTGTTAGCATTGTGCCGGTACGGTTCATTCTTATTTCTGTAATTTGTAGTAGACGGGTAATACGCATCTCACTCTCACATTCTTGCCTTTTATGGTTCCGGGTTTCCACTTCGGCATCTTTTTCAGCGCCTCAACGGCGGCGGCGTCGAGTGTCGGCGTTGCGTGATGCTGTATCTTGAAGTTGGAGGCCGAACCGTCCTTTTCGACCACAAAGGCCACAATGACTTTTCCTTGTTCTCCGCGTTTCTCTGCCTCTTTGGGATAGTAAAGCTCTTTTTGGATGAACTTCATCAGGGCCTGATAACCGCCCGGAAATTCCGGCACGACTTCGCTTTCGTCGTATATTTTTTCTTCGTTCTCTTTTACCGTTTGGGCAGTGGCCGTCGAAATCATCATTATTGTGGCCAATACCATCATAAGAAATCTTTTCATATTCATGATGCATTCGTTTTTTAAGGTTAAACATTCTTTATGCAGTCGAATGACTGGTGTCTTGTCCGGACACTGCAAAATTAAGGTGAAAGGTTAGGAAGGCCCAAATGATTCGTTACACGAGATTACACCATGCGGCTGTTGTGTAATCATTTTTATTTCAGGAGAGGAACAAAGCGGGCCGCCTGAAATTCATCTGCCTTTACCGGACTGTTTCCCATTGTGTCCAGGCAGGGATACTTGCGCTGCGTTCACGGCCCGTTCCTTTTCCGGAAACAAGCCGAGGACATTGGGGCGTATAGGCCGGCAAGCCGGTGCAGCAAGTGCTCTTTTGGAAAAGATGATTCCGAGTTCACGTAGGCGAACTCACATTATACTATTATATATATGATAAACTCACGCGCTGCCCCGTTCCAGCAGCTGTAAAGGCAAGACAATATCTTCCTTGATATTCTCCCCGGACTCGATTTCACGCAGCAGCAGATTCAGCATCGATTCCGACAGGAGATTTATTGAAGGGGATAAGGTGGTGAGCTCCGGGTCGCATACCAGTCCCATGGGATTGTCGTCAAATCCCGCGACAGCCACCTCTGCCGGGATAGAGACACCCTGTTCCTTCAAATACTTGATGACGCCGATGGCCACCTCATCGTTGATGCACACAATCGCGTCTGGCTTGTCCGGCGAATTGAAGAGAACGGCAGCGGATTCATACCCGTCGGCTATGAAAATCTGTTCGGCAGAAATACATTTCTCATAAGAGAGGCCGGCTTCACGGACTGATTGGAAATAAGCTGTCAGCCTGTCTTCAAAGATTTTCGTATAGCCGTCATACGAGATATATGCGATTTTCCTTTTCCCCATTCTCACCAGTTTGTCTACAACCTGTTTCATTGCGTTTCCGTTGTCCAGCACAATGGTAGAGCAGACCGTCTCTTTCGGGACGCGGTCAAAATAAACCAGCGGAATGTTCTCCTCGGTCAGTCTGCCGAAATGCTCGGTAGAGGCCGTTCGCAAGCCGACAGAGGCGGCCACACCTGCGACGCGCAGGCTAATCAGGGAGTTGATGATATCCTTTTCTACGTTGGGGTCATCATTCGACTGAAAAATCATAATCATGAAGCCTTTTTCCCGGGCCATTTCGGTGATCATCGAAATAATTCTGGAGAAGAAGTGGTGCTTTAGGTCGGGTATGATGAAAGAAATTACTTTTGTCTTGCCGTTCCGGAAATTCTGTGCCAAAATATTAGGGGTATACCCCATGTCCTTGGCCGCCTGCAAAATCAACTCCCTGGTCTTCTCGTTGACCTTTGCACTTCCCTGCAATGCACGCGACACCGTGGCATGATGTATTCCCAGTTTCTTTGCAATATCTTTTATGGTAACTTCTTTTTTCATATCCTAATCACGAGTTGCACACTTCAGCCAGAACCGGAGAAAAGTTGCTGATTCCGTAGAAAGAGGGATTCCCGGAGGGTCCTGTCTGTTAAGACTCGCATAGCAATCCGGTAACGAAAAACAGCGACTTACGCATCTCCGTAAATCGCTGATTCTTAATGTGGACCAGCCAGGGCTTGAACCTGGGACCTCCAGATTATGAGTCTTTTTGTATGGTATTTCATGGAATTACATATTATATAAATATACTGATTGTCAGTACTTAATGCATTTTGTGGTTTGCAGGAAAATACGTATGTTTGCAGTGGTTTTCATGCGAAAAGGTCACCTGAAGGTCACCAAAGAGAACGGAATATCACTTGTAAATAAACATATTATGGAGAAGAAAGAAACGAATAAGGTCACTAAAACGGCAAAAATGGAAGCCAAAACCACTTCAAGGGGAGAAAAGTGCCTTGCCAAATTCACGGCTGCAAATGGCAACGTATATGGGTCGTTGACTCTTGACATACGTAAGGCTGGCGACTACTCGCAACCGCTTCCTGTGGCTGTGCGTGTGTGCCATGCTGGACAGAAGGTCTTTCTTCGTTTGGGCAAAACATACACTATGGAAGAATGGTTGACCTTGTGCGAATACGAGAAAAGTGGCCGTCGTGTTCAACTGACAGAGAGAAACGACATGAAAAATCTAATGGACAGGGTGGAACTTATCGCCAATCAACTTATCGCAGAAAACAACTTCTCTCTTCGCAAGCTGCAAGACAGATTTCAGGGTAGAAAAGATGATGACAGCACCATTATTACAGTGTGGGATTCATACATTCAATCTAAGACCAATGAGGGCAAGGCTGGTTCAGCCCGTTGTAGCAAAGATGTTCGTAACCGCTTTGTAAAAGACTTGGGGACTGATGTATCATTTGCTGACATTAACAGGGAGTTCGTCTTGAAGTGGGTGAAGATTATGAAGAAAAATGGACTGAGTACCACGACCATTGCCATCGCACTTCGTAGCCTCAGAACAATCATCAATATGTGTATCTCAAATGGTTTGATGAAAGGTGATACCAAGGAAATGTTCAAGGACACAGGTTACAATAAATCCCAAAGCCGCAAGCATGAGTTTCTTGATGTAGCTACCATGCGTAAACTTTATGACTTCTGGAAAGCAGGTGAGGCAAAAGACAAGGATGGGAACGAGTTGTTTCTTGGGCGAGAAAAACATGCTATATTTCGCGACCTCGGATTATTCCTCTTTATGTATTTAGGCGATGGGCAAAATCTTGCTGATACTCTCCGTCTGACTTATGATGAACTATACTATGCCACTCATGGCAAACAGTTACGTTTTCTTCGTCATAAGACCCGGGAACGAAACGAGAGTGCCAGTGAGGTAATATTTCCTGTTACACCTGAGATACAAGAGATACTCAACCGATATGGTAATGCTCCAAAACTTGGGCGAAGGGTATTTCCCATAATGAGCGAACTTATTACCCCTGAACAGGAGATATGGGTTATCCAACGTTATAACAGATATATACGTGAGCACATGGCAAAAGTCGCTAAACTCATAGGATTGGAACAAACACCATCACCAACATGGGCAAGACATAGCTTTGCTACCAATCTCAATAATTCAGGTGTCGTACCTTATAAATATATAAGTGACAGCATGGGGCATAGTGGTGGCAGTGACATCACTTCCAACTACATAGGCGCCTATCCTCTTGCGAAGATGTTGGAGTACAATTATTATTTGCTTAATGAGAAGCCTAAAGAAACTGCCCCAGTTGTAGATAAGAAAGCTTTGTTGGAGATGCTGAAGGGCTTAAGCGAAGAGGAGAGGATGGAACTGATAGCTAATCTATCTGACTAATTATAGCTGTTTACCGCAAGAGCACCAAGTGAAATACCACAAAAACACGGAACAAAACACAGCAAAAATACCGAATTAAATACCGCAAAAAAGTGGATTTAATTACCACAAAAAACACGAATTAGCAATACAATTCGCAGGAAATGTGTATCTTTGCCATTGAAAAATATATTATATGAATTATTATAAAAGAACAGCCGATGCCCTGCTGCAAGATTTACTGGATGCATTTGGGGCAGTATTGATAGAAGGTCCCAAATGGTGCGGTAAAACCACTACGGCATCTCAACTTGCCAATAGCATCTTGAGAATGCAAGACCCAAGTATGCGTGAGGAGTATTTAGCCACAGCTAAAACTAAGCCGTCCATTCTGTTAAAAGGAGATACACCTCGTCTTATTGATGAGTGGCAAGATGCTCCAATGTTGTGGGATGCGGTACGAACAACTGTTGATGACCGCCAAATTCCCGGACAATTTATACTCACTGGTTCCAATGCTGTTGACAAATCTCAAATACATCATTCCGGAGCTGGTCGTATTGCCCGGCTGCGTATGTTGCCTATGAGCTTGTGGGAGTCGCAAGAATCTACGGGCGAAGTTTCATTGAAAGAACTTTTCAACAATCCTGATTATGATATTGACGGTAAAATGTCTAAGATGACAGTCGAAGACCTAATCTTTGCCGCATCCCGAGGTGGATGGCCGGCTTCTTTGTTGGCTCGTACTCCAAAAGCTCAATTACTTGTGGCAAAGAACTATGTTCAAACCATTTGTTCTGACGACGTTTCCGGTATTGATGGAAAGAAAAGAGATGCCAAACTGACCAGCATGATACTTCGGGCTTATGCCAGGAATGTTTCGACATTGGTCAAGAAAAAATCTCTTTTAGATGATGTAACCTCGTCTGGCGAAGTAAGTTGTCACGTAGATACATTTGATGATTATGTTTCGGCTTTAGAAAAACTATTTGTTATCCAGAACATAAGTGCATGGTGTCCTGCTATAAGAAGCAAGACCGCTATCAGAAGCAGTGTAAAACGATGCTTCTGTGACCCTTCTATACCGATTGCCCTTTTGGGACTATCTCCCGAATCATTAAGTATGCAGCTTAGGACGTTTGGATTTATCTTTGAGCAGATGTGTATTCGTGACCTAAAGGCGTACACCATTGATTTGAACAGTCATGTATCTTACTACCATGACCGATACGACTTGGAAGCGGACATAGTGCTGCATTTGGAAGATGGACGTTATGCTCTCATTGAGTGCAAACTTGGTAGTAGCGAAATTGATGAAGGAGCTAAACACTTACTCGAACTCAAAAGGCTTATACAGGAGCACAACAAAACGGAGAAGCAGGTGCCTATTCAGGAGCCGGACTTGCTTATTGTGATGACGGGTGGAACAATGGCATACTCTCGTCCCGATGGAGTTAAAGTGATTCCTTTGGCATGTCTCAAAGATTAACCATTTAGCGAAACTGTTTATATGGACGATGATATGAAGGAACTTCACCATGATAACTATCCCAGTCAATCGGAAATGCAGGAATGGCTTGAAGCGAATCGAGAAATCTATACAGACTTTAAGAGTAAGATTCAATCAATCTTAAAGAACCTGTTGTGCGATAACTACAGTAAACAGATAGATGATGAGGCAAACAAGCTACAAAGTATAATCCTGGAGATAATGACCACAGAAGAAGGGGCTGCTACCGATGAGATGATTGACAAATTCTCCAATGCCATAGAAGATGGGAATGTGTCTGCCTACTGCTTGTATTGCTATTTGGAACTGGACAATGGGCTTAAGGAAATAGAATATGCCATAAGCAAATTTGAGCAATCAGAGGATGCAAAATACATTAAAGAAGGCATTCATGCTTATTGGGAGGACGAGAAACGTGAAACTCAAGAAGCAGTTAACAAGGATTTGAATTTGCTCAGCTTGCGTCGCTGGCACTATGAACACCCCGGAGACTATCAAGAATTTACAAATCTTTTTGCCAAAGCATACGAAGGTGACATGACTTTCATTCTTAAAGGCATGTCTTACTTGGCAGAGATGCTGTCTCTCAATGGAATTAAGGGCATTACAGAATTACTTGAAAGTCTTTGTCCTGGGACTGAAAGCTACAATAGAGCTCAATTTGGAAGCAATTACCAGCAAGTCCATGAGAAACTGACAGCCTTGTTTGCTTCTACATTTAATCAAGAGGTTACGAAACAAAAACTCCTGCATAACAATCCTTTCATGTGTAGTACGTTCTACTGGATGATATTTGACGATGGTTTTGTGAAGATGGGAGATTTACTCTCCAAAACAATGATGGGAGAAAACTCGTCTGTCTGGCAGAAAGGTTTTGGTGGGCAATTTATACGCTCTTTAATGCTTACCAGTTTTGACAAAGCGGCTTATACCAAAGGGGCATGGAAAGCTATGGGTAAAAATGGTGCGGCAAAAGAGGTGGTCAGTTCCACCTTACAGGCATCTAAAGGTCGCCGTGGACGCAAGCAAGTCTGTGTCCTGCTTGAAGAAATGCTTATACAACCTTATGCGGAACTTCTTACCAATGGGATAGAGACAATACTCACCGAATGGATGGAAACGAATGCTACAGACTCCGTTCTTGCCTACATTTTTGCTGCGTTGACTAATGGTGGTTTGCTTAATGACTCTTACAATTACCGAACTTTTCATACTGCCATTTTGGAGAAGTTTCCAGCCCTTGGATTCAAATTTGGTTTTGATTGGGCAGAAGCTCTTTATAGTGCCATTATCAATGAACATGGCGACTATAGCTATAATTTGAACTTATCAGAAAAAACTATTCAAACAGGAAGGGATCATACGAAGTTGATGGGCATAAGACTGCGTACCTTGCTTTCCCCCAATGTATATTGATTCTATCATAAACGCTTGATTAGTTAAAAAGAAACGCTATCCTGTTAAAAGCACCTCGGCAGAAATCGACACGATTTTTACCGAGGTGCTTTCTTTGTGTTCTATAATAATTTCGCGGCATAATCATCTAAACAACATATTATGCAAGGAAATTTTATCATGTTACAGAAGGATGACCTCAAGCAGGTTGTTTCTGAATTAGTGGAAGAGTTGGTAGGAAAGAAATCCCAGCCCGATTTGACATCAGAAGAGAGTGACGAATACTATACGCGCGACCAAGTATGTGAACGGCTTCATATCACCTACACCACTTTGTGGCGTATGCAGAAAGAGGGTACAATCATCGTTCACAAGTTAGGTGGACGTAATCTTTACTCAAAAAGAGAGATTGCTTCACTTATGAAATCGAAAGTACAGGGTTCTGGCTGTAGTGAATTGAATGTATAATCCCAAGCGAAACAATATGGAAGAATTATACATTCGGGTAGGCACCACAATATATAAGGTAGTGCAACAGCCTTTGGTCGATGGTACAACTATCACCCGCCGGATTCAATGGAGCTTTGGCACTATCCGGCAGGACTATGGAAAGAACAATATTCCTCCCATCACAAAGTATAATGGCTTTTGTACAGTACCGAGTCATATTAACTATCAAAAAGAGGTTGCAGGTTTCTATAATCTTTACGAGCCAATAACCCATATTCCTGTGGAGGGCGATTTCAAGCATATCCGCTCGTTGGTGGAACATATTTTTGGTGAGCAATATGAGTTGGGAATGGACTATCTTCAACTGCTATACCTAAAGCCTACGCAGAAGCTGCCGATACTTCTGTTGGTTTCGGAAGAACGGAATACAGGCAAGAGTACATTCCTGAACTTCTTGAAAGCATTGTTTCAGGATAATGTTACTTTCAATACGAATGAGGACTTCCGTAGTCAGTTCAATGCCGATTGGGCAGGCAAACTGATGATAGTTGTGGATGAGGTGTTGCTCAACCGCCGTGAGGATAGCGAACGGTTGAAGAATCTTAGCACAGCCCATTCCTATAAAATGGAATCTAAAGGAAAAGACCGCTATGAAGTGCAGTTCTTCGCTAAGTTCGTACTATGTTCCAATAATGAGAATTTTCCCGTTTACATTGAGCCGGAGGAAACACGTTATTGGGTAAGGAAAGTTAGTCGATTGGAGAAGGATGATACTTCGTTTCTACAGAAATTGAAAAACGAAATCCCAACATTTTTGCACTATCTGTTGCATCGTGACTTGACAACCAAAGAAGAAAGTCGAATGTGGTTTTCGCCGTCACTCATACGCACGGAAGCATTGGAGAAAATCATCCGCAGCAATCGGAGCCGCATAGAACTTGACATGGCTGAACTGCTGCTCGACATCATGGACTGCATGCAGGTGGATGTGGTGGATTTCTGCATCAACGACCTATTGGCGTTGTTCAACTATTCTATGGTAAGAGTGGAACGCCACCAGGTGAGGAATGTCCTGCAACAGTGTTGGAAACTGGAGCCTGCTCCCAATGCGCTGTCTTATTCCACTTACCAAATATCCGTGTTGCCAGGGCAGAAGTATTCTGTATCCCCCAAGAAAGTCGGTCGCTTTTACACCGTCACCCGAGAAATTCTGAAAGACTATCGTTGAGTTTGTTGAATTTGATGAAATATAGGGAGAAACGTATGAGCAAGGCTTATATGATTCAACAATAGTCTCAACAGTTTTCAACAGAATTGCTGGCCAAAAAAGAAAAGTAGAATTCTAAACCGTTGGATGCGATTTTTATTTTCCCTTTTGTCGGTACTCTCTCAACAAAGTCAACAAAATCAACGAGAAATAAACAATCACAAGACTTCTAAAATAACAGTCACATGAAGAAAGAAGATTTGATACCAATTATCGCACAGCGCAATCCGCTCTTGGCGGATGCGGTCGGCAAAATGGTCGGCTATATTCAGGACAGGTGGGCAGCACCGTACCCCTCAAAGGAACAGACGGAAGCGGTCAATGCCTACCTCCGTTCCGTCCATGCGGACGGTGACGGCACGATGAGCGAGAACAACATCGCCCACCGCAGGATTGCCACGCAGAAGATAACCATCAATGCCATCCGGGTGCTTGACCATGAACAGCTTGACCGTTTGCAGGATGTGCTGAACCATATCGCAGCGGACAGGGAATACCACATGCCGGAACACGGATATGGCATGGGCAGGTAGCTGACCAGTGTAACACCTATAAATATCATAGACTATGTGCAAGAACAAACAGAGCATACATTACTGCACCATCCTTTCCGCCGGGCAGTGGGATTTTCTTTTGGACGGCAAAGCCGCCATCGACAGGCAGAGGTGTCTGCACAGGCTGATGACCGCAGCCGTGCGGACAAATACAGTTCTTCATATCAAGGGCATTGAGATTGCCTTGGAGGTGGGACAGGCGGCAGCTTCCGATGTGGAACTGGCAGAATACATGGACTGCAACCGCAAGACCATCGGAAAGCTTATCGACAGTTTCAACAAGCTCGGTATGCTGACCACCCGAACCAACAACCGCACTTCCGTACACACCCTGCATTTCCTGACGGGATGGTATGTGGATGGTGTCCTGTTGACCAATCCCCACTATGTCAAGCCTGCGGCAGTTTCCAAAAGGCAGGCAGACGGAGCGTGGACACCACACTCTAATGATACGCCGTTGGAGGATAAGCGTGCCGTGCCGGACGGTTGCCAATGCCCAAGGCAGGAAGCGGATAGCATGGCAGGCGGAGTAGCCGCCCTTTCTTCTTCCCTTTGTTCGCCTATGGTTTCCGACAGTTCGGAGGACAGAGCGGATGCGGAGGACGAAGCCGACAATACCCATGCTGGAAACAACGGCAACGGGCAGCACGGCAATAAGCCCTTAGAAAGCCCGAAAGAAGCGCAGGACGGCACGAATGGCGGCGTGGATGACCCCGAGGACTGACGGGCGCACAGCGCAGGATTTCAGCGGTACTCCGTAGGCGTGGCGTGATTGACTGGGCTTGCCCAGATATAGCCCACTATAACTTCTCCGCTGTGCTCCGAAGTTGTGGGCTCTCCCGAGGGGCTTATGGCTCTGCCCTAAGAACCCGGCAAGGGCTTTCAGCCCTGTGCAACCCGACCAAAGAGTGACCCTCTCTTTGGAAACTCCGCTTAGTGGCTTCCACCCCTAAGAACCCGGAGCAGGAAGTGACCCTCTCCCTGCACCCTCCGATTAAGGCTCCGCCCTAATAACCCGAAGTGAAACCCAAATACAGACAAGCCTATGGCACAGAAGACATCCATCAACATCAAGCCGTGCAACATCGGCAGCAGCGAAGCGCATAACAAGCGGACAGCGGAATACCTCGCCAATATCCGCAAGGAGAAGTTCTACATCCGTACCGACCTCATGGCAGGAAACGAGGCATGGGTATCACCTGATTTCGGTGAAGCCACGCTCACCGACCGCTACAATCAGATAGCCGCTATGGTCAAGGAAAAGACAGGACGGGCGATGCAGACCAAAGACCGGGAAAGAGTGAACAAGAAGACTGGTAAGGTGACCATAGTCCGTGGCAGCACTCCGCTCAAGGAGGGCGTGGTCGTCATCAAGGACGACACCACGATGGAGCAGCTGCGGCACTTCTGCGTGGTGTGTAAGCAGCGTTGGGGAATCACAGCCCTGCAAGTGTTCATCCACCGTGACGAGGGACATTACGGAATACCCGGCGACAATGCTACATGGAAGCCCAACCTCCATGCTCACATCGTATGGGACTGGATGAACCACGATACGGGCAAATCCTGCAAACTGGACGAGAAAGCCATGAGTGAGATGCAGACGGTTTTGGCTGAGTGTCTGGAGATGGAAAGGGGCACCTCAAAGGAGGTGACGGGCAAGGAACATCTGGAGCGAACGGACTTCATCATCGCCAAGCAGAAGCAGGAAGCGGAACAGGCGAAAGCCGCAAGGCAAGCCGCCGTCGCCGCCAAGGAAGAAGTCGAAGCGGAACTCATGTTTGTAGAGAACGAGAACAAGGCGAAAGAGCAGTACCGCCGTTCCCTCGACAGCGAGATTGCCGAAAGGGAGCAGCAACTCAAAGACGAGCGAAAGTCGAAAGTGGACAGCATACTGGACAGTGTCGGCAGTCTTGTGGGGGTCGGTAAATCCGCAGCGGTTGAAAAGGAAAACTCCAAGCTGAAAGCCGAGAACGAGCGCATGAAGAAAGCCTTTACCGAAGCCGTAAAGGAAAAGGCGGAGGAACAGACAAAGGCATTGGTCGCAGAAAAGCAGAAAGCCGAAACGGAACGTGACAGGGCTTTGGTGCAGAGCCGTTCACTTGCCATTGAAAGGGATAAGGCGGTACGGCAGCTTCAGGAGCAAAAGGACGGCGAGCGGCAGCGCATAAGCCAAGCGGTGAGCGAGAAAGACAAGACCATCCGCCTGTTGCAGAGTACGCTGAAAGCGAGCAGGCATATCCTAAGCCTGTTTGCGGATATGCTCTATAAGGCAAACGAGGTATTCAAGCGAGCAGTTGATGCGATTATCCATTTCGGCACGGAGCGGCACAAGTCATTCTTCGCCCCGTCCGAAGCCGCCGACATCAAGAGCGTGATGCAGGAGTACGGGGAAACGACCGAACAGCAGAATGCGGTCGGCGCATGGCTCTGTGATTATGCGGAGAGCCGCCAGCCTTTTGACGAAATAAAACATCGCCATACACTCAAAGAGGTTGGCGATGTTGCAGAGGGGAAATATGATTGGAAAATCAAAAACGGACAAGGCATAGGTGTTTAGTATCTCTAAAAAATAAAGCGGACGAAAAGAATGGCAAATATGCATGGCGAAATTATATAATTATGCGAATCAGCAGTTGAAAACATCTTCTGATTCTTGATTTAAAAGTTTGTAATT
>OGNF01001516.1_pt1 | contig 20917 bp, 21 predicted proteins | sample 1573321 | NCBI WGS metagenome assembly OGNF01 (sample SAMEA2581911, study PRJEB24529) | metagenome | biome: Human gut stool | place: China | collected 2011
TTCTGAAAACGCTTTGAATGTTGACGTAAAACTGATGAGGAGGTAACAATGTCATTTAAAAAAATAGAACGTGGTTTTATGATCCATCAAAAGAAATTGATTATCTGAAAAAAATCGGATATAAGAATCCTATGGACTCTGAAATAGGTAAATATATCGGCTGGATGGTTGTGGATGAAGAGAATGATTCGTTTCTTATTCTTACAGGATCAACTAATCCGAACAGAGATAATGTGAATCTTTCCTATTATGTTCTGTGCGTCAAAGGAACTCCGATAACTCTTGTTATATCAACAGATCATAAGGGAAGTGCAGCAAAGTGTAATGCTGAATTCAACTGGATCATTAAGGCTATTGAGTATCCTGACGGTTATAAGCCAGAAGATGAAGGAAAGATCAGAGAACTTATCAAAGAAGCATTTATCGTTAATTCGTATTCAGAACTTTTTAATCATGAAAGGGTTAAAAATGTTTCTGTAAGATTTGAATGCTAATTATTATATAAGGAGATGTAAAAAATGAAATATGATTACAGATACATAAGTACTGAACGCTGTCAGGAAATCAATAATATGAAAATACCCAGTCCATTGCCTCCTTATTATCCTGAATTTTTTGTAATGGAAAGTGAAGGGAAAAAGTATTTTTCAAGTGAAGATGAAAATTTAATATTTACAGCTGCATTTATTCCGATTCCCGCAGACAGAGAGTTTTACCAAGAGTATTACCTGCTTATAAAAGATAATGGATATTTCATTTTTAATTATAAAAGGCTCTCAAATGAAACTGTAAAAATTGATAATACTATATACGCTGATATAGTTATTGAAATATTACCTAATGATAAAATTGATAATTGCAATGAAAAAGATGAGGTTCTTCATATTATAAGTGAAATGATTAAAAAATCTAATGTATCACATTTTAATATTATTATTCGCGAGAAAATTTTATATAAAGGAAATAAAATAAAGTAATGGCAAAATTAAGTAAAGATGAGTGGATATCATTAGGTCACCTCTAAAAACCATAGTGCCTCAGATGCGCAGTCAGATTTTTCGTCAGATTGTATAGAAATTTCGCAGGCATACTGTCGTATGTCAAGAAATTTATGTGCAAGATGACGGAAAATCTGCAAGCAGATGAGGTGCTAAGGCTTTAGCCGGTGGTTTTTAGAGGTGACCTTTAGTATTATACATAGCTTAAAACTTCACCCTAAAAGCATTATTAAACCCGTCCTATAACCTCCTTAAACCTGTCATAATTCTCCGTATCATCAGAAGAACAATAAATCGCAAAAACAACCTCGTCGAAGATACTTTTGTAATTACAAAGCACATGACCGTATGCGTTCGCAACAATATTGGGGTCGTTACGGAATGCTCCGCAGCCGAACGCTCCGAGAACAACTACGTCTGCACCGTTCGATGCGGCAACATCAAGAATATGTTTTCCACGCTTTACATGAATATCAAAAAGCTCTGTCGGTGTAAGCTTTGTCGGCACTCCCTGACCGGGGTTCATGGCATTATACGGTTTTTTTCGAAGATTAGGCGCAGCGCAGGTGACAACATCGACCTTGAATCGCTCACTTTTCGGAACAGCCTGCGGAAATAATGCGTCACTCTTTATTACAACTATATCAGGCGTGTAAATGCAGGCGTCCGTGTAGAGTGTGTCATGCTGATTTTTGTGCATTGCATAAAACTGTCCGTAAAGCTTGTCGGTTTTTAGGCATGGGTAAAGCGTTGAGCATCTGCAAAGCGATTCTTCCTGCGCCGAACTGCCCCTTGCAACTCCGCCGCCCGGATTTGTTGCCGACGCAAAATTCAGCACAGCTATTCTCTTTCCGCTGTATTTTTCGGAAAGCCTTTTTGCCGCCTCAAGCGTTCGTTCAGTTGTGACATTGTATTGAGTCTTACGAATTTTGGCGTACTCCTGCCTGGACAGATCAGGCTTTTCGTCAGGAGCATAAAACCTTGTGTTCTCACGAGTGTGTTTTATCGCATCGGCAAGCTCCGTATCTTCTCTGCAAAGCCGCATAGTATCTTCAAAAATCTCCGTCAGCTTTTCTCTTTTATCATTAAACATAAATCGTCTCCCTATTTTCCCGACTTTCTCCGCAAGCTCTCCATTCTCTCAACCTCTTTGAGCGCATCGGATTGCTTTTCACGGAATATCCTGCCGATGTTTTGGCGGTACATATCCTCGTTTTCTTCCTTTGACAGAAAATACAGATTGAAACATTCGTCAATGCCCTCGGGAAGCTCGCCGCTGTTCTCATCGGGGTAGTTTTCATAAACGTCCTTGCCTGTGATCCTTGCCGAAAGATAGTCGAACGCCTTTCCAACCGAGCGAAAACGCTTTTTCACGGTCATACTCAGCGAAACATCATAATCGGAGCAGGGATCAGGTCTTGAAACTGCGTCCACCATTGCAAAAAGTATCACACAGACGAAGCAGGCTTCTTCGGGAGCTTTTTCGTCCTCCGAAAACCTGTTTTTGCCGATTATGTAAACCCCTGCGCCCGTGTTCGGGTCAATATACAGCGGAACGAACGCATCAGCGCATTTATCACGCAGCAGCGAATCATACAGCCGTGTGCATTTCTCCGTATATTCGCCGTTTATCTGCGCAGGATCGGTCACCGTCTCCGGGCTTTCGCTTTTTCCGCTGTACAGGCTGTACTCATAGAGCATTTCAAACTCATCGTTGTAGCCGTCCTCTTTGAGGTGCTTGTTTGGGAGCCTTACGCTCTGACCGTGTTCATCTTTTTTGTTCGTGCGATAGCCGAGGTTGTAGAAAAAGTCCCTTACACAGCCCATGAGAAAACGCCTCTCAAACATTTCCTCCGTTTTTTTGAAAGCTTCATCATCGTCAGGAGCTTCATATTTTGCGGGGATCTTCACCTTTCCCGTGGTTTTGTCCTTCGTGCCGATGAGTTCTTTCAGAATGCCGGCGTATTCCTGCTTTGAAATTATCCTGTATCGTTCAAGGGCAAAGCAGGCACTTTTGAGCAGGATATATTTGTCACGCTTTTTCTGCTCCGCATATTTAAAAAGGTCAGCCTTTCGCCGTCCTATGACCTCGGCACGGCTGTCCTTTTTCTTTTTTAGATAGCGGTAAACAAAGCTGTTTTCTCTCTCTTTTTCGCCGAATGAAGCATAGTCGTTCCAAAGCGCATCGTAAAAATCATCTCTGTCCTTTATCATGCCATATCACCTATTGAAGAATGTTCGAGCGAAGAGCAGAGTTTGTCGGTGCGGTAGTATATCATTGCGAAAACGTCCTCCTCCGAGAACGACGAAAGCTTATGCTCATAGAGGAAAATATCCGTCATAAGCTCGATCTCTTCAAAGAAATGATAGCGCACGAACATTGTCTGCTTAAAGAAAAGCTCCCTGAACCGCAGATATTTTTCCGTGTAGACTTCAGGCGAAACCACTGTGTTTCTCCACTCGCTGTTTTTGATTTTCTGCTTTTCGGCAAGTTCATCGTCCTCATCGATGCAGATAATTTTCATATCATCGGGTAAGTCGCTCATACTCGTTTCAGCCAGCTCTTTCTGCGTGTTCTCCATTGTTTCAAGATAGTCTTTGTAGCTGTCAAAGCCGTGTTCCGCCGCAATTTCCGACTCACGCTCTGCACAGCGCTTTCCGAATTCTTCCTCGGGAAAAGTCGAAACAATGTGCTTTCCCGTCAAAAGCAGATATGCCATATCACAGCTGCGGAAGAATCCGCCCTCGTTGAATTCGCCGTAATATCTGCATTCGCCGCTTTGCAGGTCGTATTCCGCAGATGTAAATTCATAGCTGTGGAGAGTGTTTTCGTCCGTAAGAAAAAGATTGTTTTTATGCGCTGCAATGTCGGTTATATCGTAGAAAAAGCAGGCAGGTCTTTCGGCGTACTTTTCGCCCTCGTTATATGTTCCGATGCCCTGAATCGCACAATAGAGAAAGCACTCGCAAAGCTCACGGAGTTCGCCTTTGATCTCGAGCAGGGTATGCTGTCTGCCGTATTTCTGCGCCCCGTCGAGCAGTTCGTTTATAAACTGCGCAAGCTTTCTTTCGGACACCTTTCCCGTTCTGTCGGCTATGTACGGATAAAAGCCGGTATTTCTGCCGGTTATGCGGTTTTTCATTTCGTCAAGCTGCTTTTCCAACATTCGTTTTCTCGCTTTATACAGCTGTACGCCATTGGTTTTTTTCTCGTCCGACAATGTTTTCACGCCCTTTTGAAAATACGGCGAAAAACATTTTTGTTCTGCTTTTCGCCGTTGGTTTTTATTATAGCATATTGTTACAAAAAATGCAACTATCCCCAAATGTTTGTTATACCTCGGGAACTTTGATTTCGGAAATATCGTTCCAGCTGTCGAAAGTAACTTCGCAGTGGACATCGTAGCCGTTCTGTCTATTTACGATAACGTCAAAAATCATACTCTTAAGGTTGTAGTCTTTATCGAAAGTATAAACAATGTTGCTGCCTGTGTCACGGGTATCTCCCTGAGCGACATTGTATAAGCAGTCTTCGAGAGCAGGCGTTCTAATAAGTCCTGCGAGCATATGCTTACTGAGGTCTTCAGAGTAGCAAGCAATATACTGGAGTTCGATGTTGTCAAGAATATAATCACCGTTATCATTACGCGATACTTCTCCGTAACCGAGAGATTCGCTTGCAATTGCAGCGTCGTTTGCGAGAAGACCGAGCAGCGGAGTTGTATTGAGTGCTTTAACCATCATGCTTGTACGAATCATTTCCTTGGGTGTGTTGTCCACCCAATCACTGCCGTGCTTTGTCAGCGTTGTTACGATGCTGTCGTTAAGCACCTGATACTCTTCGTACTCGACAGCAGGGTCATTTGAGTCAAGATTGGTGTACTTGGACTCAAGGTGGGTTACATCACCCGATACTGTGTATGTAAAGCTCTGGTCGATGAGCATACCCATATCCGATGTTTCGGACGGCACTTTACCCTTTACGTTGCAGTTCATACGGAAGCTTTCGGCTGAGTTGAGCTGGGTCCATACTGAGTTGAGAAGCTCGGCACGAGTCGGAACAGGCTCTTCGACTGGCTCTGTTTCTGTAGTTGTTTCCTCTGTCGCAGTCTCCGCCTCGGTCTCCTCCTGCTTGTCCTCCGTTGTGACAGCTTCGGTCGCCTTTTCCGTTTCGGCTGCGGTCGTTTGTGCCGTCACCTCCTCCATTGCGTCGACTGCCTTTTCTCCACAGGCTGTCATTGATGCTGCAAGGAGCAGTGCGAGAATTGCTGATGTGATTTTTTTCATAGTGGATCTCCCTTTTATATATTTTTCCGCTTTTGGGAAAGCAACATAATATGCTGCCGAACAGCCAGCCGCGGGCAACCTGCAAACTGACCCTAAATTGCCCCAAATGGCTTTCCTGCAAGCGGTTTTTTACTTTTTTTCAATCGAATGAAAATTTTATAATAAAACTACCGTTTATGGGAATACTTAACACACAGCTTATTATATCATACAATAAAATAAATTACAATAGTTTTATAATAATTTGTATAGGAGAATTTAATATGGAGTTGAATTACGCTCTTATCGGTGCAAGGATAAAGCGTCTGCGAAAGTCCAAAAAGATGACGCAGGACAAGCTGTCCGAGTTAAGTTCGATCTCTCCGCAGCATCTTTCGCAGATAGAAAGCGCAAAAACGAAGCTGTCACTTCCGACGCTTATCAATATCTGCAACGCTCTCGGCGTAACGGCTGACAGGATCCTGTGTGATGTGCTGAAAGCCGATGCGCCCGAGGAAATAAGCGCTGATATTGCCGAGGTTTTCAGCGACTGTACCGCCGACGAGATATTCCTTATGCTCAACGTGGCGAACAGTCTTAAACACAGTCTGCGCTTGAAGAAAATCGGTTCGGAAACCGAATAGCTCTGTCCCTTGTCTGAACTTATTGTAGCATAGTGAAAAAAGCTGTCGTAGATTTTACGGCAGCTTTTGTATATATGATATGATTTAAGTACATTAAAAAGGAGGACTTGACTATGGAAAATGAAGAAAAATACACTATGCCGGACGAAATAAGAGAAAAGATACCGCCCGAGTTCTATTCCGCTCTGTTCGGTGAGATAGTGTCGGTGTTCGGCTTTCGCTGGCTTTTACCCGACAAATATTTGATCCAACCCGACAAACCCGACTTAGGCTACACCGATATGATAAGCCGGATGCTGCTGGATATTCACGTAACCACGGGTTGGGATACTGCTTTTAATCAAGCCTGCCGAAAGCTGTCGCTCAAATGGCTGGAGGACTATGAACATTACGAAGTGAGAGGCTACGATCGTGAAGCCTTCGATCATGAGCTGTCAGAGGAGATGATAAGGCACTTCTGTCTTGCCAAGAAAACGCCGAATTACAGAATGTTTATCGTTCGGTTGGAAAAAGAAAAAAACGCCGAAAAGAAAGATGGTGCTGACAATTCTTAGTAATTGCCGGCACCTGTACGTCACAAAAGCCCCTAATCGGAAACCCGATCAGGGGCAAAATCATATTAAAGCAAAAACAATCTCAATAATTTCCTGACAAACAAATAATGATGTCAGCAAATTCAAACAGCTATTATATTACAATACTATTAGCAATTTCGACAGATTTTATTTGACTTTATACGCAAAAAAATGTTATAATAACAGTATATTACCACTGAAAACATTGATAACACTATATTGCAAAGTGCGATAATATAAAGGATAATGATCTTTCCGTATAAACATACGTTGGGGGCAGGGACACAAGAGAACAGATATCAGCAAGATAATTGCGGAAATAGTATAAGAGGATTTTTATATGGATAACAAACAGTTCTACAGTCTTGATGAATATATACGTCAGGGTGAGCCGCAGAAGGCTGAAAAAAGCAGTTTGTGGAAAACCGCTATCGGTCTGCAGGATGTTGACGGACTGAAAACATCGGAATATCTCCTTGAAACTGCGGAAATGCACATTGATGGAAAAATCGACATTGAAACAGCAAAAGAACGCATTGACTCCTATTATGTCAACCGTGATATAAGACAAACCGCTGAAGAGGAAACAATGGAGGCGGACAAGGTCGCTGTCCGAATTGCACAGATCCTTTCGGAAAAAACCTTTCAGTTTTCTCCTGCGGAGCTGTCCGTAATACACCACAGACTTTTTGACGGTGTATATAAACACGCAGGTAAAATAAGGGCTTACAACATTACAAAAAATGAATGGGTGCTTAACGGTCAGACTGTTTACTACGCATCTGCCGACAGCATAAAGGAAACCCTTGATTACGATTTCAGCCAAGAAAAAAATTTTTCATATTCGGGACTTTCCACAGCGGAATCAATAAGGCATATTGCGAAATTCACTTCGGGTATATGGCAGATACACCCCTTTTGTGAGGGCAACACAAGAACAACAGCTGTTTTTGTCATAAAATATCTGCAAACCTTCGGATTCAATGTAAGCAATGATGTTTTTGCGGAAAATTCATGGTATTTCCGCAACGCTCTTGTCAGGGCAAATTACAACGATCTGAAAAATGGAATACACGGAACAACAGAGTTCCTTGAAAAGTTTTTTGAAAACCTTCTGCTCGGAACAAACCATGAGTTGAAGAACAGATATCTGCATATTGATTTTCAAAGTGCCACAGCAAATGTTCCAAAGTGCCAAAATGACACTTTGAACTGCACTTTGGAGGAGCTTGCAATAATCAATATTATCCGCAATGATCCGGGAATAACACAGTCGGAAATGGCAAAGCTTTCGGGATTTTCGGAAAGAACGATAAAAAGGCGAACGGTAGAAATGCAGAAAAAGAAACTTATAGAACGAGAAAACGGCAAAAGAAACGGAAAATGGATCGTTCTTGCGGATATAGGCAAAGAAAGTAATTAGAACCCGTCTTCACAAGCATATGCGCACGTCATTTTGCCGCAGACTGCGTTAAAAATCCTTGCAGGATAATGCCCCGTTCGCTGCTTATAATTCTCAACAGCAGTTTTCAGTACTTCACTCTCATTGTAATACTAAACACCAATAAAACTATAGCCAAAAAATCTGTGCAAGAACAATATACCAGAGTTATTGCTCGATTTTTGTATAGTTTTTAATTGGTGTTCAGTATAACTCATTTAAAACAATGTTTCCGGTGCTTGAAGCAGAAATTATCTTAGTAATTCGGTAACGTTTAGGCTGTCCTCGGGGTTCGGGGAACTGCCGTTGTCGGAATAAAGCGTGTATGTTCCTGCCTCATAGCCGATGAGCTTCAATGTATCGGCTGACAATTCTCCCGTACAGCCTGCAGGCTTTCCGAAAGGTATCGTCTTATTGCTTCGTATAAAGAACACAAGCTCGTCAAGAGCGGCATCAACATAATGATGACCCTTCGGAAGTATCTGTGTTTCATAATTTTCATACGATCTCATTCTCACAAGCATCATTTCTTCGGGAAGATATACATATCGTCCCTTTGTGTTCTGCTTGTATACGGGAGCTATCATAAGCTCATTTCCGATAAGAAGCTGATCCTCGGTCTGCTTTGCCATATCATCATCGGGGAAATCAAATGAAAGGGGCTTGAACATCATTTCATCGTTTATAGCAGCCTTTAAAAATTCGCTGTAAAGATACGGGATAAGGCAGTATCTTATCTTTACCATTTCGGCGGCAGCGCCTACATTGTCAAAGCGGTAAAGCTCCTGCATACGGGTGCCGTCTGCGGAATGATTGCGGAAAAGAGGAGTGAACAGCGAGTACTGCAGCCAGCGGAGCATAAGATCCTCGGTAGTATCTGCACCGAAGCCGCCAACATCCGAGCCTATGAAAAGGAAGCCTGCCATATTGAGTGCAGGAAGCTGCTGCATTGACTGGAGGATATGCGACCACCACGATTTGTTGTCACCCTGCCAGATACCGCCGCAGCGGTGAGCACCGATGTAGGACGAACGGGAGAAGAACAGTGTTCTCTTTTCGGGACAGATCTCCTGCAATGCTTCAAATGCGGAACGTGTCATATTCATTCCGTAGAGGTTGTGGACATCACTGTGCTTTATCATTTTGCCGCCAACGTTGTGATAGAACTTGTCATAATCACCCTTGTTTCCGTTAAGTCCTGCAACCATTCCCGTGAATGTGAAATACTCGTTTATACCCATATTGCCCGAGGTGAGCTTTTTTATCTCGGCGAGGGTGTCTGCAAGCCTGTCCTCGGTGTAGAATATCGCAGGCTCGTTCATATCGTTCCAGAAGCCTTCAATGCCAAGCTTTGTAAGAACGGAATATTTTTTGCCGAACCATTTTCTTACTTCGGGCTGAAGAAAATCGGGGAAATGAACTCTTCCGGGCCAGACTGCGCCCACAAAATCTCCGCCCTGTGCATTTTTGCAGAAGTAGTTACTGCGAACGCCCTCTTCGTAAACATCATAGCCGTCCTCTATCTTAACGCCTGCGTCAATGATCGGAACAAGGTGTATTCCCTGCTCTTTCATATCATTTACAAGCTTTTCAAGGTTGGGAAAACTCTCCTTGTCAACGGTAAAATCCTTGTAGCGTTCCATATAGTCGATGTCGAGATAGATGCTGTCGAGTGGGATCCCTGCCGATTTGTAATTCTCCGCAACGGTGCGGATATCCCGTTCGTTTTTATATCCCCAGCGGCTCTGACCATAACCAAATGCCCAGAAAGGCGGAATATAGCTCCTGCCGATAAGCTGTCTGAACTGCTTAACTATGTCCTTTTCGTTTCCGCCTGTGATGATATAAACGATCAGGTCGTTTTTATCGGCTTTTATCCTCATTTCGCTTCTTTTTGTATAGCCGATGTCAAATTCCATTCTTCCGGCGTAATCAAAAAATACGCCGAAGGTCTGCTTTCCGCTTATGATGATGAAATTATGCGAGCCGTAGAGTGAGCGGGTGTCCTCGTGGTGATTGGGGTTGTCGTAGTTCCAGCTTACATACTGCCAGCCTCTTTTGTTGATGCCTCTTATCTGTTCGCCAAGTCCGTAAACAACATCATCTTCGGAAAAACGATAGACAAATCCGCCCTCTCCGTCTGTTTCAAAGTATGGGAGAACATCTTCCGAAGCCGAAATGTCTTTTACAACTGCTTCTGTGGGGAACGGTTCACCGTAAATATATTTTTTTATCATTTGAGCACTTCCTTTCATAATACCGTTGATATTTTTTCTTCTGTATGATATAATACTATAAAATATCACTTAAATCTATTGATATTCTACTGAATACCGATACTATCCTACTTTTTAAAAGGAGAAACTATGAACGATCCCACTTCAAAGGAAAAACGGATACACAGCTCGGGAATAAAGCCGTTCAGCTATTACAAATGCGTTATTCCCGATCATTTTTACTGTGTTCCCATGCACTGGCACAGCGAATTTGAGATAAATTTTATCCGTGAAGGCTCGGCAGAATTTATCTGCGGCGATGAGAAATTCACTTCCGCAAAGGGCGATATTATCATCACCCAGCCGAACGTTCTGCACTCTATCTATCCCTGCGCCAATACGAATCAGGTGTATGACACGCTTGTTTTCAGTTCCGAAATATTCGGCAGCTCGCAGTCGGACAGATATATCAATGAATGTATCCGACCGCTTACCGACGGCAGTATGCGGATATCCGCACATATCACTCCCGGGCATCATTATTATGCCGAGCTGGCTGTGACCGCCGAGAATATATTTTCCTGCGCAAAGGGCGATACTCCGCAGCTTGATATGCTTATGCGCAGTGAGCTTATAAAGCTGTTCTGGCTGCTGGAAACAGAAGCGAAGCAAAGCGGCTTTAACGGAAAAACCGACAGTGTTATCCGTCCTGCGCTGGAATATATCGCAGAGCATTACAGCGAAAACATTACCGTTGCTCATCTTGCGGAGTGCGTTCATCTCAGTGAAAGCTATTTTATGAACCGATTTCGTAAACAGGTCGGACTCAGTACGGTGGAATACATTTCACATTTCAGGATAGATACAGCCTGTCGGGAGCTTATCGGCACAAAAAAGAGCGTGCTTGAAATTGCCTTTGACTGCGGATTCCGCAATATTTCCAATTTTAACAGACAATTCCGAAAAATAACAGGCTGTTCTCCCAGCGAATACAGAAACAGAGCTGCATCACTTTAGTAAGGGGCGGTGGGAAACAGCTTTATTCGGCAGAATGTTTTTTCAGTGTATCGATCTCGGAGCTTTCGGGCATAACCTTCAGTGCTCCCCGTCTGCCTGTGACTATCGAAGCCGCAGCGTTGGCGATGTCAAGCATTTCCGAAAGCTGTTCATTGTTCAGGCAGATACCGTTGTCGCAGACATATGCAAGCGCGCAGCCCATAAATGTATCTCCTGCTCCCGTAGTATCAACAACATCGGAATTTACATATGCAGGCATTGATACTGCCGTATCACCGCAGTATGCCTTGCTGCCGTTTCTGCCCATAGTCGCAAGAACAATTTTTATGTTATACTCTCGGCGTATTATTTCAACGCCCTTGTCAATATCCTTTTCACCTGTGAAAAACTCTATTTCATTGTCGGATATTTTCAGTATATCGCAGACGGAAAAACCATATCCCATAGCCGACTTTGCATCGTCAAGGGACTTCCAGAGCGGCTCACGAAGATTTGGGTCAAAGGATACGGTAATGCCGTTTTTCTTTGCCGTTTCAACCGCATAGACTGTAGCCGCCCTGTTGTTTTCGTGAGTCATTGACAATGTTCCGAAATGAAATATCTTCGAGCTTTTTATAATATCGGTGTTTACATCGGAGGGGCTTAGCATCATATCCGCACCGGGCTCTCGGTAAAAGCTGAAATCTCTGTCACCATCTGCCCTTTTATGCACAAAAGCAAGAGTAGTTTTGACAGTATCGTCAAAAACAAGCCCATCTGCCGATATGCCGCAGTGAATTATTGTGTCGGACAGCATATGTCCGAAATTGTCATTCCCCACCTTTCCGATAAACGCCGTCTTTTTTCCCAGCTTTTGAAGCATTGCCAAAACATTGCATGGAGCACCGCCCGGATTTGCCTCAAGTAAGGGATTGCCGTTTTCGGAAATGCCGTTTTCCGTGAAATCAATAAGCAGTTCGCCAAGTGCTGTAACATCAATATTTTTCATATCATTCACCCTTTATAAAGTGCATTTCAACGGGATAATTATCCCCCCATGATCTTGGCAGCAGAATACCGCCGTTCATCAATGCGCTTCCCTTGTATACTCCGCCGTTGTTGTCAAGACGATAATCCGCATCGGGCAGAAGTCCTCTCAGCTTTATAAGATATTGTGTCCGGTTAGGTTCCGTGCGGAAAACAACACCGTTTACAAGCACTTCCTTTTTATCCTCGGAAACAAATTCCCAAACAGCAGATTTACCGTTCATAGGGTCGCTCAGGCGGTAATACAGACCGTTATGGATAAGCCTGCCGTACTTTTTAAAGCGTGTTATCTGTTCTCTTACCTCCTGCTTTTCGCTGTCGGATAAAGTGTTCAGATCAAGCTCATATCCGAAGCTGCCTGCCATAGCCGTAACGGCTCTTGTTTCGATAGGCGATGTTCTGCCTGTCTGATGATTGGGAACAGCGGAAACGTGAGATCCAACTGCCGAAACGGGATAGAAAAACGACGTGCCGTATTGTATTTTTGTGCGTTCATAAGCGTCCGTATCATCGCTGCACCATATCTGCGGACAGTAATACAGCATACCTGCATCAAAACGTCCGCCGCCGCCGCTGCAGCCCTCGAAAAGCACATCGGGGAATTCCGATGTAAGACGTTCAAGCAGCTCATACAGTCCGAGAACATATCTGTGGGATATTTCGCCCTGATCATCTGCGGAAAGGCAAGGTGTATAAAGGTCGCAGATACTGCGGTTCATATCCCATTTTATATAGGAAATTTCGGCGCTTCTGAGGATCTTGCTTATCGAATTGAAAAGATACTCACGGACTTCCGGATTTGTCATATCAAGCACAAGCTGATAACGGCTCCTTATCGGTTTTCGGGACGGTATCTGTATCGCCCATTCGGGGTGTATGCGGTAAAGCTCACTGTCCTCGGAAACCATTTCGGGTTCAAACCAAAGGCCGAATTTCATACCCATTTTTTTTATCTTTTCCGCAAGCGAACCAAGCCCGCCGCAAAGCTTTTCCCCGTTTACGAACCAGTCCCCAAGACCCGAGCAATCATCATTTCTCTTACCGAACCAGCCGTCGTCAAGCACAAGCATATCAACACCCAAAGCGGCTGCCTGTTCGGCGATTTTCAATATCTTTTCCTCGTTGAAATCGAAATATGTTGCCTCCCAATTGTTAATGAGTACGGGGCGCTCCGCAAGCTTATACATTCCTCTGCAAACGTGTTCTCTTATGACCTTGTGGAAATTATGGGACAGCTTTTCCATACCATTGCTGCTGTATGACATTATCACCTCGGGAGTATCAAACACTTCCGACGGCTTCAGCTCCCAGCGAAAAAGCTCGGGGTTTATGCCCATAACAAGCCGCACCTGCTCCATCTGGTCAAGCTGGATTTTTGTCTGAAAGCTGCCGCTATACATAAGTGCCGCACCGATACAGCTGCCCGAGGCTTCAGTGCAGTCGGGAGAGCAAAGCAGCACGGTGGGATTCTGATGATGACTTGATGTTCCCCTTGTGCTGGAGCTTTCCTGTATGCCGTGGCATAATGGCATACGCTCGGTCAGCCGCTCCATAGCGTGTCTGCCGTGAAAATGCACCCACTCCCATTCACCGTGGGGAATATCAAGGCACAGGCTTGCGGCTTTTGTAAGTATAACAGGCTCGTTTGTGTTATTTGCCACAGAAGCGCACCTTGTGATAATATCAAGCTTCGGAAGAACACCGTATCTGAGCGTGACCTCAATATCCGAATATTTATCCTTTAAAACTATCTCCAGGGTTTCCGATTCGGATTCATCTGCATAAACTGCCGGAAGTCCTTTTATGCTATATTTGCCCTTGCTTATGCGATAACTTTTGTATCGCAGGTCAAGAGCGCAGCTGCCGTCCGAATGAACTGCCGCAGCCCCCGTTACACGATAATCTCCCACACCGTCGCAGGCATATTCAAGCGGGAGAGTATCAAGGGAATATGTGCGGTCGTTTCCTGCATCATAAATATTTCCCGAAAAGCCCACGTCGGGATAGCTTTGCAGATATTCCATATCACATCCTGTTTTTTCGCCGTACCACAAGTGCTTTAACACTCCATATTTGTCGGCTTTCATCTGATATTCGGTGTTTTCGGTAACGATTTGAAAAAGTCCTGTTTTTTCATTTGCAAAAATAGACATAGTTTATTCCTCTATCGTGAATTCATAACCCGTAAGGTCGGCGGTAAGCGTGATCCTGTCAGGACCGTGCTGTCTTGTGATAACGAGCTTGTCATCATCTGCAGTTACTTCAATAGTTCCGTCAAGAGAAAATGCAGGGTGAGTGTTTCTTAGCTCCATAAGCTCTTTCAGCTTTTGCACAATGGGTCTTGACTGCTCCTTGTCAATGTCCTCGGAGGTATAGTAATGACGGTTTATGTCACGTCCGTTTCTGGTGCGCTCCATAAGCTCAATATCATTTTCGCCGGCAAGCATACCAACATAATATACCTGCGGAATACCCGGCGCAAAAAACTGTATTGCCCTTGCAAGAAGATATGCGCTGTCATTATTTCCGAGAGCAGAATAATATGTGGTGTTGACCTGATAAATATCAAGATTGTTGTAGGCCTCGGAGCTGTATATCATCTTCACATTTGCACCCTTTGAGTACATCTGATCCTTGACCTTTTCTATCTCCTCATCGGGAAGAAGATCCTTTACATCAACAATGCCGATGCCGTCATGAGTATCAAGAGTGGTAAACTGCTTCATAGGGCATTTTAAGAGCCAGTCCCTCAGATATTTTCCCGTATGATTATATAGTGCGTGAAGTGTGAGAACGGGCAGAGCAAAATCATATATCCAAAAGCCCTTGTCCGCAATTTTCATAGGGATAGTGTAATGCTCATGTATTTCGGGAAGTATCTCCGCACCGCCCTCGGCAGCTGTCTTTTCTATATCATAAAGCAGCTCCCATATATCCGGCTCAATGAAAAAGCAGCTTGTATCGGGTTTCTTTACGGCATAAGCAAATGCGTCAAGCCGTATCACCGAAGCACCTCTGCGGCACATATCACGGATAGTATCGGCAATGAATTTCTTTGTGGTCTCCGATGTAACATCGAGGTCTATCTGCTCCTCGCAGAAGGTACACCACACCTTTTCGGAAGTTCCGTCAGCAAACTGCGCTTCAATATAAGGCGCACGGGGCTTGCGCTTGTAGATAAGGTCTGTCTGTTTCTCGGTAGGCTCGCCGTTTTCCCAGAAATCCTTGTAGCGGATAAACATATCCTTGTATTCGGAATCGTCCTTTTTTAGGAGAAAATCCTTGAAATAATGTGAGCTTGCGGAGATGTGGTTTACCATAAAATCAAACATCAGATAGTATTCCTTGCCCATTGCTTCAATGTCGTCAAATGTACCGAAGCTTTCGTCCACAACATCGTATCTCATAGGGGCAAATCCCCTGTCCGCCGAGGAGGGAAAAAAGGGCAGGATATGAACGCCGCCTACTGCTTTTTTGTAATGCTTGTCAAGTACAGCGTGAAGCTCACGAATATTTTTTCCCAAACTGTCAGCATAGGTTATAAGCATAATTTTATTCTGTATCTTCATATTTCGGATTACCTTTCGTATAGCGTTTTCCCCTGCCTTCAGTATAGCAGCGGCATACTTTGTTCATTCCGCAAAGCAACAAACGAAATGACGAAGGAGCTGCCCCTTTGGCAGGGGAATTTTTGGTTTATGGATATTATCCCTTGACTGCACCGTTTGCAACTCCGCCGATTATCTGCTTCTGACAAATGATGTAGAATATAACGATAGGCAGAAGCGCCAGCAGATATGATGCAAATGCAAGGTTGTAGTTTGTGCCGAACTGTGTCTGGAAATTAAGCTGTGCAAGCGGAAGTGTAACATTGTCCGAACCCGACATAATTACAAGAGGTGTCATAACATCGTTCCATGTGCCGAGTGCGGTAAGGACTGCAACGGTTGCGTGCATAGGCTTCATCATAGGGAAGATTATCGTCCAGTAGGTACGCCATGCTGATGCTCCGTCCATATCCGCAGCTTCCTCCACAGCCATGGGAACGTTCTTCATATAGCCGCTGTAAAGCATAACATTCATCGGCATATAGAAAACTGTGTAAAGGATAATAACGCCTGCCATATTGTCAAGACCCAGGTTTGCGGTCTGCTTAACAAGAGGCATCATAAGGATAGCAAAGGGCACGAACATACCGCTTACAATGTAAAAATACACCAGCTTGAAGCCCTTTTTGCGGCTCATATTTCGTCCGATAGCATAGCCTGCCATTGAATGGATAACAAGAGAAAGAATAATAGTCGCAGCGGTGATGATAATGCTGTTTCCGAGGGAATGCCAGAAGTCGGTAACTCTCATTGCTTCGGCAAAATTGTCAAGACTGAATATCTGAGGAAGGCTCAGTGCGCCATAAATATCGTTTGTCATTTCCGAGGGGGATTTGAAAGCGATAACGATAGTCATATACAGAGGGAACAATATCGTAACGCAGCCCAGCACAAGCAGTATTGTCAGCACAATATTTGATCTGCTGTCCTTGTCGTTTTTTATTTCATCGGCTGTTTTTACACGATGTTCAATAGGCTCGGGGACAAAGCTTCTTGTTGTTGAACTCATAACTGCTCCTCCTTTTTATTGGTAACTGCCATCTGAATAATGGAGATGGTAACGATAACTACAAAGAATACGACCGCATTTGCACTCTGGAAACCAAACTGTCCGCCGTCCATACCGTTTTTGTAAATGAGATAGGAAATGGATTCGGTGCTTTGCGCGGGGCCGCCCTTTGTGAGAGCCATTATCTGGTCGAATACCATAAGCATATTCTTTGTGCTGAGGATAAGGTTTGTGGATACGAATGGCATAAGCATCGGGAGCGTAAGACTTTTGAAGGTCTGCCATTTTCCTGCACCGTCTATCATTCCCGCTTCGTAAATATCTCCGGGAATTGTCTGAAGTCCCGAAATATAGATGATAGTGTTCATTGCCACAGCCTGCCATACGCCTACGATAAGCACGCCTATCCAGGCATACTTCTCGCTGGCAAGTATGCTGTTTTCAAGGAAACCTATATGAAGTGCAGAACCGATCGCAGGTACAATGTAGGTGAAGATAAAACTGAAAATGTAGCCTATGATAAGTCCGCCCAGAATGTTCGGGAGAAAATAAACACCACGGAGCAGACTCTTGCATTTTATCTTGCTGTTAAGTCCGAGAGCAAGAAGCAGGCTCAGCAGATTCACAAGGATAGTTCCCGCAACAGCATATTTGAATGTGAACAGATAGGAATTTCCAACTCTTGAATCGGAAAAAAGGTCGATGTAGTTTCTGAGTCCCACAAATTCATAGCTGCCGTAGCCCCTGTAATTCGTAAAGCTGTACATTGCACCCGTTATAAGCGGTATAGTGTTAAAGATCACGAACAGAATAAGTGCAGGGAGAACCATAAGGATATAGGTTTTCTGCCTGTCGGACATTTTTTTAGGTTTACTCATTTCTGACCCTCCTCATATTTTTTTACCTTTGCGATAAGATCCCTGTTGTATCTTACCCATTCATTGTCAAAACGGTCGAGGAATGTATCTGCGGAGTTTGCACTTGAATCCATAAGATAGGTCTGGATAAGTGCATCAACGCTCATTTCGCTTGGGTAGTGATGATCGTGGTAGTCGGACATTCTGTTATCCTTGATGTACTGCTCCATTCCGTTCAGGAAAGAGGGAAGAGAAAATTCGCCTTCCTTGCAGGAGATGCCGCCCTGATCATCAAGGTATATCTGAACGGTTTCGTCCTCCAACAGGAATCTCAGCACCTCATAAGCCGCTTCCTTGTTTTTGGACTCCTTCATTACGGAGAACTGCAGGTCGATTCCCGAATTAAGTACATTATCCGCTTCGTTTTCATTTGCGGGAAACGGGAAGGAATCAATATTCATATCGGGATTTACGGAAAGTATCTGCGGAACGGCATAGCTGCCTATGGGATACATTGCGGATTCGCCTCTTGCGAAGGCTGTGCAGGCATCGTTGTAGCTGTATGCGTAAGGGTTAGGCTCTGCGTAATCAAGCAGTACCTTTATCTTTTCCGCCACTTCTGCGTATTCAGCTTTAAAAGTGGTATCGCCCGAATTTACCCTGCTGCAAACGTCCGATGGAGCAAGTCCGACTGCAAGAGCGTTCCATGGTGCAAGACAGGTCCATGTGTCCTTGTAGCCGAAGTAAAGAGGATTTGTGCCTGTCGCCTTAATGGTTTCGCAAAGCTCTGTAAATTCGCTCCATGTCTGCGGTATTTCCCAGCCGTTTGCATCGAACATATCCTTGTTGTAGAGAATGCCTGCGGCGTTTGCGGCATAGGGTACAGCGTAAATTCCCTCCTGCGGAATGAACTCCAGATCCTTGTCTATCTGCAGATAAGCAGGCTTTATAGTGTTCACAACATCAAGATCGGAAATATCCGCAAAAAGCTCTGCGTCAAGAAAGTTTGAGTAGTTTATATCTCCGCCTATTCCCACAATATCGGGATAATCCTCTCTGATAAGCCTTGTTTTGAGCACTGTCATAGCCTCGTTGGGAGATTCGATGTCAAGGTGGATATCATCGTGAGTTGCATTGAATTTTTCCTCTATCTTCTCGAATGCCTTTACAGCTTCGGGCTTGTACTGGAGCATGGTGATATGTATTTTTCCATCGGAGCTTTCTCCTGCCGCACAGCCCTGCAAAAGAAGCGTTGACGAAAATGCCGCAAGCAGCAACAATGATTTTACCGTGTTGGCTTTTTTCATTTGTAATTCCTCCTTATTGTCATATAATGCCGAATCTTTTTTCTGATATAAGTATATCATACCATTATGCGTTCTGTAAATTGCATAAATCAATATATTATATCCCATTTCGCTATTTTTTACTCATATACATCAACCATATTGCATTTTGGCATATTCTGTGATATAATCATAAAAAGCCACTGCAAATTGAAAGAAATATGTAAATGTTTACAAGGAGGACATAGTATGAATGACCTGTTGTTTTCTGTATTTCCCAGCGAAAACTTTGTAGACCTGAGCCTTTTCCAATGCGGACGTGAGAAATGTTCCCCCGCCCACTCCTTCGGTCCCGCTGCACGAAACCATTATCTGTTTCATTATGTCATTTCGGGAACGGGGAAGCTGTTCGCATATGACAAAAACGGAGAAACAAAGGAATATTCCATAAAAAGTATGCAGGGCTTTATGATCTTTCCCGATCAGATCACAACGTATGTCGCCGATAAGGATCTGCCTTGGGAATATGTGTGGATAGAGTTTGACGGACTGCGTGCAAAGGCTGTTGTTGAGACAGCCGGCTTCTCCTTGGATCAGCCCATATACAAAGCACGTTCTAAGGAGCTTCGGGAAGAAATGATGAAGGAGATGAACTATATTGCCGAAAACGGCAGCTCATCTCCCTTTCATCTCATAGGTCATCTTTACTTGTTTATAGATCATCTTACACGCTCTACCGAAGGAGTAAAAGTGCAGCACAGAAGCAAACTCCGTGATTTTTACATTCATGAAGCAATTGAATTTGTCGAGCATAATTTTCAGAATGATATTTCCGTTGAGGATATTGCAGACGTATGCGGATTGAACCGAAGCTATTTCGGAAAGATATTCAAGGAAGCGTTGGGAAAATCTCCACAGGAATTTCTGCTTAACTACCGTATGATAAAGGCTGCGGAGCTTTTAAAACTCACAAAACTTTCTGTCGGGGATATAAGCTCTGCTGTAGGCTATGATAACCAGCTCCATTTTTCGAGAGCGTTCAAGGGCATATACGGTATTTCGCCAAAGAAGTGGCGTACAGAGCAGCTGCTGGGCAGCTCGGACAGTTGATGGCTTGCAATATATCCGCTCCGAAGCTGTCCCGCAAATGAGGTCACCTGCAATTTGTCGGCATAAAACAAACTGTGATATCAATCACCCCAAAGCTATATTTCGATAAAAAAGCGTTACCTTTCAAATCGATAGGTATTATTCCCCAAATAAACCTTGCCAAAAATCACGCAGCATATTTAGTGTAGGGAGAATTGAAAAAGGAACTGATTTTGTAAGGATTAGTATTATAGCCCTTTTCTGTATTTTGGAAGGCTTTGCTGCGATCTCCTTTACAACAGCATAAGGCTTTTCAAGGTCAAGAGTATCGGATGTACGAATATCGGCAGCTTCTTTGAATATCGCCATCAATTCGGGAAGGTCAGTAAACTTTGCAAATCTTGTTTTGAGCTGATACTTACCGTCACTTTCCGTTTTAAACTCATGTGATTACCATTTATAGTGTACCACACTAAGAACCCGTCTTCACAAGCATATGCGCACGTCTTTTCGGCAAATTTTGCCTTGTCTGCTGCGAAAATGTCCTTTGAATTTCATCTTTGTCCTGCGACATCATTTTAAAGCGCAGTCCCTTTCTTCGGAATAAAAAGTCCGCTTATATCAACTCTTTCAAGCGTGAGCAGGTCGATTTTTTTATCAATTCCACCCGCATAACCCGTCAGGCTTCCGTTCGTCCCAACAACACGGTGGCAGGGGATCATTATCGAGATCTCGTTGTGTCCGACAGCATTGCCCACCGCCTGCGCCGACATTTTTGCAGTGCCCTTTTTCTCCGCAAGCTCATGGGCAATATCTCCGTAAGTAATAGTTTTGCCGTAAGGGATCCTCAAAAGTATATTCCATACCTCATGGCGGAAACTCGAG
>OGNF01001518.1_pt1 | contig 20900 bp, 22 predicted proteins | sample 1573321 | NCBI WGS metagenome assembly OGNF01 (sample SAMEA2581911, study PRJEB24529) | metagenome | biome: Human gut stool | place: China | collected 2011
GGAAATGGAAAAGGAGTAGTAACATCAAAAGTAGGATTAGTAACATATGATGAGATAATCTATGCTGGAGGATGGTATTATGTAAGCGGACTTAGTTATCCATATTACTTGAATAGTGGAAATTTATATTGGACAATGAGCCCCACCGGCTTCTATGGTAATACTATTGCTACTGCTTGGACTGTTAGTAGTGATGGTAATACTGGCAGCTATAGTGTCGGCGGTACTCGTGGCGTCCGCCCAGTTTTGATCCTGAGTGCTGATACGCTGGTATCAGGAAGTGGAACAAGCTCTGACCCTTATATTGTAAAATAAATGTAAACAGTTTGTTAAAATGAATAAAATATAAGGTTAATCAGTTAATAAAACTTAATCATCTAAATGGTTAAGTTTTTTTAATGTAATGTTTTTTGTATACAAAATTAGTGTAATCGCATACATTAAAGTGAGGGGTGATATAGTGGCACTATTTAAAGAAATTGTAACAAAAGCAGTTATTGGTAAAGGTAAAAAAGCTTTTAAAAATAGTTATACCATCAAAACTGATAATAAACCAACAACTGTATTAGGGTGTTGGGTTATAAATCACAAATTTAAAGGATATAAAACAGGAAATCAAGTTGGTGTTGATGGCTCATTTGATATTAATATTTGGTATTCTTATGATAATGATTCTAAAACAGCAGTTGTAAATCAAAAAATCGATTACAATGATTTGTTCAATGTAAAAATCAAAGATGATGCTGACTTATCAGGTGATACTGATATTGTTGTTAGAAGCTTAACTCAACCAAATTGTTCTAAAGTAAACATAGTAGATGATAATCATATTTCATTTGAAATAGACAAAGAATTGGGTGTTGAAATTGTAGGTGAAACAAAAGTTAAAATAGCTATTGAAGCAGATGAGGAACCATGGGAAGAAATATTAGATGATGTAGATGATAAAACTTTAGAAGAAATTGAAAAAGTAGATGAAAACTATATTAAATAGTATCAACTAATTTGTTGATACTTTTTTTAAAGCAAAAATTTTTAAGATTGATTACTTCAAACTTTTTTATTGAAAAAATTATTATTTTTTGATAAAATCATATTATGAAAAATGATTTATATGAATATGAAAACAAATTATATAATTTAGGAATTAACAATATAGGTGGGGTTGATGAAGTTGGAAGAGGACCACTTATTGGACCAGTTGTAGCTGCTTGCGTAGTATTGCCTAAAGGATTCGTATTAGAAGGATTAACTGATTCAAAAAAACTAAGTGAAAAGAAAAGAGAATTATTTTATGATTACATTGTTAAAAATAGTATATATGGAATAGGAATAATTGATGCTGATATAATTGATGAAGTAAATATTTACGAAGCAACTAAACTTGCTATGTTAGAAGCAATAAAAAATGTGAGAGAACAGGTAAATTTAGAGCATGTTTTAATAGATGCTATGCCACTTGATTTAGATATTGATACAACAAGTATAATTAAAGGAGATGCTAAAAGTATAAGTATAGCAGCGGCAAGTGTAGTAGCAAAAGTTACAAGAGATAGAATGATGTATGAATTAGATGATTTATATCCAAATTATGGATTTAAAAGTCATAAAGGATATCCAACAAAAAAACATATTGAAGCTATTAATAAATACGGTTTAATTCCTGGATACAGGAAAACATATGGACCAGTAAAGGAGATATTAAATGGAAATCAAAACAATTAAAGTCGGTTTTTTACAAACAAATTGTTATATTTTAACTCTTAATGATAAATGTTTAATTATAGACCCAGGTGATGAAGCAGACAAAATCATTAAAAATATTGATAAAGATGTAATAGGTATTTTGATTACTCATTATCACTTTGATCATATAGGTGCATTAAACAGTTTAAAAGATAAATATAAATGTTCTATATATGATATATATAATTGTAAAAGTAATATGGAAGTTGGTCCTTTTAAATTTGAAACTATAATTACTAAAGGACATAAAGATGATTGTATAACTTATTATTTTAAAGATAATCAAATGATGTTTGTAGGAGATTTTATATTTAAAGGAAGTATTGGAAGGTGTGACCTTGAAGGCGGTAATTACGATGAAATGTTAAAATCAATTGAATTAATTAAAAAATATGATGATGACATTAAAGTATATCCAGGTCATGGAGATGAAACTACTTTATTATATGAAAAACAAAATAATCCATATTTTTAAGGATGTGAATTTATGATACTTACTAGTAGTAAAGCTATGGAATATTTAGAAAATGCAAGAGGCGGTGATGAAGGATGGATAAATCATTCTATCTGTGTTGGAAACACTGCTGCTATAATTGCAAAAGAATTAAATTTGGATTCTGAGAAAGCCAAAACACTAGGTTATATACATGATATTGGAAAATCAGTAGGTGAGTTTAGTAATCATGTTATGAATGGATACAACTATTTGAAAAGTTTGGGATATGATTTAGAATATTGTAATATATGTTTAACTCATTCTTACTTAAACAATGATTATATGTGTACTGCAGGAGGAATACCAGAGGATATACCATTTAGAACACAATTTATCAAAGAACATGAATATACAATTTATGAAAAAATTATTAACCTATGTGATTTGATGTGTACTAGCAAAGTTTTAACATTAGACAAGAGATTAATAGAAATAATGATTAGAAGAGGAGCATACCCTAATAGCCAATATCATATAAAAGAAGCGTATAAATTAAAAGAATATTTTGATAATTTATTAGGATTTAATCTATATGATTTATTCCCAGAAATAAAGAATAATTTATAAAATTTTTTGTTGCTTAAATTTTAATCGTATGTTACAATAATTAATAGTTTTGGAGGTTTATTATGAAAGATATGAATGTAGAAATTTTAAAAAATTGTTACTTGAAGGAAGATGGAAAACTAGATAGAGAAGAAAGTAAATTATTTTCTGGAAAAGTAGCAGGTGTTTGTTATGCCAAGGAAGGTTATAGAAAATTAGAAAATGAAGATGTAGAAAAGACTAAAAGAAGAATTAGTATGACCATGGATAATGGACATCATAGTGTCTATGACCATGTTACAATTACTTTAAATTTAGAAAATATTCCTAAAATATTAGCAATGGTTTTAAATAATGAACATCAATATACAACAAGTGAAAAATCAGCTCGTTATACAAAAATTGTTAGAATGGAAGGTTCAGTTATTACTGAAAATGAAGAAATATTATATAACAAATGGTTAGAAATATTTAAAATTAAAATAAAAGAACAATATGGAAATGTATTTGATGACTCCAAAATAACAAAATTAGCTCAAGAAAATGCTAGATATTTAGTTACTGTTTTTTGTCCAACTACAATGGTTTATACAACTACTTTTAGACAAATTAATTATATTGCATCTTGGATGAAGGATTATATAGAAAAAGCAAAAACACCATTTGAACTTAAGCTTGCTAAAGCAATGAAAGAATTCATTTCTTGTTTAGAAAAAGAAAATATTTTAGAACCTGGATTAATGATGAATGATAAATGTCGTAAACTATCTATTTTTGGTTCAAATTTAGAAAACAAAAGACCATATTTTGGTGATGTATACCAAACATTATACAAAGGTTCATTTGCCCAATATGCTCAAGCACATCGTCATAGAACTTTAAATTATCAATTACAAATGTTAGATGAAAAAGAATATTTTGTTCCACCAATTATTGAAGATGATGAAAAATTAGTTAATGAGTGGTTATCTGATATTAAATCAGTATCAGATGTAACACCTCAAGGTGAATTAGTATTAATAAGTGAAGATGGAAACTATAGCAATTTTATTTTAAAATGTAAAGAGAGATTATGTTCGGCCGCACAATTAGAAATTATGAGACAAACATTAAAAACTTTATTAACTTATCAAGAAGAATTAGAACGCACTTCTCATCCACTTAGTGAAGATATTAAAATGTATACAAAAGGTTCAAGATGTACATTTAATGATTACAAATGTTCTTCAAGTTGTAATTTTAAAGAAGGAATTAATTGTACTCGTAAAATATAAGAATAGTTAAAAACTATTCTCTTTTTTTCTTTAATATGATATAATTATACTGGTTTTTAAATATGCTGGAATAGCTCAGTTGGTAGAGCAACGCACTCGTAATGCGTAGGTCGTAGGTTCAAGTCCCATTTCCAGCACCATATTGTTATTTTGATAGTCAAAAATAAACTATAATTAACAATTATATATTATATAGTGATGGGATGATTTGTGAAAAAATAAAAGTGTATTGGCAGGATTAGTAATTATACTTTGTATTTCACTTAAGGTGCCCATCATTTTTTAAAGTGTGACATAAAATATATTATTAAATTTTCAATGTTATATTATAGTAGATAATTAGGAGAATTATATGAGTTTTATAAAAAGAATAGTTGCTAAACGTGCTTTGAAAAGAAAAATTAAAAATGAATTATGTGATAGTTTCATTAAGCAAATCGATATTGCAATAAAAGATATTGATAACTTGTTTTTAGATGAACAAAATTTTTTGGAGTTAAATAAAGAGGTTGAATGGAAAAATAAAAATTGGGCATTAATTATGTCACTAGAACAAAAAAATATAAAAGAACTAAAGAAAACGACTAATTATAAACGACTTTTAAATAATATTGAAATTTTAAAAAATAATATTGAAACATTAAAAAAACAAATAATTATACATAATAACAAAGTTGCTAAAAATAAAATCGAAAATGCTTATGAATTAATAGGAGATGTAGAAGGAGTAAAATTAGATGAACAACAAATGACTTGTATTGTAAAAGAATTTTACAACCATCTTGTTATTGCAGGTGCTGGAGCAGGAAAAACAACCACTATAATAGGGAAAATAAAGTTCTTATTAAAATCTAAAAAGTGTAATCCAGAGGATATCTTGGTTTTATCTTTTACGAATGCATCAGCGAAAGAAATGAAAGAAAGAATTACTAAAGAAACTGGATTTAATATAGAAGCATCAACATTTCATAAACTAGGGCTTAATATTATTACTAAAGTAGATGGAGTAATTCCTATAATAACAAAAATAGATTTATATAAATTTATAAGTGAACAATTATCTTTGAATATAAAAAATATAAAATATTTAGATATGTTGTGTTCATATTTATTGTACAATCGAATTCGATTTAAATCAGAATTTGAATTTACGACCAGTGAAGAATATGAAGAATATTTGCAGTCAAATCCACCAATTACTATCAACAATGAGACTGTAAAAAGCTATGGTGAATTGGATATTGCTAATTTTTTAACTAAAAACGGAATATCATATATTTATGAAAAATCATATAAAATAGATACGCGAACAAGTGAATATGGACAGTATTATCCAGATTTTTATTTGCAAGATTATGATATTTATATTGAATATTTTGGTATAGATAAAAATGGTAATGTTCCTTCATACTTTAAAAGTAAAAATGGATTTGATGCAAAAGAAGAATATAATAAGTCTATGGAATGGAAAAGGAATGTACATAAAGAAAACGAAACAACATTAGTAGAGTGTTATGCTTATGAAAAATTTGATGGTATTTTACTTGAAAACTTAAGAAAAAAATTAATTGAATGTAAAGTTGAATTAAAACCAAAACCTACAGAAGAGTTATGGAAACAAATATCAAATGAAAACAATCATATGCTTGACGGAATTATTGAATTATTTGAAACTATTATTAATTTAATGAAAAGTAATAATTATACAATTTCTATGTTGCGTGAACTAAATGCAATAGGAAGTGATTTTCAATCAAATGATTTAATTATTTCACTTATTGAACCAATATATAATGCATATAATTCCAAATTAAATTCCAATAATGAAATTGATTTTAACGACATGATTAATATTGCTAATGAATATGTTATCGAAGAAAAATTTGTTAGTAATTATAAATATGTTATTGTTGATGAATATCAAGATATTTCTAAAACAAGATTTTTACTGTTAAACAATATGAGAAAATCTAATAATTATAATTTATTTTGTGTAGGTGATGATTGGCAAAGTATTTATCGTTTTGCTGGCAGTGACATAGGATATATTTTAAATTTTGAACGCTATTGGGGTCTTAGTGAAATTAGTAAGATAGAAACAACTTATCGATTTAGTCAAAGTTTAATCAATATTAGTAGTAACTTTATAATGCAAAACCCCTGTCAAATAAAAAAGAATATTAGAGGAAATAATAATATTAATAGTTTTCCTTTGGGAGAAATAAATGGTTTTAATGATGAATTTGCTATTACATTTATGCTTAAGAAATTTGATGATTTACCTATTAATAGTAGTGTATTTCTAATAGGAAGATATTCATTTGATATAAAATTATTAGATAATAATATTTTTATTAAGTATTACTATAATAACATTAACAAAATGATTGATGTAAAATATAATAATAGACCTGATTTAAAAATATCATTTCTTACTGTACATAAGTCAAAAGGACTACAAGCTGATTATGTATTTATTATAAATAATAAAAATTCAAAAGTTGGTTTTCCAAGTAAAATTCAAGATGCACCAATTTTAGAACTTTTACTTGATAATTATGATAATTTTCCATATTCAGAAGAAAGAAGACTTTTCTATGTTGCCCTAACAAGAGCAAAGAAAAAAGTTTTTATTGTTACTGTTAAAAATCAAGAATCGATGTTTGCTTTAGAATTAAAAAATGATTATCAATCAGAAATCAAGCGGGAAAGATATGAATGTCCAAAGTGTGGTGGTAAATTATATAAGAAAAAAGGAAAATATGGTGAATTTATAGGATGTTCAAATTATAGTGTTACAGGATGTGATTACAAAAGAAAAATCGGATAGTTTTATTCAATTTTTTTTGAAAATTGTATAAATCATGATATAATATTATTTAGTTGGGTTATTATTTTTGATAATTCATAATTTGGAGGTTTATAATGATAGGTAAGTTGATTGTTGTTGAAGGAACTGATTGTTCTGGAAAAGAAACACAAACAGAATTATTAATAAAAAAACTTAATGAACAAGGAATTAAGACAGTACGATATAGTTGTCCCTTTTATGCCACACCGACAGGAAAAATTATTGCTGGTCCATATTTAGGAAAAGAATCAGTTTGTAATGGTTGGTTTCCTGAAACGGCAGTTAATGTTCCAGCTAAAGTAGCGTCTTTATATTATGCGGCTGATAGAAAATACAACATCGGAAAAGTAATAGAAGCGCTAAATAGTGGGGTAAATGTTATTTTAGATAGATATGTTTATTCAAATATGGCTCATCAAGGTGGTAAAATGGAAACTTGTAGTGAGCGTGATAATATGTTTACTTGGTTAGAAAAATTAGAATTTGAATTATTAGGATTACCAATCCCTGATGTAAGAATATTTTTGCATATGCCATACCTTCAATCATTGGAACTTAAAGCTTTAAGAAGTGAAAAATTAGATGAACTTGAAAGAAGTAAAGAGCATCTTTTGAAAGCAGAACAAACATATTTTGAATTAGTGAGAAGATATGATTTTAAAACGTTTGAATGTGTTTGCGAAAATAGAATAAAAACAATTGAAGAAATAAATCAGGAATTATATGATTATGTATTGAATACTTTAGTTAAAGAAGATAAAAATTATATGGAATAAGGAGTTATTATGAGTAAGTTTAACTGGAAAAATATATTTATTACAATTTTGTTTATTGGTTTAGCCATATTTGGAGTTAGTGTTTTAACCTCTGAAAATAAGGTTAGTGAACCTAAAGAAGAGGAAAATAAACCAGAACCAATTGTAGAAGAAAAAAAATTAAAAATTATTGATGAGGATTCTAAGACAAGACCAATTGCGATTATGATAAATAATCATCATTCAGCATGGCCACAATCAGGATTACAAGATGCATATTTAGTTTATGAAATAGTAGCAGAAGGTGGAATTACAAGAATGCTTGCAATCTATAAAGATGCTACTACAGAAAAAATTGGTTCAATTAGAAGTTCTAGACATTATTATTTGGATTATGCTTTAGAAAATGATGCAATTTATGTTCATTTTGGATGGAGTCCACAAGCTCAGCAAGATATAAAAACTTTAGGAATTAATAATATAAATGGAATGGCTGATGCTGGATTTTGGCGAGATAAAAATTTAAAAAGAGCAAGTGAGCATACTGCATTTACTAGTATTGAAAAACTAAATGAAGTAATTAAGAAAAAAGGTTATCGAGATGAAAGTAGTAGAGATACATTATTAGATTATAGTATTGATGAAATTGACCTATCTACTATGGAAGGTGCGATTAAAGCTGATGATATCACTATTAAATATTCAACATATCATACAACTTCATATAAATACGATTCTAAAAATAAAGTTTATTTAAGAAGTATGAGTGGTAAAGAAAATATTGATTTAGTAACTGGAAAGCAATATACAGTTAAAAATATCATAACTTATAAATTGAAAAATTATAGTTTAGGTGATGCTAAAGGTAGACAAGAACTAGAAAATATTGGAAAAGGTGAAGGATATTATATAACTGATGGTTATGCAGTACCAATTACTTGGGAAAAAACAAGTCGTTCAGCTCAAACTGTTTATCGTTATAAGAATGGTAAGGAAATAAAAGTAAATGATGGCAACACATATATTCAAATCCAACCAATTAATCAAAAATTAGATATAAAATAGATTATATGTTTAGTAGTTTTTAAAATTTAATTATATAATATTTTAGAATATTGAGGTGAGTTAATGCAAATAGATGATGAAGAGTACCTGAAAATAGTTTCAGATATCCTAAATGATTCTAGATTTTTAAATTTAAAATCTTTTGTTCATCATGGAGTTAATAGATATGAACACTCCTTAAAAGTGTCATACAAAGCATATAAGTATGCTAAAGCTAAAAAACTTGATTACATAGCTGTTGCAAGAGGTGGATTATTGCATGATTTCTTCGAAAACTCTAGTAATGCAAAAGCAAAAGAAAGATTTTTTAAAACCTTTACTCATTCGAAAATTGCTTTAGAAAATGCTAGTCAAAAGTTTAATATAAATGCTTTAGAAGCTGATATCATTGTAAGTCATATGTTTCCAATTAATAGTATAATACCAAAACATAAAGAAAGTTGGTTAGTTAGTTTAGTTGATAAAAAAATTGGCTTATGTGAGTGGGGAGCTAAGTTTAAGTATCAAGCTTGTTATTTGTCGAATTTTATAGTACTTTTACTATTTAATTCAATAAAATAGATTACAATAGTAATCTTTGTGTCTTCGTAGCTCAGTAGGATAGAGCAATCGCCTCCTAAGCGGTAGGTCGTGGGTTCGATTCCCTCCGAAGACGCCAGATTGTTATTAAAGACTTAAAATCTTTTAGGTTTTAAGTCTTTTATGATATAATTATATATAAATGAGGTGTTCTTATGGAAAAAATAACAGAAGAATATGTTGTTGATAGAGTTATAAATTTTATGGAAAACAAGGAAAATGGTAATTGGCACCATGAGAAAACAGTTAAAACAGATTTACATAAACATGGGGTTGATATTAAATTAATTGGTGGTAAAAGAAATAGTGAATATTTTTTTATTGAATGTAAAGGAAAATCTTATTCAAAATCTTCAGAGACAATTAATAAAGAGTGTTGGCTTAATGCTTTAGGTCAATTAATTACAAGAATGGATGTAAAAAGATATTCTATTTCAAAGAAAGATGGAGTAATCTCAAGTATAAATCATGCTTATAAGTATGGTCTAGGTTTATATTGGAAATCTGCTCAAGTTGCACTAAGAAGAATTCCAAAAGAGATTGCAGAAGTTTTGTGTTTACATATATTTTCTATTAACGATAATGGTGAAGTTAAATATTTTACCCCAAGTATGTTTGGAAAATATTATTTTGATGACAAATTTATTTAGCCATGATGTTTAAAAAAACTTTTGACTTTTACAGAAACTGTCAAGAAATTTACATGTTTTAGAAAATAGTTTTATTTTTGTTTTTAATATGTTATAATTTAAATGAAACTAATTTTGCTGGTATAGTTTAGTGGTAAAACAGCTCCTTGGTAAGGAGCAGCGGACAGTTCAATTCTGTCTTCCAGCACCATGCGAAAAAACAAAAGTCTTATAAAAAGGCTTTTTTTGATATGCTATATCAAAAAACTCCTAAAAAAATAATTACTTATTTATATTTTATTATTTTGTAAATTTATTATATTGTGGTATAATCATTTTAGTATTTGATGGAGATATTTTATGACAAGTAAAGAAATTTTAGAAAAAATTAAAAGTTTAACAAATCAAGAAAAAAGAAATATTTCATATGATGAGTTAATTGAAATAATTAATAAATTAACGCCAAATGAAATTATCGAACTAAGTAATATTATTGGCTATCCAGTATTTACAAGATTATGCATGGGTGTTTTAAAGCATAAATTTGTTTTGTTACAAGATGGAGCTGCAGCAATTATTGTTAATGAAAATGGACAAATATTGCTTCAATCTAGGGCTGATAATGAACGATGGGGTTTACCTGGTGGATGTCAAGAACTAGGAGAAAGATTTGAAGATACAGTTATTAGAGAAATAAAAGAAGAAACTAATCTTGATATAAAAGAAGAAAACTTAGAGCTAATTGCTATAGTTTCTGGTAATAGTAGAAGAAATGAATATCCAAATGGTGATGTAGTTATTAATAATACAGCTCTATATTGTGTTAGAAATTATTCTGGCAATTTAAAATGGGATAGTGAATCAAAAAGCATGAAGTTTTTTGATTTGGATAATTTACCGACTAATCAAAATGACCCAGATTTAATAGAAATTTATAAAAAGTATTTAAAGGGAAAAACTTTATAATTCAAACGTGATAGGTGATTAATTTGGAAAAAATAACAATAGGTTTATTTACTGATTCTTTTTATCCATTTACAGATGGCGTAGTAATGGTTGTCGATAATTATGCTAGAAGACTAGCAAAATATGCAAACGTAATAGTTTTCGCACCAAAGTATACTTTAAATGAATTTGATGATGACACACTACCTTATAAGGTAGTTAGATGTTATTCACTTAAAGTTCCTTTTATAGATTATTCTATACCTATTACGAAACTAGACAAGAAATTTCAAAAAGAACTTGATAAATATAAGCTAGATATAGTACACATACATTCTCCTTTTACTTTAGGAAATGCAGGTATTAAATATGCTAAACACAACCATGTTCCAAGTGTTATAACTATACATTCTCAGTTTAAACAAGATTTTTTAAGGGCCGTCAAATCAGAAAAATTAGCAACTAAATTAAATGACAAAATAATAAAAGTGTTCAATAAGTGTGATGAGTGTTTTGCTGTCAATAGTGAAATAGCAAGGATATTTCATGATGAGTATGGTCTTAAAAAAATGCCAATAGTTATAAATAATGCAACTGAAATGATAACATTAAAAGATGATAAAAAAGCTATAAATTATATCAACAAAAAACACAATATTAAAAAGAATGAAAAAGTATTTTTATTTGTTGGTAGAATTAATTTGTTAAAAAATATTTTATTTATTGCAGATTCTATAAAAGCAGTAAAAGAAAAAGAACCAAAATTAAAGTTTAAAATGTTATATGTTGGTTGTGGTCAAGATGAAGAAAAATTAGAAAAGCATATAATTAAACTAGGATTAGAAGATGATGTTATTTTATGTGGTAAAATAACGGATAGATATGAACTTGCATGTTATTATAAAAGGGCAGATTTATTTTTATTTCCGTCATTTTATGATACTTCATCAATAGTTCAAGTTGAAGCTGCTTCACAAAATACTCCTACTATATTTATAAAAGGAACGGTTACAGCTTCTACAATATCTGATAATGTTAATGGTTTTATTTCTGAAAATACTGTTGGAGCATATTCTGATAAAATAATTGAAGTTATAAAAAATAAGCATTTGTATGATAAAGTATCTAAAAATGCATATATTGATTTGTACAAAACTTGGGATGACTGTGTTACTAAAGTATATAATAGATATCTAGAATTGATTAAAAAGTAAATTAAGAGTTGCCGAAAACTCTTTTTTCATATATTAATCGTTAGAGATAGTAAAATAAACGCTTTTAAAAATTGACTAAAAAACAAAAAAATAATTTTTTTTCATATGTGGTAAGAATTAAATATTAAATATAAAGTCTTATGAAAAAATTAAAATTTCTTTTAAAGCTTAGAATTTTATTTGCTAGTTCTTGTAAGAATTTTAATAAAAAATAATGTGAATTTTATTTACTTTTGTTCCACAAAATGATATAATGTGGGTACGAAAGTAAATGAGTGATAAGTATGAGTAATGAAGAAAAACTAAAAGAATTTTTAAATAATAATCATGGATATATTACCACATCAGAATTTTTGAATATTGGTATAAGCAAACCTTTAATACAAAGATTTATTGATGATGGAATTATTGAAAGAATAAATCATGGGTTATATATGGACACTAATATTTTTAAAGATGAATATTATATTTTACAAAATAAATATCCGTTGGCTATTTTTTCCTATAATACAGCACTTCATATTTTAAATTTAACAAATAGAACGCCAGATGTTATAGATATTACTGTTCCAAGAGATAAAAAGGTAAGAGGTAATTATAATGTACATAGAGTTTCAAAAAAGTATTATGAAATAGGTATTATTGATGAAATAAGTTCGCTAGGGAATCCTATTAAGGTTTATAATGCTGAAAGATGTATATGTGATATGTTGAGAAGTACTGATGAATTTGATCTAGAACTTCAAAATAGAGTATTAAATTATTATTGGAATAGTAAAGATAAAAATATTGATTTATTACTTGAATATGCTAAAATATTTAATATTTATGATAAAGTTAATACAATAGTGGAGGTTATGTTCAAATGGTAAGTAATATAGATATAAAAGAAAAAGCAAAAATCATTGGAAAAAATTATAATTTAAATCATTATGAAGCATTACAAAGATATATGTTTGAAAGAATACTTGAAAGAATATCTGTTTCAAAATATCAAGATAATTTTATATTAAAAGGTGGGTTATTACTTTCGGCAATGTTTGGTATTGATAACAGAACTACTAAAGATATTGATACAACTATTATAGGCATAGATATAGCAAAAGAAAAAACGATAAAAGTTTTAAATCAAATACTTAGTATTAATTTAAATGATGGTGTTAAATTTGATGTAATCGATGTAACTGATATTAGAGAAGAAGATGAGTATGGTGGTAATAAATATCATATAGTTGGTAGAAAAGATAATTTGAAAATTAATTTAGAAATTGATATATCAACAGGTGATGAAGTAACACCAAGATAGTTAAAATATAAATTTCCTTTATTATTCGAAGATAAAACAATTTTAATAAATAGTTACAACATTCCAACTATACTATCCGAAAAAATAGAAACAATATTAAGAAGAGGTAAGTTTAATAGTAGAATGAAAGATTTTTATGATGTTTATTATTTTTTAAATAATTTAAAAAATGAAATAGATATGAATATTTTAAAAGAAGCAATAAAAAATACTTTCATTAAAAGAGATTCATTTGAATACTTAAATGATTACGAAAAAATAATAATTTCAATCAAAAGTAACGAAAAGATTAAAAATTTATGGCAAATTTACAGTAATAAATATAAATATGCAAATAATATTAACATCGAAAAAATATTAGATATGTTATTAAAAGTTATAAATGAATTAAATGTTGAAACTATTGCTGTTTAATCATTTGTATGATAAAGTATCTAAAAATGCATATATTGATTTGTACAAAACTTGGGATGACTGTGTTACTAAAGTATATAATAGATATCTAGAATTGATTAAAAAGTAAATTAAGAGTTGCCGAAAACTCTTTTTTCATATATAATTGTTAAAGGTGATTTTATGTTAAAAGTTAGTAATTTAAGTATAAGATTTAATACTAAAACATTATTTGAAAATGTTAATTTGGAATTTAAAAGTGACAATTGTTATGGAATAATAGGAGCAAATGGAGCGGGGAAATCAACATTTTTAAAAATAATTAGTGGAACTTTAGAACCTACTAAAGGTGAAGTTATAACTGGTAAGGGAGAGAGGATTTCTATTTTATCTCAAAACCACCATGAATTTGATTCTTATACAGTAATTGAAACTGTAATTATGGGTAATAGTAAATTATATAACATAATGAAAGAAAAAGATGCACTATATTTAAAAGAGGATTTTACCTTTGAAGATGGAATTAAAGTAGGAGAATTGGAAGAAGCATTTGCTAGTATGGGAGGATGGCAGGCTGAAAGTGATGCAGCTATTTTATTAAAAGGATTAGGCATTTCTAATGAATTGCATAATACTTTGATGAGTGAGTTAAAAGATGCTATTAAAGTAAAAGTATTATTGGCTAAAGCATTGTTTGGTGAACCAGATATATTATTATTAGATGAACCAACTAATGGATTAGATTTACAAAGCATTAGGTGGTTAGAAGAATTTTTAATAAATTTTAAAAATATTGTTTTAGTAGTATCACATGATAGACATTTTTTAAATCAAGTATGCACCTGTATGGTTGATATTGATTATGGTAAAATTACGTTATTTGCTGGAAACTATGATTTTTGGTATCAATCAAGTCAATTGCTTCAAAAACAAATGAAAGAATCAAATAAGAAAAAGGAAGAAAAAATGAAAGAATTAGAAGATTTCATTAGAAGATTTAGTGCGAATGCTTCTAAATCAAAACAAGCAACTTCAAGAAAAAAAGCACTAGAAAAAATAGTTTTAGATAATTTAGTGCCGTCAAACAGAAAATATCCATATATTAACTTTGATTTTGATAAAAATGTTTCTAAAAATGTAATAGTTTTAGAAAAAATATGTTATAAAGATATTTTAAAAGATTTTTCATTAACTATTTATCCTGGTGATAAAATAGCTTTAATAGGTCCTAATGAAATAGCCAAAACAACACTTCTTAATATATTAGCAGGTAAATTAGACCCTGATAGTGGTAAAATTACTGTTGGTAGTAATGTCATTATAAGTTATTACCCTAAAAACCATGAAGAATATTTTGCTTCAAATCAAACTTTATTAGAATGGCTAAGAAATTACAGTGAAAACAAAGATGAAACATTTGTAAGAGGTTTTTTAGGTAGAATGTTATTTTCTGGTGAAGATGCACTTAAAAATGTTAAAGTTTTATCAGGTGGAGAGAAAGTAAGAGCCATGTTTAGTAAATTAATGTTAAATAGAGGTAATGTTTTATTATTAGACGAGCCAACTAATCATTTAGACATCGAAGCAATAACTTCGCTTAATGATGGATTAGAAAAATTTTTAGGTGTTTTGGTATTTTCAAGTTTTGATCAAGAATTAATTGAAACTGTAAGTAATAGATTAATCGAAATAAAAAGTGATGGTACATATAAAGATAAAAGATTATCGTATCAAGAATATATTGAAAAATTTGGATTAGGTGATTAAATGTCATTAGTAAAAGTAAAAAATTATTTTGCTAATTTTAAAATGGAAGATAGAATAATAGAATTTGATAGTTCTTCAAAAACTGTTTTTGAAGCTGCTAATTTATTAAATTGTAAGGAAGAGAGAATAGCTAAATCATTAAGTTTTAAATTGAAAGAAAAAGTAATAGTTATTGTAGTAGCAGGAGATAAAAAGATAGATAATAAAAAATATAAAGAAACATTTAATGAAAAAGCTAAAATGTTAAACTGTGATGAAGTAGAAGAATTGACTGGACATGTTGTAGGTGGGGTTTGTCCATTTGCTTTAAATGACGGTGTTTTAGTCTATTTGGATGTTTCATTAAAACAATTTGAAACGGTTTTTCCTGCTTGTGGTAGTAGTAATAGTGCGATTGAAGTTACAATTGAAGAATTAGAAAAGTATTCTAATTTTGTAGACTTTGTTGATGTTTGTAAATAGTTATAGTGCTAATTTATTTTGTTAATATTTTACTTTGTTGCTTTCTAAAAAAGTAATGTATTATTTAATTATATAAATGATTTATAATTGACCGAAATATTCGGTCTTTTTATGTTATAATTTTTACTATTATTTTAAAAAATATTATGATATAATTAAAAAGAAGGTGATTATATGATATATTTAGATTATTCAGCAACAACTCCAACAAGTAAGGAAGTATTAGAAACATTTAATGAGGTTAGCTTAAATTTTATTGGTAACCCAAATTCTAGTCATAAATTAGGTGTTGAAGCTATGAATTTAATTAAGGAATCAACAGAACAAATTAAAAGATTACTTAATATAGATGATTGTGAGATTATATATACAAGTGGTTCATCAGAATCAAATAATTTAGCGATTAAAGGTATTTGTGGAAGATATAAGGGGAAGCACATAATAACTACTAAATTAGAACATTCTTCTATTTATGGTCCAATTGCGACTCTACAAAATGAAGGTTATGAAGTTGATTTTGTTAATTTAGATGAAAATGGATTAGTTGATATAAAACATCTAGAAAGCTTAATAACAGATGATACAGTTTTAGTAAGTATTGCATCAGTAAATAGTGAAGTAGGTGTTCTACAACCAATTAGTGAAATAGCAAAAGTATTAAAAAAATATCCAAAACTATATTTTCATTGTGATATGACACAAAGTATTGGAAAAGTTTTTAATGATTTAACTGATGTTGATTTAGTTAGTTTTACTGCTCATAAATTTTATGGAATTAAAGGAATCGGATGTTTAGTTAGAAAAGAAAATGTTAATTTAAAACCATTAATAGATGGTGGTAAGAGTACAAGTATATATAGAAGTGGTACGCCATGTACATCGTTAATTCCAAGCTTGGCTAAAGCTTTAAGATTAGCATTAGAAAATAGTGAAGAAAAAATAGCTCATATTAAAGAGATAAATGAATATATAAAAAATAATTTAAATAGCGATATAAAAATCAATAGTAATGAATACTCTATACCACATATTTTAAATTTCAGTGTTATTGGCGTAAAACCAGAAACTTTCCAACACGCTTTAGAAATGGATGATATATATATTTCTACTCAAAGTGCTTGTTCAACAAATTCTTCTCCATCAAAAGCAGTTATGGCAGTAACAAGAGATGAAAAAAGAGCAAGTAGTAGTGTAAGAGTAAGTATATCACATCTAACAAGTATGGAAGATGCTAAAAAAGCAGTAGAGTGTATCAATAGAAGATATAGAGAATTAAGATTGGAGAAGTAATATGAAAAGAGAAAATTATATTAGCTGGGATGAATATTTTATGGGTGTTGCTTTAATTACTCAAGAACGAAGTAAAGACCCTAATTCTCAAGTTGGATGTTGTATTGCAAGTGATGACAACAGAATATTATCACTAGGTTATAATGGTGCACCAAGAGGATTGCATGATGATTTAATGAAATGGAATAGGGAAGGAAGTTTTATAGATACAAAATATGCCTATGTCTGTCACAGCGAATTAAATGCTATTTTAAATTATCGTGGTAATTTAGAAGGAAGTAAAATATATGTAACACTATTTCCATGTAATGAATGTGCTAAAGCACTAATTCAAGCTGGAATTAAAGAAGTAATTTATTATGATGATAAATATGATGGAACAGATGCTAATATAGTTTCAAAAAAATTACTTGACACATGTGGTGTTACCTATCGTAAATACGAAAAAAAAGGTAGAAAGATTGAGATTGATTTATAATGAAAATAGTAATGATTAATGCAATTTGGTGCTCAGGTTGTATAGTTATGAAAAAAGTTTGGAAAAAAGTATTAGAAAATTACAATTTAGATATTACTTATCTAGATTATGATTTTGATGATATAAGTACTTATAATGTTGGAAATATATTACCAGTTGCTATTATTTATAAAGATGGAATAGAGATAAATAGAATAATTGGTGAAAAAACTTATGAAGAAGTAGTAAGAGTATTGGAGGCGTTAAAATGATTAAAAAAATATTATATTTTTTAATTTTAATGTTTACTTCATTAGTTTTTGTTGATGCTAAGGAAGTTGATGTTTATTTATTTTATTCAGAAACATGTTATAACTGTGCAGAATTAGATAAATACTTAGAAGAAATAAAAGATGAATATCCTTATATGAATATTGTTAAATATGAGGTTACTCAAGATGATGAAAACAATAAATTGATGATTGATGTTAAAAGTAAATTAAAAGAAAGTGATTCTCATGTTCCATATACAGTAATTGGAACAACGGGAATAATAGGATTTAACGATACAGTAAAAAATTATATTATTAATGCTTTAACTAAATATAGTGAGGAAGATTATGTAGATATAGTTGATGTAGTTAAAAATAATTTAGATGTTAGTTATACTATTAATTATCCAGAAGGTGAATATAGTGTACCTATATTAGGTAAAATTGACCCTAAAAACGTTTCATTACCACTTATTTCTGTTGTAATTGGATTAGTTGATGGATTTAATCCATGTGCGATGTGGGTTTTAATATTTTTAATATCGATGTTGTTTAATATGAAAGATAAAAAAAGAATGTGGTTTTTAGGTATTACATTCTTAGTTACCTCAGCACTAGTTTATTTAGTGTTCATGCTTGCTTGGTTACAAGTAGCAATCGGATTAACGCAAATTGTTTGGGTAAGATATATTATATCTTTGATTGCTTTAATTGGAGCATATATAAATATTAATAGTTATTTAAAATCATTGAAAAAAGATGATGGTTGTGAAGTAGTTGATGAAACTAAAAGAAAAAAAATATTTGCTAGAATTAAAAAATTTACAACAGAAAAAAGTTTATTGTTGGCTATGGTTGGTATAATCGGATTAGCAGCATCAGTTAATTTAATTGAACTTGCTTGTTCAAGCGGACTTCCTTTAGTATATACTCAAATATTAGCTTTAAATGATTTATCTAAATTACAATATTTAATTTATATTTTAATTTATATTTTCTTCTTTTTAATCGATGATATAATCATATTTGCAATTGCAATGAAAACATTAGAAATATCAGGAATATCAACAAAATATACAAAGTATTCACATTTAATAGGTGGAATAATAATGTTAATAATCGCACTTCTTATGGCTTTTAAACCAGAATGGTTGATGTTTAATTTTTAATCATGAATTATCAAAAAGAATTAGAAAAATTAATAAATACATTAGACCATAAGCCAACATTATTACTCCATAGTTGTTGTGCGCCTTGTAGTAGTCATTGCATTACTTATTTAAAAGATTATTTTGATATAACTATTCTTTATTATAATCCTAATATTGAACCATATTCTGAGTATATCAAAAGGAAAAATGAACAAATAAGATTGTGTGAAATATTGAATATAAAATATATTGATATTAGTTGGGATAACAATTCATATAGAGAATTTGTAAAAGGATTAGAAAGTGAAAAAGAAGGCGGAAGAAGATGTGTTAATTGCATTAAAATGCGTTTACTTAAAACATATGAATTATCTAAAGATTATGAATATTTCGGAACCACACTAACTGTAAGTCCACATAAAAACAGTAAATTAATAAATGAATTAGGGTTAGAAATTGATGGAACTAAATATTTAATAAGTGACTTTAAAAAACAAGAAGGATATAAAAAAAGTATTGAACTATCTAAAAAATATGAATTATATAGACAAGATTATTGTGGTTGCTTATTTTCAAAAAGAAGTAAAGATAATTGATTAGTCAAATAGGAATGATTTATATAAAGCATCCTATTTCACATGAAAATAAATATTTTAATTTTAAAATAAAAATAATATTTAAAAAATTAATAATAAGAAGAATATAAAATAATGAGGAGGATTTTATGTCAGTTATAATATTAGGAATTATCCAAGGAATAGCAGAGTTTTTACCAATTTCTTCATCTGCTCATTTAATTATATTTAGAGAGGTGTTTAAAATTGGAACAAATTTAATTGGAAATATGGATTTAGCCTTCGATTTAGCTCTTCATTTTGGAACTCTTTTATCCATAATTGTTTATTTCTTTAACGATTTGTTTAATATGATAAAAGAAGGATTAACTAAAGGTGTTAAAACAGAAAACGGAAAAATATTTTGGTATTTAATAGTTGCTACAATACCTGCTGGAATTGTTGGAGTATTGTTTGAAGATATATTTGATAATTTCTTTAGAAAACAAATTTGGTTAATTGCAATTGCTTTAATTGTAATGGGAATTATTATATATTTAGTTGATAAGAAATCAAAACAAGAAAAAGGTTTAAGCAAAATGACTATAAAAGATGCTATTATAATAGGAATATCACAAGTATTTGCTCTAATACCAGGATTTTCAAGATCAGGAACTACTATAAGTGCTGCTAGATTATTAAAAATAAATAGAGAAGATAGTGCGAAATTTTCATTTTTATTATCAGCGCCAGTTATCGGTGGGGCTGTTTGTTACAATTTAATTAAACCAGATACATTTGCTGTAATTAAAGATAATTTGTCAATATTTGGATTAGGAATATTAGTATCTTTTATAACAGGATTATTATGTATATCATTCTTACTTAAATATATTAAGAAACATGATTTTAAAGTATTTATGTGGTATCGAATAATATTAGGTATAACTGTTTTATTAATATTTATAACAAAAATTGGTGCTTAGGCACTTTTTTTATGCGGGTGCCATATATTTAGATGAATAATACTTGAAAATAAAAAATATATGTGGTATATTTATAATAGCCATGAAAGATATGGTAATTGATTTAGTTGATTTGTACATTTTAATTTGCAAATCAACAGAAAATAAGGAGATTGAGAATAT
>OGNF01001529.1_pt1 | contig 20778 bp, 14 predicted proteins | sample 1573321 | NCBI WGS metagenome assembly OGNF01 (sample SAMEA2581911, study PRJEB24529) | metagenome | biome: Human gut stool | place: China | collected 2011
TAATCAATAGACCCATCTGCTCTTACTGTAGGTCTGTTATTATTAATTGCATCTGTATCAAAGAAGAACTCATAATATCCATCTTTTCCTGCCTCTACCGGTTTACCAAAAGCAACTTCAACCGGCTGGTCATATATTTTTTGTGAAATCATCCATCGAATTTTTTCTTCATCTATTCCCGTCTTAATTCCATTAAGCGATAGCTTATTCATGACTTCATCATATGTATATCCTTCATCACATTTGCCAAGCCTGACTGATGCGCTCATATTATCATCTGCAATATATACATAAACCTCATGTAACTCGATATCATCTATATCAGCTGTTTCATTAACTATTTCTGTATTGCTCATGCTGTTCCCCCTTTCCGAAGGTCTTATCCATTCATTATCAAAACACTGTACTGTAATAGCTGCATCTTAACATCCATACTTAAGCAGCCCATCCAGATTACTTCCCCTCTCAAGTGCAAGTCTTATCTTCTCCATCTCTTTAAAGGTATATCTTGGATCAGCATATAAAGAAACATCTACACCGCTTGTAAGTCCCATAAGAATTTCCTGTGACTGCAATTCATTAAGTGCAGGCTTCTCGTCATTCCATTTATCAGAAATTCTGTGTCTTGCCTCTTTCATGCTTACCGCATCAATAAACGGATCTGCATATTCAGAAACATCTATTCCTTCTTCAAGCCCAAGTCTTATCTGCTTCATCTGTCCTGATGAAAATCCAACCATGTTATATGGAGTAACATCAATCCCTTCCTCAAGTCCAAGTCTAATCTGTTCCATCTGTTTTCCATTGTATTCATGAAGCAGATACTTAGTTATATCGACACAACTGTGTATTCCCAGCCTTATCTCATTGAGCTGATATTCATCATAATTATCCTCAACAAAAAATGTAAGGTCAATCTCTTCTTTTTTTGCAAGTCTTATCTGTCTTAATACCTCTCCTGAATAACCAAGCTTTGCATACCTGGTCAGATCATAATTAAGCTCTGATGCAAGCCTTATCTCTCTCATAACAGAATGACTGAACTTAGGATTACATATATCATCCATATTCATTCCGCTACGCACAGCCTGCTTCAGTTCTTCCATCTGCATATAATCATACTGTGCATCTGCAAATCTGCTTACATCAAGTTTTTCTTCCAGACCAAGTCTTAATGCTTTCATCTGGGCAGCGTTAAATTCCTCTTTGCAATACACACTCACATCAACGCCATTCTCAATTCCTCTGATAATCTCAATAGTCTGTAATTCATCAAATCCCAGAGACTGCCAGGCCTGCTTGTCTACAGTTTTGTTTTCTATATTCTTATTAATCTCTTCCACGTTCTGCATAAGCCCATCTCCCATAATCAAACCAAATCATCATATATCCGGACCTTAATAATATCTGTCTAAATTTTATCACACATACAGTCCGACTACAAGTTCTAACATTGTACATTTTTTATCAATGCTCTACATATCCTGTTCCGTCCAGAAATCCTTAATACATTTATAAGCATTACCCAGACTGACTGGAAATATCCTGTTCCACTCCCTAGGATACATACGCTCATATTCACCAGTCATAAATCTGTCATCCAGAAGTGCAATAACTCCCTTATCCGTATCCGTCCTTATAACCCTTCCTGCTGCCTGAAGCACCTTATTCATTCCCGGAATAACATAAGCATACGAATATCCATTTTTGCCAAATTCATCAAAATAATCCCTTAGAATGTTACGCTCCCTGCACACCATCGGAATCCCAGTTCCGACAATGACAGCTCCGATAAGGCTCTCATCCTTTAAGTCAATTCCTTCGGAAAATATTCCTCCAAGCACACAGAAGCCTGCAAGCGAAGCCCCTTCTGGAAGTTCCTCGTAAAATGCTGATAAGAAATTTTCCTTGTCAGCCTCCTTCATAAACCTTCCCTGCACAAGCACATTTACACAGCTTTCTGGTAAAAATGTATCTTCTCCACCACATTCGACCACATTAACACCATTTTCCCACCTGAAGCACTCAAGAACACTCTCCATGTAAGAATATGACGGAAAGAACACCATATATCTGCCGCTTCTGCCAGAAATCATATGCATAATATAATCATGTACCTTGGCATATTCCCTTGCATTTCTTCTTGTATAACGGCTTGTCACATCAGTAGCCACAACAATTCTCTTATTATCAGGTTCAAAAGAAGAGTGTGCATACACCGCTCTTTCTGATACATCACCTGAAAGCATTTCCTTAAAATAATTAACCGGAAGCAGCGTTGCCGAGAAGAACACCGTGCTTCTGCCCTGTGAAAGTCTCTCACTTATGTTGCCAGACGGGTCAACACAGTACAGATGTACAAGAAAGTTTCCATCATTATCATGTTCATTATAATAGACATATTTTTCATCAGCACAGTCATACATATTAAGAAAATGTCTCACTGCAAAGAAAAACTCGAGCAGCTCGTTAGTCACAGGCTCACCCTTATGCCTTTCCATAAACTTCTGCATAAGTCCCATGACACGCTCAAGGCTGGCTGGAAATGTTCCAAGACCACTCACAACCATGAATGTATCGCACTGTCTTTTATATTCGAGCAACTGCTTGTTACATCTGTCAAGTGCGCCTGCAAGCCGTTTGTCCATCTCTTTGACAAGCTTCTTAGCCGCAAGAAAATCTTCTTTTTTCAACACTGCGCTGTACATTTCTCTTGCTCTGTCCACAAGGTTATGTGCTTCATCCACAAGAAACACATAATCACCCTTCGCACCATTGCCAAAATACCTCTTAAGCGACGCATCCGGGTCAAATACATAATTATAATCACATATAATTCCATCACACCAGTACGAAACATCAAGCGACATCTCAAACGGGCAGACATTATGTCTGTTGGCATATTCCATGACATTATCTCTTCCGATAACCATCTGGCTCGTTATTATGTCATACACAGCATCATTAATCCTGTCAAAATGTCCCTTAGCATAAGGACATGCCACCGGGTTGCAGTTTCGTTCCTCAAGTGGACATATTTTGTCCTTCGCTGTAAGAGTAACAGTTCTCATATGAAGCCCGTTATCTCTCAATATAGCATAAGTATCCTCTGCAACAGTCCTCGTTATAGTCTTCGAAGTCAGATAAAATATCTTGTCTGCCATCTGCTGTCCTAACGCCTGCACAGCCGGGAACACAGTAGACAACGTCTTTCCGACACCTGTAGGTGCCTGAATATATAGATTGGTATTATCTTCAATAGCCCTGTATACACTCACGCACAGATTCTTCTGCCCCTCCCTGTATTCATAAGGGAACTTAAGTTCTCTGATTGATTCCGTCCTTTTATGCCTCTCATCAAATGTATAATCAGTCCATCTCTTAAAGCCTGTAATCAGCTTATTAAACCACTCTTCAATTCTTTCAAATGTATATTCTTCCAGAAACTTGTTGATTGTCTCAGGCTCAGGAGTAACGTAAGTCATCTGGATTCCAATCTTTGACAGCTTCTTCTGGCTTGCATATATATAGCCATATACCAGTGCCTGGGCTTTATGCACATAAACCGGTTCTTTCAGCAGAGAAACATCTGTCTGCATAGTCTTTATCTCATCAATTATTGCATCGCTCTCCGGCTCTTTATTACCATCCTCGTCATAATTAATATCTGCAATAATACCGTCAGCCCTGCCTTCAACCTGTAATACATACTCAATCCCTAAGTCAGATACAAGCGGTATCTCAATCTTTAAAGGCACTTCTGCATGATACATAGTTCCCATGCTGTGCTGGATTTTCCTGTGAATCCTTGCCCCCTCCTGCATGATTTTCACATCATTGCTGCCTGTATTCCTGTTGTCAATATCACCTTCTGCACACATGAATTCCACAAGATTTCTTACAGATATTCGAAAGCAGTTTCCATTTACAGAGTACATACTATCTCCATTCAATAATGTTCTTCAATATCGTATATATAGGCATTGCCTGTCTTTCCGACTCTTTTAACCTGTTCCATGTAATTAAGCATTGCAAGTACACTGGCAGCAGTCTGCCTGTCAATATGCGCTGCATTTGCAAAATCCGCTGAAGTAAAGTTCTTCTCAAGTCCCTCTGGTACAAACTGCATATAATCCTGTGGACAGTCCAGTTCAACTATCTTTCTTATTCCAACAGGAATGCGGTCATAACGCACACTTCCGCGCTTCTTATCGTAACTCCAGCCATTAAGAAGCTTATATTCTTCCATATCGATCAGCAGCAATGTAACCTTAAGATTCTGATTCTTTAAAAATGCTTTAATCTTATATAGTTCAAACATCGCATCATACATAGAACATCGCTTCGGAGACTTTCTTCTAGAAGTAATGTCCCCTGTTTCCGGCTCAATCCAGCTTAAATACTTCTCATATGGCATTGGATATACAACCCTCACCTGATATTCATTCAGGAACACTGACAACTTATCCCTTAACTTGTTAAGCTGCCTCGTCTGAATCTCAATTATCCCATGCTCGTTATATATATCTGCAAAATAACCATCTATTGCAACCTCATGATTATCCTCATCGGGTTCATAATACATTTTTAATACTGCATGCAGTGTCTTTTCCGACAAAGTACCTATCCCCTTGTCATTATGGCTCTTACCGATTATCTTCTCTTTCGCCGCGTCAAAAGCCTGACTGTCTATATATTCAACTGGTTCTGCTGCAGATTTCTTTTTTGACATTGTGTACCTCGTATCAGATATATGTTATCATTGATAACAAGTATCTTACGAATACCTAAAAAAATCAAGGCATTTACCGATATAACCTATATAAATCCAATTAAGAACAGGAGAAAAACATGATATCAATAAGCATGTGCATGATTGTAAAAAATGAGCAGGACATTCTTGCAAGGTGTCTTGATTCATACGCAGGAACTTATGATGAATTGATTATTGTAGACACAGGCTCAACTGACAATACTAAAGAAATTGCCGCTCACTACACCGATAAAATATATGACTTTGAATGGATAAATGATTTTTCAGCCGCAAGAAATTTTGCATTTTCCAAAGCTGGATGTGACTACATATTCAGTGCTGACGCAGACGAAGTGCTTGATGATACCAACAACTACGCATTAAGAGAATTGAAACATATGCTTCTTCCAGAGATAGACATTGTTCAGATGTATTATGTCAATGCATCAGAATATAATTCTGTATACAATGCACACAAAGAACTCCGCCCGAAGCTTTTCAAAAGGCTCCGTCCATTCACATGGATTTCACCAATACATGAAACAGTACGGCTCACGCCAATCGTATATGACAGTGACATTGAAATTCTTCACATGCAGGCGGGCGACCATAGCAAAAGAGACTTTTCAACATATTTCAAAGCATTTGAAAAAGGAGTCCACATTGAAGATTATGTAGTTACCATGCTGTGTAAAGAACTTCTTATATCCGGTGAAGATTCCGACTTTATTGCTTTCAGGAATATATTTGAAAATATTCTTTCCAAAGAAGGCAGAAGCAATGATTTAATGAAAGAAATCAACTGTATTCTTGCTAAGATATATATGGCAGACGGTGACACTGACGCATTCTTTAAGACCACTTTAAAAGCAGCTGCCGACAATCCTCCTGCTGAAATGTGTCTGATTCTCGGAACATTTTACATGAACCAGACAGACTATGAGGAAGCTGTGCTGTGGCTGTATAATGCTGCATTTGAGACGGAAAGCATACTTGATGTGGCAAGCAGCGGAAATAAGCCTTTATCTTTGCTTGGCAGATGCTATGAAGAACTTGCAAAGACTTCAGATGACGCATACCTGTGTGCACAGTACAAGGAAATGTCTGACGATTATTACAATCAGGCTGATAACTGGTCGCTTCCAGAAGAATAAAAAAACCTTAGTGAAACCGTCAATGATTTCACTAAGGCTTTTTTATTATTTATCATCCTCAACATCAAAGAGCTTCAACTCTTCAACATCACTCTTACCTGACTTATCGTCTCCATAGGATATCTTATCAGATGATGTATCAAGTTCTTCATAACTGTCATCTTCATCCTCGGCATATCCATCAATTACCTTCTCTGTATATTCATCAAGGTCAACACCATCTTTTGATGCCATGTTAAACACTTTCTTAACTTTCGCAAGCTTAGTACAAAGAACAATAGTAATCACTATAAATGCAGCTATTATCAGTCCAAGTATTAATACTATCGTCAGCCAGAATCTGCTGTTTCCTGATGTTTTTCCATTATCAGCCTTAACATCAGCATTAGCAGTGTCAGATTTCACAACAGAATACGCCTGAATCGAGCCATCACTTACCCTGTATCTGAACCAGCCTTTCTCGCCAAGTGAGCTTACTCCGTAGAACAAGCAGTACTGTCTGTCAGCGTCCATAAGTACTTGCACTTCTTTACCATTCATGGTAAACCTTGTAAGTGCATAACCTGCCGGCTTCTCTAACGAGTTCGTTATAGGCAGAACAACATATGTTATCTCTGGTTCTGCAACAGTATTGTATGGTGAAAATGTTTTCGCAGTCTCATCATAGATGTAGAACCCGCCTTTTCCATCTTCACTTTCAAGATACATAAGGATAAGACCTGTCTTTATGCCTTTAACCGCATTTATCTTCTGACCATTATAATCATAGTCAATCTCCTGATATCCATCTGGAATTGTGATTCCTGAATAATCCTTTACAACAGAATACTTCCTGCCATCTATCGTCACAGTTCCATCATTATTAACCGTCTGTGATACATCTTCTGTAACAGCTTCTGTCTTTGACTCAGCCTCTGTTGTTGCTTCCTGACCATCCTCAAGTCTTGTTGTATATATTATATACTTCTTAACTGAACCATCTTCTGCAGTAACAGTAATTGTTGTTGTATTACTTCCCGGGTCCATTCTTCTTCCGCTTATGCTTATCTTGGCAGCACTGTCATTAGCGGCAGCACTTACAACAAGCTCTGTAACATCAGCATCAACAGTTGCATTGTATGTTGTCCTGTCTGGTGAAAATGCTGGTGAAAGCGTTCCCGGACTTATCTGCAGGGACTTTAATGTGTTGTCTGAGGAATAGCTGGCTGGAGCTTTTACATTAACTGATCCTGAAGATGTTGTTAATGACATATAATCTTCATCTGCCGAAGATGTATACGACGTTGATTTATCTACTGATATCGTCGCTGTTCCCGGATTAATAGTCTTAAAAACAACATCAAATGAAGTTGCATTTGGAGATATTAATCTTCCTGTTCCTCCACCGCCAGCATCAAATCCTTTCACATACTGTAATATACTTGAATCATAATTTATTCGTAAATCACACAGTTCTATCTTTACATCAGATGATGCTGTTATTGTTATTGTTACCTCATCACCAACATTGGCACTGGCAGAACTTATAGAAACATGTGCTGTCTGTGCTGCTTTTACATTAGTCAGACCAGAAAACATTAATATGCTCATCAACATTGCCATTACTAATGCAGTTATTCTTTTTATGTTATTCATAATATTCTCCAATATAATTACTGTACAATATATCTGATATCAAGAACATGTCTCTTAACATACAACATATCTATACTGCTGACTGTACCATCATGATTAGCATCAGCGGCTTTATAATAAGCACTTGTAAGAATTCTAATATCAAGAACATGTCTCTTAATATATAACATATCAATACTTGTTATCTTACCATCTCCGTTAGCATCTCCGTATATAACAACTGCGTATGATGCATACTCATCTCCATCTGAAGTATATACAACAAATCTGTCTCCGGTTGCTATTATTTCAGATGTTTTCTCTGCTGAATCTGAGCCATATATCTTTCCATAACATCCATTCTTGAATGAAATACTGCTTATAACATCATCAGCTGTGCTTTCAACCTCAAATCCTGATATAAATCTTCCTTCTTCATCTATATCATAGCTTGTATCAAAGCCATTCTCTTCTGATGGATCAGGGTCTGGAACCGGATCAGGATCTGGTATTGGATCAGCTTCTTTTCTTACGATATTGATTACATAGTCCTGATTTTCTCCATTCTCTGCTGTAACAGTAACAACTATTCTGTTGTTACCTACAGATAATGAGTACTCTCCAAAGCCTTCTACTTCAGCACTATCAGCTAACTTATCACCTGATACATATACACTTGTAACATCATTATCAACAATCAGATCATATGATGTCGTGTATAATGAAAATGATGGTGTTAATGAATATCCATCAACATACAAATCCTTAAGTCTGTTATTAGGACTTCCATCTCCTGTAGGAATTGCACATACCTCATCTGGCATATTATCATATACAGGAATTATAAACTTAAATGATGTGTTATTAAGTGTTGTTTCACTATATGCTCTCTTGCTTGTCTTTGCCTCTGATCTTGGTGCAAAAACATTAGTCATATACTGATGCGAATAATTAACCACATCAAACTTTTCATAATATATAGTATCCTGTCCTTTATTTATGTACCATTTGCCAAGATTAATTGCTCCACCTACTACCGCTTTATATCTCGTATTCCAAGGTCTTAATGTACCAGAATCAGATTCCTTTGCATATCTTAATCCATTCTGTACAGCAGTATAACCACCTGACGCATATGCATTCTGACTGTAATAATTATAATAGCCTACATATCCGCTTACATTACCTGATATCTGTCTTCCCGTTCCATTATATCCCTGTTCCTGAATTATTCTCGTAGCAAGATGATATGGGCTAACCTGAGACATTTCTCCTGCTTTCATCAAAAGTGAAGGATAAGTATAACCGTCAAGATCATGACTTGAACCGTCCATGAACGAACCACTTATTATACTCTCAACTCCACTCATATTCTGAACAGATGAATCATATGACAGTGCCTCAAACATAAATATATATGTATCATCAAGGAAATTTCTTGGATCAAGTACATACTGTACCAACTCACTTGAAGCCTGTACATATCCACCACTATCAAAAGAATACCACTCACCGGTTTCCCAGTTATAGCAACCATCTGCTGTAGATTTCCATGAACTTATATTATCCTTATGAACAAGGCTTCTGGTTTTCACATTCTGCTTCTCAACCATTGTGTTCCAGTCAGTCCCATTATGGTCTGCCACAAACACCCAGTTAGGATATTGCGCATGAAGCTGTCTTAACCCATCCTTATAACTATCCGGGAATCCCTGTGAATCAAGGTACTCCTCGAAATCCGCATCCGGCTTATAATCATTTCTCTTATCAACAGTTATGTAGCCGCCATATATATAGCCTCTCTCATAACTGCCATTAAGATAAAATCCTATGCCGTACCACGTATCACCGTCGTCATCAGTTGTCTCTTCATATATATCAAACTTAAATCCACCGCTTACAGTTGTAATAATACTGCTGTTTGTTGTAGGACCTTTTCTGATTCTTAAGCCTGTAACATCATAATTAACATGCCCCTGACCAATTGACTCTTCCGCCTTAGTATTAAGTACAGAAGTAACCGTAAGGCATGTCAGCACAAGCATACATAACATGACACCAATTGCGGCTATTCTTTTTGCACTACATTTGTATCCTGATTTCATGTAATCACCTGACTCCTGAATGTATCGTATTAGTTTCTTCCAAATTCTGAAAGCTTTAAGCCCTCATTTCTCTCAAGTACCATATTAACAGACCAGCTATTGGCAAATACCAAAAGTGGATTGCCCTTAAGGTCTTTAATCTTCTTCATATCTGATGTACCAACAATTCTGTTCACATCAATTTCCTCAGGATTCTCAATCCAGCGGATATGCTCGTATGGAAGCGGCTCAAGTCTGATATCAACACCGTATTCATTCTTAAGACGGTATTCGAGAACTTCAAACTGAAGGACACCAACAACGCCCACGATAATCTCTTCCATTCCTGTATTGAACTCCTGGAAAATCTGAATCGCACCTTCCTGTGCAATCTGGTTGATACCCTTAATGAACTGTTTTCTCTTCATAGTATCAATCTGTCTTACTCTTGCAAAATGTTCTGGTGCAAATGTAGGTATACCCTCGAATGCAAATTTCTTGTTAGATTTGCAGATAGTATCACCGATAGAGAATATTCCCGGATCAAATACACCGATAATATCTCCTGCATATGCCTCATCAACAATATGTCTCTCCTCCGCCATCATCTGCTGAGGCTGGCTGAGTCTTATCTTCTTGCCACCCTGTACATGGTTAGCTTCCATTCCGGCTTCAAACTTACCGGAACATATTCTCATAAAAGCAATTCTGTCTCTGTGTGCTTTATTCATGTTAGCCTGAATCTTGAATACAAATGCTGAGAAATCCTCGGTAAATGGATCAATAACTCCCTGGTCAGACTTTCTTGGAAGCGGAGAAGTTGTCATTGATAAGAAATGCTCAAGGAAAGTCTGTACACCAAAATTAGTAAGCGCTGAACCGAAGAATACCGGTGTAAGGTCACCAGCACTTACCATTTCCTGGTCAAACTCTGCACTTGCTCCGTCTAACAGTTCGATATCTTCCTGAAGCTTGTCGTAGAAAGCATCACCAATTCTGTCCTTAAGAACAGCCTCATCTGATGCGTCAACAATCTCAGTATCAACTTCCTTCTGACCATTCATAGCTGCCTTGAATAAAGAAACATTTTTCTCTTTACGGTCATATACGCCCTTGAATTCCTTACCACAGCCGATAGGCCAGTTAATTGGGCATGTAGCAATTCCAAGTACGCTCTCTATCTCATCAAGAAGCTCAAATGGGTCATTAGCCTCTCTATCCATCTTATTGATAAATGTAAATATAGGAATGTGTCTCATAACACATACTTTAAAAAGCTTGATAGTCTGTTTCTCAACACCCTTAGAAGCGTCAATAACCATGACCGCAGAATCTGCTGCCATAAGAGTTCTATAAGTATCCTCGGAGAAATCCTCATGTCCCGGAGTATCAAGGATATTAATACAGTAGCCTTCGTAGTTAAACTGAAGAACTGAAGAAGTTACCGAAATACCTCTTTCCTTCTCAATCTCCATCCAGTCAGAAACCGCATGCTTGGCAGTCTTCTTCCCCTTTACAGACCCTGCAAGGTTAATAGCTCCTCCATAAAGCAGGAACTTCTCTGTTAATGTTGTCTTACCAGCATCCGGGTGAGAGATAATGGCAAATGTCCTTCTTTTCTTAATTTCACTTTCTAAACTCACTGTTTTACTCCTTTATAAACATAATACATAAATAATTCATACCCGTTCCGGCATACACATAATATAAGCCTGTGACGCAGTCTACGGCTTCACAGGCTTACTCTAATCAATAGTCTTCGAATTATTCACGGTTAAGACCGAACTTGTATGAAACCTCAGACTTGTCATCAATTCTTCTGAAAATGTTGACTACTCTGTCCATAACCGGTTCGAAATCTTCCTCATTCTCAACCTCAACAGTAACAACCTGTCCGTCTTCCTTAATAACTGCATCCTTAACAAGTGCTAATGCCTTGATATCTTCCTCAGTCTGGGCAACCTGCTCAGGTGTTGTTAACATCTTTGATTTACTCTTATACTTAACAGCGTATGTTCTTGTCATCATATCCTCCTATTGGCTCTTCGTAGCAATATAATCTCATATGTCATTCTATTATATAACATGTTTGGGGATTATGCAATGGGTGAAAAATCTTGTATTATCTTTTATCTTTCCTGATAGCCATTAATATCAGTTTAATAGTCTCTAGCAAATCATCGTCATATCTATCTTTTTCATCAATTGCTTTAGCCATCTGCTCCATGTTAGCTTTAAAAATCAGCATAAGTAAATAAATAAATTTTGCAAAAGATATAAGCGATAGAATTATAAACAGCGGCAAAAAATCATACACAATATTCCCCAACAAAAAAGTAGCTGATGCAACTGTTAAAAAATCTTCTATTATTCCAAACATAATTACATCTATCAATGGTTTGTCTAATCTTCTTTCTAGCATCTTTCTACTTATACCTATTTCCGTAGTTGCCAATATAGTTATTACTGTTATATAAACACCAATTGTTATAGCAAAGAAAGCCGTAATACCATTCAATCTGTCCTGCGAAAAATATTCCTGTAAGTTAATTAATGAATTTAACCTAGACCATTTACTTTTTATAATCATAAAGATTAAATACAAGATGGTTATTATTAATTCTAACTTTATATTTTTCATAAAAGTAACTAAATTCTCAACTTTCTTATTCATAATCTTACTTCCTATCATTACAAACTTGCATTTTTATAAGTTGCTTCTATAATTAATATATCTCCACTATATTGCTTTGTATCAGTATAAAATTCTCTAATATGTCTTGTAATATATTTCATTTTATTTTCTATTGCTGAATCAAAATTATTTAATAACTCCTGTGGTGTAACTTGACTTTCCTTACAATTACAAGTATACGACAACATAAAATTAGAATCCTTTAATTTTGCAAAATCCATTTTCTCTGATGCCCCATTTTTATAATTAATAGATATTTCTTTGACAAATCCTGATTGTATATTAATTTGATCTAATAGATACATAATGCTATCCTTATTAAGAGTATCATCTCTCTTAGTATTTCCTAATCCAATTGTTATATCCAATCTTCTGCTATCTCCAACTGTTTTAACTGTATTAGCAAAATTTTTAAATGAGTCAACGAGCGTCTTAGATCTATTAGATTCTATCTCATCATTATAAAATGCATTTAATGATTGTCCTAAATCTAAATTGAATGTAACAGACCTTACTAATTCAGCTTTTCTAACATTTTCTATTCCGGTATTATATTTAATTGGCTCTATCCTTATAGTAATTCCATTATTACTTGATATACATGAATTTAAATAATCCTCAATATTCTTAATTGAAGGACCATTCCTAAGAGTTGTAAATGCCATCACTTTATAATCATTATCATATCCTAAAGCATTAACATCATATAAATCTCCCCGTACCAATTCCAAATTATCCTCATCATCAGCCGCATATGGCCTATTACCTATCTTTTCTTTGCCAAATGGAATAACTACTTGTGATTTTCCCATAGTCCTGTAATATGAAAATATTCTGATTTTACTACCATCAAGCGTCCTTGTTTTATCAGCCTTATTCTTTTTATCAAATATCTCTGATTCAATGTTTTCAAATAACTTCATAATTGAATAGTCTGTTTTTTCTCCATTTTCATACACTGTTATAGTATAAAACTCCACTTTCTTTGCCATATAAAATCTCCTTTGCATAAATATTATATTAAGTCTTTTAGAACTATTTAAATACAATATTTATAAATCTTATATGTTAATCCGACAATTATTTCCACTTTTCGACTTGTTTTAATATTAGCACATAAAAATATTTTTATCAATAGATATGTATATATTTATAAAACCTTAACATTAGTTTTGGTATATATTCGATTATTATATTTTGTGTGCAAATCAGATTAGTATATACTTATTACTAATTAATAAATTTAGGAAAAATTTTATATATAATAATCTCATTTTTTTATAATTGGATACTGATTTAAATCAATATAATAATATGTTCCTTCATATTTATTCTTAAATGAATACTGTGATGTTAATAAATGACATTTTCCTCCCTTATCGAATTCAAAAGGCACAACTAAAACTTTGTCATCAACTTTAGATAAAATAACATATTCTTCATTTTTGATTTTAATGAATTCATCTGCAGTTTTTTCTTTGTTTAATTCTGAACGTTCAAAATCAGATTTTAAGGCAGCAAGTCTTTTATATTCTTCAATTTCTTCTAAATTTGTTATTTTATCTTTAAATTTATTAATAAATTCGTGCTCTGGTGCAACTACCATATATGTTGCGCCAAACAAAGTGTCAGGTCTTGTAGTATAAACAATTAATTCTTCATTTGAATTAGCAATTTTAAATTTGACCTCAGCACCTTCACTTCTACCAATCCAATTAATTTGTTGAGTTTTAATTTTATCTAAAAAATCAACTTCCTCTAAATCATCTATTAATCTTTGGGCATATTCTGTTATTTTAAGCATCCATTGGCTTTTTTCCTTTTGAACAACTTCACTACCACATCTTTCACAAACACCATTTACAACTTCTTCATTTGCCAATCCTACTTTACATCCAGTACAATAGTTAATTGGCATAGTTGTTTTATAAGCTAGTCCATGTTTATATAGTTGAATGAAAATCCATTGAGTCCATTTATAATAATTAGGGTCAGTGGTATTAATTTCTCTAGACCAATCAAAAGAGAAACCAAGAGCCTTTAATTGTTCTCTAAAATGATTTACGTTTTTTTCAGTAGTAATTTTAGGATGAATATGGTTTTTTATGGCATAATTTTCAGCAGGTAATCCAAATGCATCAAAGCCAATAGGGTAAAGAACATTATAACCCTCTAATCTTTTTTTTCTTGCAATAATATCTAAAGCAGTATAACTTCTAGGATGACCTACATGAAGTCCTTGACCAGATGGATAAGGAAATTCAATTAAACCATACCACTTTTTTAAAGAAGGATCTTCCTTAGCAAAAAATGTACCTTCGGTTTCCCATTTTTTCTGCCATTTTTTATCTATTTTTTTAAAGTCATATATCATAAAACTCTCCCCTTAAAAATAATATAAAACATTATATAATATTTAAGAATAAAAGTAAATAAAAAATAAAGTAAAATACCATTTACAAAGCCATAAATTAAAGCAAACTTATAACTTAATAAATATTGACTTATCTAAATTTATTAGTATATAATAATCAATAAGTGCAAATAATTATACAAAAGAATTTTTGCCAGAAAGGATGATGAAAATATGGCAGTAGAAGTTACTGATGAAGAAAAACAAAGAATAAAAGAAATGATAGATAAACTTGTGGAAAAGGCTAAAATAGCTTCAGAAGAGTATATGGACTTAACTCAAGAACAAGTTGACAATATAGTAAAACATATGTCAATGGCAGGATTAGAGCACCATATGGAACTTGCTAAAATGGCAGTTGAAGAAACAAATAGAGGAATATATGAAGATAAAATAACTAAGAATATGTTTGCAACAGAATATATATATCATAGTATAAAATATGATAAGACTGTTGGAGTAATTAATGAAAACGATGAAGAAGGATATGTGGAAATAGCAGAACCAGTTGGCATAATAGCAGGTGTAACACCAGTTACAAATCCAACTTCAACTACAATGTTTAAATCGATAATTGCTGCTAAAACAAGAAATGTAATAATATTTGGTTTTCACCCTTCAGCACAAAAATGTAGTACTGCAGCAGCAAAAATATTAAGAGATGCAGCAGTAGAAGCAGGAGCACCAGAAAATTGTATATTATGGATAGAGGAGCCATCTATTACTGCAACGTCAATGCTGATGAATCACCCAGATGTTAATTTAATATTAGCAACTGGTGGAACAGGAATGGTAAAAGCAGCATATTCTTGTGGTAAGCCAGCATTGGGAGTTGGCCCAGGGAATGTTCCTTGCTATATAGATAAAACAGCGCACTTAAAAACTTCGGTAAATGACTTAGTAATGTCTAAATCATTTGATAATGGCATGATTTGTGCCTCTGAGCAATCAGTTATAGTTGACAGAGAAATACATGAGGAATTTGAAAAACTTATGAAAGAAGCAGGTTGCTATTTTATGTCACAGGAGGAAACAGATATATTAAGAAATAGCATGTTTATAGAAGAAAAAGGATGTGCCTTAAATGCAGATATTGTTGGAAAAAGCCCATATCAAATAGCAAAAGGTGCAGGAATAGAGGTACCAAAAGACACAAAGGTATTAGTTTTAAAAGAAAATGGAATAGGGATAGAATATCCATTTTCAAAAGAAAAGTTAAGCCCTGTTTTAGCATACTACATTGTAGAAAACGCAGATGAGGGAATAGATATAGCAGAAAGATTAATAGAATTTGGAGGATTAGGACATTCAGCTGTTATTCATTCAGAAGATGAACAAACAATATTAAAATTTTCAGAAAAGGTTAAGGTAGGAAGAATAATAGTAAATTCACCATCAACACATGGAGCAATAGGAGACATATACAATACAAATATGCCATCATTAACATTAGGATGTGGCACATTTGGAGGAAACTCTACAACAGCAAATGTATCATCAGTTAATTTAATAAATATAAAAAGGGTTGCAAAAAGAAGAGTAAATATGCAATGGTTTAAAGTTCCAGAAAAAATATACTTTGAGGCAGGTTCAATAGGATATTTAGAAAAAATGCCAAATATATCAAGAGCATTTATAGTAACAGACGAATCAATGGTTAAATTTGGATATGTAGATAAAATATTATATTATTTAAGAAAAAGAAAAGAATATGTTCATTCGGAGATTTTTGCAGATGTAGAGTCAGACCCATCATTTGAAACAATTAATAAAGGAGTGCAAATGATGAGGGAATTTAAACCAGATGTAATAATTGCATTAGGTGGTGGAAGTCCAATAGATGCAGCAAAAGGAATGTGGCTATTTTATGAACATCCAGAAGCAGATGTTGAAGGTTTAAAACTTAAATTTATGGATATTAGAAAAAGAACTTATAAATTTCCAAAGTTAGGAAACAAAGCTAAAATGGTAGCAATACCTACAACTTCAGGAACAGGCTCAGAAGTAACATCTTTTGCAGTAATAACAGATAAAAAACTTAATAAAAAATATCCATTAGCAGATTATGAATTAACTCCAGATGTAGCAATAGTAGACCCAGATTTGGTTATGAGCTTACCAAAAGGAATAACAGCAGATACAGGCATGGATGTATTAACACATGCAATAGAGGCATATGTTTCTAACATGGCATCAGATTATACAGATGGATTAGCAGAAAAAGCAGCGGAACTAGTGTTTAAAAATATTAGAGAAGCATATAACAACGGAAGTAATAGAGTTGCAAGGGAAAAAATGCATAATGCAAGCACAATAGCAGGAATGGCATTTACAAATGCTTTTCTAGGAATAAATCATTCATTAGCACACAAAATAGGTGGGGAGTTTCATTTGCCACATGGAAGAATTAATGCAATCCTTTTACCATATGTTATAAAATACAACAGCCAAAAGCCAACAAAATTTGTATCATTCCCTAAGTACGAATATTTTATAGCAGATCAAAAATATGCAGACATATCAAGAAGAATGAACTTTCCAGCATATACAAACGAAGAAGGCGTGTGGTCACTAATAAATGAAATAAAAAAATTAAATATAGACCTAGGAATACCAGCAACATTTAGAGAAGCGGGAATAGACGAAAAAGAATTTCTAGATAAAGTTGATATGCTAGCAGATAGAGCATTTGAAGACCAATGCACAACAGCAAATCCAAGACTACCATTAGTAAGCGAATTAAAACAAATATTATTAGATAGTTACTACGGAAATAATATATAAATGTTAAAAACTAAACAAGTCTAGAACCATAAAAGATTCTAGACTTGTTTAGGCGTGTAGGACCAAGCAAGGCAGAATAATGTTTTTAATTTGACATACATATATCAGTGTAAAATTTAATAAAAAACATTACAAAAATATTAATTTTTATAATAAATAAATTACAATATTAATATTATGTATTTTTTATGGTATTATATAGTTAAAAAAACATATTAAAAGCACAATATAAAACAAAAGTTAAAATATAAATGGAGATGTGGAAAAAAGTGATTAAAAGGACAATTGCCAAACTATCTAATAAAGCAAGAATAAAAAAACTATTTAAAATACTTAATGGTCAAAATGAAAAGTTTCTACATTTTTTTGGTATATCAACACCAACAGTTAAAGATGTAGATGAACAGATTTTGGAAGAAAAATATAGAAATTTTATGCAAGATATAGAAAAAAATGGATTAATAGACTATTTTTTACAAAATATGAATAATAATGTAGAAAATGCAGATGTATATAAGTTTTGTTTGACATTATGTAAACATATTTCAAATAAATCAATTGTAAAAAAAATAATAGAAGATATGATATATAGCTCTGCAGTAGATGAAGTAGTAGCCTTAATAAAAGCAACAGAAGATCCAGAGTACATAAAAGAGAAATGGCTTGAAGATGTAAAAAAAATGCATGCACTTGGTATTTATGGTGATAGAGCAGTAGCTTTAATAAAAGCAACAGGAGATCCAGAATACATAAAAGAATGCCTAGAAAATGTAGAAAAAATGCAAGCGCTTTATATTAATGGTGATAGAGCAGTAAATTTAATAAAAGAGACAGGAGATTCAGAGTACATAAAAGAAAAATGGTTAGAAAATGTAAAAAAAATGCAAGCACTTGGGATTGAAGGTCGCAATGCTGTAATCTTAATAAAAGCAACGAAAGATATAGAATACATAAAGAAATTGCTAAAAAACAAAGAGAAAACGAAAGCACTTAATATTCAGGATTTTCATGCAATAGAATTGATAAGAACTGTAGAGGAAAAAGAACCAGGATACATAAAGGAATATATAAAGAATCATATAAAAAATAGAAAAATCAATGAGTTAGAAAGTACTTTTTTAGCTCAAGTGATTATAATGACAGGCGATGCCGAATTTATAGATTATTGTGAAAATAGTGATGTTTTAAACCATGAAACTAGAGAAATACTAGACAGATTTACTAAAATGCCACCAGTTACTTTACCAGATAAAATGACAATAGGAATAGAAATAGAATCAGAGGGCTTAGCCTCGAGAGAAGAGATAGCAGGAATTATTGGAAATTTATCATGGAAACTAAAACCTGACGACACTTTAGATGATGGAATAGAGGCAGTACCATCATCAGGATTAACGCCAAGTACAGCAGGAGATGAAATATATGGAGCTTGTAAGGCTTTATGTTTATCAGGGCAAACGATTAGCGAGAGATGTGGAGGTCATATACATATTGGAGCAGATTATTTAACTGACTTGCAGGATTGGAAAAATTTAAGAACGATATGGAACGATACTGAAAAAATATTATATATTATAAGTAATCGAAAAGGTGAAATACCGAGAAAGGGAGTATTAGTATATGCGCGACCAATATCTGGTAATGACGAGTCAAAGCAGGAAACAATTAATTTAGAAAATGAAAGCGATTTGGAAAAATTTATAGTAGGAACAAAAATAATACAAGGAACTAGATATTCAGGAATTAATTATTGTAACGTTGGGAGAAAAGAAAAAAACACAATAGAATTTAGATTACCAAATGGAACCTTAGATCCAACTACATGGATTGAAAATATAAATCTTTTTGGAGGATTAGTTAGAGTATCACATGAGTTATCTAAAATAATGTTGAAATCAGAAGAACAAAGAACAGAAGAAGAGAAAAAGATGTTATATAATTATGAAGTAATACAAATGGAGCAAGATGAGAGAAAAGTTGCAGAGGCATTGATAGGATTGTGCGTATCACAAGAACAAATGCAAACATATTTGGATAGATATGATGAAAATAGTGAATTGTTAGAAAAAACACCGGAAATAAATGATGGACTCAATGGTCAAATTAGAAAAAATAAGATTGGGAAAAAAACAATACCAAAAATAAATGGAGTAGACTTAGAAGAAGTTTCTCGTGCAGTAGACGAGAAACTAGCAGAAATTAATGGAAGAGAAGGGAAGGTATAGATGTTAAGTAAAATTATAATAATAGAAAATGATAATAAAGTACAATGTGATTCTGAGAAAGTTTTGACATAAATATATCAGCGTAAAGATTAATAAAAAAACATCACAAAAATATCGAGTTTTTATGTTGAATAAATTATGATATTAATATTATGTATTTTATGGTATAATTTAGCTGAAAAATATATTAAAAGCACAATATAAAATAAAAGTTAAAATATAAACTAGGATGTGAAAAAATGAATAAGGAAAGAATTGATAGCTTATTTGAAGTACTTAACTTTGGCGACGTAGATGAATATAAAATGTATCAAGAAATACAAGCTTTTTTTTCAATGGAAGGCTATAATGGTGAAACATTGAGCAACTTTATGCAAGATATAGAGAAGAGTGGATTGATAGATTACTTTTTATCAAAGGCGAAAGAAAATAAGGAGAATGAATACGTACGAGACATATTATGCGAAAACTTTTATGTTTCCATTTCAGATGACTCAATATTAGATAAATTAATAGAAAACTCAGAAGAATATGGGCTTAAACGACATAATATAACTGAATTGATTGATAATGTTAATGACATGACACTATTAAAAAAATACGCACAAAATTATAAAGATTATGATGGATTGGATGTTAGTGACGCCGGAAACTTATTGGAAAGAATAGAAGATGCGCGGATTTATAAAAGAATGGATAGAAAATTGGAAAGAAGAAAAAAAAATAAATAGTGAGATTGAAAATCCGAATAATATGTTAGATTTACTAAAGATAGTAGCAATGAAAGACCCTGAATATGTAAAAGAATTCATAGAATATAATAAAGAAATATTAGAAGAGTGTTATATTTATGGTGATGGTAAAGTAGAATTAATAAAAATAGTAGAAGAAAAAGAGCCAGGATACATAAAAAAATGCTTAGAAAATGTAGAAAAAATGGAAGCACTTGATATTAAGGGCAATAGTGCAGCAGAGCTAATAAAAGCAGTAGGAGATCCAGAATACATAAAAAAATGCTTAGAAAATGTAGAAAAAATGGAAGCACTTGATATTAAG
>OGNF01001538.1_pt1 | contig 20726 bp, 18 predicted proteins | sample 1573321 | NCBI WGS metagenome assembly OGNF01 (sample SAMEA2581911, study PRJEB24529) | metagenome | biome: Human gut stool | place: China | collected 2011
TTTGAACTTCCGTTTGCTCTACGCCATAAGTTTTTGCAAAATTTTGTCGTTTCGAAGAAACTTGCAGTTGTTTTTTCCTCAAAAGTATGCTATACTACGTTCAGAGAAGTTTTATACAGTCTGTCGGTCCGATCACCCGGCTGGCGCTTTTACAACGTTTCGTTGTTTGCTTTTTAGGAAGGAGATCAATCATGGACGCTTCCCGTTATTTTGACGCCATGCACAACGCCATGTCCACCCTGCACGCCGGTGCACAGTTGCTGCTCACCATCCGTTTGCAGGACACCTGCGGCAACGATGCCTATCTTGAAGTAAAACAGCTGCCCGGGGAGCAGAGCGCCCTTGTGTGCTACTCCACCATGGGGCGGCGCTGCCTGAATTTTCAGCTGTTCCGCAAGGGCTGGCAGCTGTGCCACAATGCCGATGGGCAGCTGACCGGACGTTTTCCGTCCAGTGCCGACAGCCTGCTCAGCCAGACCGACTTCCGCGCCTACTGCCGGGAGGATCGGCTGGATGCCGCCCGCACCCAGCGCCTTGTGGAGGAACTGGGGCAGCGCGCCGGCACGAACTATGTTGGTATCATCCCGCAGAATGCCCGCACCGGCGCACAGATCACAGTCGAAAGCCACCTCGGCCGCGGCGCACGCTGGAGTTACTGGAGTCAGGACGCTTCTCCCTGCCTGCCGCTGGCCGCAATTTTGTACTGGCTGGCTGATTTTCTGGCCGGGAACGAGCGCCGCGCCCTGCAGTCTGACCCACAGGCTGCCGCGCTGGCTGCGCAGTGGCTGGCAAAGGATACGGCTGTGTTCTTCTGCCCTTCCCCTGCCCTGACGGTATCCCCCGCAGCCGGTCACAGTGTCCCGGCTGCACAGCGTACCCGCCCTGCCCCGGTGCCTGCTGCACGGAGCAAGAGCTGGCAGAGCGTTCTGGCCGCCATGGCTGCGGTGTAAGCACATGGTACCTTTTCAATCTGGTTTACATATAAAAGACGAGTGCTCGACAAAACCGAGCACTCGTCTTTTTTTACAAAATAACAGCAAAAAAGCACCCCGCCAACCGTTTCCGGTCAGCGGGGTGCTCAGTGCTTATAGTTTACGGTTCAGCTTACGCTGCACAGCACAGGGAGGAAATCACTCCTCGATGTAGCCGTACTGGAAGTACCAGTAGCCGTAGGGGCTGTGCCAGACGCCCTTCAGAGAAGAGCTCTGCAGCCAGAATTCGTTGTAGTAAGCAACGGGGATGCAGCCCATATCCTCCATCAGGATGTCCTCAGCCTTGTGCAGCTGTGCAAAGTGCTCGGCGACATCTGCAACCTTGGAAGCCTCCATAGCAGCATCGAAGTCAGGGTTGGAGTACTTACCATCGTTGTTGCCGTTGCCGGAGCAGAACAGCTCGATCATGTTGGAAGGATCGTTGTAGTCCATGACCCAGCCGTTACGGGCAACATCGTACTCGCCGGCACGGCGAGCAGCGGTGAAGGCAGACCACTCCATCTTGCTGATGGTCAAAGTGATGCCCAGATCGCCCCAAGTCTGCTGCAGGTACTCTGCCAGAGGCACATGGTAGCCGGAATCGTTGGTGCTGTACTCGATGGTGGGGTAGCCCTCGCCATTGGGATAGCCAGCCTCTTCCAGCAGCTTCTTAGCCTCGGCCATATTTGCCTCGTAGTCAGCTGCAATGTAGGGAGAACCGCCGTTTGCGTTGTCGTAGAAGTAGCCCTGCGCGTCCACGATGCTAGGGCCGACCAGGTTGGAAGCAGCAGAGTAGGTGCCCTGCATGATGGTGTTGGCAACGTAGTCGCGGTCGATAGCCAGAGCCAGAGCCTTGCGGACCTTGGCATCCTTGAAGGCATCGCGCTGCAGGTTCATGCTGACGTAATAGGTGCCCAGAATGGGGTCAACATAGAAGTCGCCGCCATCCTCTGCCTTGGTCAGGCTGGGGATCTCGTCGGTGGGCACGTCCTTGATCAGGACAGCCTCGCCGCTGTTATAAGCAGCGAAGCAAGCGGAAGAGTCCTCCAGCAGCAGCAGGGTGATGCTGTCGGAAACGATCTTAGAGCTATCCCAGCCGCCAACGTAGTTGGGGTTCTTGGTCAGGACGATACGCTCGGAGGGGGTCCACTCGGTGATCATGTAGGGGCCGTTGGAGACGAAGGTCTCAGCGGAGGTGCACCATGCATCGCCGTTGGCCTCAACGGTAGCCTGCTGCACAGGGCTCATGGATGCGAATGCAGCCATCTTGTCGAAGTAGGAGCAGGGGTAGGACAGCACGATGGTCAGGGTCTTGCCGTCGTCGCTTGCCTTGACGTTCAGCGCATCGGGGTTGGGCTCTGCAGTGGGGTTGCCGTCTGCATCGGGGAAGCCGGCAGCTGCGTCAAAGCCATCGATCATGCCCAGGCAGGTCTCTGCGTAGGGAGCTGCGGTGTCGGGGTTGACCATACGCTTGAAGGTGTACTCGAAGTCCTTAGCGGTCAGGTCGGTGCCATCGCTCCACTTCAGGCCGTCACGCATGGTGAAGGTCCAAGTCAGGCCGTCCTCGCTTGCTTCCCAGCTCTCAGCCTGGCCACCAATAACTTCGTTGTTCTCGTTGATGATCAGCAGGGGCTCGAAGATGGTGATGATGGTGTTGGCGCCATCAACAGCGCTGTTCAAAGAGGGATCCAGAGTCTCGGGGTTGGGGCCGTACTGGACGGTGAAGCCAGCGGTGTTGACACTGCCGGTAGAAGAACCAGCAGCGGAAGAAGCAGAACCGGAGGTTGCGGTAGAACCGGACTTGCTGCCGCCACAGGCTGCCAGACCCAGAGCAGCGGCACCCACGCCTGCAACCTTGAGGAAATTACGACGAGAAATGCGTTTCATAATAATATCCTTCCCTTATATCAAATTTGAGTGTGCCAGGTTCCCCCAGCCGCCTCTATATTCGATCCGGTGCAAATTGTACACCGGAGGAACACGAATGATTATAGTGGATTTACACCTTGGTTACAAGCCTGATTACAAGACTGTAACCATTTTGTGACAACATTTCAGCGCTAAGTTGAATTGTTTTCATCTTTCACTGTGGTGAAGTGTTCTCACTTCACGCGGTCAAGGTGATGGCAGGCTGCCCAGTGGCCGGTGGAGACCTCCTTGAACTCGGGCACCTCGTTTGCGCACTGCTCGTCTGCATAGGGGCAACGGGTGCGGAAACGGCAGCCGGACGGCGGGTTCAGGGGGCTGGGCACATCGCCCTGTAGCACGATACGCTTGGACTGGCGGGCCGTAATGGGGTCTGCCACCGGAATTGCGGAGATCAGGCTGCGGGTGTAGGGGTGGATGCTGTGGGTGATCAGCTCGTAGCTGTCGGCCAGCTCCACCATCTTGCCCAGATACATGACGCCGATGCGGTTGGAGATGTGCTTGACAACGCTCAGGTCATGGGCGATGAACAGGTAGGTCAGACCCATCTCCTGCTGCAGATCCTCGAACATATTGACGACCTGAGCCTGAATGGAAACGTCCAGTGCGGAAACAGGCTCGTCACAAACGATGAACTCGGGGTTCACAGCCAGTGCACGGGCAATGCCCACGCGCTGACGCTGACCGCCGGAGAACTCGTGGCAGTAGCGGTTTGCGTGCTCGCTGTTCAGGCCAACGCGCTCCAGCAGAGCGATGATCTTATCGTGGCGGTCCTTTTCATTCTCGGCCAGATGATGGATATCAATACCCTCACCCACGATGTCGCCAATGGTCATGCGGGGATCCAGACTTGCGTAGGGATCCTGAAAAACGATCTGCATCCGGCGGCGGTAGGGCAGCATATCCACTGCGATCTTGTTGTCCTTATCGAACAGCAGGTTGCCGTCATAGTAGATCTTGCCGCCGGTGGGCTCGTACAAGCGCAGCAGGGTGCGGCCGGTAGTGGTCTTGCCACAACCGGACTCGCCCACCAGACCAAGGGTCTCGCCCTTGCGGATGGCAAAGCTTACGTCATCCACAGCCTGAACGTACTTGCGGTTCTTGCCCACACCGCCGGCGGGGAAATACTGCTGCAGGTGCTGGACTTCAACCAGCGTCTTGTGTTCACTCATTCTGCCTTTTCCCCTTTCTCAAATGCAGCCTTCTGCTGCAGCCAGCAGTAGGTATAGTGGGTATCGCTGAGCTCGGTGCGCGGGGGCATCTTGCTCAGACAGATCTTCATGCAGTTCTTGCAGCGGGGCGCAAAGGGGCAGCCGGCCGGCGGATTCAGCAGATCCACAGGGGTACCCTCGATGGGCACAAGGCGCTCGTGCTCTGCGGTGTTCAGCTTGGGGATGGAGTTGATCAGACCCTTGGTGTACTCGTGACCCGGCTGGTAGAAGATCTCGTCGGTAGTGCCGTACTCCACAATGTGGCCGGCGTACATGACGGCAATCTTCTCGCACATGGAAGCCACAACGCCCAGATCGTGGGTGATCATGATGATGCTCATGCCCAGCTTCTTGCGCAGATCCTGCATCAGCTCAAGGATCTGTGCCTGAATGGTCACGTCCAGTGCGGTGGTGGGCTCGTCAGCGATCAGCAGCTTGGGCTCACAGGCCAGTGCAATGGCGATCATCACGCGCTGGCGCATACCGCCGGACAGCTCGTGGGGGTACTGCTTCAGGCGCTTTTCGGGCTCGTTGATGCCGACCAGCTCCAGCAGCTCCTCGGCGCGTGCCCAGGCTTCCTGCTTGCTCTTTTTGGTGTGCAGGCGGATGACCTCCACGATCTGGTTGCCGATGGTGTACACCGGGTTCAGGCTGGTCATGGGGTCCTGGAAGATGATGGAGACCTCGTTGCCGCGGATCTTGCGGAAGTCCTTCTCCTTCATGTTCTCGATCTCGTGGCCGTTGAACCACACCTTGCCGCCCACCAGCTTGCCGGGGTAAGCGGTCAGGCCCATGACCGAGTAAGCGGTAACGGACTTGCCGGAACCGGACTCGCCCACGATGCCCAGAACATCGCCCTGATTCATGGTAAAGGAAACGCCGTTCAGTGCCTTTACTTCGCCCGCAGGGGTGAAGAAAGAAAGGCGTTCATCTTTGATATCAAGAATTTTCTCGCTCATTTCTGTTCACCTCATCAATTCTTCAGCTTCGGGTCAAAGGCATCGCGCAGGCCATCACCGAACAGGTTGAACACAAGGATCATCACGCTGATCATCAGTGCGGGGGCGATCAGCAGATGGGGGTAGGTGTTCATGCCCTTGACAGCATCGGTAGCCAGAGAACCCAGAGAAGGCAGCGGGGCTGCAACACCCAGACCGATGAAGCTCAGGTAGCTCTCGGTGAAGATGGAAGCCGGGATCTGCAGGGTGGTGGTAACGATCAGGGTACCGATGCAGTTGGTGAGCAGATGCTTTTTGATGATACGGCCGCTGGAAGCGCCCAGTGCGCGGGCAGCGGTAACGTACTCGCTCTCCTTCAGGATCAGGATCTGGCTGCGGACGATACGCGCCATGCCGACCCAGTACAGCAGAGCAAAGATGATAAAGATGGAAATCATGTTGGGGCCAAGGGTCTGCATCCACTTGAAGCCGGGCTTGGAAGCCAGTGCATCCAGCGGATCCTTCAGTGCCATGCCCAGCAGGATGATCAGCAGAATATCGGGGATGGTGTACAGAATATCTGTAATACGCATCATGATATTATCCACCCAGCCGCCGGCAAAGGCCGCAACCGCACCATAGGTAGCGCCGATGATCAGCACCAGCACAGAGGCGATCAGACCGACAGACAGGCTGACGCGGGTGCCCATCATGATACGCACCGCAAAGTCACGGCCCATACGGTCGGTACCCATAATGTGCGGGAATACCTTTTCGCCGGCATCAATGCGGGCCTGCTCAGAGGCAGAGTACTCGAACGGTGCCAGATTGTTGCTGCCCTTCACCTGCTCCGAGTAGCTGTAGGGCCACACGGCGGGCAGCAGGTAGGCAAAGATGGCAATGGCAATGATGAACACAAAGCTGACCATGGCGATCTTGTTCTTCTTCAGGCGGCGGATACCGTCCTTCCAGAAGTTGACGCTTTCGCGCATGACCACCAGGCTCTGCTTTTCCTCATTGCTGGCGGGCAGAAAATCCTCCGCGTTGAGCTGCAGGCTGAGCGGATTCTTTTTAATGTTTTCCATGAAAATCGCTCCTTTCTCTTACTGCAGTTTGATGCGCGGGTCGATGATCTTATAAAGGATATCCACGATCACGTTTGCAATGATGACCATGCTGGACAGCAGGATGGTGGTGCCCATGATCATGGTGTAGTCACGGTTGGTGATGGCAGACACGAAATCGCGGCCCAGACCGGGCACGGAGAAGATCTTTTCCACCACAAAAGAACCGGTCATCAGGCTGGCCAGCATGGGGCCAACGTAGGTGATGACAGGCAGGATGGCGTTGCGCAGTGCATGCTTGAACAGGATCATGAACTGGGACACGCCCTTTGCGCGGGCAGTGCGCATATAGTCCTGACCCATGACGTCCAGCAGGCTGGAGCGCATCAGACGGGTGATATAAGCCGAGGGATAGATGGCCAGTGCGGTGACCGGCATGATATAGGCGGCTGCGCTGTTCAGGCCAACGGTGGGCAGCACCTTCATGTTCATACCAAACTGGTACAAAAGCAGCACGCTGGAGATAAAGCTGGGGATCGCGATGCCGCAGGTAGCAAACACGATAATAATGTTATCCAGCCACTTGCCGCGGTTATAAGCGGAAATGCAGCCCAGCGGGATGCCCACGCACAGAGCCACCACCACTGCAATGCCTGCCAGACGGCAGGACACCGGCAGTTTGCTGGCGATGATCTGGTTCACGGTACGGCCGCGCTGACGCAGGCTCAGACCCAGATCGCCGTGCAAAAGGCTCTTCATGTAGTTGACGTACTGCACACCCAGCGGCTTATCCAGGCCATACTTTTCGGCCAGAGCCTGCTGAGCAGCGGCACTGATGGACTTTTCTGCCACGAACGGGCCACCGGGGACCAGGTTCATGACAAAAAAGGTAACCGTAGCCACAATGAAGATACTGAAGATACCCATTGCGACACGCTTGATGATGTACTTTGCCATCGTTTGATGCCACTCCAATCCTATCAATGAATTACTGTTTTTGCTCTCAGGCCGAGCCACACTTTCCCGCAGTCCGCCAGCCTCACACATAGCGGACGTCTGTCCTTGGCACGTGGACAGAAAAGCGAATAATAAAACGATGGCATCTTGCGGTTGCATAAACACCATCGTCCATACCCGAGAAACACTCTATCTATTATAAAGACAACCTCGATTTTTGTCAATTTACATGAAAAAAATTCACTTCATTGCAGCAGAGCATGAGTGGAATCTTATACTTTATACAAATTTTCTGTTTATTTGTAGGTAAAAGTGCTACTTTTTAGTCCTTTCGGGCAACTGTTCCGTTGGCACGTACAATCTGTTCTCCCCTATCAGTACAAAAGGCAGTGTCTCCGCCCCTGAGCCATCCATCCATAAGGGTGCTATTTTTCTCTATATCACAAGCAAAACCACCCGCAGCTCCCCTCTCCGGCACGGTCAATGCCCGGAAAAAGGTACTGCGGATGGTCATAGGTCGTTTTGCGGGTCAGGAGTACAATTTTGCGGTCAGATGGGAGTACATGGCGCTCTTTTGTGCCTTATAGGAAGCCATTGCCTGATCAGCCAAGGCAGTGCTCTGGCCGTTGGCGGTCAGCACAGTGCGCATCTGGCTGACGATGTTCTCCACTTCCTTATCGTAAGATGCCTGCATCGCATACAGTCTGCCGCTTCTCGCCAGTGCAATGGAGATTTTGCGTGCCTGTGTCTGCTGAGACTCCGGCAGCGCCTTGTATTCTGCCTTTGCCCCGGCAATGCAGCTGTTAAGCTCCGACTCAGCGCGCGCCTTGACACTGTACAGCTGCTTCAGCAGCGCCTTGACCTCCGTCTCGTAGGCAGCTTCCTGTTTACCGGAAGAGGACGCCGGTTTTTCTGCGGCAGAAGCAGTGCTGGAGCTGGATATGCCGGTAGTGTTCTCCTTCTTGCCGGAAGAGGACGCATTGCTGCTCTCCGTCTGGGAGCCAGAGCTCCCCGAGGAAGCGGCAGAACCTGCTTCCTCCTGCGGAGCACTGGCCGCCGCCTCCTGTTCCCCGCCGCTGGATGCAGCAGCTTCGCCGGTCAGCTCCTCCAGCGTGATCTCGCCGCTGAGCAGCTTATCCAGATCATCATCCGTCAGGGTGAACTGTGTGCTGTCCGCCGGGGCATCCGGCAGGGTTTCCGGCAGACTGGCTGCCATGCTGCGAAGATAGAGCAGCACACCAAGGACAGCTGCTGCCAACAATGCCACCAGCGTGCCCAGCACGATCAACACGATTTTCAGGACCTTATTTTTCTTCATATCAAAATCCGCTGCCCGGGCAGAGTATTCCTCCGCCCGGGCAGTTTTCTCCTTACTAATTGGATCAGACCCACATTCCCAAAAACTTTTTGGGCTGATGCAGGGTCGCAGCGTCCAGCTCCTGATCATGGAACAGTTCATCGCCGTTGCGCACGATGCGGGCAGCCGTCTCCTTGCCAAGCAGCTTTTCCAGCTGCTGCACTCCCTGTGCCATACGGGGCGGGCGCTTGTCCGGGGAATGGGTGTCGGTGGAGATGACATGGACCAATCCCCACTGAATGAACTTGCACAGTTTTTTGCACAGCTTGGGCTCCAGCAGTGCCCCTGCATTGATCTGTGCATAAGCACCGGCGGCCACCCAGTCGTACAGCAGAGTGGGGTCCTCCAGCACATAGGGATAGCGCTCAATATGCGCGATCAGCGGCACGATGCCCTGCTGCTGCAGCTGGTACAGCGTCTGCCGGATAAAGTGCGGCTTGTGGGTGGTGGGAAACTCCAGCAACAGATAGGCGGTATCCCCCATACACAGCGCCTGGGTATCCAGCTCGCACAGACCGGGAGAGAAGAACACCTCTGCTCCCAGCTTGAAGTCAAACTGCATAGGCTGCCCTTCCAGCGCTGCGGTCAGCTGTTCAAAGGCAGCCTGCCGTTTTTCCGTAAAGGCTTCTACCGTGGTTCGTTCGCTGTTGAAGTGGCTGGTGAACGCGATATTGCGCACATCATCTTCATACTCCCTGCGCAGCAGCTCCAGCGAGACTGCCGTATCCTTTGCGCCGTCATCGATACCGGGCAGAATGTGACAATGCAAATCCGTCATAGCAGTGCTTCCTTATTCAGTGGCGTTGGCCTTCTGGTTTTCGTAGGCATAGTTGTAATTGTAGGCATAGCTGTATGCGTAGCTGGAGCCCTTGAGTGCCTTCTTCATATCGTAGCGGGTCAGCACGCTGCCCAGCACCCGGACACCGGCATCCTGCAGCTTCTTCACCGCGCCGCGCACTGCATCGGCGGGGGCGTAGTCAGAACGCACCACGAACATTGCGCCATCCACACAGCGGCCGATGACGGCTGCATCGGTGACCACGGACACCGGGGGTGCATCAAAGATGACCACATCGAACTTTTCCCGCAGGGTGTTGACCATGGCCTGCATCTGCGGCTGGCTCAGCATCTCGGAGGGGTTCGGCGGCGGGGTGCCTGCGGGCAGGAAGGTCAGATTCATTTCCTTCAGCTCCTGCAGCGTCTCGTCCAGCGTGCACTGGTTGGACAGCACGTTGGAAACGCCCTTTACGTTATGGCCTGCCTTCAGGTAGCGGTGCAGCACCGGCTTGCGCAGGTCGCAGTCTACCAGAGCCACCTTTTTGCCGCTTTCGGCCAGCGTCAGTGCCAGATTGACTGCCACGTTGCTCTTGGATTCCTCCGGCACAGTACTGGTGATGACCAGCGTGTGCACGTCCATGGAGCCTGCCATAAAGTCCAGATTGGTGCGCAGAGCCTTGTAGGCCTCCACATAGCCAAAGGGCATCTTTTTATCGGTGATCAGCTGCAGGGTGCGGTGCTCGCCATCAATTTTGTTCTTTTTATTAAACAGCTTCCACATCGTCTTACACCTCCGGGATCAGGCCCAGCACGGGCAGGCCGAGCTTCTTCTGAACATCTTCGTCATCCACAACGGTATCGTGCAGCAGGTGTGCCAGCACCAGCACGCCGCACACCAGCACAGCGCCCAGCAGGCCGGCCAGCACAACGTACTTCTTAGTCTGGGGGAACACCTTGTTGGGGTTGATGATCACATCGCTCACCGTCTTGCAGGAGCCGGCTTCCACCTTTTCCACCAGCACATCGGGCACGATGTCCGCAATGGTCTGGGCGATCTCGCCTGCACGCTCTGCATCGGTATCAGTGACAGTGATCTTCATGATCTGGGTAGCGTCCACATCGGCAACATCCACCATGTCGTACAGCTCGGTGTAGGTCATATCCAGATCCAGTTTGTCGATCACCTCGTTCAGCACGGTGTTGCCCTTGATGATGACCGCATAGGTGCTGATCAGGTTCTTGGCAGAATTGAAGTTATCACTGGTAAAGGTGGAGGAGTTATCCTGCCGGGTATTCACGATCATGTTGATAGAGGCCTGGTACTTGGGTGTAAGCGCAAACACGCACACCAGCAGGCAGATCAGCGCTGCCGCAACAGCTGCTGCCACGATCTGCACGGCATGCGCCCACAGCAGGCGGGCCAGTTCCATCAGATCAATGGTCTCCTCGTCCTCCGTGCTCCGGAGCGACTGTCCCATAGTTGCTTTTTCGTCCATAATAGCGAAACTCACCTTTCTTGTTTTCCGCAGTGCAAGAAATGTACACCGGGTTCCTATAGATACACATTCGTTCTATAATGATAGCACATCTTGTTGTATTTTACAAGCAGCAAATGCCATTTTCTGCCGGCAAATATATGGACAAAATATGCCCTGCCCCGTACAAAAAAGGCATCCGCAGCACATGGATGGCTGCGGATGCCTTCGTTTTACGGATTTTTAGCGAATACGCTTAGCGGGAGCCCTTATCGTAGGGGATACCCTCGGCCTTGGGTGCCATGCTGTTCTTGGAGGTGAAGGCCAGAATGACCATGGAGGCCACAAAGGGCATCATATTATAGATGTTGCTGGACCAGTGCAGCTGCGCAAGGAAGGTAGAGTCTGCAATATTGGCAAGGCTCTTGAACACGGCAAAGAACATGGCCGCGCCAAAGATGTGGAAAGGCTTCCACTGGCCAAAGATCATAACTGCCAGTGCCAGAAAGCCTGCACCGGCCACGCCGACTTCAAAGTTCCAGGTCTGCACCGGGGGCACGATATACGCCAGACCGCCGACGGCGCCCAGCGCACCGGAAAGGATGACACCGGCGTAACGCATCTTGTAAACGTTGATGCCCACCGAGTCCGCAGCCTGCGGGTGCTCGCCGCAGGCACGCAGGCGCAGGCCAAAGCGGGTCTTGTACAGCACGATGTAGCTGACCACCAGCAAAATCAGCCCCAACGGCACGAACACGCTGAGTTCCAGCCCGCCGATGCTGAACAGGAAGGGCTTGTTGGAGTAGTTCAGCTTGGCGCTGCCGCTCTCGCTGAAGTACTTGGAGATGACCACGGCAATGGCGGTAGCCAGCAGGTTCAGTGCCGTGCCGCCGATGGTCTGGTCCGCCTTCAGGTTGATGGAGGCAAAGGCCAGCAGCAGGCTGTAGATCACGCCCGCCAGCGCTGCCACCAGAATGGAGATCAGCACCACAAGGAAGGGCGACAGGCTTGCAGGCAGCATGGTCAGGGTAAGCACACCGGCCACACCGCCGATGACCATGATGCCCTCCAGTGCAATGTTGATGATACCGGAGTGTTCGCTGAACATACCGCCCAGTGCCACCAGCATCAGCACGATGCCGTACAGCAGGGTATATTTGATCAGAAGCAGCATATTACTTGCCCTCCTTTTTGGTCTTTTCTGCGGCAGGCGCAGGCTCTGCGTTCACATTGGTCTTTTCGGCATTCCGGAACAGCAGGCTCTGGATCTTGCCGCGGAACAGCATGGAGAATGCGCACAGATAGATGATGATGCCGCTGATCAGATCCGAGATCTCAGTGGGGTAAAACTTGGTGGACAGGAAGGAGCCGCCGACCGAGATATGGGAGATGAACAGCGCAGAGAACACGGTACCGATGGGGTTGGAGCTTGCCAGCAGTGCCACCGAGATACCGTTGAAGCCCATGCCCGGCAGGCTGGTGGAGTTCAGCGGGTTCCACTGGGACACGTTGGACAGATAGAACAAACCTGCGCCGAAGCCTGCCAGCGCACCGGCAATGGCCATGGAGAGGATGATGTTCTTCTTCTCGTTGATACCGGCGTAACGGGCGGCGTTCTTGTTCAGGCCAACAGCCTTGAGCTCGTAGCCGAAGGTGGTCTTGTTCAGCACCACCCAGATCAGCACGGCCACCGCTGCCGCCAAGAAGATGGCAATGGTGGTGCTATTGGTCTGGAACAGCTTGTTCAGGCCGAAGTCCGGGATCAGGGACTGGGCAAAATCGGCGTTTTTGCTCAGGTTCAAAGTACGGGTGTTGCGCACGTCGTACATGGGGCCGGTGCCGTTCTGGTAGATGAGTTCATTTACCAGATACAGGCCGATCCAGTTGAACATGATGGAGGTAATGACCTCGTTGATGTTGAAGTAGGCCTTGAAGAAACCGGGGATAGCACCCCACAGACCGCCCAGAATGGCCGCAGCCAGCAGGCAGACGAACCAGGGCAGCTTGAGCATGATGGCGCAGTAGAGGGCACCGTAAGCGCCCAGCGTGTACTGACCGGCGGCACCGATGTTGAACAGGCCGGTCTTGAAGGCGAAACCTACGGAAAGGCCGGTCATAATCAGGGGCGCGGCGTTGGCCAGCTCCTTGCCAACACCATAGGGGGCATCATGGAAGCCGCCCTTGAGGATGCGGACAAAACCGTCTGCCCATGCGTGGGCCGGGTTGATGGCCAGCAGCACGAGGAAGCCCACAGCCAGACCGATCAGGATACACAGCAGAGCAGCCATCACGCTGGTGACAGAACCCTGCAGCCCGTTGTGGGAAAGTTTTTTGTTTTTCATTTCTGCTTACTCCTTTCCCTGCTTGCGGGCACCGGCCATGTACAGGCCCAGCTCCTGGACTGTGGTGGTCTTGGGGTCAAACTCGCCCACGATCTCACCCTCGTACATCACAAGGATCCGGTCAGAAAGGTTCATCACCTCGTCCAGCTCCAGGCTGACCAGCAGCACAGCCTTGCCCCTGTCGCGCTCATCCACGATCTGCTTGTGGATATACTCAATGGCACCGACATCCAGGCCGCGGGTGGGCTGCACTGCCACCAGCAGCTTGGGGTCTTTGTCGATCTCACGGGCAATGATCGCCTTCTGCTGGTTGCCGCCGGACATGCTGCGCACGATGGTGGCGCTGCCCTGGCCGCTGCGCACATCATACTGGGCGATCAGCTTATCGGAGTACTCCCGCACCTTTTCACTGCGGATAAAGCCGTTGTGCTGGAACTCGGGCTGCCAGTAGCGCTGGAGCACCATATTGTTCTCCAGGCTGTAATCCAGTACCAGACCATGCTTGTGGCGGTCCTCAGGGATATGGCTCATGCCGTCCTTGGAGCGCTGGCGGATGCTCTCGTTGGTGATCTCCTTGCCGTCCAGCAGCACCTTGCCGCTGTTGAACTTTTCCAGACCGGTCAGGCCGTAGACAAACTCTGTCTGGCCGTTGCCCTCGATGCCTGCCAGACAGACGATCTCACCGCCACGCACCTGGAAAGAGACGTTCTTGACGGCATCCTTCTTGTGCTGGGCATTGTGCATGGTAACGTTCTGCACGTCCAGCACCACCTCGCCGGGGGCGGCGGGCTTTTTGTCCACCTGCAGCTGAACATCGCGGCCGACCATCATGCGGGAAAGCTCTTCCTTGGTGGTGTCCTTGATGTCCACAGTGCCCATATACTTGCCCTTGCGCAGAACCGTGCAGCGGTCTGCCACTGCCATGATCTCGTTGAGCTTGTGGGTGATGAAGAGGATGGACTTGCCTTCCTTCTTGAACCCGCGCATGATCTCCATCAGCTCGTCGATCTCCTGCGGGGTCAGCACAGCGGTGGGTTCGTCGAAGATGAGGATCTCATTGTCGCGGTAGAGCATCTTCAAAATCTCCACGCGCTGCTGCATACCGACCGAAATATCACTGATGAGCGCATCGGGGTCAACACGCAGGCCGTACTTCTCGCTCAGGGCCACGACCTTCTTGCGGGCCTCAGCCTTCTGCAAAAAGCCCAGCTTATTGGGCTCCACGCCCAGAATGATGTTGTCCAGCACGCTGAAGCATTCCACCAGCTTGAAGTGCTGGTGCACCATGCCGATGCCCAGTGCATTTGCATCGTTGGGGTTGCGGATGGCGACCTCCTTGCCGTTTTTGAGGATCTTACCCTCCTCCGGCTGATACAGGCCGAACAGCACGCTCATCAGGGTGCTTTTGCCTGCGCCGTTCTCGCCCAGCAGGGCATGGACCTCACCTTTGCGCAGCTGCAGGGTAATGTCGTCGTTTGCCTTGATGCCCGGGAACTCCTTGGTGATATGGAGCATCTCGATCACAAAATCCTCTGCCAATCTGCTCACTCTCCTTTCGTGTCAAATCGACACCTGTACTATTCTGTGTACCATTATACCGTATTTTTGCGGTTTTGCACACTTCTTTTTGATTTTTTGGCGGGATGTACCCTTATAAGTATTACTTTTGTGCAAGCTGCACGATTTTTCGCGAGACAAAAACGACCCTCTCCGTCAAAGCCTGGCGGCAATGACGGAGAGGGTCGTTCCCTGCAGCCCTTGCGGACTGTTCAAATTTTACTGGATGTAGGTGACGTTGGTGAACTCGCTGACGGTGGGCTTGGTAGCGTCATCAGAGCTGTTGTCAACAACGATCTCGCCGGAAGCGATCTTCTGCTTCAGCGCCTCGTACTCCTCAACCGTGAAGGTCTCGAAGTTCCAGCTGTCCTCGTCGGTGGGCAGGCCGACGTAATCGCCGTCCTCCAGACCAAAGTTGCCGTTGGTTGCTGCGATGGTGCTCCACTCGCCTGCCTCGATGTCGGACAGAGAAGTAGAAACAGCCTCGGACAGGCCCTTCATAGCAGAGGTGATGAACGGGTTGTAAGCATAGGTGCCGTCAGCAACGCCGTTTGCACCGATGTAGTTCTGGTCAACGTCAACGCCGATGACGTAGCCGTTGTTCTTCAGAGCAGCCTCAACAGCGGAGGTGTAGATGCCGCCGCCGCAGGCAAAGACGACCTGAGTGCCGTTGGAGTACCAGCCCTCCATACGGGAGGTGATGTTTGCATCACCGTAGAACTGGCCGCCGTAGAAGTAGTTGATCTCGATGTTCTGGCCCAGCTCAGCAGCAGCGGCATCAGCACCCTGCACGAAGCCGTAGCCGTAACGGATAACAGCGGGAACAGCCATGCCGCCCAGGAAGCCCAGCTTGGTCTTGCCGTCCTTTGCGATGGCGTAGCCTGCCAGATAGCCTGCCTGCTCCTCTTTGAAGGTGATGCAGTAGCAGTTGGCAGGGATAGCGTCGGTGCCGATATCGCCCTGCGTCACATCGATGGCGATGAACTTGACATCGGGATACTGGTCAGCAGCCCATGCCAGAGAAGCGCCGTACAGGTAGCCGACACAGACGATCACATCAGCGCCGTCGTTGACAGCCTGACGGATCATGGTCTCGCGGTCCTCATCGGAAGCGTCAGCCTCGGGGATATAGTACTGGCAGTCATCGCCCATGTAGCTGGAAACAGCAGCCCAGCATGCCTGGTTGAAGCTCTCATCATCGATCGTGCCGGTATCGCAGGTCAGAGCGACCTTGACGATCTTCTCACCGCCCTCAGCAGCAGAGGAAGCAGTAGAAGCAGCAGCGGAAGAAGCGGTGCTGGCAGAAGAAGCGGAAGAACCGCCGCAGGCGGTCAGAGCAGCGGCAGCGGCAGCAGCACCAGCCACAGCCAGAAAGTTACGACGAGAAATCTTCATAAGAAACTCTCCTTTATTTTAAAAAATCGCGTCAAACAAATAAAATGCGCAGAGCTGCACATTTACTGGCTCAAGTATAACGGCAAGCCGTGTCAGATGCAAGCAAATTCCGATTACAAAATCTTTACAATAATTTTGTCAGTTTTTATCAAAAGTAGTATTTATGCACAAATTTGCCGTAGTTCCGGCCATTTTCCGTGCACTCCCTGTGTTTTGCCGCACAATGCACGTATTTCCGTTACTTTATTGTCCTGCAGTGTGCCTCTGCGCTTTTATCCCGTTACTTCACGGCACGGTTGCCCGCCACATTGGAGGGGCCAAAGCCGAAGGGCAGCAGTTCGTCCATGCTGCGCTCGATAAAGTCTTCCGGTGTCTTTGCCATGATAACGTTCAGTTCCGGCCCGCCGAATTCAAACAGAGCCTGGCGGCACACCCCGCAGGGAGAAGTGATCTGCTCGTTTACCTCGCCGCGGCGGCTGCCCACCACAGCAATGTCGGTGAACTCGGTCACGCCCTCGGCCACCGCCTTGAACAGAGCCGTGCGCTCTGCACAGCTGGTGGGGGTAAAGGCAGCGTTCTCCACGTTGCAGCCGGTAAAAATGCGGCCATCCTTGGCGCGCAGGGCAGCGCCCACCATAAAATCGCTGTAGGGCACATAGGCTTTTTCCCGTGCAGCCAGTGCCATGCGGATGAGCTCCTTCTTTTCTTCCAGGGTCAGGTTTGTCATATCCGTCACTCCTTTTTTGGTTTTCAGGGGTCGAAAACAGCGCGGCAAGCCCTTTTGCAGGCAAACCGCGCTGAAATGCGTTTTTAACGCTTAGTATTCTGCACCCAGTGCTACCTTCATCATATCGGTAAAGCTCTTCTGGCGCTGTTCTGCCGTGGTGATTTCCGGCGAAACAAAGCTGTCGGAAATGGTCAGCAGGCAGGCAGCGTTCTTGCCCAGCACCTGTGCATTGGCAAACAGGGCAAAGCTCTCCATCTCCACGCACAGGCAGCCGCGCTCGTCGCGCAGCTTTTCCCAGTAGGTGGGCTTTGCATCGGAGGGCTGACGGTAGAACACATCCGAAGAGTGGATGTTTCCCTCGATGAGGGGGATGCCCTGCTTTGCGGCAGAAGCGCGCAGCTTGTCGTTCAGGCTCTGGCTGGGCAGCGTGATGTCCCCTTCAAAGCCGCTCTGCACACGGGCATAGTTGCTTTCGCTCACAGCACCGGCGGCCAGCACCACGTCAAACAGCTTGGCCTTGTCGGTATAGCTGCCGGCAGAGCCGATGCGGATGATGTTCTCTACATCGTAGAACTTGAACAGCTCATAGGAATAAATGCCGATGGAAGGCATCCCCATGCCGCTGCCCATCACGCTGATGGGACGGCCCTCGTAAGTGCCGGTAAAGCCAAGCATGCCGCGCACGCCGGTCACCTGACGGACATCCTTGAGGAAGGTGTCCGCAATGAATTTTGCACGCAGGGGATCGCCCGGCATCAGGACGGTCTTTGCAAAATCGCCTTTTTCAGCACTGATGTGAGGGGTAGACATAAGATCATCTCTCCTTTTCTGTTACATAATACAGCAGATGGGCCTTCTCCGGAGAAAAAGCCCTCTGCAAACTTACCTTTACCTATACTTTCTGCGGTTGAACACATTCTGCGGCGCGATGTAGCTGCCGTTGCGGCGGATCTCAAAGTGGCAGTGGTTGCCGCTGGAGCGTCCGGTGCTGCCCACATAGCCGATCAGCTGGCCCTGCTTGACCGACTGACCAGAGTGCACCGCCAGCGACAGACAGTGCGCATACACCGTGGTGTAGCCGCTGCCGTGGCTGATGATGATGGAGTAGCCATAACCCGTACCGGCACCGGCCTTGTTGTAGCCGGCCTTGGTCACGGTGCCGCCCGCCGATGCGTAGATGGGCGTACCGGCAGCCGCACAGATATCCACACCCTTGTGGCTGCCGCCGTACCAGCGCGAGCAGTTCCGGTAGCCGGGCACCGGCCAGATGAACTGACCGCTGCCGGTGATGTAGCTGGTGCTGCTGGTCACCTTTTTGGTGCCCTTCACGATCTTTTCCGTGACAGGCTCCTGCACCACTTCCGTGCTCAGGATCTTCTGGGAAAGCTGGATGCCGTCGGTGTTATAAACACGCTGCGCCGTGATCTGACGCAGGCCGTTCACACCGTTCTGCACCGTTTTCTTGGTACCCACCGTGTACTCGTTGGAGGTGGTGGTCTCGGTGGTATAGGGGATCTCCTCCTGCCAGATCTCCACCTTGGTGATGCGCACTTCCAGCGTAGCTTCCTGCTTGGTCACGATCAGCTCATCACCGGCCTGAATGTTGGATTTTTCATTCAGCTGTGCGCCTTTGAAGCTGGGGTTCAGCTCGCACAGTTCCCGGAAGGTCAGGTCGTTTTTCTGGGCGATGCTCCATAGCGTGTCGCCTGCGCCCACTGTGTAGATCTTTTCCTGCTGCTGCACACCGGAAAGCTGCTGCTCCACATCTGCTTCGTCCTGAAAACTGTCGTTGAAGTAGATGCCGTTTTCCAGCGTGACTTCCTTGTTGAAGCCCACGGTCACGTTGGAGTTCTCAGGGTCCTCATAGGGTTCCAGCAGGCTGCTCAGGTAGCTCTGCAGGCTGACACCATCGCTGCACACTGCGGTCAGCTCACCATCCAGATACAGGGCCGTGCCCTCGCTGATCTCGTCGCTGGCGCTCTTCAGGATCGCGTCCGCCATCTCGTTTTCATCCATGGTCTTGTGGGCCACGGTAACGGTGTAGGTAGGCTCCACGGTCCACTTTGCATGGTCGGTGTCTGCGTAGTTGATACGCTCCTGCACCGCCTCACGGGCCGAGTTGAACACATCCTCATTGGCCACATAGCCGACGGTCTGGCCGTTCACCTGCACCTCCAGCGCATAAGGCTGGCGGACGGTATGGTTGAACACGGTCACCATAACGGCCAGTGCGCACACCGGCAGCACATACATGGCCATGCGCGGCAGTGTTTTCAGGTTGCGGCGCACGCCGCTGGCCAGATAATGTACGCTGGCTTTGCAGGCTGCGGCAAAGCCTTTTTCTTTCCGCACCCGTTGGGCGTGCACCAGCAGCGAACCGCAGCCCCGGAAGAACAGCCAGATCGGGCCGAACAGGTCCCGGAACATCTGCGCTGCCCCCGGGAACGCCATTGCCGCAGCATTTGCCAGCAGTGTCGTAAATGCCTGCCACAGCCACAGCCAGCCGCTGCGCAGGCCGCGCCCAACGCGGACGAATACATACTCTGTAGAATAGCCCAGTGCATACAGCGTCTCCCCGATGACTGGCGCGGCAGAATTCTGGGCAAGCTTTCTGCCAAAATCATTCATATGATTCTGGGTTTTACGGCGCAGCCGGTGCCGGTGCAAAAGCCCCATGCATTGCAGCTGTGCCCAAAGGGAGCGCAGCCTCTGGCCGCGTTTCGGTTTTACCGGTGAAGCGGGCTGCTGCTCCTTTGTCTTGTCTTCGATCAAAAGGTTTTTCTCCTTCCTTGCCGCCAATGCACACACGGTGCCGGGATAAGACGGCGGCGGTCTTGGGCGCACATGCCCTTTCCAGCAGGCTCATGCGCACAACATTCTTATTTTATTATACACCCTGCCGTCTTTGAAACAAGCATTGTCACAAAATTTGGGCGGTTCTTTCACTTACTTTTCACCAAAAAGCTGTTTCATATCCTGCGGCAGCGGGCTTTCCACCGCAACAGTCTTCCAGTTATTTCCATTCGCCGGGCATTCCACCCGGATTCCGCCCTCCACCGGGGTGTACACCGGCACCCGGAAGCTCTGCCTTGCGCAGTGCAGCGCCTGCCGTCCAATGCGCTCCCGGCTCCCGCTGTAAAGGTCATCCCCAGCCAGCGGGTGGCCGATAGACGCAAAATGCACCCGGATCTGATGGGTGCGGCCCGTTACCGGCACACAGGCTGCAAGGCTCAGGCTGTTTTCTGCTTTTAATATGGTATACTCGGTACGGCTGGGCTTGCCGTCCGGGGTCACGCAGCGGCCAATGATGCTCTCAGCCCGACGGCCAATGGGCGCGTCGATTACGCCCGGCCCCAGCGGCAGCTCTCCCTCCACAACGGCATAGTAGAGTTTTTCCACATTCCGGGCCAGCAGCGGCGCAGCGTAGGCGTGCTTTGCAGCCAGAACAAGGCCGCTGGTGTCCTTATCGATACGGTTCACCGGGCGGAACACCGGGCTGATGCCCTGCTGCGCAGCCCATGCCGCATACCCGTTGGCAAGGGTATCGTAGGGGTAGTTCAGGGTGGGGTGCACGGCCAGATGCGGCGGCTTTTCCAGCACCACTGCAAAGGCATCCTCATAGACCACGTTTACCGGGATCTCCGGCTGCGGGGCCACGCCTTCCCCTTCCGGCGGCAGCTCAAAGCTGACCGTCTGCCCCGGGTACACCCTTCGGTTGGCAAGAACAGGCTCTCCATCCGCAAAAAAGCCGCTGCCCCGGAACTTGACTGCACGGGCAAGGTCGGTAGAAACGGCACACTGGCGCAGAAAATTGCGCAGAAGCACTCCGTTTTGGGTCTGCGGCGTATCGGGCACCGTAAAAAACAGCCGCATATGCACCCACCTCCTGCGCAAAAAACATAAAAATGTATAAGATATTATATCAAAAAAGGCTTCTACTTGCAAATCCTGCTTTTTTATGGTATCATGAGGAGCGGAAAACGAGTGGAACATACGGCGGCGGGGCGGCTTTGACCGCTCTGAGGAAAG
>OGNF01001560.1_pt1 | contig 20483 bp, 14 predicted proteins | sample 1573321 | NCBI WGS metagenome assembly OGNF01 (sample SAMEA2581911, study PRJEB24529) | metagenome | biome: Human gut stool | place: China | collected 2011
GCGGCTTTGAGGCCATCCTCGGCGGCGAGTGCGACGACATTCCCGAGCAGGCGTTCCTGTTCTGCGGCTCGATCGACGACGTGCTGCGCAAGCGCGACGCGCTCAAGTGAGGCACGCCATGACAGACACACTGCATCTGGAGATCATCACGGCCGGCGGCGCGGTCGTGGATACGCAGGCGGCTCAGGTCACACTGCCGCTCGCCGATGGTGAGGCCGGCATCCTGCCGGGGCACGCGCCGCTGCTCGGTGCGCTCGTGTGCGGCGTCGTGCGCTACACGGCCGCCGGCAAGGAGCATTACTGCGCCGTGAGTCCCGGGACGGTAAACGTTGCCGCCGGGAACGTGACCGTGCTCGCCCGCACGGCCGAGCGCGCGCCGGACATCGACCTTGCCCGTGCCGAGGCCGCGCTGCACCGCGCCGAGTCGGATCTCGAGGCGCGCGGCATGGAGATGAACATCTCCACGCCTGAGGCCGCGCGCGCACGCGCAAAGGCGCGCATCCGCGCAGTCGAGCTCTGGCGCAAAAACGGATAAAAAAGGTCTGAAAATCCCCGCGGCCGCCCCCGCATCCGGGCTGCCGCGGGGTTGCATTTTGGGCTGCGATATGAGAAAATGTCTGTGTATTGCTTACACAGACTTTTTTGCGTTTTTCGTCTTTCACGCTCTGGCGGGGGGGAATGCGCCCCGCACGCTTTTTACAGGAGATGTGTCCCATGTCCCAACCGAAACGCGGCCGCAGCCAGCAGGCCCAAAACCATCTGATCACCATCCTGCTCGCGCTCGTCATCGCGGGGCTTTCCATGTGGTTCGGCGCCGGCCGCGACAGAGGAAACGCCCCCGATGCCGCCGCCACACCCATGCCCGGCAGCGGCCTGACCGTGACGTATCTCGACGTCGGACAGGGCGACTGCACACTGCTGCAGTGCGATGGGCAGACCATGCTCATCGACGCCGGCATCGGCGAGCAGGCAAACCATATCACGACCTACCTCAAGCAGCAGGGCGTCAAAAGCATCGACTACCTCGTGTGCACGCACGCGCACGCCGACCACTGCGGCGGCATGAAGGCCGTCATTGCGGCCTTCCCGGTACACACGTTCTACAGCTCCGTCACCTCGAGCAGCAACGGCGCGTTCCAGCGCGTCATGCGCGCGGCGGAGACGGCGAATCTCGCCATCACCGTGCCGAGCGTCGGCGACACCTTCGCCCTCGGCAGCGCGACCGTGACCGTGCTCGGCCCGCAAAAGCACTACCGCGACGTCAATGACCAGAGCCTCATCCTGCGTGTGGATTACGGCAGCAACGCCTTCCTCTTCACGGGCGATGCCGAATACCAGAGCGAGACGGATGTGCTCGACGCGGGTGAAAACGTCCGCTGTGACGTCATCAAGGCCGGTCACCACGGCAGCCGCACCTCCACGGGCTATCGCCTGCTGTATGAGGCGCAGCCCAAGTATGCCGTCATCAGCTGCGGCACCGGAAACGAATACGGCCACCCGCACGATGACACGCTCAGCCGTCTGCGCGATGCGGACGTGACCGTCTACCGCACGGACCTCAACGGCACGGTCATCTGCCGCTCCGACGGCACGAACCTCACCTTTACCACCGAGAAAGAAGGATAACACCCATGCACCGCACCCCCTCGCCGACGGCCGCGTTCTGGCTCGCCGCGTTCACATACTTCATCTGGGGCTTTACGTTTCTCGCCTCGCGCGTCGCGCAGAATTACGGCACGCCGTTCGTGCTGCTGTTCTGGCGCTTTGCGCTGGCATTCGTGCTGATGAATCTGCTGTGTCTGACGGGGCGCTTTCATGTACACCTGCACGGACGCGATCTCCGGCCGGTGCTGCTGGCGGGACTGTTTGAGCCCGTGCTCTATTTCCCCTGTGAGCAGTACGGTCTCAAGCTCACGAGCACGTCGTTTTCCGGCGTCATGATCGCGCTCATCCCGCTGTGCTCGCTCATCTACGGGGCGCTGTTTCTGCATGAAAAGGCCACGCGGCGGCAGGTGCTGTTTTCGGTGCTGTCCGTCGCGGGCGTGATCGTGCTGGCCGTCTACGCCTCCGGCATCGGCTCGGGGAGCGTGCCCGGCTTTTTCATCCTGCTCGGCACGGTCTTTGCCGGTGCGGCCTACATGGTCGCCAGCCGCGCCTGCTCCGACAGCTTTTCGGCCTTTGAGCGCACATATGTCACGTGCCTGATGGGCGCGGTGTCCTTCGGCGTGCTGTCCCTGCTCGAGCACCGGCACGATCTGAGCGCCGTCGTGCAGCCCATGACGCACACGCCGTTCGTGCTGGCGATCCTGTTTTTGAGCGTGGTGGCCTCGGTGCTGTCCTACCTCGCGCTCAACCGCGCGCTCGAGGTGCTGCCCGTTGCGCGCGCCGCAGTGCTCATCAACCTCTCGACCGTCGTGTCCGTGCTCACCGGCGTGCTCATTTTGCACGAGCCGTTCGGCTGGATCAGCGCCGTAGCCTCGGCCGCCATCCTTGTCGGCATCTGGGGCGTGCAGCGCTTCGCCGCGCCGCCTCCGCCGCCCACCGCGGGCGGCGAGCCTCTGCCCCGTCATGAGTGCAGCCTGACACAAAATATTTTCACATCAGAAGGATGACCCCTATGCAATCTACCGAACAGAAAATCGAACGCGCCGCGCTGGCCGGTCTCGCCGCGGCGTGCATGGAGGAGCGCGAGCGCTCGACGGAGGTTTCTCTCGCCGAGCTTGCCGCGCTCGTAGAGACAGCCGGCGGACAGCCTGTGGCAACGCTGCTGCAAAGCAAGCCCACACCCGACCCGCGCACCTTCCTCGGTGAGGGCAAGGTGGCGGAGCTGCGGGAGCTGATCCTCGCCAATGACTGCGACCTCGCAGTGTTTGACAACGAGCTCTCCCCGTCACAGATGCGCGTGCTCGAGGAGGAGCTCGGCGTGCGCGTGCTCGACCGCTCGGGCCTGATCCTCGACATCTTTGCCCAGCGCGCCCAGACGCGCGAGGGTCAGCTGCAGGTGGAGCTGGCGCAGTACCAGTACCTGCTGCCGCGCCTGACCGGTATGTGGACGCACCTCGTGCGCCAGACGGCGTCCGGCGGCTCATCGCCGATCGGCACGCGCGGCCCCGGCGAGACGCAGCTCGAGACCGACCGCCGCCACATCCGCCGCAAGATCCAGAAGCTGCAGCAAGAGCTTGAGGACGTGCGCAAGGTGCGCCGCACCCAGCGCCGCCGCCGTGAGAAAAACGCCATGCCCGTCGTCGCGCTCGTCGGCTACACGAACGCCGGAAAGTCCACCCTGCTCAACTGCCTGACGGGGTCGGACATTCAGGCCAATGACCGCCTGTTCGACACGCTCGACACAACCACCCGCCGCTGGCGCGTCGACGCCGCGCAGGAGGTGCTGCTCTCGGACACGGTCGGCTTCATCCGCAAGCTGCCGACGCATCTGGTCGAGGCGTTCAAGGCCACGCTCGAGGAGCTGACGTATGCCGACGTGCTGCTGCACGTGATCGACCTCTCCAACCCCGAGTGGGAGACGCAGGCCGACGTCGTCGACCGGCTCATCGACCAGCTCGGCGCGGCGCACACGCCGTGCATCCGCGTGTTCAACAAGTGCGACGCCTATCTCGGCATCCTGCCGCACGGTGAGGACATCGTGTGCATCTCCGCGCGCAGCGGCGAGGGCACGAACGAGCTGACCGAGCGCGTGCGCGCCATTCTCGGCCGCGCCGACCACCATGTGACGCTGCTGCTGCCGTATGCGCAGGGTGCGCTGCTTGAGACGCTGCACCGCGACTGCGCCGTGCTGCACACCGACTACCGCGACGACGGCATCGCGCTCGAGGTGATCATCCACCCGGAGCAGTGGCCGCGGCTCGAGCCGTTCGTCATCCAGAGCGAGGAGGGCTGAGCATGGACAGCTATCGCATCCCCACAGGCAACGGCGCGTCGGAATACGTGGAAAAGCGCTCGCGCTTTCTCGGTCTCGTGCAGCCGGTAAGCTCCGAGGACGAGGCGCGCGAGATCATCGCCGCCTGCAAAAAGCAGTACCACGACGCGCGGCACAACTGCTGGTGCTACCTGCTGCGCGACGGCACGGAGCGCTACTCCGACGACGGCGAGCCGCAGGGCACGGCCGGCATCCCGATGCTGGAGGTGTTTCGCCGTGCGGGCGTGACGAATGCCGTCTGCGTCGTCACGCGCTATTTCGGCGGCGTCCTGCTCGGCACGGGCGGTCTGCTGCGGGCATATACCGCCGCCGCTGCCGATGCGCTCGCAGACGCCGGGATCTCCGTGGTGCGCCGCTGGCTCGCGTGCGAGGTCAGCATGCCCTACGCGCTCTATGAGCCGGTGCGCGCGGCCGTCTCCGCGCTCGGCGGCGTCGTGCAGGAGACGCAGTATGCCGCCGATGTGACGGTCTGCGCCCTGCTGCCGGAAGAAGCCGGCGAAGCCTTCGCCGTACAGGTGCGCGACCTGACAGCCGGTCGCAGCACCGTGCGCCCCGTCGGTGAGACGGAGCGCGCCGTCCCCCTTGCAGACGCCGGTCTGTGAGCGGCGCAACGGGATCTTCCACCCCGATCAGGAGGTATTTTGATATGGATCTGACCCTTTCCGATTTCACCGCACAGCTTGCCTCCGCGCAGCCCGCACCGGGCGGCGGAGGCGCTGCCGCGCTCACCGGGGCGCTGGCCGCAAGCCTGACCGCGATGGCCGCAAACGTCACGGCGGCAAACCCCCGCTATGCCGAGCGCAGCGACACGCTCAAAACGCTCATCGACGCCTGTGAGACGCAGCGCACGACGCTGCTCGCGCTCATTGAGGCGGACGCAGCGGGCTTTTTGCCGCTGCAAAAGGCCTATGCCATCCCCAAGACCGACCCCGACCGCGCAGCGAAGCTCGCTGCCGCCGCGCAGACGGCCTGTCTCGCGCCGATGGCGATGCTGGAGCACTGCGCACAGACCGCGCTGCTGCTGACCGCCGCGCTCGAGACGGCAAGCCCCCTCCTGCGCTCGGACGTCGGCTGCGCCGCCGCTTTGTGCCGCGCTGCGGCGGAGGCTGCGGCCATGAACGTGTTCGTCAACACCGGTCTGCTCGCGCCGGACGATCGCGCCGCGACTGAGGCGCGCGCCGAGCATCTGCGCGCGACCGTGGTGCAAAGCTGCGCACAGACCGCGGACGCGGTGTTTGCCGCGCTGCGCGGGGAGGGCTGAACGATGGCAAAACGTCTGACCGGTGCGCCGGTCGCAAAGGAGATCTATGCGCAGGTGCGCGAAAAGGCAGCCGCGCTCGGCACGCAGCCGTGTCTTGCGGCGGTGTCCGTGGGCGCGCAGCCGGATGACCGCGCCTATCTGCGCAGCATCGCGCGCTCGGCGGACGGGTGCGGCGTGACCGTGCGCCCGGTCGATCTGCCGGCAGACTGCACGGCGGATGCCCTGACCGGCACGCTGCGCACCCTGAGCGCGGACGACACCGTGCACGGCGTGCTGCTGCTGCGGCCGCTGCCGAAGGCGCTGCGCGCACAGCACCTGCTCGACGCGCTCGACCCACGCAAGGATGTTGACGGCATGACGACTGCATCGCTCGGCGCACTGCTGACGGGCGCGGCGGGCTTTGCCCCCTGCACGGCCGAGGCGTGCCTGCACCTGCTGCGCGCATACGGCTTCGACCCTGCGGGCCGGCGCGTGACCGTCGTCGGACGCAGTCTCGTCATCGGACGTCCGGCGGCGCTGCTGCTCACGCGCGCGGACGCGACCGTGACGCTCTGCCACCGGAAAACGCCTGACCTCGCCGCGCACTGCCGCGAGGCGGACATTCTGCTCGCCGCGGCAGGCGCACCGGGGCTCATCACGCCTGACTGCGTGCATCCGGGGCAGATCGTGCTCGATGCGGGCGTGACCGCGCTGCCCGACGGCACGCTGCTCGGCGACGTGGCGGCCGAGGCCGCCGGGGCCGTCGCCGCCTGCACGCCCGTTCCCGGCGGCGTCGGCAGCGTGACGACCGCACTGCTGCTGCTGCACACCGTGCAGAGTGCCGAAATAGTTCGCCATTTTTAAGCAATTATTCACAAACTGTTGTTCTTTTTCGCAGCGAATGCCGCTATAATACTCGGTATACTCACTTTGGAGGCAGAGCTTTGGCCAACCTGATCGAAAAAATAAAAGACAAACGTGTGCCCGAGCCTGAAACGCCGGCGCGGCGCGACATTCCGGTCGTTCACCCCGCCCCGGAACAGGGGCTCACAAGCGCGCAGGTGCGCGAGCGCACGGACGCCGGCTGGACGAATGCGCCCGTTGACCCGCCGGGCAAGACGGTCAAGCAGATCGTCCTGAGCAACATCTTCACCTACTTCAATATGCTGTTTTTCCTGCTGGCGCTGTGCGTGATCGCGGTGCAGCAGTGGCTGAACCTGACGTTCATGGGCGTCATCATCGTCAACACTGCCATCGGCATCGTGCAGGAGCTGCGCTCGAAGAAAACGCTCGACAAGCTGAGCATCCTCGCATCGCCCAAGGCCGTCGCCGTGCGCGACGGCAAGCGTGTGACCGTGGACACGGCGCAGCTCGTGCGCGACGATATCGTCATCTTTGCCGCCGGCAACCAGATCTATGCTGACGCCGTGGTCGCATCCGAGAGCTGCTACGTCAATGAGGCGCTCATCACGGGCGAGTCGGACGAGATCAGGAAAAACCCCGGCGACAAGCTCCTCTCGGGCAGCTTCGTCGTCAGCGGTATGTGCCGCGCGCAGCTGACCGACGTCGGCGCGGATTCCTACGTCTCGCGCCTGACGCTGGAGGCCAAGCGCGCCAAAAAGCCGCAGCAGTCGGAGATGATGCGCGCGCTGCAAAACCTCGTCAAGTGGATCGGCGTGATCGTCATTCCGCTCGGCGTGGTGATGTTCATCAAAGAGTTCGTGTGGCTTGACCGTGCGGTGCCTATCGCCGTGACGAGCACGGTCGGCTCCATCATCGGCATGATCCCCGAGGGACTGTATCTGCTGACGAGCCTTGCGCTCGTGGCGGGCGTGGTGCGTCTGGCGCAGCGCAAGACCCTCGTGCACGAGCTCGGCTGCATTGAGACGCTCGCGCGCGTGGACACGCTGTGCGTGGACAAGACCGGCACCGTGACGGAAAACAAGATGATCGTTGAGGACGTCTGTCCCCTGTGCGGCGACCGCTTCACGCTCGATGACATCCGCATGATCATGGCCGACTATGTCTACGCCATGCAGGCGGACAACGACACCATGGCGGCGCTGCGGCGCTATTTCACCGGCGAAAAGACGCAGGACGCGACGGCGACGCTGCCGTTCTCATCGGCAAAGAAATACGGCGGCGTGTCGTTCCACGACGATGAGACGTATCTGCTCGGCGCGCCGGACGTGCTGCTCGCCGGACGGGAAAACCCCTATCAGGAGCAGATCGAGGGCTACTCCGCCAAGGGCTGCCGCGTGCTGCTGCTGGGTATGTATGACGGCGCGCTCTCGGACGAGACGCTGGACGCGGAGCTGCTGCCGATCGCGCTGATTTTGCTCTCGAACAAGATCCGTGCCGAGGCGCCGGAGACCTTCGGCTACTTTGCCGCGCAGGGCGTGGCCGTGAAGGTCATCTCCGGCGACAATGCGCGCACCGTGTCCGAGGTGGCCAAGCGCGCCGGCATCGAAAACGCCGACCGCTTCGTCGACGCGCGCACGCTCACGAGCGAGGAAGCCATCTGCGAAGCAGCGGGCAAGTACACGGTCTTTGGCCGCGTGACCCCGGCACAGAAGCGCAGCCTCGTGCAGGCGCTCAAGGCCGAGGGGCACACCGTGGCCATGACGGGCGACGGCGTCAACGACGTGCTCGCGCTCAAGGAGGCCGACTGCTCGATCGCCATGGCCTCCGGCAGCGATGTGGCGTGTCAGGTGTCGCACATCGTGCTGCTCGACTCCAACTTCGCCTCCATGCCGTCGGTCGTGGCGGAGGGCCGCCGCGTCATCAACAACATCGAGCGCAGCGCGTCGCTGTATCTGGTCAAGAACATCTTCTCGTTCTTCCTCGCGTTTTTCACGCTCTTTGCCACGCTGCCGTATCCGTTCAGCCCCGCACAGCTCACGCTCGTGAGCGCCATCACGATCGGCATCCCGTCGTTCATTCTGGCCATGGAGCCGAACGAGAGCCTCGTCAAGGGAAAATTCCTGCGCAATGTGCTCTTCCGCGCGCTGCCGGCCGCGATGACGGATCTGGCAATGGTCGTGGGCATTTTGCTGTTTTATATCGCCTTCCACCTCGATGACACAGCCATGATCACGATCTGCACCGGCGTCATGGGCATCGTCGGTCTCATGATGGTGCACCGCACGTGCCAGCCGTACAATACCATCCGCAAGGTGATGATCGTCGTACTCGCGGTCCTGTTCGTGATCGCGTATTTCGGCTTCCCGACGCTGTTCAACCTGCAAAAGCTCGATCTGCAGAGCGCGCTCATCCTCATCGTGTTCGGTCTGCTGTCGTGGCCGGTGATGAAGGCGTTCTGCCGTCTCAATGACCATATGCGCGCCAGGTTTGAGGCATGGCGCGCGGCCAAGACCGCAAAGGCCGCCTGAGATCTCCGCGCACAAAAACGCACATACGCCCTGCATATTCGGATGCAGGGCGTTTTTTCTGCTTTTTTTCAAAAAAAAGAGGGAAATGCACAGCAATGTCGTATAAGAGTATTGCAGCCGGAAATGGCGCGAGGCGATCCGGCCGCATTTTCTGATTTTTTTGTGGAAACGGAGGGATCCCTGTGCTCTGTCCGAGAGAAAAACGTGAGGCCGCCGAGGCGCTGCTCATCGGGCCGCACGGCCTGCTGAGCGTGCAGTCCACCGGGCGTCCGACACCGGAGGCACCGTGCCAGATGCGCACGTGCTTTCAGCGCGACGTCGACCGCATCACGCACTCGAAATCGTTCCGCCGCCTCAAGCACAAGACGCAGGTGTTTCTGCGCCCCGAGGGCGACCACTACCGCACGCGCCTGACGCACACGCTCGAGGTCGCGCGTCTCGCGCGCACGATCGCCCGCGCACTCGAGCTCAACGAGGATCTCACCGAGGCCATCAGCCTCGGGCACGACCTCGGCCACACGCCCTTCGGTCACGCCGGAGAGCGCGCGCTCAACGCGATCTACACCGGCACCGGCTTCCGGCACTATGAGCAGAGTCTGCGCGTCGTCGACCGCATCGAGCGCGACGGACGCGGTCTGAACCTCTGCAACGAGACGCGCATCGGCATCCTCAACCACACGACCGGTCAGCCGCGCGGCACGCTCGAGGCCGACATCGTGCGCCTGGCCGACCGCGTTGCCTACATCAATCACGACCTTGACGACGCCATACGCGGCGGCATCGTGCAGCCGGAGGACGTACCCGCCATCGTGCGTGAGCGCGTGGGCGAGCGCAACAGCGTGCGCATCAACTCCATCCTCACGGACATCATCGCCCACAGCGGCGACGGCGTGCTGAAAATGTCGCCGGAGATGCAGGAGGCTGTGGATGTGTTCACCGACTTCATGTATCAGGGCGTGTACTACAACCCCATCGCCAAGGGTGAGGAGCGCAAGGTGCAAAACATCCTCGGCAGCATCTGGGAGTATTACGTCCGCCACATCGACGAGCTGCCCGCGGTCTATCAGTCCATCGCGGAGGAAGAGGGCGCACAGCGCGCGGTATGCGACTATGTCTCCGGCATGACCGACAGCTACGCGCTGGAGGTCTACTCGGAGCTGTTCATCCCGGCTGCGTGGACCATTAAGTAATTGTCCGCGACCGGCGGACGGGCACACGGTTTTTCCGGGCGCAAGCGCAGCCATACGGCGGCAAAGACCTTGCAAATCCACAAAGGATTCCCTGCGGTCTTTTTCTTGTCTGGCAGCACTTCCGCTCCGGAAAAACTGCTGCGCACCTGACTGGGCCGCGCAAGTAGCACCCACACCCTGCACCGCGCGGTCAGGCATATGCACGCCCGCCGGACGCGGACAGAATGGGTGCGGCACAAATCGAAAAACAGGCATTCCAATCGCCACAGAAAGAAGGTGACGCGCGTGGCATTTCCGGGATCCTTTTTACAGGAGCTCGCCGAGCGCAACGACATCGTCGATGTCGTGAGCAGCTACGTGCGCCTGACGAAAAAAAGCGGGTCGAACCTCTTCGGGCTCTGCCCGTTTCACAGCGAAAAGACGCCGTCGTTTTCCGTCTCGCCCGATAAGCAGATCTACCACTGCTTCGGCTGCGGCAAGGGCGGCAGCGTCATCAGCTTCATCATGGAGATCGAGAATCTCTCGTTCCCGGAGGCGGTGGCGTTTCTGGCCAACCGCGCCGGTATGCAGCTGCCCGAGCAGGCGGATGACCCCGGCGCGAAAAAGCGCCAGCGGCTGCTTGCGCTCAACCGCGACGCTGCGCGCTTTTTCCACGCGCAGCTCAAGACCCCCGCCGGGCAGATCGCGCGCGACTATCTCGCCCGCCGGCAGCTCACGGCGCAGACCGTGACGCGCTTCGGGCTCGGCTTTGCGCCCGACACGTGGGACAGCCTCGTGCGCGCGATGAAGGCGCTCGGCTACAGCGAGCAGGAGCTCTTTGACGGCGGGCTCGTGCGCCACGGGAAATCCGGCGGCGTGTACGACACGTTCCGCAACCGGCTCATGTTCCCGGTCATCGACGTGCGCGGCAACGTCATCGGCTTCTCCGGGCGCATCCTCGACGACGGCGAACCAAAGTACATGAACAGCCCGGAAACCGTTGTTTTCAGCAAGAGCCACAATTTGTTTGCGCTCAATTTGGCTAAAAAGTCAAAGTGCGGGTATATCATACTGGCAGAGGGCAACATCGACGTGGCGAGCCTGCATCAGGCAGGCTTCGATGGCGCGGTCGCCTCGCTCGGCACGTCGCTCACACCGGAGCAGGCGCGGCTGCTCTCGCGCTACACGGGTGAGATCGTCATCGCCTACGACAACGACGGCGCAGGGCAAAAAGCCGCACAGCGCGCGATCGGCATCCTCGAAAAGCTGGAGGTGCGCGTGCGCGTGCTGCAGATGCAGGGCGCAAAAGACCCGGACGAATACATCAAGACCTTCGGCGCGGACGCGTTTCGAAACCTGCTCGAGCAGTCGGAAAACCACATCGATTACCGGCTCGGCGCCGTGCAGCGAAAGTACGATCTACAGATCGACGAGCAGCGCGTGGCCTTCGTCAAGGAGGCGGCGGCCGTCGTCGCGGAGCTGCCCGGCAGTGTCGAGCGCGAGGTGTACGCCATGCGCGTTGCGGACACGGCGGGGATGCCCGCCGCAGTCGTGACCGACGAGGTGCAGCGCCAGCGCAAGCGGCGGCTCAGCCGCGCGCGCAAGGAGCGTGAGCGCGAGATGCTGCGCCCCGCGACGGCGATGCAGCCCCCCGGCCGGAGCATCCGCTTTGACGATCCGCGCTCGGCAGCCGCCGAGCAGGGCATCATCCGGCTCCTCTATCTCGACCCCGGTCTGTTTTACGGCCGGACGAACGTGCCGGACGCGGCGCAGTTTTCCTCGCCGGAGCTGCGGCACATTTACACCGTCCTGCTCGCCCACGGCGGCACGGGCACGGTGCAGATCGCGGCGCTCTCGGGCGAGCTGACGCCGGACGAGCTGGCACTGCTCACGGGCATCATCCAGCAGCCGGCGGAGCTTTCCAACGGCGCGCGTGCGCTCGACGATTACATAGGCATTCTTCAGACCCAGTCCTCCGCCGGCACTGCAATGTCGGAGGCGGATCTGCTGGCATTTGCAAACAAACTCAAAGAACATAAAGGGTATGGTGGTAAAGATGGAACAGAAAGACATGAATAATCTCTCCCCGGAGGAACTCAAGGCCATGGCCGACACGCTGCTCGCGGCCGACGATGAAAAGCAGGCGAAGGCCAAGACCAAGGCCGCCCCTGCGGCGAAAAAGCCCGAGGCAGCGGAAAAGCCCGAGGCGGAAAAGACCACGGAGGAAAAGCTCAACGAGCTTGTCGAGCGCGGCAAAAAGGCCGGAAAGCTCTCGAGCAAGGACCTCATGGTGCTCGAGGACATGAACCTCTCGAGCGAGGAGACCGAGAAGTTTTATGACCGGCTCGAGAGTCTTGGCATCGACGTGCTCGGCGACGATGCGCTGCTCCCCGTGGACGAGGACGCGCTGCCCGAGCTCGAGGAGCTTGAGGAGATCGAGGAGGTCACCGAGGAGGAAATGAACGAGGCCGAGGCCATGGCCGACACGTTCTCGACCGACGACCCGGTGCGTATGTACCTCAAGGAGATCGGCAAGGTGCCGCTGCTCACCCCCGAGGAGGAGCAGGATCTGGCCAAGCGCATGGCCGAGGGCGACGAGGAGGCCAAGCGCCGCATGGCCGAGGCGAACCTGCGTCTGGTCGTATCGATCGCCAAGCGCTACGTCGGGCGCGGCATGCTGTTTCTCGACCTCATTCAGGAAGGCAACCTCGGTCTGATCAAGGCCGTCGAGAAGTTCGACTACACGAAGGGCTACAAGTTCTCCACCTATGCCACCTGGTGGATCCGTCAGGCCATCACCCGCGCCATCGCCGACCAGGCGCGCACGATCCGCATCCCCGTGCACATGGTCGAGACGATCAACAAGGTCATCCGCGTCAGCCGTCAGCTCCTGCAGGAGCTCGGCCACGACCCGAGCGCCGAGGAGATCGCGGCGGAGATGAATATGCCCGTCGACAAGGTGCGCGACATCCTCAAGATCGCGCAGGAGCCGGTGTCGCTCGAGACGCCGATCGGCGAGGAGGAGGACTCCCACCTCGGCGACTTCATCCCCGACGAGGACGCGTCCGAGCCGAGCGAGGCAGCGAGCTTCTCGCTGCTCAAGGAGCAGCTCATGGAGGTGCTCGACACGCTCACCCCGCGCGAGAAAAAGGTGCTCGAGCTGCGCTTCGGCATCGTGGACGGCCGCACCCGCACGCTCGAGGAGGTCGGCAAGGAGTTCAACGTCACGCGTGAACGCATCCGCCAGATCGAGGCCAAGGCGCTGCGCAAGCTGCGCCACCCCAGCCGCAGCAAAAAGCTGCGCGATTTCCTGAGCTGATCCCTGCGCCGCGCACCGCGGCAAAACACCTGAAATCCCAGCGCTTTCCGGGCGCGGCGGGCAACCCCGCCGCGCCCGGTTTTGATAAATCGGAACAAAGAAAGTGTACGGTGATCATAATGGAACAGAAAGAACGCAGCAACGCAGCACAGAAGCTCAGTGCACTTATAGAGAAAGGAAAGCGCACGGGCAATCTCACGCTCAAGGATCTCATGACACTCGAGGACATGAACCTCACAATCGAGGAGACCGATGCGTTTTATGACCGGCTCGAGAGCCTGAGCATCGACGTGCTCATCGAGGACACGCTGCTCCCCGTGGACGAGGACGCGCCGCCAGAGCTTGAGGCGCTCGAGGAGGTCGAGGCGGTCACCGAGGAGGAGATGAACGAAGCCAAGACCATGGCCGACACGTTGTCGACCGACGACCCGGTGCGTATGTACCTCACGGAGATCGGCAAGGTGCCGCCGCTCTCCCCCGAGGAAGAACAGGATTTGCTCAAGCGCGTGGCTGAGGGCGACGAGGAGGCCAAGTGCCGCATGGCCGAGGCAAACCTGCTGCTGGTCGTGTCGATTGCGAAACGCCACGCTGAGTGCGGCATGCTGTTTCTCGACCTCATTCAGGAGGGAAACCGCGGTCTGGTCAAAGCCGTCGAAACATTCGACTATACGAAGGGCTACAAATTCTCCACCTACGCCACCTGGTGGATCTGTCAGACCATCACCCGTGCCATCGCCGATTGTGTAATCTGCCACCGCATCCCCGGGCACAAGGTTGCAATGATCAACAAGGTCATCCGCGTCAGGCATCGGCTCCTGCAGGCGCTCGGTCACGACCCAAGCGCCGAGGTGATCGCGGCGGAGATGAATATGCCCGTCGACGAGCTGCGCGATTTCCTGAGCTGATCCCTGCGCCGCGCACCGCGGCAAAATACGTGAAATCCCAGCGCTTTCCGGGCGCGGCGGGCAACCCCGCCGCGCCCGGTTTTTGCGCCGGAAAACCGGGCGTTTTTGCCGCCGCGTGCAGCCGGGAAAATAAATATGAACTTTCTATCAATAATATAGAGAAAGCCCTTGACTTTCCGCCCGCCCGGGTGTAAATTAGCACTCGAAGGTTAGGAGTGCCAACACTCGGCAGCTCCGAGTGCCAGCGGAGGGACCTATGGATATCAGCAGCCGCAAAAAGAAAATACTTGCCGCGGTCATTGAGGAATACATCCGTACGGCGGAGCCGGTCGGCTCGAAGGCCATCGCCGCGAGCGCCAATCTCGGCTGTTCCTCGGCCACGATCCGCAACGAGCTTGCGGAGCTGGCCTCCATGGGCTATCTCGAGCAGCCGCACACATCGGCCGGACGTGTACCGACGCCGCTCGGCTACCGGATGTACGTCAACGAGCTCATGGAGCACAAGGATCTCACCGCCGAGGAGACGCAGGCCATCACCCAGAGCCTGACGGGACGCCACCAGCGCGGTGAGCTCATGACGGACGCGAGCCGTCTGGCCTCGCAGCTGACGAGCTACCCTGCCGTGACGCTCACGGCGAGTGCCGGCGTCACGATCCGGCGCTTTGACCTCATTTATCTCGACGCCAACAGCTTCATCATCGTGCTGCTTCTGAGCGATGACACGGTGAAAAACAAGCTCGTGCATCTGCCGGTCTCGGCCGAGCAGAACATGATCCAGAAGCTCGCCGCCGTCTTCAACGCCCACTTCACGGGCATCCGTGAGCCGGACATCACGCCGACGCTCATCCGCTCCGTGGAGCGCGCCGCGCAGGACAATCTCGGCATCACGGCCGTGATCGCGGCCTTCGCGATCGAGGTGCTCACCGGCGCCGGCGCCGCGCAGACGTATCTCGTCGGCGAGTCGCAGCTGCTGCACCAGCCGGAGTTCCGCGACCCCGACAAGGCGCACCGCCTCATGAGCTATCTGTCCGACGGCAGCAATCTGCTCGACATCCCGATGGAGCAGCTCGGCAGTGAAAACGAGGTGCGTGTGCTCATCGGTCCGGAGAACGTGGCCGAGGAGCTGCGCGACAGCAGCGTCGTGCTCGCGACATATGACGCGGGCGAAAATATGCGCGGTCTGATCGGTGTGGTCGGTCCGACACGTATGGACTATTCCAAGGTCGCCGCAAAGCTCAGCTTCATTGCGGCCGGCCTGTCTAAGCTGCTCGGCGGCGGTACGCTTCCGCCCCCCGGGCTGGATAACAAGTTGATCATTAAGGGAGACGATTCAGATGAGCACGAAAACAAATGACCCGAAGCAGACCGCCCCGGAGACGGAGCCGGTCGTCGACGACATAAAGACCGAACCGGTCACGCCGGACGTCGAGGAAAAGGCGGCCAAGAAGACCGCGAAGAAGGACAGCAAGGAAAAAGAGCCGAAGGCCTCCAAGGAGCCCAAAGAGCCCAAGGAAAAGAAAGAGACGAAAAAAGAGATCGAGGCCGATCTCGCGGCGGAAAAGGACAAATACCTCCGCCTGCTCGCCGAATATGACAACTTCCGCCGGCGCAGCGCCCGCGAGCGCGAGAACATCTATGCCGATGTCCGCTGCGAGACGCTCAAAAAGTTCCTGCCGGTGTACGACAGCCTGTCGCGCGCACTGGAACAGACTCCGGACGATGACCCCGCCCGCAAGGGCATCGAGGGCATCATGAACCAGTATCACACCGCGCTCAATCAGCTCGGCGTGTCGGAGATCGAAGCCGTCGGCCAACCGTTTGACGCCAACCGCCACAACGCCGTGATGCACATCGAGGACGATGCCTACGGCGAGGGCGTTGTCGTGGAGGAGTTTGAAAAGGGCTTTTGCATCGGAGACCGCGTGCTGCGGTATTCCGTCGTGAAGGTCGCAAACTGACCCCCAATATAAATTCGTATACACAATCTGCTTTCAATACAGGAGGAATTCACTATGAGTAAAATTATCGGTATCGACCTTGGCACCACCAACAGCTGCGTCTCCGTCATGGAGGGCGGCGAAGCGACTGTCATCCCCAATGCGGAAGGTCATCGCACCACCCCGTCCGTCGTCGCGTTCTCCAAGACCGGCGAGCGTATGGTCGGTCAGGTAGCAAAGCGCCAGGCCGTCACGAACCCCGACCGCACGATCAGCTCGATCAAGCGCGAGATGGGCTCGGATTATAAAGTCACCATCGACGGCAAGAAGTACACCCCGCAGGAGATCAGCGCGATGATCCTGCAGAAGCTCAAAGCCGACGCGGAAGCCTATCTGGGCGAGCCCGTGACCGAGGCTGTCATCACCGTGCCGGCCTACTTCACCGACGCGCAGCGTCAGGCGACCAAGGACGCCGGCAAGATCGCCGGCCTCGACGTCAAGCGTATCATCAACGAGCCGACGGCGGCCGCGCTGGCCTACGGCCTCGATAAGGAGACCGACCAGAAGATCATGGTCTACGACCTCGGCGGCGGCACGTTCGATGTCTCCGTGCTGGAGATCGGCGACGGTGTCATCGAAGTGCTGGCCACGGCCGGCAACAACCGCCTCGGCGGCGACGACTTCGACCAGTGCGTCACCAACTACCTCGTTGAGGAGTTCAAGAAGAGCGACGGCATCGACCTGTCCGGCGACCGCGTGGCCATGCAGCGCCTGAAGGAGGCCGCTGAGAAGGCGAAGATCGAGCTGTCCGGCGTGACGAGCACGAACATCAACCTGCCGTACATCACGGCGGACGCCACCGGCCCGAAGCACCTCGACGTGACGCTCACGCGCGCCAAGTTCAATGAGCTCACCGCCCACCTCGTCGAAAAGACCGCAGGCCCGGTGCGTCAGGCCATGAGCGACGCCGGCATCACCGCGTCCGACCTGACGAAGGTGCTGCTCGTCGGCGGCTCCAGCCGTGTCCCGGCCGTGCAGGAAATGGTCAAGAAGCTCACCGGCAAGGAAGGCTTCAAGGGCATCAACCCCGATGAGTGCGTGGCCGACGGTGCTGCCATTCAGGGCGGCGTGCTCGGCGGCGACGTCTCCGGCGTTGTCCTGCTCGACGTGACTCCGCTGTCCCTCGGCATTGAGACCCTCGGCGGCGTGTTCACCAAGCTCATCGAGCGCAACACCACCATCCCGACCAAGAAGAGCCAGGTGTTCTCCACCGCAGCCGACAACCAGACCTCCGTTGAGGTTCACGTCCTGCAGGGCGAGCGCGAGATGGCGGCCTACAACAAGACCCTCGGCAAGTTCCAGCTCACCGGCATTGCTCCCGCGCCCCGCGGCGTACCGCAGATCGAGGTCACGTTCGACATCGACGCCAACGGCATCGTGAATGTCTCGGCAAAGGATCTCGGCACCGGCGCAGAGCAGAAGATCACCATCACTGCTTCTTCGAACCTGTCGAAGGAGGACATCGACAAGGCTGTCAGAGAGGCCGAGCAGTATGCGGCTGAGGACAAGGCCCGCAAGGATGAGGTCGATGCACGCAACACCGCCGATCAGGTCGTTTATCAGTCTGAAAAGACGCTGAACGAAATGGGCGGCAAGGTTTCCGAGAGCGACAAGGCACCTGTGCTGGCCGCGATCGAGAAGCTGAAGGAAGCGCAGAAGGGCACCGACGTGGAGGCCATCAAGGCTGCCACCGACGAGGTCCAGAAGGCGTTCTACGCCGTGTCCGAGAAGCTGTATCAGAATGCGGCTCCGCAGGGCGATCCGAATGCAGCCGGTGCTGCCGGCGGCGCGCAGAACAACGGTGCCGGTGACGACGGCGTTGTGGACGCGGATTACGAGGAAGTCAAGTAACAGGACACATGCAGCAGATCAGGGGCGGCTCTACCGCCCCTCTCGGCTGTTTCCACCGAAATTGAGGTGAGAGATAGATGGCAGATCAGAACAAGAGAGATTATTATGAGGTGCTCGGCGTCGAGAAAAACGCCTCCGACGCGGAGATCAAGAAGGCGTACCGGAAGCTGGCGATGAAGTATCATCCCGACCAGAATCCCGGCGACAAGAGCGCGGAGGAGAAGTTCAAGGAGGTCAACGAGGCCTACGAGGTGCTGTCCGACGCGGATAAAAAGGCGCGCTACGATCAGTATGGCTTCGCGGGCGTCGATCCGAACTTCAACCCGAACGCGGGCGCGGGCTTCGGCGGCTTTGGCGGATTCAGCGGCTTCGGAGTTCTCGGCGATATTTTCGGCGATTTCTTCGGCGGCGGCGCATCGTCGTCCGCACGCAGAAGCGGCCCGGCGAAGGGTCAGAACATCGTCGCCGAGGTGGAGCTGAGCTTTGAGGAGGCAGCCTTCGGCTGCGAGCGTGAGATCAGCTTCCAGCGCATTGAGGCGTGTCCGACCTGTCACGGAAGTGGCTGCCGCGAGGGTGCGCAGCCGGAGACGTGTACTTATTGCCGCGGCACCGGTACAGTGCGCACGCAGCAGAATTTCATGGGCATGACCATGCAGTCGAACCAGCAATGCCCGAAGTGCGGCGGCACCGGCAAGATCATCAAGGAGCCCTGCACCACCTGCAAGGGCAAGGGCAAGGTGCGCCGCAGCAAGACGCTCCGCGTCAAGGTCCCGGCGGGTATCGACAACGGACAGTCCTTCCGTGTCCGTGACGAGGGCAATGCCGGCTCCAACGGCGGCCCGAACGGCGATGTGCTGGTGACGGTCGCGGTGCGCAAGCACCCGATCTTCACGCGCGACGGCGCAAACGTGCTGTGCGAGATGCCGATCACGTTCACACAGGCCGCGCTCGGCGCGACGATCGAGGTCCCGACCCTTGACGGCAAGGTGCGCTACGGCATCCCCGAGGGCACGCAGACCGGCACGACCTTCCGCCTGCGCGGCAAGGGCATCCCGTATGTTGGCTACAAGACGCGCGGCGATCAGTATGTCACCGTGGTCGTGGAGACGCCCACGCATCTGAGCCGTGAGCAGAAGGAGCTTCTCAAGAAGCTGGAGGATTGCAGCGGCGAGGAGAGCCAGCCGAAGAAAAAGAGCTTCTTTGAGAAGCTCAGAGACGTATAAACCCATTCCCAACGGAATAAGAAAAGGCCCCTGCGGATGCAGGGGCCTTTGCGCTTGACAAAATATTCTTTTTGACAAGCTCTGCAAAAATGCACGCCGAAAGGCGTGCATTTTGATTATTCGACGATTTTGTAATACGCCCGCGCGGTCACGCGATAGACGATCAGATACAAGACGGCAAACACGCCGAGCGTTCCGAGCGTGCACCACATCGTGCGCACGGCGTCATATTGCTGGAAAAGCGTCAGCAGCATCCGGATGAGGCGGAAGTCAAACGCCACATGGACAGCCGCCACCAGAAGCGGCGCAAAGAATACGATCAGAAGCTGGTGGTTCACCGAGCGGCGGATCTCGTCCTTTTGCAAGCCGACCTGCTGCATGATCTGGAAGCGGGCGCGATCCTCATAGCCCTCGGAGACCTGCTTGTAATAGATGATGAGCACCGTCGCCATGATGAACAGCACGCCGAGGAAAATACCGAGGAAGAAGAAGCCGCCGTTCATGGCGATCATCTCGCCCTTCTGCGCGTCGCGCGGCTCGGCCATATAAATGTCCCAGTGCCCGACGTCACTGTCGGAGGCGATGCCAACAAAATCCAGATTGTTCAGCGCCTTGCCCGACATATCGGAGGTGTAGTACTGCCCCGCAGCACGCGCCTCGCCGTAGCCGCAGAGGCGCAGATTCTCCTCCGCGCTCGCGCCGGTATCGAGATAGGCATACCATTCGATGCTGCTGCCTCCGCGCTCGCCGTAGGCTTTCTCCTGAAGTGCCCACAGCCCGTCGAGCGCCGCGTCATCCGGCACGACGAAATAGTAGATCGTCGCGGCATAGACCTTATACTGCGGCAGACCTTCAAACTCCGCGTCTGTCCCCGCAACCTTGAAGTATTCGATGCCGACCGGCTCCGCCGTCTCGCGCTCACGGAAATCAAGCATCAGCGTATCGGAAAGCTCCTTCGGCATTTTGCCCGCCGCAAGGACTTCGTTTTCGTTCAGATCGACATGCTTTCCGGTCATCGACTCATAATCCTTTGCAGGGAGAAAAACAAGCATGGTCGAGTTGGAAAAAGAATCATAGCGGTCGTTCACGCTCACCGTCTGGAAGCAGCTGCCCGTCCACTGCGCGGTAAAGCAGAGGCTGGACGCAGCCCTCACATCCGTCGCCGGGACGCCAAGCCGGTCACAGGCATCCACCAGCCGCTCCAGCGTCTTTTCTCCGTCAAAGCGCTTCTGTCCCGGCTCCAGCTCTGCGTCATACCGTATGTTTACGTTGATGTCTGCCGGATAGCGCACATTGATCGAGGCCTCCGTTCCGAGATACAGCGACAGCGTGCCGGATACCATGACCAGCACCATCGTAGACAGCACGCAGATGTTGGCAAGGCCGACCGCGTTTCGCTTCATGCGGTAGAGCATACCCGAGACGCCGATGAAATGCGCCGTCTGATAAT
>OGNF01001564.1_pt1 | contig 20473 bp, 19 predicted proteins | sample 1573321 | NCBI WGS metagenome assembly OGNF01 (sample SAMEA2581911, study PRJEB24529) | metagenome | biome: Human gut stool | place: China | collected 2011
ATAGCATCGAAGGGGAAATTGTAATTGAATTGTAATTCTTGAGGCCGAATCTCCACTTTTGAAAAAGTCCTCTCACTTGGTAGCCGACGAAAAAGACCAAAAGAAACCATCTTTTTGAGAATTAACAAAAAGGTCACAAATGACTGACCTTCAAAGAAGCGTTTCTACTATTAACAGAAAAAGCGGCCTAAAATGGGGGGTGTTGACGCTGATTTTTTTGCCTTCATTGAAGGTTGAGAGCGTTCCCTCACTTGGTAGGCATCGAGAAAGGCTCGTTGACAACCTTTATTTTGAAAATTAACAGAAAGTTAACAAAGCAAGATGCGCTGAACAAGAAACAACCGCCGCTCACTCCGGGAAAGAGTGAGTGGCGGTTGCAATATCAAATTTTTGATTCAGAAAATCAGATGCTCGCTAAAATATCTGTCAGTGTGGCGACAAATGCTTCATCCTGCTCCTTCGTCCGCTTTGAGCTCCCCTTGGGGTGTTTTCCGGCACAGAGGAGTTTTGTAGTATCGTTGAAAAATCGTTTACAGAGAAAATGGACCGCCCTAATTATTCTCATTGTTGCTAATAGACTCAACAGATGCTATAATGAAAATGTAGAAAAAACTCCGTGGATTGGATAATTTAATGGTGGGTGACGGATTTGGACAGTTTTGCTTTGGCATATGTTCCTTCAAATGACAAGAATGACGAAAATAACGCGAATAAAGAGCATTTTTCCGTAAAAGTAAACATCAATCTTTGGACCCAGTGCGGATGGGATGATGAAACGCCTGTTTTAGATATAGGGTTAATGCTATCTCACTTGTCAGATGCTAAAAAAATAAGATTGTATCTCCCTTTTCAGGTCGAAAAGGAAGACCTTGAGGATTTATGCGAGTGCTTATCAAAAGACGCAAACTTACTAGGCGCAGTGTTCAATGAACCATATAGGTCTGCTGATGTCACGTCTAATTCTAAAAAAGTAGAGGTTATGAAGGAGGGCGATGCAAAAAAGACAGAATTTATTCTATATAAATTGGATTTTTTGAGTCCTAATGACGTTAAACTTATTCCGTATAAGAAAAATAAGGGCACATATTTAGAATTTGACCCGCACTTTATAAAAGGAACTACGAATGATGTGTCATGTGACCAATATTATTTGAGATTCAGAATTCGAACGCCATTATTGAAAGAGTGCGTTAGGGAATATAAAGCACCAAATCGGTATTTCGAAACATTAGTTAATTCTACATACATGGTCGATATACGATTTAATAATACTCGTAGTATGGAGCGATCTCTAGTGCAGGAAATGACGGCTCAGGATGGCTGGTCTCTTGCTCCAATAAATGGTCTGCATTTTTTGTTGATGACAAAAGTTGACGTTGATGTTGATGCAAATTTTGGCTCATCAAGAGTCCTAGAAAAGGACATTTGGGACAAGTATGTAAATCTTAGCGATAAAGAGAAAAGAAAAACTGAAGACATTATTGCATATCATAGTAGTAAAAAACTCCAAAAGGATGCTATGAGCGTGAATGAAAAAGGAGACATTGGATCTTGGGAATTTTTTACAAGACTTAAAGCCGGAAAATGTGGTCCAATAACCATTATCCCATATGCTCTTTTGCTAATTCTTTTAAATGTAATAAGTAACCTCACTTTTAATATCTTACTAACTATATTACCACAAGAGGCCCTAAATGGACCATCTATGTATGTACAATTAGCAGCACTTGTGGTTTTGATCACTTTGTTCTGTATTGTGCTATTATCACTGAATTGGAAAAATTTTATTGCAAAACTGAAGAAGGAGCATTGACATTTTGTTCGTTGAGTGGTAAAATAATCAACTAACAATGGAGGAGATCTTATGAAATGGGTTCGTATAGGAGCAGTTGAAGAACAAGCCACCACAGCTGTATATGAGTTCTTGAGCGGCCTGTGTGGTGAATATAGCAATTTTAGAGAATGGTACTATGAAAAAATTGTTCCGGGCTTAGCAAGTGAAGAACGATTGATTTATGCCGTCATGGACAATGAAACGATTGCTGCTGTTCTCATTCTAAAGAATACTGACGAAAAAAAGATATGTACATTAAGAGTGGCCGAAGACTACCGCAATCAAGGCATTGCAACGGCACTATTAAAAGTTGCGTTTAAAGAACTTCAATGTGCAAGGCCAATTATTACGGTGTCGTCGTATCATATTGATGAATTTAAATCTTTGCTAGAGAAGAATGGCTTCGTTCTTTATAAAGAATACATGGACTACTATAAGCAGGGAATTGTCGAATATGCGTTCAACGGCCCGTTGAATGAGACGATTGTCTTTAAAAGATGTGCATGACCAATGAATGCAGTGTTTTCAATTAAACCTCAGTATGCTCAGAAAATATTTGAAGGATCAAAATGGTATGAATTTCGAAAGGTTTGCTGCAAGCAACCAATCGAAAAAATATATATCTATGAGACTTCTCCAGTTTGTGCGATAACAGGCGAATGCACTGTAAACGATGTTCTTCAAGAATCACCACGTGTTTTGTGGAATCTCGTATCAGAAAATGCGGGAATACCCGAAAAGGAGTATTTTCGATACTTTAAAGGGCGCGAAAAAGCGGTTGCTTATAAGTTAGAGCACGTAATTCATTATAGCACTCCTAAAAAATTGCAGGATTTTAATTTCAGAACCCCTCCACAGTCATTTTATTATATACGTAACATATAAACTTATCATTAAGTCCTCTGCTTAGTTTTAGTGAGCGGGGGACTTAATTTTTTAAGGACATAAAATGTGATGTAGAGCTTGCTTAAATATAACGTCTTGTTCCTTCGTTCGCTTTGCACATCCCTTTGGGCGTTTCCCGGCACGGAGGAGCTTTTTGTTTTCATACCGCCGCAGCATGAGAGCGTCTATGTTGTCGGCGGTGTATTCCAAACCGTTCTGATTCAGCACCCGGACGCGCTTGGCAAGGCACATACTGGCCAGCCCGTAGTCCTGTGTTACGACCACATCCCCCGGTTTTACCCGGTTCACCAGCGCAAAGTCCACGCTGTCAGAACCTTTATCGAATACCAACGTCTGCGCACCTTCTCGCTCGATTTGGTGAGAGGTGTCGCACGGGATGATGACCGAGATACCGAACCGCTTTGCAATCTGCAACGTCAGATCGACGACCGGGCAGCCGTCTGCATCGATCAAAATGGTCATGCGTGTTCCTCCATCACCCACCGAAAGGCTTTCGCAGTGCGTAGGTCGGCGTCTTTGAAATGCCCGCCGCTGTTCCATTCAAGGGTGCAGTCTGCGCCACGCTCTATAAGCCGGCTGTGCAGGGTGCGGATATTATCCCCCACCGCAGCCATGACGGCGTTTTTCGTGTGTTCCTCTTTGTCGCCAAGGCTCAGATAAATGTGCTGTGTTTGCATCGGGTGCTGCTGTTCAAACTCCATCCAGCCCGGAAACCATACAGAGGGCGAGGCGGCGGCGATACCGTAGAACAGATTTATCTGGGTGGAGGCCCACAAAGCAAACAGCCCTGCCAGCGAGTAGCCGCCCAGAATGATTCTGACGTTTTCCGGGAGATCAAACTGTTGTTTCAGTGACGGAATGACCTGCTCTGTCAGAAAGCGCAGGGTGTCCGCCGCATTGCCGCCAAAGCTTTCTTTGCCCCACACCGCAGGGGCTTCCCACAGGGAAAGTTCATCGTTCCAACTTTCCACCGGAACCGCAGCGAACAGAAACGGATGCGCTGCGCCCTGTGCAATGGCTGCAACTTCGTTGTCCATGCGCTGCAATTCGTGTTCATCCGTCATCTGAAGTAGAAGATATTCGGCGCAGTCTGCGCCGTAAATACGGCAGGGTCTATCTCCGATTTGAACTTGCTTTGCGGTCACGGCAACTGCCTCCTGATAAATTTTTGATGAGTCCAGTATAACAGCTGCGAGCGGAATTGACAATTCAGATGGATGCAATAGCTTCTGCAAGCAGTGCTTCGTGGTACCATTCTGGTACGCCGAAGCTCTCTTGCAAGCAATGTCTTTGTATATACAAAGCCCCTTGCCTTGCAAGAGCTTGTTGGACACAGCCCAAACCCGTTGTTCTGCATCGTGCCGATGCAGGCTTCGCGTTTTTCAAAACGCTCTTTCAGCACTCCGCAGGAGTGCGCAGCCATCACGGGCCGTGATGTTCACAGGGATTGGGATTGTATCCCAACAAGCAGAACACGCACGGCAAATTTTCAATGCCGTGCGTGTTTGAGCCTTTATATATACAGAGGCACTGCTTGCAGATGCTAGAGCAATCAACAAATGCAAACTGGATTTTTTGTGAAAAGATACAGGAAAGACAATGAGATTGGTGTTTTGAGTCAAAACGCATTGCCTGCGAACGCGGCAGAGAGTATACTTTGATATAATAAATCATAAGTTGTCGAAGCACTAATTGTCCTTAGCAGAAAGAAGATGGGGAATCATGGCAAAACTGAAAGCAAACAAACCGACTGCGGATGTCCTGATGAATTCCATGCGTGCAATGGGATATTCCTTTGAGGCGGCGATTGCGGATATTGTGGACAACAGTGTCAGCGCACAAGCCCGGAACATCGTGTTGCGATTTCCGATAGACCCATCCGATTGCTGCGTTGCTGTCTGTGATGATGGTATCGGAATGAATAAGAAAGAACTGCTGGATGCTATGAAATATGGCAGCCAGCTGAAATCCGCCAATCGTTCCGAGGATGATCTTGGAAGATTCGGGCTCGGAATGAAAGCGGCTTCTTTGTCTCAGTGCCGCCGGTTGACTGTTGCGAGCAAAAAGGACTGCAAACTTTCGGCCTATGTATGGGATTTGGATGTCATTGAGGAAAAGAAAGATTGGTATATGGTTGACTGCTCAAAGGAGCAGATTGCGGAAATCCGATACATTGACTTCCTGAATGATAAAGAAAGCGGAACGATTGTCCTTTGGGAGAATTTTGACCTTATTGAGAAGTCGAGCGGAAATGTCTACGCAGAACTCGGAAAACATCAGAACGCAACAGCAGAGTATCTGTCCTTGATTTTCCATCGGTATCTGAATGGTGAGGGCCGGAATCCACTGACGATCATGGTGAACAATTATAAGCTGACTGGACTGGACCCTTTCCTTGAAAATCACAGAAAAACGAATGTCCGCAGAAAAATTGAAATTCCAATCAAGGATTCTGAAGGAAAGGAACAGATTGTAAGCGTTCAGCCATTTGTTCTTCCCTTCCAGAAAGACTTGAGTGCAGAAGATAAGAGATTGTCTGGTGGGATTGAAAATTATCGGGCAAAGCAGGGATTTTATATTTATCGGAACAAACGGTTGATAATCTGGGGAACATGGTTTGGCAGACATCGGGATGAACTGACAAAGTATGCCCGGATCAAGGTTGATATTCCGAATTCACTGGATGACATCTGGGGAATTGATATCAAGAAGCAGCATGCCACAATTCCGGCGATTATCCGCAACCGCCTGACGAAAGCTGTTGACGAAGCAATGGATCTTGCAGTGAAGGCACAGACCTATCGCGGACGGGTTGAGAAAGTGGATGAAAAGGTTGACTACATCTGGGACCGCATAAAAGAACGGGATAACCAGTTCGTATACAGGATCAACCGGAATTCCCGGATTTTTGACCTTCTGAAAGAAAAAGTGGATGATGAAACATGGAACCGACTGGATATGGTGCTGGACGAAATCGAGAATTCGGTTCCCTATCAGCAGATTTATATTGACAAGTCGCAGAACCGCGTTGATGATACTGTGGATGATGAACGGGTTGCTGAAATTGAGAGCAAGGCCAGAATTCTGATAAAGATGTCCATGGATATAGGCGCAACTGATCGCAATGCTGTGATCGGACGCCTGTTCCAGTCTGAACCGTTCTGCAAATATCCGGAGTTGGCGGAAAAACTCAGGGAGGCATAAAATGGGACTCGATATTGAGAAGGTCGCCGTGCTGACAGGTATGGTCGATAAGCTGGTACAGATGAAACATGTGGATAATGCTCTGGATGAAAGTGTTGTTGAGGAGCTTATCCAAAAAGCATTATTCATCAGCGATGTGCCTTACAGTGATGATGAAATTGCAGCCGTCAAACGGGATATTGCCTATAAATATCAGATTCAAGCACGTCCTGGCCAGAGCATTCTGGCAGATTATGAGCAAGCCAACTGGTATGACGACAGAAAAGCTGAAATTCAGCAGAATTTCTGGACACGATACAAGAATTATCTGATTGACGAAAAGCATTTCAGCCCGAACGTGGTCAGTACGCTGGGTAATGACACGTTGGATCAGAAGCTGATGAATTATATTCTGGATCCGAAGGCGGACTACGGAAAACCTGTACTGAAACGCGGCCTGATTATCGGCGACGTACAGTCTGGAAAGACTTCGACCTATATCGGCTTTATCTGCAAAGCGGCAGATGCAGGCTACAAAGTGTTCATTTTGCTGACCGGCACGATCGAATCCTTGAGGAAACAGACACAGGAACGAGTGGAAGAAGGATTTATTGGTATTGATATGTCGGCCAATACTACCGGAGGAAAACGCGTTGGCGTGGGTCTCGACAACAAGCCGATTCATGCAATGGCCTTGACCTCCCGTGCAAGTGATTTCCGTGGGAACTCGGATAAAATAGCGGTGTCGCTTGGCGCAGATAAGGATGCAGTTGTCTTTGTCATCAAGAAGAACACCACAACGCTCACCAAGCTGACGAAATGGCTGATTGACCTGAATGCAGATCCGCGGACACACAAGATTGATATGCCGATGCTGATGATCGACGATGAGGCGGACAACGCATCCATCAATACAAGTTCTGACAAAGAGGATCCGACCAAGATCAATAAGCTGATCCGGAAGCTGGCTGATGTGTTCACAAAGTCCAATTATGTCGGGTTCACGGCCACGCCGTTTGCCAACGTTTTCATCGATCCGGAAACGACGGAGAAAATGGAAACGCATGACCTTTTCCCGGAAGATTTCATTGTGGCGCTTCCGACACCCAGCAACTACATCGGACCAACAAGAATTTTTCCGAAGGACGCAGAATTCCATTCGCAATTGGTTTATATAACGGATGCAGGCCGGGAAGAAGAAGACGGCTACTCTTTCTATTTCAAGCACAAAAAGGACTGGAAAGGCAAACTCCCGGAAAGCATGACGGATGCCATCTATGCCTTTTATCTGGCGAATGCAATCCGTGATCTGCGGGGTGATCAAAGAGAGCATAGATCTATGCTGATCAACATCTCCCGGTTTGTCAAGGTCCAGAAGTATATCAAGGAAGTTGTCGAGAGGATTCATGCAGAAGCATACCGGTCGCTGAAGTATAATCTTTGCAGCGATTTTGAACTGTCCATGAAAGACCCGGTGCTGAACCGGATTTACAAGGTCTGGCAGACGCAGTATGAAAAATGCGGATTTACATGGGATGAAGTTGCAGCAGCGCTTTTCGATGCGATGGAGAAAATCCAGATCAAGGTTGTGAACAGCTCCAGATCTTCTGAAAAGCTTGAGTATCCGAAAAATGAATCCTTGCGTGTGATTGCAATCGGCGGTCTGGCACTGTCCCGTGGTCTGACGCTGGAAGGACTCATTATCAGCTATTTTTATCGGAATACTTGTACCTACGATGTTTTGATGCAGATGGGACGCTGGTTCGGATACCGGCGCGGATATGAAGATCTTTTCCGCATCTGGACGCATAAGGCATCTGCGGAGTGGTATGCGGAAATCGCGGATGCGACTGAAAAACTAAAGGAAGATATGGTGTTGATGCGGGATCTGGGGCAAAAACCGCGTGATTTTGGTATCCGTGTACGGAACAACTCGACAGACCTCAATATCACGGCCTATAACAAAATGCGCAATGCCACGGATGAGTTTGATGTGAGCAGCTACTTTGGAAGTATTGTTGAAACACCATATCTCCGGTTTGATGTGGAAGCCCAGAAAAATAACTTCCGGGCGGTGACAGATCTTGTAAGCGAGTGTCTCTCCAGAGGATATAGCTTTGAACGCAGGGCAACAGGTTCCGGAAGAAAAGGCCGGTATGTGTTGTCAGATGTTCCGAAGGAATTGATAGTAGAACTCATTGACAGACTCTCCATATCGAAGTACAGCTCGTATTTCAACACAAAGCAGATCTCGGAATTCCTGAGCGGATGCACAGACGCATCCATAGACGTCTTTGATGTTGCTTTTATGGACGGAGAAAGTCCGGATAAAGTGGCAGATGTCTGCGGTCAGAAAATCACCTGTGTCGAACGAAAAACCTGTATTATCGACAGTGAACTCGATAGATTGAGTATCGGAAGAAAAGGTAAATTGGGAGGCCCTGGAGATGGTTTGACGGGAATTGTTGATTTCAATGGGAAAACTGCAGAAGAAATCATTGAAAATGCCAAGGCTTCTTTCCGTAAATTCTATGAAAAGGAAAAAGGAGTACCATTTGATAAGACAAGGGTATATCCATCGGAGACATGGTTCCGCTTTGTTGAGGACAGAAAACCACTTCTGCTGATTTATCTGATTGATATTGGTGCAGCGGAGGAAAATCAGAAAAAACAGGAAGCAGAATTCAAAGCTGCAATGGGAAATACGCCGGCAGTAGGTCTGGCATTGGGTCTGCCACGCAATGATGAGGAAGCAGGGCTTACATCCACCCGTTATAAGGTCAACCGTGTCTATAACTGGTTTGATCGGGAGGAAATGGAAGATATCCTCGCAGAAGGAAGGGAAGAATAATGACAGGTGTCATGGAGGAACGTTTTGCGGCTTTTCTGAGACCCGGATATTTTTCGAGAGTGGACAATCAGCATCCGTTGGAATTGTACATTGGTCTGGACGAAAAAGGGCGCAAAGCCATTGAACTCCGGGCAAGGTTCACAGCACGAAAAGTGACGGGCACATCGGCTATTGATGTAAACCAGTATAAGAATGAAAAATACAATACAATCCGCTTTTCCTTGTGTGATGAAGAGATAAAAGGGCTGTTCTTCAAATTTTGTGATGATCTGATAGAACAATCGCGTAGTATCGGAGACAAGGGGCAAGGATATCAGACCATTGTCAACCGTTTTTTCCAGTGGAAGAAATTGTTTGTGGGTTCCAAACATGTATTCCTTACAGAACCCGAAATCATGGGTCTGATCGGAGAAATCCTGTTCCTGCGTGGGAAACTGGCAGAGCAGATCGGGCTGGAAAATGCGCTGAAGAGCTGGAGCGGGCAGGAACTCACGCATAAGGACTTTTCCTATGGAGATTCGTGGTATGAGGTGAAAACCATTCACCGTGGGATACCAGCAGTGAAGATATCCTCCATCGAGCAGCTTGAAAGCAGTACGGACGGAGAACTTGTGGTTTTCTTTCTGGAAAAGATGAGTGCCGCTTACAATGGTGTGAATCTCAACAAGCTGATTCTGGAGACGAGAAGCCTTTTTGCATCGGATGAAGACCGGAATGATTTTATGGCAAAGGTTGCCCTTCAGGGATATGTGTACAATGACTACTACGATGACTTCATCTATGAGATAAGAAGCTGCAACCGGTATCGTGTGACAAACGGTTTTCCGAGATTGACGCACGAGTTGCTGCCAGAGGCAATCTGCAAGGCATCGTATGAAATTCTGCTTCAGAAAATTGAGCAGTACAAACTGAAAGATCAAGAGGCCGTATAATGGACTATCAGGCGTATAAAAAGGAATTTCTGGAATCTCTGCGCAACGATTCGGCCATCAACGGGACGGATACGGAGGATGAATTCCTGAACAGGACATTGAGCCTTCTGGTTGACTATGATGAAGTTAATGATCCTGTCCGCTTTGGTATGGGCGACAAGAGAGGGCGCGGAAATCGCCTGATGCGTGCAGATGGTTACTGTTTTGATGAAACGGATCACAGTCTGATTCTGTTCATCAGTGACTTTCAGGATTCAGAAAATGCCGCCAACCTCACCAGAAGCAGGGTTGACGAATTGTATTGGAGATTGTATTATTTTCTGGATGAGGTCTGCAATGGTCGGATGGAGGACTACTTCGATGATTCGGATGACATCCTCCGGGTTGCAAGGATGTTCCGCAAGCGGATGACCTGCAATATCGACAACCCGCAGCTGATTCTGAAAATCAAGTTCTATGTTCTTACCAATAAGGAACTGGACACAGCCTTGCTGGATGCCAATCTTCTGGAAACAACGATCCGGAAGAAAAAGGGAGCCGCAAAGAAAACCCGCACAACCAAAAAGATCAAGAAAGCAGACTTTAACGGGAAACCGCTGGAAATCAACCTGTGGTATCCGGAACGTTTCTATGAAATGGAAATGACAAACAGCAATGAGCCGGTTGTCATTGATATCCCGAAGGATTTTTCTGAAGTCGGAGTTCATGGTATTCCGTGCATAAAGGGCGACATTGGTGAGAACCTTGGGTATGAAGCCTATATTGCAATCATTCCGGGAAAACTTCTGGCCGAGATATACATTGCCTACGGAAGTAAGGTACTGGAAGGCAATGTCCGTGCCTTTCTGGGAACCAGTGGAAGCAAGAGTGTCAACAATGGTATAAAAAGAACAATAAACAACGATGCAACAAAGTTCTTTACCTATAATAATGGAATAGCAACAACCGCAAAGGGCGTGGAAGTTGAGAATATCAATGGACAGAATCTGATTACAAAGATAGTGGATTTCCAGATCATCAACGGCGGACAGACGACCGCAACGCTGGCGGATGCTGTTCTGAAAAAGACCAACGTTGAGCTGGAAGGCATTTATGTCCCGATGAAGCTGACTGTGATCGAGGACCGGGAAACGGAAAACGAGGACGGTGTCCGCTTCTATGACGAGATGGTGCAGGCAATTGCCCGCTATGCCAACAGCCAGAATAAGGTCACGGCGGCGGATCTGTTCTCCAATGACCCATTCCATATCTGGATGGAAAAGATGTCGAAGAAGTGCCTTGCACCTCCGGCGAGATATTATACGATCCCGACAGGCTGGTATTATGAGCGATCCCGTAAGAAATACCAGCAGGAACAGGTGAAACTTCGCGGCGATGAACTGAGGCGTTTCCAGAAAAAATTCCCGAAGGATCAGGTCATCACAAAAGAGCAGCTGGGTATGTACCTGACAACGGTTGCCTGCAAGCCACACATCGTTTCCAAAGGCAAGAACTGGGTCATGAAGGAATTCGGAAATGACATCAGCAAGGAATACCGTGGGAACAATGATTCCTTCAATGAATTCTACTTCAAAAAAGGAATCTGCGCAGCGATTATTTTCCGGGCTGTTGATAACTACCTTGAAAGTCATAAGGACAGCGAAAAACGTCCGACGGGCTTTTGGTACAAAGTGGGCGGCTATAAGCTCAATATTGTACCCTATACGATTGCAAAGATCCTCAGCAAGATTCCGGATGGATATTCGCTGAACTGGAATGCAATCTGGCAGAAACAGGCATTGTCGCCTGCATTCATGCATGAAATTGAAATTGTGACCAAGCAGACCAATGACTTCATTTGCGACAGCCATGGTATGATTGTCACGGAATACTGTAAAAAAGAATCTACATGGGAAGATTATAAGGCCGATAAAACATATACCCCTTCAGTAGCCTTTATGGACGAGCTGGTTCCTGTATCGCTTATCAAGGAGGAAGAAACTTCTGCGAAAAAAGAAGCCAAGGAATCCAATGACCTCAAGGTTGTGATGGGTGTGGTTGCGTTGGGTCCTGGATATTGGAGCAAATTGATGGATGCTGGTATCAGGCATTCAATGCTGTCTTATCAGGAACAGACGTTGTTAAAGCAAGTCGTGCAGCTTTCATCGACGGGAAATATTCCTGTCTCCGCTTCAGGGAAGGTGCCGTACAAGACAATGAACATGATCAGGTCGGTGCTTTCTATCAAGGAAAAACTGGAGTCGGAAGGAATATCAGTCACAAATGGAGAAAACGTATAATATTGTTGAATTGTTCAGCGGCATCGGAAGTCAGGCAGCTGCCCTGAAAAATCTTGGTGTAAAGATAAACACAGTCGGAACAAGCGAGTGGGATGTCCATGCAATCGTAGCCTATGATATGATTCATGGAGGAACAGATATTCCGGCGGATATTGCGCGGATGTCCAAGGATGAACTCCTTGAAAAAATGAGCCACTATACATTCAGCAATTCAGGAAAGGCACCACTGGAATATGAAGCTCTGCGTACATATTCAGTGGAATCCCTGCGATACATCTATACCAGCATCAAGCGAAATCATAACTTTGTCGATATAAGTGCTCTGGAAGGAAAGGAAATGCCGGACGGAATAGATATTCTCACCTATTCTTTTCCCTGTCAGGATCTTTCCAACGTCGGTGCATTCCACGGCTACAACAAAGGAATAGACAAGGATTCGGGCAGCCGATCCAGCTTGCTGTGGCAGGTAGGAAGAGTACTTACAGAGATGAAGGATACAGGAAAAACGCTGCCCCGGTTTTTGCTGATGGAAAATGTCCCGACACTTCTCTCCCAGCGCCACAAGAAAAATTTTGAAACATGGATCGGCGAGCTGAGCAAGTTGGGGTACGTCAGCAAATACTACCAGCTGAATGCTTCGTCTTTTGGCCTCCCCCAGAACCGCCCCCGCCTTTTGATGATCAGTGTATATGTCGGAGACGATGAAAACAAAAAATCGCTGACGGAAGATTATTTTGCAAGAAAAAGCAGTCCGGAGGATGTCGTGAACGATTTCCATACATCCGGGCACTATAAAGCAATAAAAATCCGTGATCTGCTTCGGAATGACTATCGGAATCCGATCTGGTTTGAGGAGGCAGTGGAGTGCACTCCCAACGATACTGTATCCAGAAGGAAAATCTGGGAAGATAATCCGCAGATTGTTCTGGAAGGAAATATCATCAATCCGGAAATTGATACAATCCGAACGATCACTACCAAGCAGGACAGGAACCCGAACTCCGGTAATCTGTATTTTGACAGCGGAATTGAAGGAAAAGGAAAGTTCAGATATCTGACTCCCCGTGAATGTATGCTGTTTATGGGATTCAAGGATACGGATTATTGGAAGTTGAAAAACAATAATGTCGCATTTCATAAAGGTGACCAATTATTTTCAAGAGATAAGATAATCCGGATGGCAGGAAACAGCATTCCGGTGAAATTGCTGGAAGGCGTTTTCTGGCAGATTCTCCAGATTGATAAACTAATGGATAAAAACGATGGATGTTCACAGTAAGGCTGTCCGGAGCTATAATATGTCCTGCATACATGGCGAGGACACAAAGCCGGAAGAGATTGTAAGAAAATATTTATTTTCAAAGGGATTCCGTTACCGGAAAAATGACAAAAGACTTCCGGGAAGCCCGGATGTTGTGTTACCGAAGTACAGAACCGTTATATTCGTGAATGGATGTTTTTGGCATGGGCATGATGGGTGCAGATATTTTGTCTGGCCCAAAAACAATGCGGAATTCTGGCATCATAAGATAGAAACCAATATTGAACGGGATGCCCGGAAGAAAAAGCAGCTTGAAGATGCAGGCTGGAATGTGATAGTTGTCTGGGAATGCCAATTGCGTCCGGAAAAACGTGATAAAACATTGGAAGAATTGGAAAGTATGCTCAAAACAAGATTGGAAATGCGTCACAGAAAAGACAGCTGATAAGGAGGACAGCCATTATGCCAAGACCCAAAGGAAGCAAGAATAAAGCGAAAACTCCGGTGGTCATCATTGATTATGTAGCTGAACTGGAGAAAAAAATCTCAGAGAAGAACACCTTGGAAGCAGATATTACAGCATTGGAGGCTGACGTTGATGGGCTGAAGGTACAGCTCAAAGAGAAGAAGACTGCACTGAAAGCACTTGACAAGGAGATTGCAGCATTGGAACAGAAAAAGTCCCGACAGGATGCTGAAGCGTTGAGGAAAGCCCAGAAAGAAGAAATCGACAAGGCGATTCAGCAGCTTTTGGACGATGGAATGAGTATGGAACAAATTTTGGAAAAATTGTCATGTGGGAACATTAGCAATCAAAAATAAATACATGGAAAATTGCAGAGAATGAAAGAAGGAATTTGAAATGGATTGTTTGTTTGATAAACGTGGTGACTGTATGTCAATCGCATTTACAATTTCATATTCTGAATATAAGGAACTTATTGATCATGCATATAAGAATCGTGGTGGAATCGATGGACAACGTGGTACATTAAAAACGAGTACGGCGATTAGAATTCGCAAACGAATGGTAGAGGATATTACAAAAGGAACAATTTTGCCACCATTGGTAATAGGTGCGGCTGTTAAAGAAGCTGATTATAATGAGTTTGAAAAGAAGAACGAAGAAGCATTGCTGATATGGCTAAAAGAAAATGCATCAAGCCTCTCACTGATTGATGGAATGCAAAGAACGACTGCAATGTTCGAAGCGGAGAAAAGCATTGATTTAAGCGAGTATAAAATTCGTATAGAGTTATGGCTTGCACACACTGTAAATAATTTGATTTATCGGATGCTTGTTTTGAACTCGGGGCAAGTTCCGTGGGATGTGAGAAGACAACTGGAAACCGTTTTCGGATCAATTGTATCTCAGCTACAAATGGATTTGCCGGAACTCTCTATTTTTACGGAAGAAGAGTCTAGGAGACGTGCAAAAGCTGGCCAATATCAAGCCAATCGCATTCTTGAATTGTATTTGGCATTTGGTTCAAGAAAAGAAAAAATCGACATTAAAGAGCGTTTATCTGACGAATTTGTTAGACTTGATTTTTTGGAATTAACCTCGGATACAGATTCAACATTGGAATTTGAAGAAGCACTTCGATTGATGACGCAATTAGATCGAATTTTTGAGAGAGTTGATGCAGTAGAAAGTGAAAGATTCAAATCAGGAACAGATGTCTTTGGAAGCCAGCCAGCATGTGTGGGTTTTATTGTAGCAACATCAATCTTAATGTTGGGACGTCCAGGAAGTTCCCAGTCCAAGGAAAGCCTCGAAAAAAGATGGAGCGAGAAAAAAGCTGGATTTAATAGCATTGTTGAAAAAGCTCAAAAAATGAACAAAGAGGAATTGACTGAATTTCTTGCCCTTCAAACCTTGTCAGAAAAACTGGCAGGTCGAAAATCCGGAAAAGTAGGTGATTTTGAAAGAGAATTCTTTAGGACGGCATTTTCGACATTGTATGATGAGGGGGAAGATTTGACCTCTTTTGAAGTATGTTGGAATGCATACTGAGGGTGAAAAATGTCACGAAGTATGATAGATGCCAATAAAAAGTTCTTTGAGAATATAATAAATTCAGTCGGCGATGATAACGTGGAATATATTGCACAATGCCCTCGATATATTAGCACAGATGAAAATTCAAAATCATGGCTCAAAAATGCTAAGATAAAGAGAATACATCGCTTTTCCAAATCAACCTGTGCATTGCTTATAGAACACGGCGAATATTATATTTGTACAGTAAATGTCAATGTTGTACAAGCAGAAATTGACGGCATGGTAATAGAGCCGGTAAATGCTGGATTGGCAACATTATTGGGTTCAGAGGGATATTTGACAAAAACTTTTTCTGTTGATACCCGAGCTGAGATTTTCGATAAAGTATTGTATGATACATATGATATTCATGAATATGCAGGACATAACTGGGAAGATATAAAAGGACTTTTTCCTTCGATTAATTGCTTTCGTCTGAAAAATATGACTCAAATGGATTTTGATAGAAATGCGTTTTATTCACAGTTATGTAAGATTGCTTATGAAAATGAGTTGTGCAATAATCCGATGAGTGTGATTTCTCGAAATACTTGGGAAAAAGTGTTTTATGAATCAAATGAAAGCTTGAATTACAATCATTTATTATTAGCGTATACAGCTCTTTCTTGGGATTTGACCTATTTGTATTTATATCAATGCTTGGAAGATAAATTTGTTGAAAAATCAGTTGAAAAATTAAATGAAAGATTAGGGGTTGATCTATCGGAAAAAGAACTTGGACATATTTTGTATCAAGAGTTGGAGTGGCAACCGAGAGATATTGAAAGCATTGAAAGAATTATACAGGGATGCTCACCGGAATCTATAGCGATTAAACTCTTGACGGAATGCGCCAACGGGGAAAAGTTGCCCAAATTTGTTTATTCTGTCAGAAATGAAATTGTACATGAAACAAGAGATCCGATGATTGGATTAGACGCAAATGATCGTTGGGAAAAACTCATAACAGGTATGCTGAATTTAATAAAGGATATCTAATCAATCACCACAATAAGTTTCGATTATATGATGTGAACCCGAAGCGTATGCCAAACTATAAGGTCTATAGATCGGAGACTTATTCCAATCTATAGACCTTGTTGTATCCATCGGCTGATACAAATTGATACTAATTAGTATCAATAAGCTTTTGATATTCAGCCATAATTTTCCTTGCCCTGCCGCGGGTGGTATCCTCAAAGGTCTCATCTTCACTGAAGCGCAGCCAGAAAGGGTCCTCTATCAAGTAGGCATCGGTGCGCTTTACGATTTCCCAAGCGTTGTAGTCAGGCAGGCCCATCATCTCCAGAATCTCCTTGCAGTCCATCCGATTCCGGGGGAAGATGCGTTTCTTTGCCCAGACAACTACATCGACCAGTGGGACTTTGCGGTTGCTGCCGATAAAGAGGTTCAAAGGCAGGTCATACTGCGGCACACTCTCATTGGCGCAGAGATACTGCCCATCTTCGCTCAGATGAGCGATTTCCTTTTCATCCATCATCAATTTCAGGTAAGCCATAAAGACACTTCTCAAATTTTGGAGTTCAGGTATTCAACGAGTTCATAGACTGTTGTCAAAGGATTGCTTTGGCGTGAAATTGGTTCAGTGCCTTGGTTCTGAATTTGCTCAGAGCAGGTCTTGGCTCGTTGAACCGCCACGGCCTGCAAAGGCTTTAAGGCATCAAAGTAATCCTTGTTTTTCTCATAATCGGGGATTCTGTTCGGCTGTTTCAGCAATCGAATCAATGCTTGGCAATCTTCAACCTCTGTCTGCTGATTTACAAAATGTAGTAGGAACCACAGCTCAAAGGATGGATTGGAGTAGGCCAAATGATAGCCTTCCTTTTGAGCGGACTGTTTGGCGCGCAGAAGTACCTCGTTAGAATTATCGTCACGGTCAAAGACGCACCAGATGGAATCGCCTTCATCGGGATAGTAGGGATTGTTGCCCATAGTGGCTTTGGCTTTCTGCACAAGCCTGTCGGCAGATTTATACTGAGAAGAAATCGGGATGATGTCGATGTTACAGCCCCGACTTCGGAAACGCTTGAAATACCGAATCTCGGTTTCACTGCCTTCGCAGATGAGGTATACGACAGGATTTCGCTTTCTGGTTCGGGCAGGCTTGCGGCTGAGTTCTTTTATTCTGCCCATACTGCATTCCCTCCAATGAATGGGATCGCCCCATACCGGCCTTGCAGATAGCCTTTGGCGATGTTCTCACCTTTCCGGGGAGAAAACTCGGTCAGGGCATAAATATCGGTCTGCATGGTCTTTTCGTTCTTCTCTGCAAACCAGATCTGATCGCGCCGCAGCAACGTCAGGTCGAGAAGTCCGGTATCGTGTGTTGTAAAGATGAGTTGTGCATGGTTTGTATTGATAGCGGCATCCTGCACCATCTCGATCAGATGCCTTGTCAGCAGCGGGTGCATACTGGATTCGATCTCGTCTACTACCAAAACAGACCCGGATTCCAAAGCGGCAAGCCACATACCGATGCGAGAGAAGAAACGCTGTGTCCCAACGGATTCCTGCCCCAACGGGAGCCAGAAACCCTTAGAAGTGCCATCTTCGGCATCGAGGGTGTGCAGTGCGGAAATGATAGGCTCTTCCTTGGAGCCTGTAATGCGGATGTCCTTGATACCGAGGTCTGCATACAGCATTTCATGCAGGATACGGCTCTTTTCAGAGCCGCCCTGCCGGATGGCAGACAATGTAGCATCCAGCCGCATTTCGGTTCCCATAAAGCCTGTCAGCTTTTCAAAGAACCACAGATACGCTTTTTCGGTCTGGGGGCAGTTCCACTCGTTCGAGTTGGACAGATAAAGGCGGTTTTCAGCAGTTCGCCCAGCAAGCGTGAACTGCTCTTGAATATTCTCGCGGAACTGATAGCCATTGTTTTCTCTTGAAAAAATCAAGGCTTCCCGGCCATTCGGCCAGTGATAGAGATATTCGGTCAGGACTTTGGACTTGTCAAACGAGAACCCATAGGCATACTTGATGCCGCCATAAAAATAGATGGCTTCAAAGCTGGTCGGCTGTGTGGGCTGGTCAGTGAAAGCAAACGGCTCCTGCGGAAGGGACTCGCCCTTCAGCAGCTTGGCATATCGGCCACAGACCATTTCCCGCATGAGCAGGAGAGCATGGAGAACATTGCTCTTCCCGGCTGCATTTGCGCCGTACAGTGCCAGCACAGGTACAAGCTGTTTCTTCTCGTCCGGCGAAATCAGGCAATCAGACAAACTTTTATCCGTAGATGCTTTCAAGCTGATAATAGCTGTGTCCTTGATAGAGCGGTGGTTGGTGACTGAAAATTGAAGCAGCATCGCAAAACCTCCCAAGTGTTTTCTGGGTTCAGTATACTCCATTCTTGGTAGAAAATCAAATTTTAATATTGATATTTGCGGAAAATATTCAAAATCAAGACATAAAATCATGTTTAGGCGTTTTTGATGCTGAAACAGAAACATGAAAAACAGTTGAAATCACTCTATATACACGACTTCCCTCACCACCACCACCTCCGCCTGCGCTTTCAGCCCGTTCATATGAGCCATCCAGAGAAGCTGTGCGCGCTCTTTGTCCGGCGCGGGGTACTTGTCTAACAGAGTGGTCATCGTGCGTTCCAGCCACTTGCAGGCCATTTTCTGGACATCCTGCAAATGCGGCCAGAGCGTACCGTTCAGCAGCATCTGGCTATACAGCACCGGCCGCTGGGTTTTGAGGTAGGCCAGCCGCATCCGGCCATATTTGCCCAGCGGTTCGGTATCATCGGTCTGCGGCAGGGTGAGCAGGGGCAGCTGATACTCCCCGACCTGGGCGTAATGGATCTCGGTGCGGACGGCATTCGTGCTCTTCATGGAAATTCTCCTTTGCATTTTCAACGTGTGTTGTGGTCTTTGTGGAAAACGGTGTTCACTTCTTCCGGCTCTGCGCGGTCAGCCAGTTGCCCTGCGCCTGATAGTAGTGCTCTATCGTAGTGGGTGCGTTCAGGATGGTGGTGCGCAGATAGGCCATGATGTTCTTGATGGGCTGGGTGGTGTTGGACATCACATCGAAGATGTACTCAACGTGCTGGCTGGTCAGCTTGTCCAGCCGCAGCCGGATGGCTTTGGTGGTCTGCGGCTGCTTGCCGACGTACTGGGTCTGCCGAGGACAGCAGTACATCTCCACAATGTTGTCCAGCAGTTCCTCCAGCTTGTCGGGGTCGTACCGCTGGGCAAGGGTGTCGATCTCCAGCCGTTCCCGGAACTCCTCCCGCACCTGTGCTTCCATCTGGTCAAAATCTGCGGATTCGTCTGTCTGCCCTGATAGATTAGTACTTTGTCTTTTAGTATTTTGTTTATTAGTATTTTGTTGCGTTGCCTTTTCCAAATTGGGCTCAGCCAAATTTGGAAAATCCAAAAATGGTGAAGAACAAGGTTTCATGCGGCTTTTCAGACTTTTGGATGCGGACGGGTTCGACGGCTCGCCTTCCTTGCCGGGAACGGCAGGAGCGTCCTCAACAGGCGACTCATAGACCTGATAGTCATAGTCGATGATCTGGCCTCTTGCATTGCGCACTTTCTGGCGGCGCACATAGCCATGCTCCTCCAGCTCCAGAACAGCTGTGCGGACGCTGTCCAGACCGTCCTTGCACCCGGTCGTCAGCCCTTTCAGGCTGTAATCCCAGTCGTCGGGCAGGGAGAGCATATAGGACAGCAGGCCCTTTGCCTTCAGGGACAACTTCTTGTCCTGAAGATGGTAGTTGCTCATGACGGTATAGTTGACGTTTTTGTTGACGCGGAATGTGGACATGGCGGCTTCCCTTTCAGCCCGGTTTGCGGGCAAAAGAAAACGCAGCATCTCCCGGCTTTCGGGAAACGCTGCGTTCAGACAGGGAAGCCTGCTGTGAGCTGGCACAGCAACGGCAGCACTGCATATTTCTAACGGACATCTAACACAACTACACCTGAAATGCAGCCGCTGACGGCCTGTGTGAAAAAGGCTTTTTCTAACGTCATTTCGCAAAAAGCGGCTGATTTTTACCTGCAAATTGCGGTGTGACGTGCCTTTTTGGAGGTTGCAAAAATGCCCTCAGCTGCCAATGACAGCCGCGAGGAACCAGCTTCATCCAACAATTTCAAAGACTCGAAATGCGATAGGCCGGGAGACCGGTGCCAGGGTTCGACTCCCTGATGCTC
>OGNF01001566.1_pt1 | contig 20441 bp, 14 predicted proteins | sample 1573321 | NCBI WGS metagenome assembly OGNF01 (sample SAMEA2581911, study PRJEB24529) | metagenome | biome: Human gut stool | place: China | collected 2011
TTATTGAAAGGATAGGTTCTTATAATCCGAACACTAATCCTGCTACAATAAGTTTAGACTTCGACCGTGCTTTGTATTGGGTAGAAGTAGGAGCAGTTCCCACCGACACAGTTCGCAGCATCCTCTCGAAGGAGGGCGTAATGCTGATGAAGCACCTCAACGGTGGCGTTCGCAAGGGCGCCTTCGATCAGGCAGAGGCAGAACGTCGCTTCAACGCCTGGAAAGAGGCCCGCAACAAGTCGGAGAACGCTGTCAAGGCCAAGATCGACGCCAAGAATGCCGACGAGGCTAAGAAGCGTATGGAGGCTGAGGTAGAGAAAAACCGTCTGAAAGGCGAGGCAGTAGCCAAGAAGAAGGCTGAGAAACTCGCTGCCGAGGAGGCTGCCGCAAAGGCCGCTGCCGAGGCTGAGAAGGCAGCTGAGGCTCCTGCAGAGGAGGCTGCAGCAGAGTAATCTCCCCGCAGACACAGCAAAAGAATCCGGAGTCCCTTCGACCCCGGATTTTTTTGTATCTTTTCCGTTATAGCATCTCCTCCATCCGTTGCACGAATCCCCGAAATTACACGAAAAATAAGAGCAGGCAGTCGGGGTGACTGTCTGCTCTTATTGTAGCGGGACCGAGAATTGAACTCGGGACCTCCGGGTTATGAATCCGACGCTCTAACCAACTGAGCTATCCCGCCAAGCGTCTTCTTTCGCTTTTGCGAGTGCAAAATTAGATATAATTTTTGAATCTGCCAAAAAATTCCGCAAAAAATTCATTAATTTTGTATCCGTAATGAGAAGGATTTTACATAAGGTGCTATGGCTCACGGCGATGGTTGTTTTGGCGGTAGTCTGCGCTGCGTGCAGCACCGGAATCGAAGGCACGAAAACGATAAAGATGAGCGCGGCCGACCGCCGTGCGCTCGAGGCCACGCCCGAGGAATTGTTCGTCAAAAACCTGCACGGCACGCCCCTTTCCGCGTGGCCGGTTGGCAAACAGTTTTTGGTGGCCGACAATAGGGCCTCCTATCTGTTTGATGCCTCATCGCTTGCAGCAGCCGGTGTAGACTCACTGCGTGGCGCCCGCGTGAGCTTCGAAGGCACTCAATTGCGCCGCCTCCCCTCCGGCAACGATGAACTCCTGCTCAGATTCCGTCTCGGAGGCCATACGCTACTGTATCCTACCGGACTCTCACCCGAGAAGGCCGCTGATAAGGTAGCCAGTTCAAACGTGCCGATGCTCATCGACCTCGCACTGGTGCAGAGGGCTGACAGCCTCCTGCACGGTTGCACATTATATACAAGAAGCCTGATTTGGTATGACTCCATCGGCCAACCAATCTCCGGTCGCAAATATGTACCTGTCAAGGTGGATTGCGTAATGCCCGGCGATATGGTGTTCCCGCTCGCTGTCCATTTCCATGATGCTTCCTCGCGGCCCGCAATGCTGTTGATGAATTTGCCGGAAGCATCGGGCAGTGGAGTGGAGAGCCGCTCGTTCCGCAACCTCTTCACCCTTTCCGACCCCAAGGAGAAATATCCTTCGATTCTGCCGGAAATATGGGATGCTATCTGCGACGGCCATGTGCGCAACGGTATGACCAAGGATGAATGCCGCCTTGCCATCGGCAACCCTGCCGATTCGCAGTCGGGTCACGACTGGAACTCCACAATCGACATCTGGTCTTATCCCGACGGAACATTCCTGCGCTTTCAGGACGGCATTCTCGTGGACCGTCACAATTAATACAATAGAAAATCATCAATTCTCGAAATCAATCCAATTATGTATACTATAGAGGAAAACAAGGACATCACATCATTTACCACCTTCGGCTTGCCGGTTCGTGCCCGCTGGTTTGTGGAGTACGCCTCGCAGCGCGAACTGCTCCATCTCTCCCGTCAGGATCTATTTATTAATAATGAGGTGCTTCAGATAGGAGGTGGCAGCAATCTCCTCTTTATGGGGGATTACGATGGACTTGTGATTCATTCTGCCATAAAGGGAATCAAGCGCTACGACAAAAATGCCGACACCACTTATGTGATTGCCGGGGCAGGGGAGAAGTGGACCGATTTCGTGGAATGGTGTGTCGACCGGGGACTGTCGGGCATTGAAAACCTTGCAGGAATTCCCGGTGAGGTTGGGGCATCGGCTGTGCAGAATGTTGGTGCGTATGGTGTGGAGGCCGGCGACAGGATTCACGCTTTGGAGTGTTTTGATTGCCAGACACGAAATGTGGTCAATTTCCGCGCTGATGAATGTGAGTTTGCTTATCGCGATAGTTTCTTCAAGAATGCCGGTCGCGGAAGATATATTGTGTTGCGTGTGTCATTCCGTCTTGACCCCGATGGAAGGGCTCGCAATCTTGAGTATGGGCCGTTGAAATCCTTCGCTCAGCGGCTTGGCCATGAGCCATCGTTGCGCGAGGTGGCCGATGAAGTGAAGAGGATACGTGCTGAAAAACTTCCTGACCCGGCCGAGATTGGTAGCGCGGGAAGTTTCTTCAAGAACCCGATGATTTCTCAGCGCTATTTCGACGAACTTCATCGCCAGCATCCCGACATGCCCGGGTTTCCGCTGGAAAACGGGCGAGTGAAACTCTCTGCTGCATGGCTCATCGACCATTCCGGGCTTAAAGGTTGTCGGCGAGGTGGTGCAGAAGTTTATCGGAAGCAGCCTCTTGTGATAGCCAACCGTGGCAATGCCAGTGCTGAGGATGTGGCGGCGCTCGCCAGAGAGGTCCGTCGCAGGGTAAGGGCTCAATTCCGAGTAGACCTCCATCCGGAAGTGAATTATATCGACACTACAATCCGCGTCACCGTGCTCGGCAGCGGAACGTCGAAGGGTGTGCCGGAGGTCAATTGTGACTGCCATACCTGCACATCTCCTTATAAGAAAGATAAGCGCACGCGGGCATCGGTGATGGTTTCCGTCGGAGGGATGTCTTTGCTCATCGATGCTTCCCCCGACTTCCGCGCTCAGGCTCTCCGCGAGGAGATCCATGATGTCGATGCTGTGCTTATCACCCATAGCCATTACGACCACGTGGGTGGATTTGACGACCTGCGCCCCTTCTGTGGAGAGAAAGCGCTTCCGGTATATGTGAGGGCAGATGTGAATGACGCATTGCATCGTCGCCTCGACTATTGTTTCAATGGTCCGCACTATCCCGGCGCACCGAGATTCGACATGCGCGTGATAGAGAACAATCCCTTTTACATCCGCGGCGTCAAGGTTGAGCCCATCGAGGTATTGCACGGCAAACTCCCCATCTTCAGCTACAGGATTGGCCGGTTCGCATATGTCACCGACGCCAAATATATCTCGGAGGTTGAGAAAGAGAAACTCGAAGGACTCGACGTACTCATAGTGAATGCTCTTATGAAAGACAATCACTTCGCACACTTCACCCTTCAGGAAGCGCTGGACCTGATAGCGGAAGTAAAACCGAAGCAAGCCTACCTCACCCATTTCAACCACGAGATGCCCCGCCATTACGACCTCAAGCGCGAGCTTCCCCCCAACGTTCACCCCGCCTACGACGGTCTGAAAATCGAGATCAAATAATTTTTTTTGAAAAAAATTGCAGGAATATTTGGTGGAACCAAAAATTGTTTGTAATTTTGCATCGCAAACGAGGGAAACACCCCTGCTAAAGTGGTGAAAAGGAAAATAGATTCCGGTAAAATTCCCGAATGCAAGTGTTAATGCCTGGTCGATTAGTGTAGCGGTTAGCACGCCACCCTCTCACGGTGGAGACTCGGGTTCGAGTCCCGGATCGACTACAAAAGGAACTTCAGCAATGAAGTTCCTTTTTGCATATCTGATAGTTAAATTGTTCATAGAAATATAATAGGGCAGTCGCTGCGCGACTGGAGTGATTGCCGTACCCGTGGATGGTGGCGGCACTCCCGGACTTGTGGCAGAGCTGCGGGTCGGTGAGTGCTTTGCGAAATTTTTGAGTTGGGATTTGGAGATTTGACTTTTTTTTGCTTAATTTGTTGATAATTTGAGTCGAGTTCGAAAACTTACAAACTTACAAACCTTTACGCTATGAACACAATGTATGAGATCCTGATGAACATCCCCCTGTTCAAGGGCGCTTCCCACGATCAGATATCACTATTTCTCGAAAAGACCTCTCTTCAGTTTAAGAACTTCAAAACAGATGATAAGGTGATATCCTTTGGAGAGAACTGTCAGTATGTGATCTGCCTTCTCTCCGGCCGCCTTCGTCTTGAACATCCCGTGGCCCATGGGCAGGCCGTTGTAACCGAGACCATCGGCCCGGGCAGCGTGGTAGGCTTCGGTTCGCTCTTCGGCCTTAACACAAAATTTGAATTTGATGCCATCGCCCTCCAGGACAGCGGCCTGATGTATTTCTCCAAGGATAATTACCGCCAACTGCTGCAGTCGAGCCAGATTTACCTGATCAACTGCCTCAACTATTTGTCGCGCAAGGGCCAACGTTGCGAGGAAGTGAGCAATGCGCTTCCCGGCTGCAACCTGAAATGCCGTCTGGCCGCTCTGGTGGCCCTTTCCACATATAATAATGCCGCCGACATCCGCATAGTGTCGCGCGGACGCGACATCGCTGAAGTGCTCTGCTGCAACCGCGAATGCTACGCACGCGAGATTGAACTACTCGAACAAACCGGCCTTGTGAAGCGTATCGACCCGCAAACCCTCTCGATTCTTTCACGTTCACAGCTTCTCCAGACCTGCAACGAGGAAAATTAGAACCGTTACCTTCGAAAAATTCCACCCGATTCGATTTATATCGATATTTTTCTTAAATTTGCAACTCGTATAAAGGATACCCTCTCTCCAAAATGTTAAGAGGATATAAACGCATTCTTAAGAAAAATATACAATGACAGGAAAGACAAACATCAAGGTACGCCTTGCGGCAATGAACTTTCTCGAGTTTGCCGTCTGGGGCACGTATCTTGTATCGATGGGTATGTTCCTTGGCTCGCACGGCCTCGGCGAACAGGTGTTCTGGTTTTATACTGTGCAGGGCCTTGTGTCCATATTTATGCCTGCCCTCATCGGCATCATCGCCGACCGCTGGGTGCCGGCACAGATCACATTCAGCATCTGCCATTTGCTCGCAGGCGGTTTCATGATTGCCGCCGGCCTATGCGCGGCCGACATGCTCGCCACCCAGGGCACACTGACCTTCGGGCCGCTGTTCACGCTATACACTCTTTCCGTAGCATTCTTCATGCCTACGATAGGTCTCGCCAATTCCGTGGCATTCAATGGTCTTGAGAAAAATCATCTCAGCACTATCGACGACTTCCCCCCAATCCGCACATTCGGCACCATCGGCTTCATCTGCGCCGAATTTGCCGTAAATTTCATAGCCATCGGCGGAGAGAAAATCCAGTTCAGCTACACCCAGTTTATCCTTTGCGGCTGCGTGAGCCTCCTGCTCGCCCTTTATTCGCTTACTCTTCCTGCCTGCCCTGTGGCAAAGGGCGGAAACAAGAAATCCCTTTCCGACGCCCTCGGACTCAAGGCATTCACCCTCTTCAAGCATAAGGATATGGCGATGTTCTTCATATTCAGTATGCTTCTTGGTGTGTCGCTGCAGATCACAAACAGTTATGGCTCGATGTATATCAACCATTTCAACGAGGTGCCTGAATATGCCGGAGGTTTCTGGGCTGTTAATCCCACCTTCCTCATCTCCATTTCGCAATGCGCAGAGGCCCTCTGCATACTCGCCATCCCATTCTTCCTGCATAGAATCGGCATCAAAGGCGTGATGCTCATGGCAATGTTCTCCTGGGTGCTCCGCTTTGGTTTCTTCGGCATCGGCAACACGAATCCGAGCGGTATCACATTCCTCATCCTCTCGTGCATTGTTTACGGTGTGGCGTTCGACTTCTTCAATGTGTCGGGCGGCCTATACGTGGATTCCCGCGTGGCACCCGCACAGCGCTCATCGGCGCAGGGTCTCTTCATGCTTATGACCAATGGTGTCGGTGCATCCATCGGTACGGTGCTTGCCGGCACATGCGTGGTAAATAAACTCGTCAACGTGCCCGGACTTGACGCCGTGCAGCAACTTCAGGGATGGCGCGAAAGCTGGTTTATCTTCGCAGGTTACGCTCTGATAGTGGCCCTTCTCTTCCTCTTCTGCTTCCATGAGAATAAGAATGCCGCTCGCGTGGGTGAACCGGAAATCCGCAGAGAATCCTCAGAAAGCGACAACCCGGCAGGACTCACTGAATAAAGTATTCTCTGAATAAGATGATTCAGTTCTATTGTCCCGACATCGAAGCCAGCGGCGAACTCCCCGATGGGGAGTCGGCTCATTGTTGCCGTGTGCTCCGTATGCGGGAAGGCGACAGGATTCAGGTGGTAGACGGACAGGGGTTCGTATACGACTGCGAAATCATCGACGCCCATCCCAAGCACACCGGTGTCAGCATCCTGTCGCGCCAGAAGCAGGAACGGCATTGGCAATCGTCGATTACGCTTGCAGTGGCGCCTACGAAAAATTTCGACCGTATGGAATGGCTCGTGGAGAAGGCAATAGAGATTGGAGTAGACAGGATTGCCTTCATCAAATGCGACCGCAGCGAACGCAAGCAGGTGAAAGATGAGCGAGTGATGAAGATAGCCGTCTCGGCGATGAAGCAGAGCCTCAAGGCCCGGCTTCCCGAACTTGATGCGAATCTCTCATTCCGCGAGTTTGTGACCGGTTGCGATGCCGGGCAGCGCTTCATCGCCTATTGCAACGACAGCGTGGAACGCAAGGAATTCGCCCGGGAGTATGATCCCAGACAATCGATGGCCATAATAATAGGCCCCGAGGGCGATTTCAGCGGCGATGAGGTGAAACTGGCAATGGAGAAAGGCTTTATCCCCGTCACCTTAGGCAATACGCGGCTCCGCACAGAGACCGCCGCTCTCTATGCCCTCACGGCTGCGCATACCCTGCAATCGATTAATGATTGATGATTGATAGTCGCGGAGCGACTACATTGCATATTATCCGCGTACAAGCCTGAGCGAAGCGAAGGGCAGTGCGCGAAAAATGGAAATATAAAGAAAACCAGTCGCGGAGCGACTACCCTTTAAAAATTCAAAATTAATAGAGATGCAAGATATAACTCAATATCTCACTTCAAGCCCCTCCGGCAATTTCTTCCTCCTGGCCGGTCCCTGTGTGATTGAGGGCGAAGAGATGGCTCTCGATATCGCTGAGCAGGTGGTTAAAATCACGAGCGGCCTCGACATTCCCTATGTGTTCAAAGGCTCTTACCGCAAGGCCAACCGTAGCCGCCTCGATTCCTTCACAGGTATCGGTGATGAAAAGGCGCTCAAGATATTGCGAAAGGTTCGTGAGGAATTCCATATCCCGGTGGTGACTGATATCCATGCAGCCGAGGAGGCCTCTATGGCTGCAGAATATGTAGACATCCTTCAGATACCCGCTTTCCTTTGCCGCCAGACCGACCTGCTTGTTGCCGCAGCCGAAACAGGTCGCTTCGTGAACATCAAGAAGGGGCAGTTCCTCTCTCCTCAATCGATGCGTTTTGCCGTGGACAAAGTGCGTCAGAGCGGAAATCTTCAGGTAGGTGTCACAGAGCGAGGCACATTCTTCGGATATGGCGACCTGGTGGTGGATATGCGTTCGATTCCGGTGATGCATCGCGAATGCAATTGCCCCGTAATCGCAGATATCACTCACTCTCTCCAGCAACCCAACTCCGCATCCGGCGTGACCGGTGGCCGTCCTGAATTGATCTCCTGCATCGGCGCGGCATCCATTGCCGTGGGAGCTGACGGTATCTTCATTGAGACGCATCGCGATCCCTCTAAGGCCAAGAGCGACGGCGCCAACATGCTGCCACTCGGCAAGCTAGAGCGCCTACTCCGCAACCTGACCACCCTACGTGTTGCAGTAAATTCCTTTGTTTGATTTTTCAAGGGCAATAAGATATACTTATAATTTCAAAATTCAAAATTCTCAACTATTATAGACTCCGTCGGGAGGCGTGCCGGGTGCAAGCGGCGTGCCTGATCCCCTGAAGAAGGGATAGGGGATGCCGAATATCGGTGCCGGATTCTTGCCCGGGCTCATGAAGCCATCTGCAAGAGTGTCGCGTCCCGTGACAGCCTCGAATGTATACAGGTTGAATTTATAAAGCATTGCTGCCATATGCTCGAACACACCTGCCATGATTCCCTCATAAGGAATCCAACTCGATGTCGACGTGAAGCAGTATATCTGCAGCGGAATGCCGTTGGTGGTCTGGGGCAGTGTGGTCACAAAGCAGGTGTCGGCGTGTGAGATATTCGGGTTCTTGCTGAGCCATATCTGCATGTATGCGCGGAACACGCCGAGGTTCGTGTCTATGGTGCCGTCGGCAAGTCCCGCGCTGTTGGCGACATCCTCCGTTTTTCCTGCAGCCTTCTGTTCGCGCTTCTTTGCAATCCAATCGGTCATAAGCGGAATCTTTGCAAATTCGTCAAGCATTGCCTCGGTGGTTTCCATCACGCTGTCGGCATCAATCATATAACTGCGCTGGATGCGGCGCGTATGCGAAATCTGCATGTTGCGCATATTCTTGAAGCCCTTGGACAGTAAAGAATATGGAGGGATGGTGGAGACCGTCTTGTCCCAATTTATAATCTTAACCTGCGTAAGGGACACTTCATCCACAGTGCCGTTGGCATCGCTGTCAGGGATCGAAATCCAATCGCCAACATGCAGCGAATCATTCTGCGACAGTTGCACGCCTGCCACAATTCCAAGTATAGAATCCCGGAACACCAGCATCAGCACAGCCGCAAAGGCGCCCAAGCCGGCCAATAGCGTGCCAGGCGATTTGTCGACAAGCACGGCAGCAATAATCACAATCGCCACGGCCCAGATGAAAAATTTCACCACCTGAACAATCCCTTTAAGTGGAAGTTTGCGCACATTGTCGCGCTCATCAAAAGAGCGCCAGATCACATCGCATAATGTGCAGAGAGACCAGGCAAACATTGCGGCGAAGTATGCCCAGGCAATGCGCGTGAGCCATGTCAGCACTCCCATATGGAGGTAGAGCGTAAACTGGATGAGGATTAGGAAAATCAGCGGCGGGATGATGCGGCATGCCTTCACAAAGAAATGCCGCTACGCCAGATAACTGTAGAATTTCGATTTCAGCACTTTTGACAGTCCGCGAAGTGCCCATACAAGAATCCATTTGATGATCTCGCCAATAATGATGGACACCGCGCACACCACAATCACATAAAGCCACATGAACAAAGTCTCGCTATTGGGTGCTCCAACAAGATCCATTATCCAGTGAACAAACTTCATCAGCAGTCGCGCAACGGCATATGTGTTCTCATCTCTGGCTATCTCCGTGGGCACCACTTTCGAGGCGGTATGCGCGGCTTTTGAGGCCGTCAGCAATATGAATTGTAGGCTCATATTCAGTTATTCCTTAGTTTATATAGACAATCCTTGATATATTTACAATGGGGCGGTCGCTTTGGTTCAGAAAAATCGCTTTTGTGTCTGCGATTTTCAAGACGGAATGCGGTGAATGCTGATAATGGGATATTTAGGTGGTTGTTAACAAATATTAACACATTGTAACTTGCGTTATTGCACACTTCTTTTCGAGTGTGCATTTAATTTAAAACCATGTTGTAAAACATATTTTGGGCGTAAAACCGCTAATAATGGGAAGTTAAGGGGTGAAATTTTGGAGGCTCGAAAAAAATTTAGAAAAAATAACATAAAAATATTGGAATTTTTCGAGTTGAATGGTTAACTTTGGGAGTGAGAGAAACAAAAATCTTAAAAAGTGTTTAAACCCATGGAGCAGACATTAGTTATCCTCAAGCCCTCCTGCATCGAGAGAAATCTGATAGGTGAAGTGATAGGGCGCATCGAGAAAAGAGGTTTGATAATTTGTGGAATGAAGATGATGCAGCTTGACGAGAAGATTCTCCGCGAGCATTATGCGCATCTTGTCGACAAGCCCTTTTTCCCCTCGATAGTAGAGTCAATGACAGCCAGCCCCGTGATAGTAATGTGCCTGAAAGGGGTAGACGTGGTAAGCGTCTTCCGCGAGATGACAGGCGTTACCAACGGCCGCAAGGCAGCGCCCGGCACCCTCCGAGGTGATTTCTGCATGAGCGGTTCGCTCAACATCATCCATGCCAGCGATTCAGTGGAGAACGCGCGTATAGAGATCAACCGCTTCTTCAAGCCCGAAGAAGTTTTTGATTATATGCCCGTCAACCTGAAATTCGTGTACGGCGCGGATGAGTTTTAAACTAAAAACTTCCAAGATGCCAAAACTTAAAAACATTATATGTGCCGCGCTGACTGTCCTGCTCGCAGGTATGACTGTTTCGGCACAGACAATCAAATCAAAATCGCCTCATTCACAGGCTCATAAGCAGCTGCTCGCCGCCCAGAAACGCAGCAACGATAAAATCAAACTCATTGAGAAGAACACCTTCATCGATCTGATTGACGATCTCGAGCCCGAACCTGACATCTACACCGAAGGCTGGAACAGCAAACGTGTCAATCCTTTCCGTGAGGCTGACGTGCCCAATTCCAAGACTATCGACGTAACAGGATATTTCATCCCCTGCCGTGGACGTGTCACATCCAACTATGGCTATCGCGCCAAGTTCGGACGTATGCACAAGGGTATTGACCTCGGCATCCGCATGAACGATACCATCTATGCCGCCTTCGACGGTAAGGTGCGCCTCACCAACTATGAGGCAAAAGGATATGGCAACTATGTGATTCTCCGTCACCCCAACGGCCTCGAGACAGTTTACGGCCACCTCAACCGTGCGCTCGTGAAGCCCGACCAGGTGGTGAAAGCAGGACAGCCCATCGCCCTCGGCGGCAGCACCGGCAGAAGCACAGGTCCCCATCTCCATTTCGAAACGCGCTATATGGGTTATGCCATCAATCCCTCGGCGATATTCGATTTCGCCAACCGCACCACTCATACAGACACTTATCTCTTCACAAAGCAGACATATACCCAACCGCGTAACTTTGCTCCCTCCAGAAACCTTGCAAAATCCGAAAAGGAGAATCCATATAAGGCCGGAAGCGCTCAGAAGTCTTACGTGGTGAAGCGCGGCGATACCCTTTCCTCTATAGCCCGGCGTTATGGAATGTCGGCCACATCGCTCCGCAAGCTCAATAACCTCGAGAGCGGCGACCGAATCCAGGCAGGACAGGAACTCAAACTCAGATAAATTCTAATTTCACCCTGATATATATCTTACATTATTGTCCATTGCAATTGTAAAGAATATAAGCAATCAAACAACAATCTCTAGAGCATTTAATTGATATACTGTTAGTAATAACTTAAGAATGAATTATTAAAAGGGAGGTCGAATTTAATCCGGCCTCCCTTTTCCCTTGATAGTCTTATATTTATTGATAAACTATCGTACCTGTATACCTAATAATCTTTCCTAATCTTATTTAACCATTAACTTCTTGTCTCCTGCAATGTACATTCCGGCGGGAAGACCTTCTGTGGCTGTCTCGGAAGGCACGAGGCTGCGTACCTTTACACCCTGGAGGTTGTATACGTCTATGAGAACATTGCCTTCATTTCCGATGATGTTGTCAACGCCTGTGGTTACATCATCGTTGGTCAGTGTCACAGCCACGATGTTGAAGGGGTCGCCTGCCTCTTTGTTGCCCTGGATCATCACTGCATTCACGCCCTCGGCTGCGAGAGATTCAGCCACCTTGATATCCTTAAGGTCAACCACTGCAAGCTTGTTCTCATGCTTGATCTGGTCATTGTTGGCCCATACTGTCTCCGGATCCCATTTTGTAAGGACCTTCATAAAATAGCCGGTGTAGTCCTTCACGTCATCGGAAAGATAGATGTTCATGTAGCGCTGGTCTTTATAGTTGGCAAAAGCCGACTTGAAGATCTCGAGGGTGTTCCAGTTGTCAACCCAGAAATAGCCGCCCCAGATTGCATTCTCGGGCATGTTGAAGCCATCGTTGCGGATGCTCACTCCTGTCACTGTGAAACTTGCGCCACAGATCTCCATACCATACTCTTTGAGGGCTGCGAGCATATCGGTTGTGATATAAGCCTTGAAGTCGGTGGAATTGTCGCCAAGCTGTGTTAAGCGGCTACCGGGAAGCCATGTGCCGTTGGCCTTGATCTCGATTACGTCGGTGGTCTTGGAGAACGTGATGTAGATGTAGTCGCCGATATTTATATTGTCGGCAAACTGATCTGCGGGAATTGTGAGAGTGTTCTCCCAGGTCACCTCCTTTGGTTCACCTTCATAGAGAGTTTTCACTGTTGTGTCTTCAGCCATTGAGGGGATAGCTGCTAAGAGCGCAGCTGCAAGCGTAAAAGTCAATTTTATCATACTTGGGTTAGTTTTTTATTTCAGTTCCGCCACACCTTCCGGCATGGCGGAACTGAGGGTTTATTAACGTTTGGATACTTTCAGGTCGGAAACTGTCACGGTGCCTCCGTAACTGTTGATCGACCAGCAGTTGCGGGCAGTACCGTATACACGGGTTGTATAGGCCACTGTCTCGTTGATATACATCGTCATTACCGAATTGTCGGTGATGATTGTGATGTTGTATACGCCGTCAACTGGAGTATTGAAGTTATAGCCATCTGTGTTGGGCACGAAGCCGATGCCGCCCTCCTCCTCATAGTTGATCTTCCTGACGGTCTCGCTTTCGGGATTCACTATGATGGAATAGAATTTCTCGGAATTGCTTCCGCGTGCGAACGACACGCCAAACTTATCCCAGGGCGAAGTGGTCTTGAGTTGGAAGGAGATGCGGTTCTCTGTCCCGAGACGTGGCATAAGTTTGAATTCGTCGCCGGTGAGTGTAAAGTCGGCCTGAGCCTCAGCCTTGACGAAAAGCGATGCGATAGCGGGGACTTCAGCCAGGGAAAGAGTACCGTCGGGGTTCTGGACAAGTTTATGAGCCACGAGATTGCCGGCCCAGTCGGCATTGCCGATGTTATCGCTGCCGGCGCGTGTGGCGCACCATCCCCAGATGTAGCGGTTAGTGCCGTCGGAAGCCGTCTTGCCGGCATAGAAACCGCGTGAGTCAAGGAAACCCTCCTTCGAGTCGGGCCAGAGACCGGCATCGTTGGCGGTGCAGGCCTTCAGTTCGTCGAGGGTGCGGCCTTTGAAATACTGCACGCGGCGCACTGCGTCATGCTGCTCGGAATAGATGAGATACCACCAGTCGCCCATCTTGAAGAGGTCGGGGCACTCATAGAAGCGGTCCCACATCATTGTCATGAACACGCCGGCCGATTCCCAATTGAGAAGGTCGGGAGATGTGTATTCTGCCAGTACACCTTTGCCGTCCTTACGTGTGGAGACGAGCATATGGAATATGCCGTCGTCGCCCTTGAACACGCAGGGGTCGCGGAAATCAATGTTGCTGTAGGTGTCGCCGCCGGTGATGAGCAGTTCACGGTTTTTCTCCCAGGTCTTGAAATCCTTTGAAGTGGCCAGCATCACAGCCTCCGTGATGCCGTCGGTGGAAGCAGCGTTGGGGGAGTGGGCGGTATAGAAGGTGTAGTATATGCCATCGTTGTAGATTGTGGAACCCGTTCCGATGGCGGCATCAAGTTCGGTGGCGCTTCCGCAGGGAATCAGTTCGCCCATCGACTCATAGGAGGCTCCGTCAGCAGTCTTCACGCACCAGATGGGATGGTAGGTCAAAGCCTGGTTGGGGCGATAGTCCTGAAGATACATAATCTTGAAGTCTTTTGCCACGGGGTCGTAGAAAGGCATAGGGTCGCCTACATAGCCCACGTAAGGCTTATAGTATATCTTCTGGCTCATGCCTTCATCGGTGTCCAGATACAGTTCGCTATTTGCCAGATCGCGGTCGGTGAGAACGTGTTTGTCGTCGCTGCAGCTTGCAAACGACATCAGCGAGGCCGCTAAAACCGGTATGGTGAGAAACATATTATAGTTCATAATTGATTTCTTTAATGGGGTGGGTTTATTTGCAGAGATAGTTGATGGCGTTGATCGTCATGTCTATCATATTCTGGCGATAGGGGTTATTCACGTTGTTGCGGTCGTACCATTCATAGGCGGGAGTGCCGATGGTGATCACGCGGCCGGAAGTGAAGCCCTTCAGAGCCTCGTAGGGTTCGAATTCGGCTATGGTCACTCGGTTGATGTCAAACTGGTCGCCCGAAGCGAGAGCCTTGGCGCCGGTGCGCTCTTCCCATCCGGCCATAGAGCCATAGGGATCCCAGTCCACGCCCCACTGCAGCGTGCGGTTGGTGTTGGAGCAGCCCTTTGCAAGAAGGATGATGCGGCCGTTCTCATCGGGAGTCAGACCTTGGTAGAGGGGATGCGACTCGTGGCCGGTGATTGTGAATCCGAGATTGTCGGTAAGGGTCTCATACGACTCGCCGCCGAACATATTATTGGGGCTCTGCTGGTCGCGAGCGATGCGCCATACGTCGTTGATATATCTTGCGCCGTCACGGGTGGCGAGGATTGCGCCGCCACGAAGCCAGTAGCTGTTGAAGAGGTCGCGGGAATCCCAGAGTGTGCCGGGCCAGTCGGTCCAGTCGAAATGACACCAGATCATCGCGAAATCATCAAGCTTCACACGTCCGTCGATAATATCCTGGATGGTGACATAGCGAGTGTTGGGCACATTCTCGAGCATCCAGCGGCAGGCTGCCTTTGCCTCGTCGCCCAGACCATCAACGGTAGATGCGTTGCCGATGAATGCCTTGGGGGCCTGGGATATGTCGTTCTGAATTACTGAGACCGTGTATTCAACCACGGCTGTGCGCAGAGAGGCTGTGAATTTCACAGGTTGCGTGAAATTGAGCACCGAACCGGATTCGGGAGTGACTGTGGTGCCTTCGTTGACCGTATACGACACCTGCATTGCGGTGATATCCTCGTCCATAGGCACGAAGCATTTGATTGTGTGCGCGATATTGTCGATAGTGCCTGCATACTTGCCGTTGACGGTAAATGTCAGGAATTCCACATTGTCGTGCTTCACGGATATGGTGTAGTTGGAGAATACATCGCCATTCACCACCTTGATTGCTCTGGGGATGGTGCCGTCAAACTCGGTGCCTACGGGATAGTCGCAAGTGGCTCCCTCGCTCAGCTTGATGGCATCGATGCGGAGGTGTTCGAGGTCCACATCGGTAGAAACATTCACGCTTACGGTCTTGGCAGTGTGGTCAATCACGCCGGCGAATCCGTTGACGGTGATTGCCTCAATACGTGTGTCCCCTCCCAGACGCAGGTCGGAGGTGTTGTCGCTATCGCATCCCTGCAGTGCAAAGCCTACTGTCAGGAGCAACAGCACATATATTGATTTTAAAATAGTTTTCATCATCTATATTTTACCAGTTACCAATGTTTTGTTTGTAGTGGCCGTTAGAAGCACTCAGCTGCGAGAAGGGTATCGGCAGATACTCATTCTTGTTGGGCGTAAAGTTGGCTGTAGCATAGATGGAGCAGTTGTCGGCTTCATCGGCATAATATTTATTGAGCACTTTGTCGGCTTCGCCCCATCTTACGAGGTCGAAGAAGCGATCGCTCTCCATTGCGAGTTCAAGGCGGCGTTCGAACTTCACGATCTTCAGGGCCTGCTCCTTGTCGTAGTTGCCATTATAGGGGCGAATGTTTATGTGCACGCCATAGAGTTTCTCATAGTCGGAGATCATACCGATGCTCTGGGCTGCACGGTTGCGAAGTGTGTTGACAATGGATATAGCCTCGGGAATGCCCTGGTTGAGCTGTACGAGAGCCTCGGCACGCATAAGCATCACATCGGCGTAGCGAATCACGATGCGGTTCATCGGAGAGCCCCACCATGCGCCCTTCACGAGGAATTCGCTCTCGGGGTCAACGTTCTGCTTCAGGGTCACATAGTAGCCGTAGAGGCCGTTGCTTCGGCTCCAGGTGGCTGTTTTGTCCATTATGAAGTCCTTATTGAACATATAGGGAGTGCCCGGCATGCCCACAGTGAGGAAGAGGCGGGGATCGGCATAGTCAGAAGTGAGGTTGAAGTCGTTCTGGTTGAAGTCGTCAAACATAGGATGACCGTTGTCGTCGGTCTTGAAAGCGTTCACGAGGTTCTGGCTCGGCTTGTAGAAGTCGCAGCCGCCATCGGTGACGCCGGGGATGTTGGGGACGATAAGGCCATACGACCAGTTGCAATTACCGTGGTTCGTTCCATCGTTGAAGGAATACTGCATGGCCCAAACCGACTCGGGTCCGTTCTCATACACCGGCTCGGGGCGGAAGTTGTTGTGGAAGTCCGGCTCGAGGGCGCAGGCAGATGCCGTCATGATGGCGGGATCGGTGTATTTGATTACGTTCTGCAGGTCCTCAGCATTGATGGAGGTCACTGCATTCGACTGGGGATTGTCCTGACGATAGGCCTTATAGAGATAGGTCTTTGCGAGATAGGCAGCGGCAGCGGCGCGGTTGGGACGGCCCACCTCCTTCTGGATGGCAGGGAGATTGTCGTAGGCGTATTTGAAATCGTCGATGATAAGCTGCCAGCCCTCGTCGTTGGTGTAACGGGTGTTCTCAAGGTCGTTGTATTGCTCCGGCGTGAGTTTCTCGTCGATGGCGAAGGGGATGTTCTTATAGAGACGTTTTAGGAGAAAATGACCGTGGGCACGCAGGAATTTCATCTCGGCGATGCGCTGGTCGCGGAGAGGATAGCTGTCGGCATCCATCTCGTCGAGCACTGCGAGGGCTGTGTTGGCACGGGAGATCACCTTGTAGAGGCGGTCCCACATGTCGGAGATGTTCCAGTTAGTGGTCATGATGCCCTGTGAGATCTCCAGAGCATGGAACACATCGCCATCCTCTGTGCCGTTTCCGCCCTTGTAGGCGTCGTCGGAACGCACGTCGTAGTTCCACATAGAGAATGAGGAGTTGATATCTTCAATCGAGATCCAGCCGGCATAGGCAGAAATCACGAGATTGTCGATGTAATCGGGGTTGAGCACCTGCTCATTGTCCAGAGTTCCCTGAGGCTTCTGCTCGTCAAGGAAATCGTTACAGCCGGTTGAGATGAATGCCATCGCAATGGCTGCAGTGTATAATAATTTTTTCATCGCTGCTTGTAATTAGAAGGTTGCATTAAGTCCGAATGTCACGTTGGTGGGGATAGGATATCCGTAGTTGGGATTTTCAGGATCAACACCGGTGAAATTCTTGCTCTTGATGGTTAAAAGATTCTGTGAACTGATGTAGAAACGGAGTTTCTGCATTTTCATCTTTGCAGTAATCTTATCCGGGAGATTGTAGCCAATCTGGATATTACGCAGTTTGAAAAAGGAACCGTTCTCCACATAGAATGTCGACACGCGCTTCTCATTGTTGATATCGGAGCGGCTGAGGGCAGGAATCGAGGAGTTGGGATTCTGGGGAGTCCAGGCGTCGAGCAGACGCTCGCCTTTGTTGAGGAAGCCGATATTGAGACCGCTCCAGAGGTCAGTCTCCTTCTTGAGGTCGGAGATCACATCCTGTCCCTGGGCACCCTGCCAGAACATCGAGAAGTCGAATCCCTTGTACTGGAGGTAGACATTGATGCCGTAGGTGAAATCGGGAGTCGGGTCGTAGATCCATTTCTGGTCCTTTTCGTTGATTACGCCGTTGTCGTCGAGGTCTCTCCATCGGATACGGCCGGGAGCGGCACCCTCCTGGATGGCGTGGTTGTCCACCTCTTCCTGGTTGCGGAACACTCCGTCGGCCACATAGCCGGCCTGTGCACCGAAGGGATGTCCAATCACGCTATACACTCCGTTGCCACCGAATGTGCCGTTGGCGGCCACTGTGGCGGGGATGTCGGTAATCTTGTTGCGATAGGCCGAGATGTTGCCGGTAACTTCGTAATGGAAGCCATAGGAAGTGTCGTTGCGGAATCCAAGGTTAAACTCGACACCTTTGTTCGACATTGCGCCTGCATTGATCCATTGTGTGGAACCCTCGCCCATTGCAGCGATGCCTACCATCTCCACGAGGATGTCGGTGGTCTTCTTGTAATAGAGGTCCAAAGATCCGAACAGACGGGAATTCAGAATTGAGAAGTCGAGGCCGACATTATATTGTGTTGTGGTTTCCCACTTGATGTCGGGATTGCCCACCTGGTTGCGCTTGAAGCCCGACTGAAGGATGGAACCGCCGTTTGTGCCGGCGATATCGTAGGATGTACCGTAGCTCTGGCCGCCGGATTCGTTCACACCGTAATTGGGCACGTATACGAAATATCGGGCGAGGTTGCTGATTTCCTGGTTACCGGTCTGTCCCCACGAGAGGCGGAGCTTGAGATCGTTGAGCCAGGACTGGTCCTTGAGGAATGATTCATTGTTGATGCGCCAGCCCAGCGAAACCGAGGGGAATGTGGCGTAGCGGTTGTTGGCGCCGAAGCGTGAGGAACCGTCATAGCGGAGGGTGAGCCCCACAAGATAGCGGCTGTCGAATGAATAGTTGGCTTTGCCGAAGAATGAAACAAGCGAGAAACCATCGGCAGAGCCGTATGCCTGTGCCTGGCCTACGCCGGCATCCGGCCACATGAAGTCTTTGTTAAGCACGGAGAAGTCCATCTTGTAGGCGGAAAACCAGTCAGTGCTCTCGCGGTTGAGCTCCATACCGATGAGTGCGTCGATATGGTTCTTGCCGAAGTCCACGTCATAGTTGGCCACGAGGTTCCACATCCAGCGTGTCCAGTGCTCCTGCTTTGCCTCCACGGCGTTGGTGGAGTTGGCCACGTTGCCTTCGGTGATGGGATATGTGAGGAATCTCTGTTTCTTCTGCGAATAGTCAAGACCGAAAGTGGTGCGGACATTGAATCCCTTGAAAGGATTCACATTGATATATGCGTCGCCGAAAAGACGCCAGTAGTCATAACGGTTGTCGCGGTTGCGGTTGAGTCGGGCCACGGGGTTCTCGCGGTCAGGATAGCCACCCACAGGACCTGCGAATTCACCCTCGGTGGTGTATACGGGGAGCGAGGGATTGGCCTGAAGCACATTCTGGAGGAATCCGCCGGGCGACTGCACCTCGTCGGTCTTGTTGAGCGTAAAGTGCTCGCCGATGGTCAGGATATTGTTGAAAGGCTTGTACTCCGTGTTTACGCGGGCGGAGAAACGCTCGAAGTCGGTAAATTTGATGATACCGAGGTTCTTATAGTATCCGAATGAGAAGAAGGCACTCAGTTTGTCGGTGCTTCCGCTGATGGAGAGGTTGTAGTTCTGCACAAGACCTGTGCGTGTGGTCTCATCAAACCAGTCGGTGTCGGCGGCAGGTGTCTTGCCGTCGGCGTCGAGGAATTTATTCATCGACATTGAGTTGAGCACGGGATAGCCGTTGGCGTCATAGCCCCAGTTATAGCGGTAGCCGAGGCCGTTGGTATTTGGGTCTTCGCCTCCGTTGACATAAGCCTGCCACATTGCACGGCCGTAGCCTTCGGCGTTCAGCACCTTCATCTTGTTGGTATAGAACTGAGCAGCGATCGAGGCGTCGAGGGTGATCCGGAGGTTGCTTCCCTTTTTAGTGGTGATGATGATCACGCCGTTGGCGGCGCGAGAACCATAGATGGAAGCGGAGGCTGCATCCTTGAGCACCTGGATTGATTCGATGTCGTTGGGGTTAAGTTCGTGCATGCCGCCCTTTGTGGGTACACCGTCAATAATGTAGAGAGGGTCATTATTGTTGAGGGTACCGATACCGCGGATGCGGACAGTGGCTGAGCCGCTTGGGCCGCCGTCGGCTGTAATATTCATACCCGGAACCCTTCCCTGCAATGCCTTGATGGGATTGTTCTCGTTTTGCTTGGCAATCTCCTTGACATCCACAGATGTGATGGCACCGGTAACATCTACTTTGCGCTGGGTGCTGTAACCCACAACCACCACTTCATCAAGGAGCTCATTGTCCTCGTCGAGTTCGATGGTCATTTTGGGTTGCGCCATGATCGTCTTCGTCTTGTAACCGATGTACGATACAATGAGGTTGGCACCTTCAGGCACTGTTATTTCGAAGTTGCCGTCAACGTCGGTTGCAACGCCGGCAGTGGGGCCTTCGATTCCACAAACAACACTCGCTCCTATCAGAGGCTCATTGTCTGTGGCTGAAACAACAGTCCCATGCACAGTGATGTTCTGTGCCTGTGATAGAATTGCCACAAGGAGTAGCAATACCGCACTGAGAATTGTTCTTTTCATGTTATTGATGTATTTGTTGAATTATGAGGCAAATTTATATTCTTATATTTGAGGCGAGTTATCAATAATGTTGTTATGATTGTCAATTTTTGGGCAATGCACGATTTTTAATAGGATTCGCACTATTTTTAATTATTACTGTCCGTTAAACTTTTTTAGATTCTGAAAAATAAGGGCTGATTCCATTTGCAGGAGTCAGCC
>OGNF01001583.1_pt1 | contig 20234 bp, 17 predicted proteins | sample 1573321 | NCBI WGS metagenome assembly OGNF01 (sample SAMEA2581911, study PRJEB24529) | metagenome | biome: Human gut stool | place: China | collected 2011
ATCTACGCGCCGAGGCAAAGACCATCAATGCGGCGATCTCCGGCCGCGGCGGCGGCAAGCCCACTATGATCCAGGGCTCGTGCACCGCACCGGCGGACGCGATCCAGGCGTTTTTCGCCGCTTACCCCGGAAAATAAAATCTACATCTTTGCTCAGTATGTCAAGAACCTCGTAGCCTTTCGCCGCCGGAGCGGCGAAAGAAAGTCCAATCATTTTCTCCGGCGACATGTGCGTCGAAGAAAATACTGCTCGGCCTGCAACGTGCGCGCCGTCCGCCCAAGGCAGACGGTGCGTGCGCTGCAGTCAGGCCGCAAGCCCCTTTGTCAAAAAGTAATACTTTTTGACAGTCTCAACAGGGCCGCGGAAATTCCGCGGCCCTGCTTTTTGTTTGCGCAAGATGGTCAGCAGCTTACTGCATGCCGTTTTCGTAGGCGGCGATCATCTTTTTGACCATCTGACCGCCGATGCTGCCGGCCTGACGGGACGTCAGATCACCGTTGTAGCCCTGCTTGAGGTTCACGCCCATTTCGGCGGCAGCCTCCATCTTGAAGCGGTTCATCGCCTCGCGGGCATTGGGGTTGACCAGATTGTTGCTGTTGGAAGTAGCCATTTTGTTTTCCATCTCCTTTTCTCGTTTTGGGTTTCTTGACCCGCTCCTATTTTTTGCGGACCATGCGGAAGTATGCAGCGCGGCAATATGCAATTTCTGCAAGCTCTTTTTTCTCGTATTCTGCTTTCAGTGACCGTTTTATTGGACATATGATGCTGTATGTTAGAGACAGAAAACGGTTCCGCTATGCGCGCGGATGATTTGACCCGGAAAGGAGATGCGCGGTATGTACTTTTTGCTGTTCCTGGTGCTTCTGCCTATTGGCGTCTTGATCGAGCTATTGAAGCTCAATAAATAACCGGCTGTGTGTGAAAACAAATAACAAGCTATGGAGATTTTAAACGGGGGGCGATATATGCTTCTCACTTTGGATGATATGAATTTTATATCCCAAGCAACTTTTGGGGGCAAAAATGGTCAACTTGTGGCTAAAACCGATCTTTTAGAAGAAAAAGAAAGACTTTTGGATGTCGATGAAAGAAATCTCATAACTTATGGTGCGCATTTGATTTTGAATCATTGAGACCTGAAATAATGGTTCTTCCGTCTGAGGTGCGTCTTTTCCCCGCACACGCGGGGGTGATCCCAATATAGGCAAATATGTTAAGGATATGCAAGCCTTTTCCCCGCACACGCGGGGGAGCGGAGGTTATTTCTTCGGTTAACGGAAAAACCCACGGTACGATTTGCACCGTGGGTTTTCGTATTGAGAGCGCAAAAGCCGGCTCGATGACCGCGTTACAGCTTGGTCACGGACACTGCAGCCGCCTGCGTTTGCACGCGCTCAATGCCGCAGAGCTGCCGCAGCTTGGCAGCCACCTTCGGCCCTTTGTACAGCCTTGTGTCCTCAAACGGCAGGAACGCCTCCTGTCCGTCCGCAGTCACATAGCTGATGATGAAGAGAATTTTCCGGATCTTCTTTTCCTTTTTGCCGAGACCGCTGAGCGCGCCGATAAAAGCGCCGGTGCTCCCAAACAGCAGCCCGCCGGCAAACGCACGTGCGATGGGGGATTTCTCCTTGAGCTGCAGCTGCGTTTTCGAGCCGTAAAAAATATCGGTGATCTGACTGTAGGCGAGCGTCGCCGTGTCCTTATTTCCGATGGCGTTTTGCAGCTCCAGATGGTCAGAATAGAGCGCGACGTCTACTGCGCTGCCTTTGCGAAACTGCCCGATATCCGTTTCGATGGAGAAATAATTGCTGATGATGCTGCCTTTTTTACTTTTGAAGAATCCCATAGCTTCACCTCCGTTCGTTCTCGGCTGTATTTTACGATTTTTCCCCGCATTCTGCAAGAGCCGTTGTGAAAGCGCTCCCGATACCGGCGTGACTGCGCGCACAAATGCGCGCCCGGACACGCGCTGCGAAACCGAAACTTGACACGAGCCGCCAAACGGTATAAAATTTAGCATGCTATTTTGGCATTCTGTACGTATTTGCAGGATGCCGGCATAGGATCGAGATAAGAAGGATTTTTAGAATTATAAGGAGAACCGACTATGTGTGGAATTGTTGGATACGTCGGCGCGCAGCAGGCTGCGCCGATCCTTCTCGAAGGGCTGCAGAAGCTGGAGTACCGCGGCTATGACTCGGCCGGCATTGCCGTGCTCGACGGCAGCACGATCGAGCTTGCCAAGGCCTGCGGCGAGATCAAGAATCTGCTGGCAAAAACGCATGACGGTAGCGACCTTCACGGCTATATCGGCCTCGGCCATACGCGCTGGGCAACGCATGGCGCGCCGACGGAGGCAAACGCCCACCCGCACGTGAGCAACGACGGCAAGTTTGCCATCGTGCAAAACGGCATCATCGAAAACTTTATGGAGCTGCGCGAGATGCTGCAGGCCAAGGGCTTCGTGTTCCACAGCGAGACGGACACGGAGGTCATTGTCCACCTGCTGGATATGTACTACACCGGCGACGGCAACCTGAAGGACACCGTCATGAAGACGCTTGGCCGCCTGGAGGGCAGCTATGCGATCGGCATCCTGTGCGCCGACTGCCCGGAGCAGATGTTCCTCGCGCGCAACGGCTGCCCGCTGATCATCGGCGTCGGCGCGGGCGAAAACTTCTTTGCCTCTGACGTGACGGCGCTCGTGTCGCACACGAAAAATGTGGTCTATCTCGACGACGGTGAGCTCGCCGAGGTGCGCGCCGACGGTTATACCGTCTTTGACTGCACCGGCAAGCCTGTGCAGAAGCCCGTCTCCCGCGTCGCGTGGGACATCGAGGCCGCCGAGAAGGGCGGCTACGAGCACTTCATGCTCAAGGAGATCATGGAGCAGCCGCGCGCCATCAAGTCCACGCTTGACCCGCGCGTGAAAGATCACCGCGTCGTGTTTGACGAGCTGAAGATGACCGATGAGCAGCTCATGGGCTTCAACAAGATCATGATCACGGCCTGCGGCTCGGCGTTCTACGCCGGTCAGGCGGGCAAGTATGCACTCGAAAAGCTCACGCATATCCCGGTCGATGCAGACCTTGCGAGCGAATTCCGCTACCGTGACCCGATCGTGGACGAGCATACGCTCATGATCATCATCTCACAGTCCGGCGAGACGGCGGACACCATTGCCGCCATCCGCGAGGCGCAGTCCAAGGGCGCGTATGTGCTCTCGATCGTCAACGTCGTCGGCAGCACGATCGCCCGCATCTCGGACGATGTTATCTACACCTGGGCAGGCCCGGAGATCGCCGTTGCGACCACGAAGGGCTACACCACGCAGGTGTCGGTGCTGTATCTGCTGGCGCTCTATCTGGGCGAAAAGCGCGGCTGCCTGAGCAGGGAAGAGGCGGCAAAGCTCACGGACGACCTCATGATCCTGCCGCAGATGGTGCAGCGTGCCATCGATCTCAACCCGCAGATCGCGCAGCTTGCCGAGCGCTACAAGAATAACCCGTCGCTGTTTTTCATCGGCCGCAATGTGGACTATGCCGTCTGCATGGAGGGCTCTTTGAAGCTCAAGGAGATCTCCTACCTGCACTCGGAGGCCTATGCCGCGGGCGAGCTCAAGCACGGCACGATCGCGCTCATCGAGGAAGATCGTCTCGTCATCGCCGTCGCGTGCTACGAGCCGCTGTTTGATAAGACCATGAGCAACGTCAAAGAGGTCAAGGCGCGCGGTGCGCGCGTGCTCGGCGTGGCGCTCGAGGGCAACCGCGCCATCTATTCCGAGGCGGATGATGTGATCCTCGTGCCGCGTATGGACGGCCTGTTCGTCGTCCCGGCAGAGATCGTGCCGCTGCAGCTCTTTGCATATTACGTTGCAAAAGCCAACGGCTGCGCGATCGATAAGCCGAAAAACCTCGCAAAATCCGTTACTGTCGAATAAGGAGAGCGTCATCCATGCCGAATCAGTCTGTCATCGTCCTCGATTTCGGAGGACAGTATAACCAGCTCATTGCGCGCCGCGTGCGCGAGTGCAATGTCTATTGCGAAGTGAAGCCGAATACCATGACCGTGGAGGAGATCCGCGCCTTTGACCCCATCGGCATCATCTTTACCGGCGGTCCGCAGAGCGTTTACGCCGAGGGCTCGCCGCAGGTCGATCCCGAGATCTTCAAGCTCGGCATCCCCATCCTCGGCATCTGCTACGGCTGCCAGCTCATGGCGCAGTATCTCGGCGGGGAAGTGACTGCTGCCGGTAAGGATACCGCGCGCGAGTACGGCAAGACGGAGACTTGGTTTGATACCGATTGCCGTCTGTTCCGCGGTCTGCCGGAACAGAGCGTCACGTGGATGAGCCACGGGGACTATATGGCCAAGGTGCCGGAGTCGTTCCGGCTCGTGGCGCATTCGGATGCCTGCCCGACGGTCGGCATCTGCGATGAATCGCGCGGCTTCTACGGCGTGCAGTTCCACCCGGAGGTCAACCACACTGAGTATGGTCAGGCCATGCTGCGCAATTTTCTCTATGAGGTCTGCGGCGCGACCGGTGACTGGACGATGGGCGACTTCATGCGCAAGTCCATTGAGGACATCCGCGCCAAGGTCGGTGACGGCAAGGTGCTGCTGGCGCTTTCCGGCGGCGTGGACTCCTCCGTTGCGGCGGCGCTGCTGGCCGAGGCCGTCGGCAGTCAGCTCACGTGCATCTTTGTCGACCACGGTCTGCTGCGCAAGAACGAGGGCGATGAAGTCGAGGCCGCGTTCCAAAACTGGGACATCAACCTCGTGCGTGTCAACGCCGAGGAGCGCTTCCTTACGCGCCTGAAGGACGTCTCCGACCCGGAGACCAAGCGCAAGATCATCGGCGAGGAGTTCATCCGCGTCTTTGAGGAAGAGGGCAAGAAGATCGGCTCGGTCGACTATCTGGCGCAGGGCACGATCTATCCCGACGTGATTGAATCCGGCACGAATGTCGCTGCCGTCATCAAGAGCCACCACAACGTCGGCGGCCTGCCGGATTTTGTGGATTTCAAGGAGATCATTGAGCCGCTGCGTCTGCTGTTCAAGGACGAGGTGCGTGCGCTCGGCCGCGAGCTTGGCCTGCCGGAGTATCTGGTCATGCGCCAGCCGTTCCCGGGTCCGGGTCTGGCCATTCGCTGCCTCGGCGCGGTGTCCAAGGATAAGCTCGACATTCTGCGCGACGCGGACTTCATCTTCCGCGATGAGATCGCCAAGGCGCACCTTGAGCAGACGATGAATCAGTACTTCGCGGTGCTGACGAATATGCGCTCTGTCGGCGTCATGGGCGATGGCCGCACGTATGACTATACGCTCGCACTGCGCAGCGTCACGACGACGGACTTCATGACCGCCAACTGGACGCGCATTCCGTATGACGTGCTCGACCGTGTCTCTGTGCGTATCGTCAACGAGGTCAAGGGCATCAACCGCATCGTCTACGATATCACCTCCAAACCGCCCGCAACGATCGAGTGGGAATAATTTCAGAGACCCCAAAAAGCTCGGAATGATTGGGTTTTCTAAGGTTTGATGCCCTCTGTGGCAACGAAATGGCAACATTTTTTCATTATTCATAAAAAGAGAGCTAACTGATTTTGATTAGTCAGTTAGCTCTCTTTTTCTTTTTGGTATTATTCTGTGCAACAAATGGCTCCTCTCATGGCCTACAAGTGAGAGGGGCAAACGAGGTCCTGGGGCGGCACCTTCACATAGTTCTGAGCCTTATCAAACTCCGGGTAGTGGTAGCGCCACTTGTCATAGTCCTCTTTGGAGATTTCGCCCGCCTCCAGCATGGCGGTGGCCTGCTGCCAAGAGCAGAGCATTTCATGCAGCCGGGCAGCATCCTTGTTCTTCCGCACATCAACCTTCAAGCAGACTTCTCCATCCAGCTCACTGACTTTCAGTCCGTAGTTGTCCTCCAAGGTAAACAGGGTATGCATAAGGCCCACATAGGAGTCTATGTCCGGAACAGAGAGCGCATGGGGCGAGATATCCAGTACCTCAGCCAAAGCGGCGGTCAGGTCTGCCTTAGGGGTTCTTGATCCTGTTTCGTACTGTGCAAGGCGCACATCAGCAGACTTCTCCGGGAATCCCAATGACATACCGAGATATTTTTGTGTCATCCCCCGCAGGAGACGGAAAAAGTGAATTCGTTCACCAATCGCCATATCATCAACTCCAATCGTTGGTTGTCTTTAGGAAAAGCGTAGCAGAAATGCTTAGTAAAGTCAAGAGAATACTAAACAATTTTATTTAATTTATTTTCCACAATACGATTGACACAAGCTATTATGCTTAGTATAATGACAATAGACTAAGCAAAATAGCTTAGAATCAATAAACAAAAAAGAACTGCCGTAATCCCCCGGTTATACATCCGGGAAAAAGTGGCGGACGAAAGTGAGGAGGCATTTATGCAACACAATATCCAGCTGCAGCAGCCATCAATGAGGAAAGGAAGGTATTTTCAATGCAGGCACAAAACTTTATGCGCGTGGAGGAAGTGGCCCAGGATCTGGGCATCTCCAAGTCCCACGCCTACAAGGTGATCCACAAGCTTAACGCTGAACTCCGGGACAAGGGATATCTGACCATCTCCGGGCGGGTCAATCGGAACTTTTTCATGGAGAAGTTTTGCTATGGCAAGACGGGAAAGGAGGGCTAAGCATGGCAGTCTATAAGGAAGAAAAGACCAACACTTGGCGGGCGGTCTATCGCTACACCGATTGGAACGGCGAGCGCAAGCAGACTCAGAAGCGGGGCTTCAAGACCAAGCGAGAGGCACAGGCTTGGGAGCGGGAACAGGTTCATAAAACCAGCGCTGATCTGGATATGAACTTCAAAAGTTTTGTGGAACTTTACACAGCGGATATGAAGACCCGGCTCAAGGAAAACACTTGGGCCACAAAGGAGCATATTATCCGCACCAAGCTGCTCCCCTACTTCGGCAAGCTGAAGATGTGCAACATCACTGCCCAGCAGATCATCACCTGGCAAAACGAGATGCTGAATCACAAGGACGAGAACGGTAAACCCTACTCGCCTGTGTACCTCAAGACGGTCCATAACCAACTCAGCGCCATCTTCAACCACGCGGTTCGGTACTACAACCTCCGGGAGAATCCCTGCAAGAAGGCAGGCAGCATGGGCAAGAAGAAAAACCGGGAGATGATGTTCTGGACCAAGGAGCAGTATTTGAAATTTGCTGAGGTAATGATGGATAAACCGCTGTCCTTCTATGCCTTTGAGATGCTTTACTGGTGCGGTATCCGAGAGGGGGAGCTGCTGGCTCTGACCCCGGCGGACTTTGACTTTGAGAAGCGCACCGTGTCTATCAACAAGTCTTATCAGCGGTTAAACGGCGAGGATCTGATTACCACCCCCAAGACGGAAAAGAGTAATCGGGTCATCACTATGCCGCAGTTTTTGGCAGAGGAAATTCAGGATTACCTCAAAATGCTCTACGGGATCGGGCCGGATGACCGGATGTTCACCGTCACCAAGAGTTATCTCCACCGGGAGATGGACCGGGGAGCCAAAGAAGCCGGGGTGCCGCGCATCAGAATCCACGATATTCGTCATAGCGCGGTTTCACTTTTGATCGACATGGGGTTCTCTGCCACAGCCATCGCAGATCGGGTGGGTCATGAGAGCATCGACATTACTTACAATTATGCGCACCTGTTTCCGTCCAAGCAAACGGAAATGGCAGATAAATTAAATATGGAAAGGGGCAATTAAAAATGTCAGCAAAGAATTTGGACAAGCACAACCGTTGGAGAAACAAGGCCGTATCTTTCCGGGTCTCCCCTGCGGAGGATGCCCAGATTGAAACAGCAGTCAAGCTCACCGGACTGACCAAGCAGGATTATATCATCCGTCGGCTACTCTGTCTGGATGTGGTGGTTCAGGGCAATCCGAGAGTCTATAAGGCACTGCGAGATCAGCTGGCTGCTGTGCTGGACGAGCTGCGCCGGATTGAAGCCGGGCAAGGAGCAAATGAAGAACTGTTGGACACCATTCAGATGATCACAACCATTATGAAAGGAATGCAGGAGGATATTGCCTATGATCGATGAAAAAAAGAAAATGACCGCCCAGGACTCATCTGTTGGCGCAGATGATGGGCAGTCAATCTCAAAAAACTCTGACATTAGTATAACCACTTCTAAGGAAGAAATCAACGATGAAGTTGTAAATCCTCAGGAAAGCCTGGAAGAAATGTACCGCAAGATACAGCGCATGAGCGACCCGGCTTACCTGCACACTGTAACCCTGGACGAGCTGATGGATAATGTGTTTGAGGTAAAGTCCGCGGTGATTGAAAACCTGCTCTATACTGGAGCATATATCCTTGCCGGAGCTCCAAAAATCGGTAAATCTTTTCTGGTGGCGCAGATCGCCCACCATGTCAGCACCGGGCAGGATTTGTGGGGCTACAAGGTTCATCAGGGGACGGTACTTTACCTTGCACTTGAAGATGACGAAAGCCGTTTGCAGCGCAGGATGTTTCGTATGTTCGGTGTGGAGGGGATAAGCTCTCTCCACTTTGCTACCAGTGCCAAGATGATTGGCAGCGGTTTGGATAAACAACTTGAAAAGTTTGTCCGGGAACACAGAGACACCAAATTGATTATCGTGGATACCCTGCAAAAAGTCCGGGAGATGGTAAGCGACAATTACAGCTATTCCAGCGATTATGAGGTGATTGGAAAACTGAAACAATTTGCAGACCGGCATGGAGTTTGCATCCTGATTGTCCACCACACCAGAAAGCAGCCTGCGGGAGATAGCTTTGAGAAGATTTCCGGTACCACCGGACTGTCGGGCTGTGCAGATGGGGCACTCATTATGCAGAAAGAAAAACGAACCGACGGAAAGGCTACACTGGAAATCAGTGGACGGGATCATCCGGATCAGCGGCTGTATCTAAACAAAGACCAGGAGCGTTTGATATGGCTCCTTGACCATGCAGAGAATGAGCTTTGGAAGCAGCCACCAGACCCGGTGTTGAAGGCTGTGGCAAAGATTGTATCTGACGAGAACCGCGAGTGGGAAGGCAGCCCTACAGAGCTTACCGAAGCTCTACGGTTGGATATGGCAGTGAATCGCCTTACTAAGCATTTGAATGTGAATGCCAGCCGCCTGCTGGAAGAACATCAGGTGAAGTACGAAAACAAAACCAAGCACGCCGGAAGGCGTATCAGGCTGACTTATATGGTAGAAGCACCTATGGTTGAAGTAATTAAGTAAAGCGCGACGCTTGCAACGGTCGCGACGGTGTTTTGAGGGGTACTCCCAGCACCGTTGCGACCGTCGCCACCGTTGCGGGAAAGAAAATGTGAGGTGGTGTTTTGCCACCCCATTATTTAAGAGGGTGCCCCATTTTAGGGCACACTTTTGCATATAGGATGTCGCAATTCACGACACCCTATGCCCTGAAACAGGGTACAGTGTGTGGAGTAAAAGCGAAGGATGGGTAGGCATTTCGCCCACGCATCTAGCGATGGCTACTGTGTTTCGCAGTAACCATCAGGCGTAAGGGTGGGACGATTTGTTCCATGGCATCTTAAGGGGACGGCGCTTCGGCGTCCCCTTTCAAAGCGTTCGCAGAACGCGTAGCCACAGAATGAAATTCTGTGTTCAAAAGGGGCTTGGGGGCACTGCCCTCAACAAGCAGACGGTAGGAAATGTGAGTGTGTATTAACACTCGCATTGCTTGCCTGTCGTATCTGACCAGAAATCAACAGATACCGAAAATGGGTCTTGAAATCGCACTGCTTAAGATATAAGTACGTGATTGCATTATTCGCAAATGCGCTGTATAATAAAGTTGTATATTAATATTCCCTGTAAGAAAAGGTGACCGATATGGATTACATGAACGCAAAAGAAGCCGCTGATAAGTGGGGACTTTCCGTGCGGCGAGTTCAAGTCCTCTGCGAACAAGGTAGAGTTGATGGTGTCGATCGGTTGGGCAATGTCTGGCTAATTCCTAAAAGCGCAGAAAAGCCGTTGGACGGACGTACTCGTGAAGTGAAAAAGCAGAAACAACAGCCGAAATAAAGTTGTTCAGGAGGAACTAAGATGACAAATCTCGAACGAGCAATAAAAGATGGTTATGCACATATTATTGGAGAAAAAGGCAAAGAGAAAATCACATATGTTTCTTCTGATAACCATGTAGAAAATTATAGCGATCCGGAAGAAAAGGTCCGTGCTGAATTTTGGGCTGAGCTGATTTATAAATACGAATACCCGGTCAATCGGATTAAAATAGAAGTGACTGTACCTGATCGTCTGCCGACAGATCGTGCGGATATTGTTGTTTTCTGTGATGACGAGTGCAAGCGTCCCTATGCTGTGGTTGAGTGTAAAAAAGACGGTGTTACGGATGCCGAATTCAACCAGGCGATAGAGCAGGGCGTTGGCAATGCTACTTGGGTGAAACTTCGGGCTGACTATGTTGTAATTATCGCTGGTGGCACTCGTCGTGTTCTGGATGTTACCGATAAATTCGGCGCATTGGAGCGTGAGCAAAACATCCTGGCTGATTTGCCTCATGCATATGGAAAGCCCCAAGAATTTAGATTCTATAAGGGAAGCGAAAATGATATTAAGCCGGTAGACCGAGAAGATCTCATTGCTGCTATTAAGAAATGCCACCAAACGCTGTGGGGTGGTGGTCGCCTTTCCCCGCCGACTGCTTTTGGTGAGCTGTGTAAATTGATTTTTGTAAAAATCAGCGATGAGCAAAAACCTCGGAAAAAAGGTGAGCCTTACCAGTTCCAGATAAAGACACACGAACCGGCTTCTAAATTGGCTGAACGAATCAATGCTTTGTACGATGAGCAGAAAAAGAAAGACCCTGAGGTCTTTACTGACTCTATCAAAGTGGATGATCGAGTGCTGCGGACGGTGGTTTCACATCTTGAAGCAATCAATCTGAACAAAACGGACCTTGATGTAAAAGGTGTGGCATTTGAGCAGTTCATGGACGGATTCTTCAAAGGCGATTTTGGCCAATATTTTACGCCTCGTCCGATCATTGAGTTTACTGTAAAGATGATGGAGCCGGAACACGACTGGGATGTGCTGGATACTTCCTGCGGGTCGGGTGGGTTCTTGCTGTATGCACTGGATTATATTCGCCATCAGGCTACCGAGTATTACGAAAAAGGCAGTGCTGACTACTATCGTTATTGGCATGATTTTGCGGAAAAACACCTCTACGGAATCGAAATCAATGATGAGATTGCACGTGTCGCAAAGATGAATATGATTGTGCATGATGATGGACATACCAATGTCATTAGCTGCGATGCACTGCAAAGCATTGAAACTATTGCAGCACATAATCCTGGTTTTCAAAAAGATAAGTTTGATTTGATTTTGACCAATCCTCCGTTTGGTTCTACGGTAAATGGGGCCGAAAAACCGTATCTCAGTACCTTTGAGTTGGGTAACACCTATGATAAAAAAGGAAAAGCAAAGCCCAGAAAAAACCAGAGTTCGGAAGTCCTGTTTGTTGAACGCATTTATGAGTTCCTCAAACCGGGTACAGGAAAAGCAGCTATTGTTTTGCCGGATGGGATTTTGACAAATAGCTCTTCCCAATATGTACGAGATTTCATTTTAGAGAGGTTCCAACTATTAGCGGTTGTGAGCCTGCCTCAGTGTGCCTTTGCGCATTTTGGCGCTGGTGTAAAGGCTTCTGTTATTTTTGTTCGGAAACGGGGTAACGACGAAGTTGCGAACAATGAGGAAGTTATTTTTATGGCGGCGCCGGAACTGATTGGATATGATGCCACTGGACGAAAGACCGAGTCGCAGCTGGATGAGATTGTTGAACAATATAAAAAGTTCCTGGAGGATACTAGCCCTTTTTTCGTCTAACCCCCGGCGCAAATGAGCTTTGTGTCTTTGCGGTTGAGCGGGGGAGAATTGGTGAAAGATTTGATGTTAGAAATATCCGCTATTCACTTGCTTTTTCAAATGACAACCAATCAAGAATCCCTCTTGGTGAATTAACCAGTGAAGAGCCTTGTTATGGTACATCGGCTACAGCCATTGAAAGAGTTAATGAACTGCAACCTAAATATATTCGAATTACTGACTTTGATGATTTTGGCATTGAAGCAGATCATGTTTTTATGACTGCAGAAAATTACTCAGCCAAGCATGAACTACAAAAGAATGATATTCTTTTTGCCCGCACAGGAGCCACTGTCGGCAAAACTTATTTCTATGATGGTAGTATTGGAAAGGCAATATTCGCAGGCTATTGTATTCGATTTCGATTTGATGAAAATAAAGTAATGCCCAAATTTGTTTATTGGTATACAAAAACTGACACATTTCTATCATGGGTTAACGGCATCCAGCGCCCCTCAGGTCAGCCTAATATTAACAAAGAAGAATATAAGTCATATAAGATTCTTGTTCCGAGCAGATCCAAACAGGAACAACTATCTTCTTATATGGATATTGCACTGGCTAAGCATAATAAGATGCTTTATCAAGCTGATAGATTACTTAGTGCATGTAAAGACAGCGTTTTTTCATTCTTAAATCTTTATTTCCGTGAATATAAACCCGCGTTATATAGTGTCAACAAGCTTGAAGATATACGAGAATTAGGAATATATTGCAATCCGCACAGTGATTATCTAAATGATGTTTTTTCTAAACTGCGTGCTAACAATTTCTTTGCTGGTCATCTTGAAGACTTTGTAGAAATTAATCCGAAAACAAGTAGATCGGGTCTGCAAGATAAATCAGATGTTTCATTTGTCCCTATGACGGCGGTAACAGAAAAAACGAACCAAGTTGTTTATGAACTCAAGCCTTATAGTGAAGTCAAAACAGGATTTACTATATTCAAAAAAAATGATCTTCTTTGGGCAAAGATTACTCCTTGCATGCAAAACGGAAAATCATTTGTGGCATCAGATATGCCAACTGATATTGGATTTGGATCCACAGAGTTTCATGTTTTGAGAGCAAAAAATCCCAAACGAGTTTATATGCCTTATTTGTGGGTGATTTTTTCCAATGAACATATTTTGGAAGCAGCACAGGGGATGTTTGGAGGTTCTGCTGGTCAGCAACGAGTTCCCGATACCTTTTTGAAAAAATTCCCCATAGTTTTGCCACCCTATGAAGTGCAGGTTAAATTAGCAGATCAGGTATTTGAAGCGTTAGAGAAAGCTAAAAAATTGCGAGCAAAGGCAGAATATGATTGGCAAAACGCAAGAAAGCAGTTTGAGAAAGAATTGTTGGGTGAGTGATATGGACATAAATAGAGTTAGGACAGTTTATGGATGGCTAATCAATATTGCAAACAACCCTAATTATATGACATTTCCCATTGCACCATCCAATATTCAAAATATTAAGAATGGCCTAATCAAAATTTCTCATGACATTGAAAGGGAATCCCCATATTTCAGCCAAGAGCTGTTTGAGATGAAAGATCGTATGTTTGTTGGGTATGGGACGATTAATCCGGTTGTGTTCGGACAAGTCATAGAAATTTTGAAGTCACTTCAGCAAGCAGATAATACAAAGGGTATGGGAGTATGGGATCTCATACATCCAAAGATTGCTGCGGTGTCCCAAAAGCTATTTGAAGACGGTCATTATGCAAATGCCGCTGAGGATGCGTTTGTTGAGATAAATGACCGGGTAAAGAAACTTTTTATGAAACTAAATCCCACTGCAACCAAGGCCCCAGATGGTCAAGCTGTGATGAATACGGTATTTTCTGATAACGCTCCTTTGCTGGAGTTTTGTGATCGCTCGACCGAGACGGGAAGCAATATACAAAAAGGCTATATGCAGATGTTGGCAGGAGCCATGTCTGCACTGAGAAATCCCAAAGCACATGCCAATATCACCATTACTAAGGATGATGCAATGCGTCGTTTGATGTTTGCCAGCACGTTGATGTATAAAATTGATGAGGCTATAGACTATTCAGAAATACAAGAAAGATAGAGAAAGAGGCGAGAGAAATGATTCGTATGGAAGGACTTTTTAGCGAGTCTTTTGGAGGAACTTGCACTATACGAGGTTACGCTCGATATGATGAGATTGTTGAGTTGTCATATCCTCATCCAGGTTATCAACGCCCGGTAGACGATGTTCATGTGGGTGAGATTTCAATGTTTATCACTTCTGGATCAAATAGCTTCAGCCCAGAAGTGGTTTTAGCATATACTGCAAAGTATGATTATTATAAGGAGGGCGCTGTATCTGGAATAGACGCAATTGCAGACATCCGGAACGGCAATGGATTTACTTCTAATATTGATGGAATTTCTTTCAAAAAGATCCGCAAAGTAAATAACGGGTATTTATATGAGATCTCTATTCCATATGAAAAGAAATTAATAGATGAAGAGAAGCCATTTCGTCGAGTAGATGGAAATCATCGCCTACAAGCTATGGAACAACTAGTATCTACAGGACAAATTAGCAGTACATATTTGATACCTTTTTGCCTGATTTTATTTGCAGATACTGATTCCTTAAAAGATGAAAAGGTTATTTTCCACAACATCAATTCTAAAGCAGTCCCCTTAAAATCTGAGCAACTTCTCAAAAGTGTTTTGATCCAACAACATGACGGATTGGATTTTAATGATAGAGAATTGATAGAAAAATTTGGGCCAGAGTATCTTCTTGCAAGGAAAATATTGAGTGCCAATCCTCTTATTGTTAGAAAATTAGGATACATAGAGTGGATACATCCTCGTATTTTGAGCACCCTTGTTGATCTGATTAACTATGTTCAGGAAAAAAGTGGAACCAGGATTGAAACATTAGAACAACAGGAAGCCTTAATAAATAGCTTGAATAATACATTAAGACACGCACATCCCTTGGGAGCTGCTAAGCTTCAAATGGCATCCGGGTTGTTGTTTCTGCTTGTTTATATGTATTATCAGATGGAAAACGGAGAATTAGATCCTCAAAATAAAGCAGAAAAAGAAAAGAATCAGTTAATAGCATGGGCTGAAAAATATAATATCACTGATGCACAGCATGATATAGAGCAATATGCCGCAGTAAATGCAGACTGTATTCGTGCAATATTCGATAAGTATGTTTTGTCCACAGAACAGACTATCTTTATGTCTCGGTGCTTTGATAGCCGGTTCGACGAAAATGAACGGGCAATTCGTAGAGCTATAGAATGTGTAAATCGTGAAAAAGGTAGTTCGTTGAGATTACTCCGTGTAGATCAGCATAGTGAAGGTGCGACTGGACAAATATCAGATCGTATATTGCGAGATATTGAGATGTCTGGATTGGTAATTGCTGATTTAAGTAGTGGTAGAGCAAATATTCCACATGAAATAGGATTTGCAATGGGCCTAAAAAAAGGACTAATTTTGATTCATAACGGGACAGATGCGGAAGCGGATGAACACACACCTTCAAACATAAAAATGTATGAGCAAATTAGATTTAATCAAGATTATCATAAGTTGGAAACAGAATTGAAGGCAAAATTGATTGATTATTATAAGCTTTAAGGAGATGCCGTATGCCAATGTGGTTATGTCGCGCCGGACGATACGGCGAGTTTGAGAATAAATTTCTTGAGGACAGTAAGGTATACTGCACCAAGCAGGACTTGCAGCAATATTTTGTGGATAACAACCCAGATGTCAAGGTAAAAACAGCGATGAACTGGGCGAGCCAGGTATGGCCGTTTGCCCATGAGATGAAAAAGGGAGAGATTGTTGTCCTGCCCAGCAAGATCAAGCCTGTAATTCATTTTGGCAAGATCACAGGTAATTATGAATTCTTACCTAACAACGATAATCCTTATTATCATGCGCATCAGGTAGATTGGTTTGCCTGTGACATTCCCCGCACAGCTTTTGACCAGGACATCTTATATTCCTTTGGGGCTTTTATGACCATTTGCCGTATCAAGCAGGAAGATCGCATAAAAGCAGTCATCAATGCCCATAAACAGGGAAAGAAAGCGCCCCAAATTACTCCGCAAGAGCCACAGGATGATGAAGAGGCACGAGATATTGAAAATGAAGCCTTGGGGGTTATCACAAATCTGATAATCCAGAAGACTAAGGGGCATGGTTTAGCAAAAATTGTAGATGCCATTCTTCGAGCAAAGGGATTCACTACATATGTCAGCCCGGCCGGACCGGATAAAGGTGTGGATATTCTGGCTTCTGCGGGCACACTTGGTTTTGGAAGTCCCAAAATTTGTGTTCAGGTTAAGTCCACGGACGCGCCAGTGGATCGGATTGTTTTGGATCAGTTGGGCGGGGTGATGAAAAACTTTGGTGCCGAATATGGCCTGTTAGTGTCATGGAGTGGGTTCAAATCTTCGGTCATCAATGAGACGGCTAAACAGTTCTTTGAAATCCGGCTTTGGACCCACAAAGAAATTATTGAGGAGTTTCTGCGATACTACGATCGGATGGACGATGAAATCAAAGAGCTGATCCCTCTCAAAAAGATTTGGGTCGTGAGCAACGATGATCAATAATTAAAATGCTTTGATAAAGAATCCATCGTATGATATAATCAGTTTGTAAGGTGTAAATCATCCTCAATTTACTGGCAACACCATGGCAACAAAAAATCAGATAGCCTCTGCTATCTGAATAATGGAAATAATGCTAATACTATGAGCTAAATCCTATAAGCAAATCTGTTTAGAAAACATCTAACAGGAGCGAGTGGGAATGATTCGAAATAGCCTGAAACTGCAGCAACATCTTCTACACAGAAAAGAGCTGTCTGACTTGATTACGTCAGACAGCTCTTTTTGTAGCGTTTTGAGAAAATGATACCGTTTCCTGAAAATATTCAGTTTCGTTTCGACGGCTTTTTTCTGCAAAATGAGCGCTGCAGAAGCAGATGCGATACCAAGATAACGCCGCTTGCGCTCAATGTAATGACCATACCAATGGTTTTTCCAGGGGGTTGATAGCGTAGTTCGATATGATGTTCTCCGCTGCTTACCTCGAAGGCAAGCATACGGTCCCAATTCTTCATGGTTTGCACTTTGTTTCCGTCAATGGTCACTTGCCAGCCTTCGTCATAGGGAATGGTGGATACCAGATAGGGGGTGTCTTCGTTTACTTGGCAGTTTACAGTGAGATAGGAGCTTGTAACCTTGCGGATCTCCATGGGAACACGTTGGATATGCGCGCTGTAGCGAGCCAGAACGTCCTCATCCTGAACAAACACGCGGAACATCTCGGCGTCGATTTTATGATCGTCAGTTGGATAAACGCGGATTGTGACCACATCGCCTTGTGCGTATTCTCCCAGCAGGTAAATGGGACGACAACTGGTCAAATTCATCGCTTCCCATTCACCATTTCGGAAAATCTGAACTGCAAAGGGCCATTCCTTCGTGTTGTACTCCCCGGAGAACTGGAGGCACATGGTTCCGGTAATGGGCGCCTGACAGGTGAACTGCTTACTGCCATCCTGTTCTGCCTCGGCGGTCAGTTTCGCAGGCACGAATATATCCTGATCCAGTTCCGGCACAAGGGAACGCCAACATTGGTTCTGGAAGTTGCACCCTTCCAAATCAGAAATTCCTGACAAAACGCTGCCGGAAGGTATGATCAGCGGAAGGGCATAGGGATTGCGATAGACCGACAGGTTCTCCTCGGTTTTTCCAACAGAAATATAATTCTTCTGATCTGGGTTGAGGGGGTTCTCCGACAGCACATATCGCACACCCAGCAGACTTTCCGAAGCGGCGGGGCTTTTCCCGGAGTAGTGCGCCCAAGCGATAAAGCGGTCAATTCCCAATTTCCACAGATAGCTTAGAGTATCGAGCTGTTCCGCTGAGGAGAAATTGCCGATTCCCGGGATTCCGAGCGCCATGTTATCCGTATAGGTTTGGGATTCCGTTTTTTCGATTCGGTAAAAGGTGTCATCCTCCTGTGTCAGCGCCAAGCCCTGACGAACGTTGTCAAGGTACTGGTTATGGTCGTCGTTATAGGCACAGCCAAATAATGTGTTGATGCCGCGAATGGACAGCACGGAGTTTACAAAGCAGTTACCAACCATCAGACAGAACAGTACCATTGCCGCGCTGCGTCGGTTGCAGGTGAGCAGGTAAATCAAGCCTGTGCCTGCAAACATCAAAAACAGGTCTAAATACAGGCGCTTTGCGTCAGTGTAAGGATAGCTATGGGAGAAGATCAGAAATACTGCGATCAGGCATACTGCCAAGCAGCGGCAGATTGTTTGGGAAGAGAGACTCTTCACACTGCATGCAGAGTGCCAAGCAATGGCAAGAAGAAAATAACTGAATACAAAGCTGTATCTATAATTGAACATTCTGTTTGCGGTAAAGCAGTGCCAAATGGTGTTCAAAAAGCTGTTGTGGAAGGAAAATACCATTACCAGCAACACACCTGCTGCCACGGCTTTCCATCGGCGGCGAATGTCGGGGTTCAGGAAAAACAGAACGGTCAAGAATACTGGAAGAATGCCAACAAAGATAATGGGCAATCCGTTGTAGAATTGCTCGCCGTTTGTAGTTCCGGTGAACAACTTGGAAAACAGGCTGTTGAAGGTAAAATTGATTCGCATTCCCAACTCGCTTTTTCGACCGTCTGGCAAAGACAGCGCCGTGGGAATCGTGTTCCATGCGCTCAAAGCGCCTGCAAGCAGGCTGGATACAGCAAAAGGAATCACCGTTTTTTTCAAGCAGTGGATGATTTCGGCCCTGCGTGTCAGAATCAGAGCGATGTACATCAAAACGGAAGCTATACACACCATAAATCCGGTGTAATAGTTAGCCATTATGGTAATAGCTAATGAAAAAATATAGAGGAGAGATTTGTTTTCGTTCACAAGCCGTTCCAGCCCTAAGGCAACCAGCGGCAGAAGAGCCATGGCGTCCAGCCATGAAAGCAGACTATAGTAAGAAACGGCATAACCCATGAAGCCGTAGCTGACGGAAAGCGCAGCCCGCATCCAAGGGTTCTCCTTTTTCTGATATCCTGCCCATGCGCAGAAGCAGAGGCCGGCAATTAGATACTTCAGATAAATGATAATATGCAGCGCCAGAAGGATCTGACGCTCGGGGAACAGGGCAAAGAGGAGATAAAGAGGACTTGCCAGATAGTAGGAATATAGACCGCGGACATTTCCTCCCAGAACATTAGAAAAAGTGTAATCAATATTGTTTTCAGTAAACAGAACACTCCGGAAATAGTGATAAAAACTTAGGTATTGATTTTTTCCGTCAGAGCTGACCAGAGAATTGTTGCCAAAGGGGTACAGTCTGCAAATGATCATAATCGCAAGGAAGACTGCCGTGATTGTCACCGCTGTCAACAGATAAGGAAACCAAGCGCGTTCGACCAGATGTTGATTACCCGGATTGTGGTTTTTGTTTCCTCTGGAAGCCTTGTTATTATGCCGTGTCTGCACGGGTGCAGTTATATCAGACATTCTGAAATACCTCCGCTATGTTTATTATTTCTTACATACACTGTTTTCTTTGTTTACTGGTAAGCATGATTTTCGCAATTGTAAATCTAAATCAGCGCTGCTCGCCTCCCGAAAAATAGAAGAGGCTGATTTGGCGCAACATCATCCTCAAGCAAGCGCCGGCGTGCGAATCGAAATGTGCAATGTGCAATGTTATATTATAATACATAACTTTCCAATAATCAATATATTTCTCGGGCGTTTCGACAAATTTGCTTTTTACTTCCTGTGGAAAACTTCAAAATTTAACTGCGTCTTACAATTGCGGTTGCTGCGTTAACAAACGCAGAATGTGATATACACGCGTGGCGTCCCTCGGTTACAGGCTGCGTGAAGATCGTGGTGGAGAAAAACGCCAGGGGGAGCTGAATGCCTTCGTGCAGATACGAAAATACTGCAGGCAAGGAAAACAGCACTTGCGTTGCGTATTTACTTCTGATATAATGACCTCGTCAAATTTTTGACTGATTGAAATAGCTTTTTCGGTACTGGCTTTGATTTTTGCGGCAACCGGTTTGCCTGCATATTTCAGACGCAAACGCAAAACCAGCGGCTTGAACGGATGCTTTGCCGCTGGTTTTTTTATACGCAGGGAAATAACCACAGATCCTGCGCTTTGTCCCAAGGAATAAGAGCGGCTGCGCAGGCGTTCTTGACGGGGGAGCCGTGCAGTCACAGTGCGTCGCGCTGCTCGGCCGGCATGCGATACTCCG
>OGNF01001585.1_pt1 | contig 20224 bp, 18 predicted proteins | sample 1573321 | NCBI WGS metagenome assembly OGNF01 (sample SAMEA2581911, study PRJEB24529) | metagenome | biome: Human gut stool | place: China | collected 2011
GTCATTCGGGCTGGGTCGCCTGCGCGCGCACCAGGGCCTCGCCGACACCCCCGGCCTCGGCGACGATCGACACGTCGTCCTCGGTGTCCAGCAGGTATGTCTCCTTAACACATTCTGCATTTACAATGCCACCCACTGATTCATCAATAATTTGTACATGAATATCCGTGACTTCCGTTATGGGTAGTTGACACATCACAAGAATCCAGAACACTATAAGCCAGATTGTGAGAACGTCGAAAAATTTTTCAATCCAACCAATTCTATATTTCAGAGTATTTATCCCGCACCGGGATCTCAAATTCGCCCTCCGGTGTATTGGCGTTGTGCAGGATGTTGATAGGGCGGTTGTCCTTGATCCGGCTGACATAGTCCGTCGGTGCGATGCCCACCACCTTTTTAAACAGGCGGCTGAAATAGTGGATACTCTGGTAACCAAGAGACTCAGCAATCTGTGAAACATTCAGTTCCGAATACAACATCAGCTCCTTGGCCTTGGAAAGCTTGCACTGGTTGATATAGGCATTGGGGCTGAGACCCACACATTCCCGGAAAATCTGGCGGAAATAGTTCTCGCTGTACCCGCACTGCTCCGCCAACTCGGACACCTTGATGGGATGATCTAATTCCTCCTCCACCGTTTGCAGCACACGGCGGATATTCTCGTTGGAGCGTGATGCCTCACTGTGTCCCACCAGCAGCCACGGCTTCTCTCCGCCGTCCTTTTTTCGTAGCAGGATGATGAGCAGCTCGTACAGGCGGATGTTGATGATCTCGTCATAATCCCGCTCCTGTCCCACCGCTTCTTCAAACACATTTCTGATGAGGTCGTTTTCTCGCTGTCCCACTGCCCGCATATAGCGGGGCAGCTCCGCAAGCTGCGACGCCAGATGCTCCGAGCAGGAGAATTTCAAGTCCAGACAGCAGGAGGTGTCCTCGCTGACGATGTCGTGGGTGACACCCGGAGGCAGCAGGACAAGGCTCCCCGACTCCGTTTGATAGACCTCTCCATCTGCCGTTACCCGCGTGTGTCCCCGCAGCGAATAGATATAGTGGAAAAACGTATGGCTATGGGGCTCGATATACTGCCCCCGCTGCTTCACGTTCTTTACGACCCGATGGACCGCCACATTGTTGCGCATACGCTCCTCCTACGGCATCAGCAGCATGGCGACGATGTCCCGCAGCGTGGTAACACCGCCTACGTTTCCCGGAAAGATCACGTAGGACAATCCGGGGAACTTGCTCTCTTCCCCCGTGCGCCACACCGGAACGCCGGGGGCTACCTGTCCCATGACCCACGCCCGATGGACGCCCAGCGCCCGGATGCCCACGTCGCTGGACGTAATGCCGCCCTTGGCAATCAGAAAAGCGGGACGGACCGTCAGCTCTCCCACCACCGAGGTCAGGGCCTCCGATATCCGTACGCTGAGATTCAGATTGCCCTGTGCGTCGTTCTCCCGCGTCCGCAGGACCCGGCGGCTGGTGTAGACTACCGCCGTTTTCCCGCTCCGTATCGCGCGCTCCGCTTCCATCAGTACGCGATCCCGCTCTTTCTCCAGACCGCCGGATGTAAAGGCGCTCTCCGCGTCAAAGCAGATGGGGCATAACTCCAGTCCCGCGTTCAGCAGACATTCCAGCTGCTCCGTGGTCTTTTTCACATGAGAGCCTACCACCACAAGTCCGCCCACGCCGGTGTCTGTGCCCCGCAGTTCTTCCCGCTTCAGCAGAGGACGATGATCCACGTTTCCCAGCACCCGGACCAATCCGGCGGCACTGCGGATCAGGAACTCCTTTCCCTGCTTGACTGCCTCCAGCAGCGCGGCTGTAAAGACCTCCACATCCCTGTCTTCCGCCGCGTTGACGATGACCTTTCCAAAGCCCTTCACCGCCATCAGCTTTTGGAGGATGGCGTCATAGTCCGGGGCGCGCAGCTCCTCCAGCGAGATAGCCGTCATATCCCTGGCGGTATAATGTCCGCCTGTCCGTTCCCCGCACCAGTCCAGCAGGTTGGAGGCGTTGTAGGCAAAGGTGGTATCCCGGGCAAACTCCGTCAAGCCTGCGGGAGTCAGACAGTCTCCGGTCTGTACATAGTGGACATTACCGATGGTCAATCTGCCGCCTTCCTTAAAATAGGGCATGACGATCTCACCGTCATAGCGGACGGACGAGTGCTCCTCCAGCGTCTGCCGAAGGGTCTCCGTCTCCAGCGGATAATGGCCCCGCAGGGTGGAATCTCCACGGCTTACCAGCAGAAAAGGCACGCCGGTCTTCTCAGACGCCGCCAGCAGGTTTTCCGCGATCTCCCGGTGGGCATGCTCCGTCTCCTGCTGGCTGAAGCCCCGGGAGTTTGTCAGCACAAAGAACATGGTGCCCTCTTCCGTCAGGCCGCTCTCCAGCGTCTCACGGCGCCAATCCGTATAGACCGGCAGGTCGTGGACAGTCTGCACGCCGGTGGGATCATCGTCCAGCACCACGATCTTGCGGTCAAAGCCTTCTCTGGCCTTTGCCAACATCCGGGCGGTCAGTGCCTCGTCCGGCAGCGGGATCCGGTCTGCCAGAGAAGCGGGCATGATGGATACACTTTCCATGTCCGTTTCCTCCGTTCAGCCGTTTTCTTTCTGGATCTCCTCAGGCCGGATGTTGGTCACCTGTCCATAAATGCACAGGGCATCCAGAAAGCCGCCCTCGTCATAGCCGAACACGTGCCACTCCAGCTCCGGAAAATGCATCAGGTCTCCCTTATTCAAATAAACCGTATGCTCCAGCGTGTCCGGGCCGGAGCCCCAGCGAACAAAGGCGCGGTCGCAGTCCAGCACCACAACGGACTCCTCGGCGTGGTTATGGGGCGCCATGGGGCCGTACTCGGTGTTATACCGGCAAAAACTCACCGTCATCTTTTCGCTGGCAACAGCGCTGTTTCGTCCAACCGCATTCTGCACGCTTCTGCCCGGAAGATCATTGCGCTTGATATCCGCTCTCTTTACAAAATCCATAGTCGTTTCCTCCTCACGGCTTTTCATGGCCTCCCGCGGAAGCCTGATTTTTCAAGCTCAGTATACCAGATATCCGCAAATTTTGTATTTGTCTTTTTCACAGGTATCAGTGCCTTTTCCACCATATTTTTCTCAGTCCATCGTCTGCATTTCGTTTTGCCGTCTCACCCACGAAAAGTGCAAATGCTCCGCTGTTTTGTGGAAATACTTTTTTCTTCGCGGACAGTATACTGTGAATTAGAAATCCCGCTGGCCGCACCGGCCGAAAGTCTGTATCAGGAGTGTGTTACTTATGAGCAAGGAAATCATCGGTGTTATTCCGCCTATCATCACCCCCATTGACGAGAATGAAAAGGTCGACGAGGCCGGCCTGCGCAAGCTGATCAACCACTGCATCGACCACGGCATCCACGGCATCTTTGTCTGCGGCTCCAACGGCGAATGCATGTCCCTGACGCAGGCCCAGCGGGACCGGGCCATTCAGATTGCGCTGGACGAATGCGCCGGCCGTGTGCCTGTGCTCGCCGGCTGCATGGATTCCAGCACCCAACGCGTCATTGAGAACGTGCAGCGTCTGGAGGAGATGGGCGGCACCACCGCCGTCGTCACGCCTGTGTTCTATGCCCGCCACGCCACGCAGGAGGAGACGGTCCGCCACTTCGAGGAAATCAGTAAGAACACCAACGCCAACCTGATGATCTACAACATCCCCCCCTTCACCGGCCAGAACCTGACCGCTGACACCATTATCAAAATCTCCAAGATTGACAAGGTCATCGGCGTGAAGGACACCTCCGGCAACTTCCCCAACTTCATCAAGCTGCTGAACTATTTCAAGGGCTCCGACTTCCTTGTTCATCAGGGCGCCACCAATCTGGCCGTGCCCAGCATGCTGATGGGTGCCGACGGCTACATTCCCTCTCTGGCGCCGCTGTTCCCCCAGGCCCACCTCAAGCTGTACGAGTACGGCAAGGCAGGCGACATTGAGAACGCCATGAAGTGGGGTGCCATCGTGGACGAGATCTGCAAGCTCTATCCCATGGCAAAAAGCCAGACCGCTTCAACCAAGTACGCCATGAGCACGCTGGGCTTTGTGGACAAACGTGTCTGCCAGCCCACCGAACCCATCACTGAGGAAGAAATGAAGCGCATCGATGCGCACATTGAAAAGCTCCGCCAGTATATGTAAAGAGAGATGAGTGCCTGATTTTATGGAACGTTCCTGGAAGTGCCCCGTGATCCGTCTGGACCCGGCGGACAACATCGTGGTGGCCCGTCAGCCCATTGCCGCCGGGACTTTTATCCCGGAGGAGGGCATTACGGTAAAAACAGATATTCCCATCGGCCACAAGATTGCCTCCCGGGCGATTTCCTGCGGCGAGCCCGTATGGAAATATAATACGGTCATCGGCTATGCCTCCCGGGATGTGGATGCCGGGACCCATATGCATAATGATACCATCCACTTTGACGCCGTATCTGAAGAATACCACTTTTGTCAGGACTACCACCCGGTGGAGGTGCTCCCTCCCGAGAAACAGCACACCTTTCTCGGCTATGTACGCCCCGACGGGCAGGTGGGTACCCGGAACTGTATCGGCGTCATCGTGTGCAGCAACTGTGCTGCCACAGTAGCCCGAAAGGTCGCAGCCCATTTTACGGAGGCCATTATGGCCGCATATCCCCATGTGGACGCCGTGGTCCCCCTGATCACCTCATCCGGCTGCGGCCTTGAAAAATCCGGCGACCCCTTAACCTATCTGCGGAGGGTGCTGGGCGGTCATGTAAAAAATCCCAACATGGCGGGCGCGCTGGTATGCTCCCTCGGCTGTGAGACCAACAACATCGACGGTTTCTTCCAGGAGGCCAGATTGACGCCGGGCCCCATGCTGGGCCGTCTGGTCATTCAGGAGGAGGGCGGCTCCCGCAAGGCTGTGGCCCGGGGCATCGCCATGGTGGAGGCCATGCTGCCTCTGGCGGAGCAATGCCGCCGTCAGCCCGTTTCCGTCAGTCACCTCAAGATTGGCCTTGAGTGCGGCGGCTCCGACTCCTTCTCCGGCTCCTCCGCCAACCCGGCCCTGGGCCGCGCCATAGACCTACTCATCAAAAACGGCGGCACCGCAGTGCTGACGGAGCCGACGGAGCTTTTGGGCGTGGAAGGCGCTCTCGCCCGCCGGGCGCGCTCCCCGGAAGTCGCCCAGAAGCTGATCGACGTGATGCACTGGTGGATGGACTACTGCAAGGGCCGGGACAGCCAGATCAACGGCAAGGTCACCCCTGGCAACAATGCCGGCGGCATCACCAACGTGTTGGAGAAAGCCCTTGGCAGTGCCAAAAAGGGCGGAAGCTCTCCCCTGAACGATGTGGTGGGCTACGCGGAGCCGGTCACCGGCCCCGGTCTCATCATTATGAATTCCCCCTCCTATGACCCGGTCTCCGCCGCGGCCATGTTCGCAGGCGGCTGCAACCTCTGTGCATTCACCACCGGACGCGGCTCCTGCTACGGGAGCCAGCATTTCCCGACCTTGAAGATTGCCTCCAACACGCCCCTGTTTGAGCGGCAGGTGGACGACATGGACCTGAATGCCGGAACGGTCATCGACGGTGACCGCACGCTTGAGCAGATGGGCGAGGAGATTTTTGAAGCCCTGATCGCCGCAGCCTCCGGAAAGCTCACGAAAAGCGAGCTTTTCGGGATGGGCAGTGACGAATTTATCGTCTGGTGGCTGGGCACAACTGCTTGATATACCTTCTCTTTATAACGCCAACAGGCGCGGTTCGCTTTGAGTCGCGCCTGTTGGTATTTTACTGTCGGTTTTCTTATTTCTCCAAGGCTCTGGCAATGTCCCGCATCTCCCGACCTTCACCGTTCCAAAACGCCTTCAGCTTGGCCAACTGGTCGCCGATGCTGAAATGGCGGACACCCAAGTCGATATAATACTGGGCCTGATCCAGGCTACTAATCTCACAGCGGGGCTGCACGCCATGGCGGAGGGCTGTCTCGATCACATGCCGTTCCGCAGCTTTCCACTCCGCCTCATGCTCCGCCCGGTTCCATCCCAGGCTCATGGAATAATCCGCCGGGCCGAACTGGACCATATCCACTCCCGGTATGGAGCAGATCTCCTCGATATGATCCACAGCCTCCTTCTTCTCGATCATGAAGCACAGCACAATGTCATTCAGCCGCGCAATGTGCTCCTTTTGAGTCACGCCATTGGGGCTGCTTATGAACCGGCGGTTGGGGCAGCCGTACCAGCCGTCTGTCCCCTCCACCAGCGGACGGATGGAATTGATGGAGTCCCGCACCTCCTGCGGCGTCCGGTGATCGGCGAAGTTGACAGCCTGAAAGCCGGAAGCAACTGCCTTCTGCGCCACATAAAAGCGGTTCTGGAAATCCACCTTAATCATGGAACCCATCTCATACAGCTCCGCGGCCCGGGCCATATTCTCCAGATCCGCCTGGGTAAAGGGCGCGTACTCCGCCACAAATTCCATATAGTCGAAATTCCCTGTAGCGCCAAGGGACTCCGTATAAAGGGGCCATGTGCTCCACAGGCGGGTGGCTACCGAAGTCTTGCCCTCCCGCAGGATGCGGCGCAACTTGTTCTCTCTCATCATAATTGCTTCTCCTCGCTTTTTTATCTATACAGGCCGGTCACTGCAAAATCATAAACCAAAGTGGGATGGTCACGGCGGACAGGATCGTGCTCACCGCCACCAGAAGGGCGCCCAGCTCCGAATCCCCGTGATACCGTGCCGCCAGTACCGCCGTCAGGCTGGCGGCAGGCATACCGGATACCAGCGTACAGGTAGCCGTCACGATATACGGCACTCCGCACAGCTTGCACAATCCAAAGACGATGCCCGGCATCACGCCCAGCCGCAGCGCGGTAAATCGCCACACATCGCCGCGAAACACCTCTTTGAGCTTGATCTCCGACAGCACCACGCCGATGAGCAGCATGGACAGCGCCATGAGGCAGCTGCTGACGTATTGCAGCGTACGGTCCAGAAACGCCGGGAGCCGGATACCCGTGACCATGGCAGCCACGCCCAGCGCCGCGGCGATCATGCACGGATGAGTGAGGAGCCGTTTGAAGGAGCCCTTCCAGTCCGATTTTACGCCGGTATAGAGGGAGAGCCCGTAACTCCAGCAGAACATCCGCACAAAGATCATGTACATGGATAGCTGCAGAACACCGGCGTCTCCCAGCAGGCTCTGGATGATGGGCAGGCCGATGAACAGCGCATTGGAGTTGACCAATCCATAGCGAAAGACCTTTGCCTTCCGTTCTTCCCTGTGGCGGTAGATGACCTTGCCCAGTATCGCCGTGCAGAGCATCACCAGCACACTGATGATGACCGTCAGCAAAGAGCTTTTCAGTGCGCTCATGTCCGTGTTTCCCTCAAAGGACAGAAAGATATTGCACGGAAGGATCAGCATCGTCAGCAGATCCGACAAGCAGTCCCGCCCCTCGTCTGTGATCACGCTCCTCCTGCGCAGGTAAATGCCCGCGGCTACCAGAAGCACCATGATAAATTCCAACTGTATCAAGTCTATCAGCATCGAATCCCCTTGCTCATCAGTGCTCCGGCACCGCCCGCCGGAGCCAATGGAAAAGGCCCCCCGCACAAGGCAGGAGACCTTTTTAGTTCTGCCTCAATAGATGTAACCGGTTTACGGATTACAGGAAGGGCACGAAGCTCTGGAACAGGTTGCGCTGCTCGGTCAGGTTGGCAATGGTATCCTCAACGTTCAGAACGAAGGGATTCTGGAAGCAATAGTTGTTGACCATGGTCTTCCAGTCGTCGGTAGAGGTGGCCTCCAGAACGGCGGCGTTCATAGCCTCAACGATCTCGGCGGGAGTGCCCTTGGGAGCCAGCAGCACATACTCAGTATCGATGATCAACTCGGGGATGGTTTCGCTGGCGACCTTCTGGTCGGGCAGCAGGTCGGGAGCCTTGGACAGGCAGGTGCACAGGCTCTTCAGCTGGCCGTTGGCGATGTAGTCAGCAGCGGTGGAGTAAGGCAGAGAAGTGGCATCGACCTCGCCGCCCAGCAGAGCGGTCAGACGGGTAGCGCCGTCGCCGACGTCAATGATGTTGAACTGAGCGCCGCCCAGATTGGTCAGGACGCAGGACTGGATGTACACGCCGCCGCCAGTGGAGATGCCGAACTTGATCTGGCCGGGAGTTGCCTTGGAGGCCTCGATCAAATCGGTCAGGCTGTCATAGGGAGCGTCAGCGGGGACCACGATGTTCTCGCCGGACTGGATGCCGTACACAGCCACGGGCTCGAAGGCGTCATAGCCGAAGTCCACCATGCCGGTAGCCTCGTTGCCGTTCAGAGCGGCGGTGTTGGTAGCGATGAAGGTGTAACCGTCGGTGTCGCCATCCTTGTACTGCTGCATGCAGGTAGCGCCGTTGGAGCCGGTGACGTTGCTCACGACCACGGACTGGCCCAGAACGCCCTCCAGAGCCGTGGCCAACTGACGGCCCATGTAGTCGGTGTCGCCGCCGGCGCCGTGGGTCATGTAGATGTTGATGGTCTTCTTGGGCCAATCGGAATTCGTCGTCTCAGTGGAGACGGACTCGTTCTTGTCCGCAGCGGGCTCAGCGGACTCTTTCTTTCCACCGCAGGCGGCCAGGCTCAGGACCATAGCCATCGTCAGAAACAGGGCAAAAAATCTTTTCATGTCGGGTTCCTCTTTCCTTTTGTTTTTTTATTCATCAATGCCAGCTTGCTTGGCAGCCTTCATCTCCGCCAGTTCAGCTTCCTGAGCACGCTTGGCGTCCTTCAGGTTGGCACGGGTGGAGAAGATGACCACGAAGACGGTGGCAATGATCAATACGCAGAAAATGGGATGATTCCAGAAGGAGTCGCTGGAGGCAAGCTGGGAGACGCGGCGCAGGTTGCTCTCAAAGGTGGGGCCCAAAATGAAGCCGAGGATCATGGGGACCGTGGGGACCTTGGACTTGATTAGCAAGTAGCTCATCAGGCCGAAGGCCACCATGCAGTAGGTGTCGAACAACATGTTGGCGTTACCGATGGCGCCGATGCCGCACAGGACCACAACCACGGGCAGCAGGAAGTTCTTGGGGATCTTCAGAACAGAGACAAAGAACCGCATACCCAGTAGCATGAACAGCATCATGAAGATAGCGGACAGCACCATGGCGAAGAAGATGGCGTAAACCACAACGCCGTTTTTCTCATAAATCAGGGGACCGGGGGCCACGTTGTGGATCTGCAGGCCTCCCAGCAACATGGCGGTAGCGGCGTCACCAGGGATGCCCAGCGCCAGCAAGGGGATCATGGCGCCGCCGATAGTGGCGTTGTTGGCGGTCTCAGAGGCCACCACGCCGTCCATGATGCCGGTGCCGTACAGTTCCCGGTGCTTGGATGTATTCTTGGAGACGGTGTAGGAGATCATACAGGACACGCCGCCGCCGATGCCGGGCAGAATACCAATACCCACGCCAATCAGGGCGGAAACGATGGCGTTCTTGGTTTGGGCCAGACCTTCCTTCAGGCTGAAGCCGGCACCTTTGATCTTGTAGTCAGTCTCCACAGTGAAATTCTGGCCCTTCCGGACGCTCTCCGCAAAGGACATGACCTCGGCAATGGCAAACAGGCCGATCAGCAGCACCACCAGGGCAAAACCGTTGTTCAGTTGATAGAGGCCAAAGGTGAAGCGGGGCTTGGAGTCGATAGGGGACAGACCCACGGTGGCCAGCAGGGAGCCCAGCACTGCGCTGACGAGGCCCTTGGGCATATCATGGCCGGTCAGGGCAATGACCATGGACAGAGAGAAGATGGCCAGCGCACAATACTCATAGGCCTGGAACTTTAGAGCAAAGCCGCACAGCACTGGAGACAGGACCACCAGCAGGCCGATACCAATGATAGTGCCGACGAAGGAGAACACCACGCCGGAGCCCAGGGCCTTGCCCGCCTCGCCCTTGTTGGCCATGGGCTTGCCGTCAAAGCAGGTGGCCACGGAGGAGGGCGTGCCGGGGATGTTCAGCAGGATGGCGGAGATCAGACCGCCAGAAATGCCACCGATGTACAGGGCCATCAGCATGGAGATGCCCTCGGAGGCGGCCATGGAGTAGGTGACCGGTAGGAACATGACGATGGCCATGGTGGCGGTCAGGCCTGGGATAGCGCCGAAGATGATACCCACCACGGTGCCGATGGCCACCAGCAGGATGGTCATGGGCTGGAGGACTTCCATTAAACCTTGAATAATCATACGTCCATCCCCTCCTTACAGTCCGAATATGCTGAGGATGCCCACGGGCAGCAGCACGTTCAGCAGATATCTGAAGATATAGAACAGCACCACGCCGCTGATAACAGCGGTGATAATGGCGGGCACCATGATCTTCTTCCATTTGTCCTTGGGCGTCAGGATCATGATCTGCACAAAAACGTACAGAATAGTCATGGGCGCGAAGCCCACCAGGCCCATCAGGCCCACATACAAGGTCAGCGCGATAAAGCTGGCGACCACCTCCCGCTTCTCCATCAGGACATCCTTCAGAGAAGTCTTAACGATGGTCCCGCCTTCCGCCAGGTACTTCTTGCGCTTGCGGAAGCCTCTTGCCGTAATCCACAGGCCCAGTACCAGTAGGGCGCCGCCCCACAGATAGGGAACGAAGTGGTTGGTCAGAGGCGTGGCACCAAGGCCGGTGAATGTTTTAATAGAAGGGATCATAGCCATATAGCCGATGGAAAACAGCGCGATGACAATGCCGGGAATGATGTCCAGTTTGTATTGCTTGTTTTTCAAGTTCTCTTCTCCTTTCATATTTTTGCCATGGTGTCAGGCAAAGTCCAGAAGCGCTCCACTCTCGTCGAAGCGTAGCTCTCTGGGCTCCTCCATGATCTCCATGTCGTCCCGCGCTCTTACCTGCTCCAGCAGTGCTTCAGACACCATAATGGTCTCCAGAGACAGGGTGTTTTTGATATAGACCATACGGATATGGTCCTTATTGACCTGCGTCAGGGTCTTCAATGCCGCCTGCAGAGCAAGCTTATCGTCCTCCAACACCATGGGTATCTTTCCAACCTTCAGTACGGTGGAGGTGATCATGTTGAAGTACGTGGCGTTGGTATCCAGTTTTTCAAAGGCACGCTTTGTAGTCGTGTCCGCCATACCCAGGCCGATAAAGCTGCCGTGGCTCTCTTCCGAGATGTCAAGGACCACCGTGCGCTGCTTCTGGATACCGCCGCTGGCGTAAGGGGTGCCAAAGGTGCCGGTAACGTTGGGGTCCATGCCGCTGCCGGAGAAATTCTTGCCGATCTCCCGCACCACCAGCACATCCGTCTCCGGGATCAGCAGGCGGGGCAGCCGGCTCTTGGCATACAGCAGCAGGTCCGGTTCCTTGTCGAAGATCTCCTCCGCGGGGATCACTTCAATGCGGCAGGTCTGGTCAAACTCGTTTTCGATAGGTGCTACACCGAAAATGATATTGCAGCTGTCGAATACCACCTTGGCATACAGGGGCAGCCGCTCGCCCATTTCTCCGAAGCCCGCGCTGTGCAGGGAATCCGCGCCGGCCCGCTTACCCATGCCGATGGCCATCATTTTGATGAGGCCGGATTCGTAGGGGCCACGGAAGGCGGTGTGGGCCTTGATACGGCCCACGACAATGACCGCGTCGGCGTCATGGGCGAACTTGTCCACCCGGACCTCGTCGCCGTTGGGGAGCTCGCCTACCCGGACGGTTTCCATGCTGGAGAAGATAGGGCAGCCGCAGAATTCCTCCGTGATGCCGTAGCTCTCCAGAATCTGGCGCTGGCCCTCGTCCGTGGCGCCGCCATGGCTGCCCATGGCCGGGATGATATAGGGCTGCGCACCCTGCTCCTTTACGAATTGCGCCAGCTTCCGCAGAATGACCGACATGTTGGCAATCTGCCGACTGCTGCCGGTCAGCACCACCCGCATCCCTGGCTTGATCCGGGCACGCAGCTTCGGATCGTCCAGCTTCTTCTGCAGATAAGCCGGAACATCCTCAATGCCGTCCCGCTTGAAGATCTGCCGTACCTTGCACATCTTCGGGAGGGGCGTACCGGCCAATACCTGCCGCAGGCCGGATTGTTCTTTGATTTCCATGGGCGGCACCATCCTTTCATTTATAGTCGTTCCAGCTGCATCAGGCGCGCAAGCTGCATGGCTTGTCTCAATTCGGGAAACGGATTCGCACCCAGCGTCTGCTCGCTGATCTGCACCAAAGGGTTCACCCGGAAGCCCAAAAACCGCCCTCGCAGCAGCAATGTCAGCGTCTCGCCTCCGGCCTTCAGGTAGAGGCTTCCGGGGATCAGCTCTCCCAAGCTTTCCACAAGCTCCATCTGTTGCTTGGGCAGGCTCAGGCTCCCCGTCTCCCCTGCTTTGACCGTGACCGGCGCAAAGTCCGCGCCTGGCCAGGCGAGCTGTACAAACGCTCCGCTGAACATGGCGTTGCGTCCGTCCTCAATGATGGGGAACGTGACGTCGGCCATCTCCACCGCCATCGTGCCGCAGTTTCCGGTGATGTGCTCACGGCTCATAAAGGTGTCCGCACTGGCGGGCACCAATCCGCAGGCACGGACTGCCTCCGCTGTGACGCCGCTCTTTGACTGGTGATTGAAATCGGTCAGTTCGGCACACACAGCATACCGGAGAATTGCCTCCCGCACCGCATTGACGTACCGTTTGCTCATGGGCCGCACCAGCAGGAGATATCCCGCCAGGCAGGCGGCGACCAGCAGATAGCCGGTCACGCCTGCGGCGTCGTTTTGCAAAAAGAGCAGCACGCCCAAAAGCAACAGTACCATGAAATAGGCCAGATTGACCAGTATCATCCGAACACGCTGCCGTTTCAGCGTCTGTACGGCTTCCGTCATGAGTTATACCTCAGCCCATTCCTTGCCGGCCCACTTGGGATGGTCGTAAACAGCCTTGTCAGCCACATAGGGCCACTTCTTGCCGTCCACAACGGCCAGGCAGCCATTCACGCACATCTTCGCCATCTTGATGACGGCCTCCCGGGTCTGGGCGGCACTGTGGGGGCTGGCGATGACGTTGGGGCAGTGCAGAATCTCGTCGTCGATATGGGTAGGCTCGTTCCAGAACACGTCCAGGCCGGCGCCCGCGATGCTGCCGCTCTTCAGCGCCTCGCACAGGTCAGGCTCGTTGACAATCTCGCCCCGGCTGCAGTTGATCAGGAGTGCCGTGGGCTTCATGACGTCCAGCTCCGCCTTGGCGATGGTGTTGTTGGTGACGCCCTCGATCAGAGGCATCTGCACGATGACCACGTCGGCGGCCTTTAGAGCCTCGAACTTGTCGTCGTACTTCTCCACGCCCAGCTCAGCCATCTGCTCCTTGCTCAGGAAGGTATCGTAGCCGATGACCTTCATGTCTAGGCCGATGCACAGGTGGGCGATGATCTTGCCGATGGTGCCCAGGCCGATGATGAGGCAGGTCTTTTCCTCCACCTCAAAGGCCTTCTTGGCGTCCCGGATCTTCCAGTTGCCCTTGCGCTGCTCCACATCGCTCTCCACCATGTTCTTGGACAGGGCCAGCATCAGGGTGATGGCGTGCTCGGCCACACTGCGGTTGTTGGCGCCGGGCGTGACCACCACGGGGATGCCCAGCTTGGTGGCGGACTCCACATCGACGCTGTCATAGCCGATGCCGGTGCGGCCGATGACCTTCAGGCTGTCGCTGCTCTCCATGGTTTCCTTGTCGATGGCGCCCTTGTCAGCCACGCGCACGATAAAGGCGTCCGTGTCCTTGAGTTGGTCCAGATAGTTGTGCGGATGGGCGTCATGCGCCACAAAAATGTCAGCTTTCCCCTCCAGAAGTGCCAAGCCCTCCTGGCAGATTGCTTCCGTCATGGTAACTTTCATAGAGCGGTCCCCTCTTTCCCGAATGACTCAGTTCTCAGCCTTGGCGTTGGCCATGCGGATGCCGTAATCCATGGCGTTGACCAGGCTCAGCTCATTGGCGTGGCCGTCGCCGGCATGGCCGAAGCCGGTGCCGTGGTCCACGGAGGAGCGGATGATGGGCAGACCCAGCGTCACGTTGACGCCAGCCACGGCGTCCCAGTGGCCCTCGGCCTTGTTGTACACAAAGCCCTCCACCTTCAGGGGGATGTGGCCCTGATCGTGGTACATGACCACCACGATGTCGTACCAGCCACCCAGCGCCTTGGAGAACACAGTGTCGGGAGGCGTGGGCTTCTTCTCCACGATGTTGATGCCCTCGGCCAGAGCGATGTCAATGGCGGGCTGGATCTCCTCGATCTCCTCGGTGCCGAACATGCCGTTCTCACCGCAGTGGGGGTTCAGACCGGCGACAGCCAGCTTGGGCTCCTTGATGCCGATGGCCTTGCAGCCCTCGTTGGCGATGCGGATGACGTCCAGGACGCGGTCCTTCTTCACCCGGTCGCAGGCCTCCCGCAGGGCGACGTGTGTGGAGACATGGACCACCCGCAGGTCCTCGTGGGCCAGCATCATGGTGTACTTGCTGGTGTGGGTGTAGTCGGCGTAGATCTCAGTGTGGCCGGAGTAATGGTGGCCGGCCATGTTGATGGCTTCCTTGCTCAGGGCGTTGGTGATGGTGGCGTCGATCTCACCGGCCATGGCCAGCTCGATGACCTTCACCACGTACTGGAAGGCCGCCTCGCCGCCCAGAGCGGTGGCACCCAGGCCGAAAGGCTTGGGATTTTCGGGGTCGCCGGGAATGTCCTCCGCCTTGACGATGCCCATATCGTACACGTCGATGACGCCGTACTCATAGTTGGCCTCGCTGATGACTTTGATGGGGCGGATCTTCATGTCAATGCCGGAGACCTTCTTGGCAACCTTAGCGGCATATTCCATAGAGCTGACGTCGCCGATGACAACGGGGCGGCAGCGGTCATAGATGGTCTTGTCGGACAGGGCCTTAACCGTGATCTCCGGACCGTTGCCGAAAGGGTCGCCCATGGAGATACCGAGAATGGGTTTGTTCATATGTACTCCTCCTTAAACGTCTTGGATGAAAGGCCGCACTCAGCAGAGCCCCTTTTCTGCGTTTTCCTTCAGGACAGCCTTCAGCTCCTCGATGCCTTCATCACACAGGTAGTTGAAGGGCTTGCGGCAGTCGCCCACGGGATAGCCCAGCAGGTTGACGGCCTTTTTGATGATGGTGTTGGGGTTGCCGAACTTGAACACGCGGGACAGCGTGGCCACAGCGTCCTGGGCCTCCTGGGCCTTCTCAAGATCGCCGGCCACAAAGTAGTTGTAAATGGAAGCCAGCGTCTTGGGATACAGGTTGGCACGGCCCGCGATGCCGCCGGCACCGCCTTCCTTCAGGCAGGTCAGGATGTTGCCGTCGTTGCCAGCCAGCACGGCAAAATCCTCGCCGATATCCCGGGTCTCCCGGATATACGCCTTCAGGTTCTCAATGTCGCCGCTGGAGTCCTTGGCACCCATGATGACGTCCACATCTCGGGCCAGCTTGCCCACAGTCTCGGGCAGCAGCTTGTTGCCAGTGCGGGCGGGGATATTGTACAGCACGATGGGAATGCTTACATGCTTGGCCACCTCGCAGTAGTGGTCATACAGCTCCTTCTGGCTGGCCAGGGCGAAGCTGGGGGTGATGATGGACAGGACATCGGCGCCCATCTCCTCGGCCCGCCTGCTCATGTAGATGGTATCACGGGTAGAGATACAGCCGGTGCCGGCATACACGGGGATTCGGCCCTTCACTTGGTCGATGGTGGCCTCCAGGACCTCCTCCTTCTCCTTCATGCTCAGGATATAGCCCTCGCCGTTGGTGCCGAAGGGGAAAATGCCGTGAACGCCGCCGGCAATCTGCCGCTCGATCTGGTTGCGCAGCTCCGGGATATTCACGCTCTCATCAGCGCTCATAGGGGTAACGATAGGAGGAATGATACCCTTAATGGGGACGTTCTTCATAGTCGGTCTCTCCTTATGCAAACTTTTTACAGAACTTCCTGATAGATCCGGCGGGCATCGTCGGGGGTGACCTCCCGCATATTGTTCACCAGCAGGCGGGTGACTTCCATGCCGGAGGCGACCAGGGCTTCCAGATCCTCCCTGGGCACGCCGAACTCGGTCAGACTGGTGGGAATGTCCAGGTGCTTCACAATGCCCTCCAGCTTGGCGATGACGGCCGCGCTCTTCTCCTCCACAGTCTTGGCATCGCCCCGCAGACAGCGGTCATAGGCCTCGGCCAGGCGCTCCCGGCAGGCGGGCTCGTTGAACCGCATGACAGGGGCCAGCAGGATGGCGTTGGACACGCCGTGGGCGATGTGATACTTGCCGCCCAAGGGATAGCTCAGAGCGTGTACGGCGGTGGTGCCAGAGGCGGTGATGGCCACGCCGGCGTAGAAGCTGGCGATCTGCATCTTGTTCTTGGCGTCCATGGCCTCGGGATCGTCGCAGGCCCGCTCGATGTTGTTCAGGATCATGTCCAGAGCCTGCATGGCGAAGATGTCGCTGAAGGGGTTGGCCTTGTTAGAGGTCCAGCACTCAATGGCGTGAGCCAGGGCGTCTACGCCGGTGGCGGCGGCAATTTTCCGGGGCAGCTTCTTGATCATAACGGCGTCCAAAATGACGTAATCCGCGATCATGTTGGTGTTCACGATGCCCACCTTCAGCTGCTTCTCAGGCACGGCCACGATGGCGTTGGGCGTGGCCTCAGAGCCGGTGCCGGCGGTAGTGGGGATCATCAGGGTCTTGATGCACTTCTTGGCGCGGCCGGGCTCATCCAGCAGCTCCTTGATGCCGTACTCATCGGTCATCAGGATGGAAGCCAGCTTGGCAGTATCCTGCACGCTGCCGCCGCCGACAGCCATGATAAAGTCAGCACCGTATTCCTTGCACTGGTCCACCAGCTTCTGGGCTTCCATGTAGGAAGGCTCGGCAGGCAGGTCGTCCAGAACGGTGTAAGCCACACCGGAAGCCTTGACACGGGCCATGGGGAAGTCCAGCAGACCGGCGCCCTCAATACCCTTGTCGGTGAAGATTGCCAAGCGCTTCACCTGATTCTTCGCCAGAATGTCGGTGATCTTGTCCAGCGCGTCCTCACCGCTGAAAACAGCGTGGGGCATTTTCAAATTGTATTTGGTCAGCATACTGCGTCCTCCTTTTGACTTCCGGCTCTTACGAAAGCTGCCAGCTTACAGAACAGGTCAGGTTCTCCAAATCCGCCGGATTTTGAGATAATGTAATAGGTTTTTCCCCGATAAACAAAGTTGGTCAGCACCGCACCCGTAGTGAGTTCCCGCACAGGCGTCAGCTCTGCGGTGCCCACCGTCCGCATCAGGGCCAGTAGCGTATCGCCGCCGGTGCAGAGGATGGCGGCGTCCAGCCCACCATCCAGCAGCCGCTTCATCAGGTGGGCCAGTTGGGTGGAGATGCGGACCCGCAGGTCCTCGGTGGTCAGTCCGTGGGTCTTGGCGTAAACCGCTGTGTCGTCCAGTCCCATGGGATCATTGACATCCAGAATACAGCGTCCGCTGTTCCGGGCTTGCTCCAGCCATATCCGGATCTTGATACCGCAGTCCTCACTCTCCAGCCAGGCCGGTTCCAGCTTTTGCACCGGCTCCAGGTGGATATGGACAAAACCGTTCTGCTCAGCCCACCGCATCTGCCGCAGGGTCACAGGGTTCACACTGCCGCAGGCCACGAAGAAGGCGGACGGCAGTTGAGGCATTTGCGGCTCGGTGCCATTTAGTCCAAGAACATCGGCCAGCGCCGTGGCAAAGCCCGCGCAACCGGCGGAAAGGCGCAGCCGCTCAGTTCCCAGTTCTCCGCCGATGCGGGCCAGGTCTTCATCGGTTGTGGCATCGTAAACCTGGATGCCAGGGGCTCCAGGGACTGCCGCTTCATCCAGACGGTGGAGGACTACCGGTACCTCTGTCTGCCCGCCGACGATCTGCGCCACCGCGGAGGCCTTCACTGGCTCGAAAGGGTCTTTTCCGAACACACTCTCCGCCACGGGAACACCGTCCACATAGTGGACACCATTCCGGGTGACCCGTCCCATCTTAGGGAAGGCCGGTAGGAAGGCGATGGTATCCGATCCGGCAGCATCCATGACCGCCGTCAGCTCGCTTCCGATGTTGCCCCGCAGTGCTGAGTCCGTTTTTTTGTATATGTAAGGGATACCAGCCTCCCGGGCATTCCGGGCTGTGCGATACACCACGTCGTAAGCCTCTTCCGGCGGCAGGTGCCGGGTCTCCGCCACCATCACCAGGACCTCTGCGTCCGCCAGAGTGAAGTCATAAGCCAGATCCGTCACAACGCGGGTGGCCGCGCCTCTGGCCGCGAACTGTACGCCCGTATCCAGTGCGCCTGTAAAATCATCTGCAATGATTAGCAGCTTTACCATCCACTCACCTCCTGTCCGTTCATTTATGAAACAATTTCCTGCCGTTTGTAAATTTTTTCAAAATCTTTACCTTGTTTTTTCTTCCTTTGTGCCTATTGTATAAATTTTCTCCTACTTTATCAATCTTTTTCCGATGTTTTATAGTTTATTTTTGAAACACAAAGAAAAAGACTTGCTGTATTTTTGTTTGTTTGGTATAATATGTTCAAATATTAAACACACAGGAGGAGCTTATGAATCATCGCATCCGTGTACTTGGCATTGCGCCTTATGAGGGCATGAAAACTTTAATGTCCAGTGTAGTGGCGGATTATCCTCAAATCGATTTGACACTGTTTGTCGGCGACATGGAGCAGGGCCTGGAAATCGCCCGGAGTAATTTCCACGGTGATTACGATGTCGTCATCTCCCGCGGCGGCACCGCTAAAATGCTACAAAAAAACCTAGCTCTTCCGGTCATTGAGATTGATATTTCCATGTATGATATCCTCTGCGCTTTAAAGCTGGCGGATGGACTCACCGGCAAAACCGCCATGGTCTCCTTTGCCAACATCACCAGCAGCGCTCATCTTCTGTGCGACCTGATGAAGTATAACATGGATATCTATACCATCGACTCGGCAGAGGCTGTGGAACCCACTCTGCGGCAGCTTCAGAAAAACGACTACCAGTCCATCCTCTGTGACATGATCTCCAACACAACCGCTAAACGGCTGGGCCTGAATTCCTTCCTCATCACCTCCGGCGTCGACAGCATCCGCAAGGCCTTTGACCAGGCGCTATTGCTGTGCCGTAGCCAACAGCGCCTGAGGGATGAGAATCAGTTTTTCCGCCAGCTGATCCAGGGGCAGATCGGACAGACCATGGTCTTTGATCAGGACGGAAACCTGTTTCTCTCCACGCTGGACGACCCAAAGCCGGAGCTACTGGAGCTGCTGCGCCGGGACCTTCCGGAATCCCAGCTGGGGGCGGAACGCCGCATCACCCGGAATTTGGGCAGGATGCTCTATGCCATCCGCGCCCGGCGCATCTCCACAGGCAGTCTTACCTACACCGCTTTCTTTTTCGATGCCCGAAAAACGCCTCTCTCCCCAAATCAGGTAGGCATTCGTTTTTCCACCCGTCCGGAAGCGGAAAACGCCTTTTACAGCAGCATTTTCAGCTTCGCCGGTAGTATCAGCGACTATCAGCAAGATATTGAACACATCAGCCAAAGCACCGCGCCGGTCATGGTCACTGGCGAGGATGGCACCGGGAAGGAGTCCATCGTCAGCGTCCTCTACATGCGAAGTCCCTTGCGGAACGCCCCTCTGGTATCCATCAACTGCAGCCTCCTAAACGACAAGAGCTGGGCCTTTTTACTGGAGCACCACAACTCTCCCCTGGCAGACCAGGGTAATACGTTATATTTTGCTAGTATCGACGCCCTGTCCGAGGAACGGCGGCAGCAGCTTTTGGCCGTTCTCTCCGAAATGGATGTATGCCGGCGGAACCGGGTCATCTTCTCCTGTGTCTGCCAGCCCGGAGAATACACTTCCGCCGTGGGCTCTCTGTTTATGGACAAATTGTGCTGTCTCTCCCTCTATCTACCGCCGCTGCGGCAAATGGCGGAGCGCATCCCCGCTTTGGTCAATCTATCTCTCAGCCACCTGAATGTGGATCTGCCCCGGCAAATCGTGGGAGCAGACCCAGAAGCCATCACATTACTCCAGAACTTCCAGTGGCCGCATAACTACACCCAATTTCGCCGGGTCATCGGAGAACTGGCTGTCACTGCGACTGGGTCCCTCATCACGGCAGAAAATGTCCGACAGGCCCTACGGAAGGAACGCC
>OGNF01001589.1_pt1 | contig 20163 bp, 17 predicted proteins | sample 1573321 | NCBI WGS metagenome assembly OGNF01 (sample SAMEA2581911, study PRJEB24529) | metagenome | biome: Human gut stool | place: China | collected 2011
GTGCGATCAGTGCATAGATGCTGCCAAGGGACAAGCCGTTGATCAGCTGGCTAAAAAACACTGTCATGGACTGATACTTCCTTTCTTTGCGGCGTTTGCACGCCTTTTAGAGAATGCACTTTTTTACCAAAAAAGCGGAGACAGCCGAGCAAAACCTGTTCCGGCGGTCTCCGCAATGGGTCTTTTATTTCTGAGTGCTGCCTTTATGCCGCACACCGGTGCACAGGATCAAAGCAGATCAGAACATTTCCTTCAGAACGGGGGTTGCACCGTCGAAGCACAGGATAGCGGTCTGCTTGACGGGGTTGTGGTGCTCATCGAAGGTGAAGGTGCCGGTGATGCCATCGATGGTGCCGCCTGCGATAGCATCGATGACGGCCTGCTTATAGTCGTCATCACCAGCGGTCAGGCCGGCATCCTCAGCAGCCTGAATGCCGTAGACAACGGTCATGGCAGCATCGTAGCCCAGAGGAGCGAAGCCGTTGGGGTACTCCTCACCGTACTCAGCCTTGTAGGCATCCTCAAAGTCGGGGTTGGAGCCCTTTGCGTAGTTTGCGCAGAAGTAGGCATCCTTCAGCTGGTCGGCAGTTGCGTAGCCTTCCAGACCATCCCAGCCGTCGCCGCCCAGGAAGGGAACTGCCAGACCGATGCTCTCAGCCTGAGCCAGGATCTGACCGACTTCCTGATAGTAGTTGGGGCAGAACACCACTTCGGGAGCCTTGCCCAGAATGGTGGTCAGCTGGGTCTTGTAGTCCACATCGCCCTCAGAGTAGGTCTCCTGATCGACGATGGTGCCGCCCAGGCTCTCGAACTCGTTGACGAAGTTCTCTGCCAGACCCTCGTTGTAGTCAGCGCCCTTCTGGAAGATGACGGCTGCCTTGGTGTAGCCCAACCGCTGGTAAGCGTAGTCAGCCATCTTGATGCCCTGGAACGGGTCGGTGAAGGTTGCGCGGAACACATTCTCGTTCACGGTGTCGGTCTCGGCATCGTAGGTGACAGCCTCAGCGGTAGCGGAAGCGGTGACCATGGGCATATTGTAGTCTGCGCTCTCAGCAACGACTGCCAGAGTCGGGGTGGTGGTAACGTCGCCGATCAGAGCGGTCATGCCCTCGTCCACCATCTTGGTGAAGCAGTTGACAGCCTGCGTAGCGTCGCCCTGCTCGTCCTCGGTGAGGATCTCGATCTGCTTGCCGTTGATGCCGCCGTTGGCGTTGACCTGCTTCAGGTACAGGGTAGCACCGTTGACAACGGCCTGACCGTAAACGGAGACGTTGCCGCTCAGGGGACCCATAACGCCGACCTTGATGGTGTCGCCGGAAGCAGCTGCTGCGGTAGAACCGGCAGCGGAAGCTGCGGTGCTGGAAGAGCCGCCGCAGGCAGTCAGAACACCGGCAGCAGCCACGACACCGGCAGCAGCCAGAAAGTTACGACGAGAGATCATGTTTTTCATAAGTCTATATCCTCCTGCTATTTGGAAGCATTCGTGTTCTTTGCAGCCCTCGCGCACGGCCCATGAGCCAGTGTCCCGAAAAGCTGTTAAGGAAGCAGCTCTCTCTTCCCTCAAAGCAGCTCTGCTTCCTTGAGTCTTATTATAAGCACTTCGGTGCAAGTCCGCAATTCACAAATCGTCCATAGTTTGGGAGGGGTTTCAGGCAAAACTTGCTATTTTTAACAAAACCGAGCGTCGATTTTTGGTTACTTTTTCAAATTGTTCACCTGAGAAAAACAGAACATGAAATTGATTCACAAGTAACAAAAAAATGTCACAACTTTTCTTCCCTGAAGTTTGCTTGTGCTAACATCCATGCATTCTCTTGCATCCCGGGCCGAATCATGGTAGGATAATGTCGGTTAGTTAGCGTATACTATCCAAATAAGAAGAGCGCATCCATTCCTATTATATATGGAGGTACAAATCATGAACTATCTTGAGATCGTAGACGTTCAGGGCCGTGAGATCCTGGACTCCCGCGGCAACCCCACTGTTGAGGCTGAGATCACCCTCGCCGACGGCACCGTGGCCCGAGGCTGCGCACCGTCCGGCGCATCCACCGGCGAGTTCGAAGCGCTGGAGCTGCGCGACGGCGACAAGGGCCGCTATCTGGGCAAGGGCGTCACCAAGGCTGTGGAAAACATCAACACTGTCATCGCTGATGCTGTCATCGGCATGGATGCTTCCGACATCTACGCCATCGACAAGGCTATGATCGACGCTGACGGCACCAAGGACAAGTCCAAGCTGGGCGCAAACGCCATTCTGGCCGTTTCCATCGCTGCCTGCCGCGCTGCTGCCACTTCGCTGGACATGCCCCTCTACCGCTTCCTCGGCGGCGTGAACGGCAACCGCCTGCCCGTCCCCATGATGAACATCCTGAACGGCGGCGCACACGCCACCAACACCGTGGACACTCAGGAGTTCATGATCATGCCCGTGGGCGCACCTTCCTTTAAGGAGGGCCTGCGCTGGTGCGCCGAGGTCTTCCACGCTCTGGCTTCCATCCTGAAGGCAAAGGGTCTGGCCACCTCCGTCGGCGACGAGGGCGGCTTCGCTCCCAACCTGTCCAGCGACGAGGAGACCATTGAGACCATTCTGGCCGCCATCGAGAAGGCCGGTTATCTTCCCGGCAAGGACTTCATGCTGGCCATGGACGCTGCTTCCTCCGAGTGGAAGAGCCCCAAGGGCAAGGGCTTCTACAAGCTGCCCAAGGCCGGCACCGAGTTCACCTCCAGTGAGCTTATCGCACACTGGAAAAAGCTGGTGGAAAAGTACCCCATCATCTCCATCGAGGACGGTCTGGACGAAGAGGACTGGGAGGGCTGGCAGCAGATGACCCGCGAGCTGGGCGGCAAGGTGCAGCTGGTGGGTGACGACCTGTTTGTGACCAACACCGAGCGTCTGGCAAAGGGCATCCAGCTGGGCGCGGGCAACGCTATCCTGATCAAACTGAACCAGATCGGCTCTGTCTCCGAGACCTTGGAAGCCATCAAAATGGCGCACAAGGCCGGTTACAACGCCATCAGCTCTCACCGCTCCGGAGAGACCGAGGACACCACCATTGCGGACTTGGCTGTGGCGCTGAACACCTGCCAGATCAAGACCGGTGCACCCAGCCGCACCGAGCGTGTGGCAAAGTACAACCAGCTGCTGCGCATTGAGGAGCAGCTGGGCGAAAGTGCCGTCTACCCCGGCATGGAAGCATTCTGAGCTTTCCATCATTTACCACCACGGCATTTGCAATCCTGCGGCGGACTGGTTCGTATATAAGGCAGACCGGCACCCGGCAGCAGTCGGGACGGAATGAAACGAAAGGAGCAAACCTTCCATGTTTCAAGGCCTTGGGCCGCTGCTCAGCCTTTTGGGCGGCGGCAGCTTGACTAAGCTGCTTCTGTTTTTACTGAAGGGGCTGTTCGGCTGAAACGGACGGTCTGAAAGGAGAATACCATGCTGATCGTATTGGAGCATCTGCTGGGTCGGATCAACCTGCCCGGTATGTGGTGGATCATCGCAGAGCGCTGGCTGTGAGGTGACGCCCCGCAAAGCCGCTGCACTTTTTGTGCGGCGGCTTTTTTGCTGCAACGATACCCCTTCCGTCTTGCCGCTTCGCGTCAAGCCACCTTCCCCAAGGGTGTCTCCCAGGGAAGCCTGCTGCCCTTATAACTTTTTCTAATGTGCCTTACTTGCCGTTCTGTTGGTAAAAAATGCTTGCATCTAGGCAGTTTTGATGATAAAATCAAAATGTTATAGTACGCCCAAAAGCAGGGTGTACAGGAAGGTGAAGTTTGAAATTGCGGTAACAGGGGGGACTGCGTGCTGCGGTGCGCAGAGAAAGAGGCAGGGAAAACAAAATGGAAACAAGTGCGACAATAAAAGAAAAGCGTCTGTGGCTGGAACGCTATGCACAGAATGTGCCGGGCGGCTTCCACTGTTGTGTGGATGACCCAGAAAAAGGCTATCCCTTTATTTATATCAGCGACCGCTTTCTGGAGATACTGGGGTGGGAGCGGGAAGAATTTGCGGCAAAGTTCGATAACCGCTACACCGCGCTGGTGCACCCGGACGATCTGGAAAGCGGGCTGCGCTACCGGAACGCGGAAAACAGCACGACCTACGCACAGAACGGCGACAGTATGTTCCGGCTGCTGGGCAAAAACGGCTACCGCTGGGTCACCAGCGCAGCCAACCGGGTAGAGTGGCGCGGCGATAGCTGCATCGTGAGCACCATCACGGATATCACCCCCTATATGGAACTGCGGGAAAAGCTGGAACAGCAGAACCGTACCCAGCGGGAGGCGCTGGAAACCGCCAACCATAATCTGCTGCGGATGATGCAGCAGATGGAGGAGCAGAAGGCGCAGTTTGCCCAGACTACTGCCCGGAGCATGGAAAAAGAAAAGCGCTACCGGCAGCGGCTGAACCACGACGCCCTGACCGGCACCTACAACCGCCGCTTTTACGAGAAAGTGGTGCGCAATAACCTCGGCCCGGCAGGCATCGCCCTGATGGATATCGACGATTTCAAGATCTGCAACGATACCTACGGCCACCACGCCGGAGATCTGGCACTGGAAACCGTTGCAAAGGCCATCCGCAGCTGCATCCGGGAAACAGATCTGCTGATCCGCTACGGCGGCGACGAGTTCTTGCTGGTGCTGCCCGGCATCCCGGCGGATTATTTCAAGGTAAAGCTGGAGCAGATCCGCACCGCCGTGCAGCAAACGGTGGTGCCGGGCTACCCCCACTTCCGGCTGTCGCTGAGCATCGGCGGCGCGATGCAGACCCTTGCCGACCCTATGGAGAACGTGGTGCGCCGGGCAGATTTTATAATGTATCAGGCCAAAAACCACAAGGACGCCGTGGCGGTGGACACACAGGACAGCCGGTTGGCTGCACAGAAGGATGTCTTAGGGGAAAAGCCCGTGATCCTGCTGGTGGACGATTCCATGATGAACCGCATGATGCTTGCCGGCATTCTGGGCGAGGACTACCGCATTCTGGAAGCCGAGAACGGCAAGCAGTGTCTGGAGCTGCTGCGGGCAAACGCCGGGCAGACCTCGCTGGTGCTGCTGGATATCAATATGCCGGTCATGGACGGCTTTGAGGTGCTGCGCACCATGAACACCAACCACACCATCGAGGACGTGCCGGTGATCATGATCTCCAGCGACGATTCGGAGGAAGCCATCCGCAAGGCCTACGAGCTGGGTGCCAGCGACTATGTCAACCGCCCCTTTGACGCAAAGATCGTCTACCGTCGGGTGTCCAACACCATCAAGCTGTACGCCAAGCAGCGGCGGCTGGTGCAGATGGTGTCTGACCAGATCCGCGCACGGGAAAAGAACACCGATGTGCTGGTGGGCGTGCTGAGCCAGATCGTGGAGTTCCGCAACGGCGAGTCCGGCTCTCATGTGCGGCACATCCGCATCATCACCGAGACGCTGCTGCACCGGCTGATGGAGCTGACCAGCCGCTACGACCTGACCCCCGAGCAGCAGGATAATATCCCGCTGGCGTCGGCGCTGCACGATATCGGCAAGATCGGCATTGACGAAGCCATCCTGAATAAGCCCGGCAAGCTGACCGCAGAGGAATTTGCGGTGATCAAGACCCACAGTATGCTGGGCGCAGAGATGCTGCAAAAGACCGAAAGCTTTGCAGACCAGCCGCTGCTGCAGACCGCCTACGAGATCGCCCGCTGGCACCACGAGCGCTGGGACGGCAGGGGATACCCGGACGGGCTGAAGGGCGACGATATCCCCATCAGCGCACAGCTGGTCTCCATGGCGGATGTGTATGACGCACTGACCAGCGAACGGTGCTATAAAAAGGCTTTCCCGCACGAAACGGCTGTCCAGATGATCACGAACGGCGAGTGCGGCGCCTTCAACCCGCTGCTGCTGCAGTGTCTGCTGGACGTGCAGGGGGAACTGAAGCAGGAAATTTTACAATGGTAATGTGAGGGCAACTACGCGTGACAGAACAGCGATTCAACCATAAAATACCCCGCCGTACCTTTTTAAAGGTGTGCGCGGCGGCAGCGGCAGCCGGGCTGACCGCCTGCAGCAAAACGCAGGCGGCGGCAGCACTGCCCGAGCTTACGGTGGGCAGCGATAACTACCCGCCTTTTATCTACCTGAACAATGACAGCACGCCCACCGGCATTGATGTGGACATTGCCACCGAGGCCTTTGCCCGCATGGGGTATGCGGTACGGTTTGAAATCATTGACTGGGAGCAGAAAACAAACCTTGTGGAAAGCGGTGCTATCGACTGCATCTGGAGCTGCTTTTCCATGGATGGGCGGGAGCAGCTGTACCGCTGGGTAGGGCCGTATATGGTCAGCCGTCAGGTGGTGGCGGTCAATGCCGATAGCGGCATTGAAACGCTTGCCGACCTTGCGGGCAAGACCATGATGGTGCAAAGCACCACCAAGCCGGAGGAAATCTTCCTCGCCGGCACCGACCCCCGCATCCCGCAGTTTGGTGAGCTGCTGAGCACCGAGGACCGCAGCGTGCAGTACGCCATGCTGAACTGCGGCTATGTGGACGCCATTGCCGCCCACGAGACCGCCATTTTGCGGTATATGCAGGATTGCAATGCCAATTTCCGCATTCTGGAGGAGCCGCTGCTGGTCACCGGCATCGGCGTGGCTTTTGCGCTGAACGACACCCGCGGGCTGGACGAAAAGCTGACCGAGACCTTTGCCGCCATGCGCGCCGACGGCACGCTGAAGCAGATCGTAGGCAAGTATCTGCCGGACCCGGAAAAGTATCTGGAGGTGGACGCCCTTGAACCGTAACAAGAAACCGTTCCCCTCCGGGATGCGGGTGGCGGCGCTCTATCTGCTGATGGGCGTGCTGCTTTTGCTGGCAGTGACCCTCTTCTCCGGGCGGGAATCCATGCGCGCTACCGAGGAATACTTTGACCGCACCATCAACTTTGTAAAGGTGCAGTCCACCAGCTACGAAAAATATAACGATACCGTCACCGCAAAGGCGCTGCGCCGGATGGCGGTCTCGGTGCGGCAGCTGGCCGAAAATGATACCTTGGATCTCTACGACCCCGAAGCCCTCCGGAAAGAAACGGAATCCCTCTGGCTTACCGGCATTGCCGTACTGGACGAAAATGGAGAATCACTGTGCGAATATACGGATGGTAATATCGATTATGCGCAGTTTGCGGAATCGCTGCGAGAGCAAGCCGCGCTGAACGTGCTGCAAAACCCGCAAAAGACCTATCTCAAGCGCATTCTGTTACAGGATGGTACAGCGGTGGATGTTGCCACCCGCCGCGCCGCAGCAGGGGACGCTGTGCTGCTGGCGTACCGGGTGACCCCGCCGGAGTTTGTGGAGGGGACAGCCCTGTCCATCCAGAGCGTGCTGGACGGCTACCCGAAGAACATCAGCGGCACCATCTTTATCGTGCAGGACAACAAGGTGATCGCCGCAAACGACCCGAGCCTCATCGGACTGTACACCACGAACAGCCCGCTGGTGCAGGGCATCCGCAAGGCCGGTGCGCCCGACATTCTGACCCACACCCGCGACTGGGCAAATTCCGGCTGCTATTTCGGGATGTACAGCAACGGACAGAATTTTGATCTGTATCTCTATATCGACGAAAAATCGGTGTTCCGCAATTTCAGCAGCGCACTGCTGACGGCACTGATCTTCTATCTGATCTGTGTGGCAGTGCTGCAAACGCTGCGCCGCCGCTCCATGAAGCTTGCGGAGCAGCAAAAAAGGGAGCAGGAGCAGAAGTATCACGCCCAGCTGGAAGAGCAGAACCGCAAGCTGGAGCTTGCCGTCCGGCACGAGGCAGCGGCAAACCGCGCCAAGCGGGAGTTCTTGTTCAACATGAGCCACGACATCCGCACTCCGATGAACGCCATTATCGGCTTCACCTCGCTGGCGGCGACCCATGTTGATAATAAAGAACAGGTGCTGGACTACCTGAAAAAGATCTCCACCTCCAGCCAGCACCTGCTCTCCCTCATCAACGATGTGCTGGACATGAGCCGTATCGAGAGCGGCAAGGTGAAGATCGAGGAAAAGGCGGTGCATCTGCCGGATCTCGTGCACGATATACGCTCCATCATCCAGCCCAACATCAGTTCCAAACGGTTGTCGCTGTTCATCGACACCATGGATGTGGTGGACGAGGATATCATCACCGACCCGCTGCGGCTGAATCAGGTGCTGCTGAACATCCTTTCCAATGCTATCAAGTTCACCCCCACCGGCGGCATGGTGAGCATCCGCATTGCTCAGAAGCCCGGCGCGCCCAAGGGCTGCGGCAATTATGAGTTCCGCATCAAGGACAACGGCATCGGCATCAATAAGGAGTTCCAGAAGCACATCTTTGAGGAGTTCACCCGGGAGGAAAGCTCCACCGTCAGCGGCATCCAGGGCACGGGTCTCGGCCTTTCCATCACCAAGAATATCGTAGACCTGATGGGCGGCACCATCGCCCTTGAAAGTGAGCCGGGCAAGGGCAGCGAGTTTATCGTGAACCTCTGCTTTACCCTCAGCGGGCAGAAGGCGGAGATCAAACAGCTGCCCCAACTGGAAGGGCTGCGGGCACTGGTGGCGGACGACGACACCAACACCTGCCTGAGCGTCAGCACCATGCTTTCCAAGATTGGCATGCGCCCGGAGTGGACCATCTCCGGCAAAGAAGCGGTCATCCGCACCAAGTACGCCGTGGAGCAGGGCGATGCTTTCAGCGTGTATATCATCGACTGGCTCATCCCGGATATGAACGGCATCGAGATCGTGCGGCAGATCCGCAAGGTCATCGGGGACAGCTGCCCTATCATCATCCTGACCGCCTACGACTGGGCGGATATCGAGGAGGAGGCGCGCGCCGCCGGTGTGACCGCCTTCTGCGAAAAGCCGCTCTTCCTCTCGGAGCTGCGCAAGGTGCTGGCAGAGCCCTTCCGGGTGCAGTCGACCCAGACGCCCGCCCTGCCGCCCAAGGCAAGCTTTGACGGTAAGCACCTGCTGCTGGTGGAGGATAACGCCCTGAACCGGGAGATCGCCATAGAGATCTTAAAGGAAGCGGGCTTCCTTGTGGATACCGCCGGAGACGGCGTTGAAGCAGTGGAAAAGATGGAGCAGTCCGTGCCCGGGCAGTACGACCTGATTTTGATGGACATCCAGATGCCCCGGATGGACGGCTACGAAGCCACCCGGCGTATCCGCGCTCTGCCCGACCCCCGCAAGGCAGGCATCCCCATTTTTGCCATGACCGCCAACGCCTTTGAGGAGGACAAGCAGAACGCCCTGAATGCGGGCATGAACGGCCACATCGCAAAGCCGCTGGATATCCCGCACCTGCTGAAGGTGCTGGAAGAAGCGCTGAAATAAGAACCCGCTCAGGCAAAGCCTTGCGGTTTTATCGGCTCCCCCGAAAGGGGGAGCTTTTTTGTTTCTGCCGGTCAGCACCTTCCCGCTCACGCGGCTTTATTTTCCTGCATAGGATGGTGCACAGCGGAAAAGGGGAGATGACGACATGAGGCAGACAAAGCGGTTTGCGGTGGTGGGCAGCGATGCCCGGCAGGCGGCGGCAGGGCGTGCACTGGCGCGGGCGGGGTATACGGTGGGCGGCGTGCAGCAGCTGCCGCAGGCAGACTGCATCCTGCTGCCGCTCCCGCTGGAACAGTCCGGTCTGCCGCTGGCGCAGCTGCTGGGCATGGCAAAGCCCGGGGCACTGGCGCTGGGCGGTAAGGTGACGGACAGCGCAAGGACTATCGCCCGGGCGGCGGGGGTGGAACTGGTGGACTACTTTGCCCGCCCGGAGCTGACCGTGTATAACGCCATCCCCACCGCCGAGGGCTGCATCGGCATTCTGCTGGAACGGCGCAGCCGTACCCTGTGGGGCGCGGCGGTGCTGGTGCTGGGCTTTGGCCCGGTGGGGCGGGCGCTTGCGGTGCGTCTGGCGGCGCTGGGTGCGCGGGTGACCGTGGCGGCACGCCGCCCGGTGCAGCGGGCCATGGCAGAGGAGCAGGGGCTGCGGGCGGTGCCGCTGACAGACCTTGCTGCCGCAGCTGCCGCCTTTGATACGGTGGTGAACACCATCCCCGCGCCGGTGCTGACGGCGGCAGTGCTGGCGGCGCTGCCGAAGGGGTGTCTGATCGTGGATCTGGCCTCAAAGCCCGGCGGCACGGACTTTGCCGCCGCCCGGCGGCTGGGGCACACGGCGCTGCACGCGCTGAGCCTGCCGACGGTCTGGGCACCGGAAACGGCAGGGGAGGCGCTGGCGCGCACGGTGCAGACCATTTTGCAGGAGCGGGAGGAGAAGATATGATCATAGAGAAAAAGGGCTGTCTTGCCTTTGCGGTGTGCGGCAGTTTTTGCACGTTGGAGGACGCCTTGGGCGCAGCGCAGGCACTGACGGCACAGGGCTGGACGCTGCTGCCCGTCATGAGCTTTGCCGCGCAGCAGGATACCCGGTTCGGCACCGGGGAAAGCTGGCGGCAGCGCTTACAGGCCGTTACCGGGCATCCGGTGCTGGACACCCTGCAGGCGGTGGAGCCGCTGGGCCCCCGGCGGCTGGCGCAGGCGCTGGTGGTCGCCCCCTGCACCGGCGCAACGCTGGCGCGGCTGGCGGCGGGACTTTCGGATACGCCGGTGACCCTTGCCGCCAAAAGCCTGCTGCGGGTGGGCAGCCCGGTGGTGCTGGCAGTCTCTACCAACGACGGCCTTGGCGCCTCCGGCGAAAATATGGCGCGGTTGTGCCAGCGCAAGCACTATTACTTTGTGCCCTACGGGCAGGACGACCCCTTTGCCAAGCCCCAGAGCCTGAAGGCCGACCTTGCCCTGCTGCCCGCCGCCGTGGACGCCGCTTTGCGGGGTGAGCAGCTGCAACCGGTGCTGCTGGGACAAAGGAATGTGTAAATCTCTTTTCAGCGGGGAAAAAATGTGGTATACTTCAAATGATGTCTTGTCGGCATAAAACGGATAAGCGGAGAATACCAGATGAAAAAATTTACCGCAGCACTGTGCACTGTGCTGCTTTTGATAGGCGCTGTGCTGGTGCCCGGCGCGGCAGCAGCCGGCCCGGCGCTGGCCAATACCCGGGCATACTGCATCATGGATGCAGACACCGGCCTTGTGCTGGCGCAGCAGAATATGGACGAGGAGCTGCACCCGGCCTCCATTACCAAGGTAATGACCCTTGGTCTTGCCTGCGAAAAGGCGCAGGGAGACTGGGATGACGTAAAGCTGACCGTGAGCCACGAGGACGTCTACTCGCTGGCGGGCACGGATTCCAGCCACATCGCTCTGCTGGAAGGGGAAGAAGTTCCCCTGGTGGATGCGTTGTACGCCACCCAGATGGCCAGCGCCAACGACGGTGCCAACCTGCTGGCGGAGTATTTCGGCGGCGGCACCATCGCGGACGGCGTGGCGGCCATGAATGCACAGGTGGAGGAGCTTGGCCTTGCCCACACCCACTTTTCAAACCCCCACGGCATCAGCGACGACGACCACTACACCAGCTGCTACGATATGGCACAGATTTTGCGCTGGGCGCTGCAGCAGCCGGGGTTTGAGGAGTTGTTCACCCGCAACGAGATGTACACCATGCAGCCCACCAACATCCAGCCGGTGACCCGCTACTTCTCCCAGCAGGATAAGATTCGCATTGGCTCCAGCCGCTACCATATCGACAGTGTGCTGGGCTCCAAGCTGGGCTATACCAACACCGCCCGGTACAGCTATGTCTGTCTGGCGGAGCAGGACGGGGTGCGGCTGATCTGCGCGACCATGCAAAGCCAGCTGAGCACCGATAAATATAACGATATGCGCACCCTGCTGGACTACGCCTTTTCCACCTATAAAAGCTACACCCAGCTGCCCGGCGGCACGGTCACCGCACAGCTGGCTGTGGCGGGCGGCGGGCAGAGCCTTGGCACCGTTACTGTGGCCGACCCCGGGGTGAAGTTGCTGCTGGCCGAGGGCTTATCCGCGCAGGATGTGACCGTGGACCTGGAGCTGCCGGAGCAGTATCTGCTTGGCGCAGAGCCCGCCGTGTATGCGGTGTACACCCTGAACGGCGGCGCGCAGCAGGAGAGCACCAGCGTGCGGGTAAAGGCGGAGATCACAGGTCTGGCGGAACTGCTGGAGCAGAGCGTCGGCACAAAGCTGGAAGCCGCCAGGGACGTGGAACCGGGCAGCAGCGCATGGCTGCTGGCGGGCATCTCGGTGGGGTGCACCATAGGTGCAGCCGTGGTTACCGTACTGGTGCTGCGGGTACATTCCCGCCTGAAAAAGCGCCGCAAAACGGCAAGGCACCATAAAAAAGCGTAAAAGCCTGTTCAAAACCAGACTTTTCCAGATAAAGAAAAAGCTTTCAGAAAAAAAGAGAGGTACAATATCATGGGTAAGTTTATTTTTACGCAGACCGAGATCCCCGGCGTGGTGGTCATTGAGCCGCAGGTGTTCGGCGACGACCGCGGCTATTTTATGGAGACCTACCAGAAGGACCAGTTCGCAGAGGCCGGCATCGACAAGGAATTTGTGCAGGACAACCAGAGCCGCTCCACCCGGGGCGTGCTGCGCGGGCTGCACTTCCAGAAGAACCACACCCAGGGCAAGCTGGTGCGCGTGACCAAGGGCGAGGTGTACGATGTGGCCGTGGACTGCCGCCCCCACAGCGCCACCTTTGGCAAGTGGGTGGGCGTGACCCTGAGCGAGGAGAACAAGAAGATGTTCTATATCCCCGAGGGCTTTGCCCACGGCTTCCTGGTGCTGAGCGATGTGGCCGAGTTCTGCTACAAGTGCACCGATGTCTATGACCCCACCAGCGAGGGCGGCATCCCCTACGATGACCCCACCGTGAACGTGCAGTGGCCCGACTGCGGCTGTGAGCACAAGACCAGCGCAAAGGACAAGCTGCACGAGCCCTTTGCCGCCCAGAAGTTCGAGTATTTTGAAAAGTGGTGATCGCCCGTGGCAAAACTCAAAGCAATGTGGAATGGCTTCTGGCGCTACCGCTATCTGCTGTGGAACCTTGTAAGCCGGGATTTCAAGCTGAAATACCGCCGCAGCGTGCTGGGCGTGGTGTGGAGCGTTTTGAACCCGCTGCTGATGTGCCTTGTGTACTGGGCGGTGTTCAGCAGCCTGATGGATATGCGGGGCAGCGGCATCGACAACTTTGCCGTCTTTCTGATGTGCGGTCAGCTGCTGTTCAACTTCTTCAACGAGGCTACCTCCACCAGCATGAGCAGCGTGCTCAGCGCCGCCCCGCTGCTGAAAAAGGTGTATATCCCCAAGTATATCTTCCCGCTGGAAAAATGCTGCTTTGCCATGGTGAACTGCATCTTCAGCTTTGTGGCGCTGCTGCTGGTCATGATCTTTACCGGCGCACCTTTCCACCTGACCATTTTTGAGGCGCTGTACCCGCTGGTGACGTTGTTCTTCTTCAGTCTGGGCGTCAGTATGTTCTTAGCGGCGGCTACCGTGTTTTTCCGGGATATCATGCATATCTGGAGCGTGTTCGTCACCGCGCTGCTGTATTTCTCCGCCATCTTCTACGACCCCACCCAGATGACCTTTTCCATCGGCGGGTTCAACATGCAGCAGATCATCAAGCTGAACCCCATGTACTGGTATATCACCGGCTTCCGCCGCACCCTGATGTGGGGCATCCCGCTGGACCTCAACATGTTTGCGGTCTGCGGCATCTGCGCAGTGGTCTCCATGTGGGTGGGCGTGCACATGTTCCGCAAAACGCAGGATCGTTTTGTGCTGCATATTTAAGGAGGGGAGAAGAATGGAACCGATCATCAAAGTGGACAACGTGTCCATGTGCTTCAACCTCTCCACCGAAAAGCACGAGAGCCTGAAGGAATATCTGCTGGCCATGGTGCAGGGCCGCCTGCAGTACGACGAGTTTTACGCCCTGAAGGACGTGAGCCTAGACATCATGCCCGGCGATTTTTACGGTCTGGTGGGCCTGAACGGCTCGGGCAAATCCACCCTGCTCAAGACCATTGCGGGCGTGTACAAGCCCAGCAAGGGCAAAGTGACCGTCAACGGCACCATCGCCCCCCTCATCGAGCTGGGTGCGGGCTTCGACATGGACTTGACCGCCCGGGAGAACATCTACCTCAACGGTACGGTCCTGGGCTTCTCGCCCAAGTATCTGGACGAGAAGTTCGACGAGATCGTGGAGTTCAGCGAGCTGCAGAACTTCCTCGATGTGCCGCTGAAAAACTACTCCTCCGGCATGGTGGCCCGTATCGGCTTTGCCATTGCCACCATCACCAAGCCTGACATCCTCATCGCCGACGAGGTGCTGTCGGTGGGCGACTTCCTCTTCCAGCAGAAGTGCGAAAAGCGGATGAAAGAGCTGATGGCCGGCGGCACCACGGTGATCCTGGTGTCCCACTCCATCGAGCAGATCGAGCGCATGTGCAGCAAGGTGGCATGGCTGAGCCACGGCCACCTCAAGATGAACGGCGACACCGAGACTGTCTGCAACGCCTACAAGGCTGTGCAGCGGGGCGAGGCATAAGGACTGGATATGAATGTACGACTCAAACGCGCCAAAGAGCTGATGGGCTATGCCGTCCAGCTCACGAAAGACGAGGGCCTGCCCACGATGGTAAAGCGGGGCGCGGGCTTTGTCCGCCGCCGTTTCTTCGGCAAGCGGGCGCGCTATCTGCCCGGCAAAAAGGTGCTGGAAGCTCAGGCCGCCGAAATGGTCGGCAAGACCGCTGAGAACTGCGGCCTGCCCACCATCTCCATCCTGACCCCGCTGTATAATACGCCCGAAAATTACCTGCGGGAATTTCTGGGCTCCTTTGTGAACCAGACCGCCCCCAATGGTCAGCTCTGCCTCGCGGACGCTTCCGACGACGCCCACCCCGAGGTGGAGCGTGTCGTAAGGGAATATCAGCAGAAAAATCAACGAATCGTATACAAAAAGGTCGAAAATAAGGGCATCGCCGCCAACACCAACGCCGCCGAGACGCTGGCGACGGGCGAATATCTCGCCCTCGCCGACCACGACGATGTGCTGGCCCCCCACGCCATGTACGCGATGGGAAAGGCTGTCTTGCAGCTCCGCGAAAAGGGTGAGCCGGATGGTTTCCTCTACAGTGACGAGGCGCTCTTCACCAAGGACATCAAAAAGCCGATGGTGGGACACTTCAAGCCCGATTATGCCCCGGATTATCTGCTCTGCTGCAACTACATCTGTCATCTGGCAGTCTTCAAGCGGGCGTTGTATGAGCGGCTGGGCGGCGAACGCCCCGAGTGCGACGGCAGTCAGGACCACGACCTCTTCCTCCGGCTCATCGAACAGACCGGCGGTGCGGCTCATCTGCCGCAGGTGCTCTACTATTGGCGGGTCCATGCGGGTTCGACCTCGGGCGGCACCGATGCCAAGCCCTATGTGGCGGCGGCGGCGAAAAAGGCGCTGACGGACCATCTGAGCCGCACCGGGCGCACCGGCACGGTGGAGGACGGGCTTTTCCCCAGCACCTACCGGGTCAAGTGGGACATCGAGGGCGACCCCAAGGTGAGCATCCTCATCCCCAACAAAGACCACACCGACGACCTCGAGAAGTGCCTGTACAGCATCTGGTCAAAGACCGAGTGGGATAACTTCGAGGTCATCGTCATCGAGAACAACTCCACCGACCCGGCCACCTTTGCCTATTATAAGGATGCTGAGAAGCGGTACGAGGGCCTGAAAGTGGTCACCTGGCCGGAAAAGGGCTTCAACTTCTCAGCCATCAACAACTTTGGCCGGAAGGCGGCGCAGGGCGAGTACCTGCTGCTGCTGAACAACGACGTGGAGGTGCGGAACGGCGACTGGCTCACCGAGCTGCTGCGGCAGTGCGCCCACCCCGGCGGTGCGGCCATCTGCGGCGCGATGCTCTACTATCCCGACGAGACGCTCCAGCATGCGGGCGTCGTCACGGGTCTGGGCGGCTACGCGGGCCACAGCCATAAGTACAAGAAGGCGGGCGGCAGCGGCTATCTGTTCCGCGCCGCTACCGTGCAGGACTTCTCCGCCGTCACGGGTGCCTGCCTGCTGGTCAGGACCAGCGTGTGGGATGAGGTGAAGGGGCTGGACGAGAAGTTTGCCGTGGCCTTCAACGATGTGGACTTCTGCCTCCGGGTGCGGGACAAGGGCTATCGCATCGTGTGGACGCCCTACGCCCAGCTGACCCATTACGAGAGCAAGAGCCGCGGCGGCGACGAGAAAGACCCCGTCAAGGCAGCGCGCTTTGCCGCCGAGCAGCAGCGGCTGTACGACGTCCACGGCAAGGCGGATATTCTGGACGACCCCTATTATAACCCCAGCCTGACCCGCGACCGGGAGGATTTCTCGGAGAGCGGCGATTTGCGGAACCTCAAAGAGGGAAAAGTGACAGTGAGGTGGCGAAACGCATGAACATCAAAGGCCATTTTGAGACCATCACCCGGCACAAGCTGCTGGTGATGAAATACTGCTTTGCCTGCGGGCTCTATGAGCAGGGCCTTGCCCACGACCTGAGCAAGTACAGCCCCACCGAGTTCATCCCCGGGTGCATCTACTATCAGGGTGACCACAGCCCCAACGAGGCGGAGCGCGCAGCCAAGGGCTACACCTCGGCGTGGCTGCACCACAAGGGGCGCAACAAGCATCATCTGGAATACTGGATCGATTACAGCACCACCAAGACCGGCCTGACCGGCATGAAGATCCCCCTGCGCTATGTCTGCGAGATGGTGTGCGACCGGGTGGCGGCAAGCCAGATCTATCTGGGCGACAAGTACACCGATGCCTCCGCGTGGGAGTACTACCAGCGCAGCAAGGATCACTACCTGATGCACCCGGAGACCCGGGCACTGCTGGAAAAGCTGCTGTGCATGGTGCGGGACCTGGGGCGGGAGCGCACCTTTGCCTACATGAAATTCCTGCTTGGCTGCGAAAACGATTACTAAACTTGAAAGGCTGCTGCACATTCCGTGCAGCAGCCTTTTTGCGTGCAGAAAAGCCTGCGCAGCGCCGGATGAGGGGCAATGTGTGCCGTATTTTGCCTTTTGCACGCTTTGCCGAAACTTTCCGGCAAAGTTTGGCGCATCTGCCCATTGACAGCGCGCCGCAGCAGAGGGTAAGATGAAACTGGGGAGCAACGCGCTCCCATAAGAAGAAAGCGAGGGACCACAGATGAAGCTTTGGAAACGATGGACGGCAGCGGTCCTTGCAGCTGCAATGGCGCTGCTGCTTTTAGCAGCCTGCGGGCCCTCCGGCCCTTCCGCGCCGGATGCGCCGGATAAGCCGGGCAGCAGTGAGACCGGCAAAGACCCCACCGACGAAAAGACCGAGGAGCAGAAGAAAGCCGCAGTGGTGGAAGCACTGAACACAGTGCGCAAGAACAACGGCAATAACACCCCGCTGGAGCTGAACGAGCAGGCCTGTGCGTTCGCCAAGGAGATGGCACAGGTGCAGCTGGATGGCGTCAATGGCAAGTACGGCAAGAATCCAAGTACCAACACGGATTATACTGCTGCCTGTGCAAACGTCCGCAAGAAGGAGGTGGGCGAAAAAGCATCGATCGGTGTTGGCGCACTGCAGGGCGCTTACCCGGATGCGATCCAGTTCGAAAAGTGGGCAGACAAGAAGTGGAAAGACGAGACAGAGAAAGCGAGCGTAGAACGCAACAATGCACTGGTCAAGAGGGAAGCCACCCTTGTGGGCGTGGGCGTTGTGCAGAACACCGACCCCAAAACGATGGATGAATACCCCATTATGGTGGTCGTGATGACCTACTGATATGCGCAAACGCCGCTGACGGAAAGTCGGCGGCGTTTTTGTATAAATCGCGTATTGACAAAAATATGTGGGGGAGGGTAAACTAAAATCAGTCAGACCGGAGGGGTTCGGTTTGGCGTGTACTTTACCTACTTATATCTATTGAATCAGGAGGAATGTAACATGAAACTGTTCAAAAAGATTGCAGCAATCGCAGTGGCAACTGTGATGATGTTCTCCATGGTGGGCTGCGGTGCAGAAAAAGCAGGGATCAGCCAGAAGGAGGATATTATGAATATCCTCGAGGATACTGCAACTCTTATGGGTGGTGAGTTTACCCACGATAAGAAACTTGATGATGTTGCACAGGCTCTGATTGTCGAAGCAGATAAGGCATACAAAGAGGGCAAAACTGTACAGGAACTGCTGACCAATGATGAAGTAGCAAAGGCTGCTGGTATCGACACCGCAAAAGAAGGTTATATGATGTCTGTTACCAAGAATTACACCTTTAAGAGCGATGTCATGAATCAGCAGAAAAACACGCTGCTGGCGCAGCAGCTGATTGAAGGCACCAAGGAAGACTTGCAGGTCGGCAAGCCCGCCGCGATCAATGGTAAAGCAATCACAGGTATTGCGATCGGTAAGATCGGCGGTCAGGAGTATATCGTTCTGATCGCTGCGGCACCGGCACAGGCAAAGTAAAAAACAATACTAAAACAGTCCCCTGTGCGTCGGGCTTGTGCCTGCTGCACAGGGGACTATTTATGAACAAATGCAAAAACACCCCGGTCGGGCGATTTTACCGCTTGGCCGGGGTGCTGTTTTGCAAGAAATAATTACTGCTCGTTTTCGTAGATCTTGATATAGCGCGGGGCGCTTTTATCCTGCCAGAACAGCAGAATGGCGGTCAGGGCGACAGCCAGTGTGGTGAGGACGGCGAGCAGAGCTTTGAGAACTTTCATGGTTTGGTGCCTCCTTGTGAAGTTCGGGAGCGGAGCGGGGGACGTTCCGCCTGTCATGTTAGGTATAGTATAGCATATTCCCACAGTAAAGGCAAACGGCAGAAGAGGGAGAACAAAAAGAAAAATACGGTAGTTAGTTAAAACTAATCGGCGAAAACGAATAAGAAAGTTCAGGAAAATTCATCATTTGAGCCGTGATGTCGTTGACTTCCCGCGCCAAAATGATACAATAAGTGTGTTAAGCAGCTGCTGTCCCTGTACCAGTGCGCCTGCATGGGCGTGGGGATAGCAATTCAAGCAGAATGGGGGATTTGAAATCCATGTTGAACAAGCTGAAACGTGCGGCGCTTGGCGCGCATACGCCGCATGACAAGGCAACTGCTGCAAGCAAACCTATCCCGATGCCTCTGCCCGCGCAGGTACGCATCCTTATGAGCCAGCACATTGGCGCACCCGCCAAGGCTCTGGTGAAAAAAGGCGATGAAGTGTTCGTCGGCACCAAGATCGGTGAGGCGGGCGGCTTTGTCTCCGCAAACATCCACTCCAGCGTTTCCGGTACGGTAGCTGCAGTGGAACCTTTCCGTCTGTCCAATGGCCGTATGTGCGATTCTGTTGTCATCAAGACCGATGGCAAGCAGACCGTAGACCCGGCTGTCAAGGCACCGGAAGTCACCGATAAGGCCAGCTTCCTTGCCGCCGTGCGCGAGTGCGGTCTGGTAGGTCTGGGCGGCGCAGGCTTCCCCACCGATGTGAAGCTGCAGCCCAAGCAGTCGGTGGATACTTTACTGATCAACGCCTCCGAGTGCGAGGTGTGGCTGACCAGCGACACGCAGGAGATGCTGGAGTGCAGCGATGATATCATCCGCGGCATCAAGGCTGTGCTGCAGTATACCGGCATCCCGAAGTGCATCATTGGTATTGAGAACAACAAGCCCGAGTGCATCGACCTGCTGTGCAAAAAGACCAAGGACGACAGCGCTATTGAGGTAAAGCCCCTGCCCAGTGTCTACGGCACCGGCGCAGAGCTGATCCTCATTGAGAAGTGCCTCGGCCGCGAGGTGCCCCACGGCGGTCTGCCCGCCGATGCAGGCGCCATCGTGATGAACGTGACCAGCGTTTCCACGCTGGGCAAGTATCTGGCTACCGGTATGCCGGTGGTTCAGCGTACCATCACCGTGGACGGCGATGCCTGCGCAAAGCCCCAGAACGTTGTTGTGCCCGTGGGCACCGCTTATCAGGACATTCTGGACTATGTGGGCGTTAAGGGCGAGCTGGGCAAGGTGGTTGCCGGCGGTGCCATGATGGGCCCCGCTGTGGAGAACCTTTCCTACCCCACCACCAAGACCACTTCCGGTCTGATCCTGCTGAGCAAGGCAGCTGCACAGCCCGCACAGGTCAACCCCTGCATCCGCTGCGGCCGCTGCGTGGAGTACTGCCCCATGGGTC
>OGNF01001592.1_pt1 | contig 20139 bp, 17 predicted proteins | sample 1573321 | NCBI WGS metagenome assembly OGNF01 (sample SAMEA2581911, study PRJEB24529) | metagenome | biome: Human gut stool | place: China | collected 2011
GTCCCTTTGTGGATAATGAAATGCCTTATGGCAGAGTCCCGCAGGGACATCCGGTGATCGTGGATTATTTCTATCATGAGGAAATCCGAGGGACAGAAAATACCGGAAAAAGAAATCGTTAAACAGAAATTTTGTAAGAACTTTGAACGAGGGAGACTCCTTGTCCGAAGGGCAAGAAGGTGCAGCCGAGAAGATTTAGAACAATTCCAGTTTGTCGAAACCTCAACATCAGGGTTTGGGGCAGGCACGCTATCCAAACCTCCAATTTTCCGCGCCAAGGGTGCAAAATCTTGGCCAGTATTGCCGTTGCGCCGCAGGGACTTTTGGGTTATACTGTTGACTTGTATCTTGTTTTGTATTTTCCTGTTCAGCCGAGCCAAAGGAGGCATCCTTACGAACTATCTGTTTCAATTTGCGCGCATTCTGGCGTTCTGTTTTCTGGGCGAGATCTGCCACGCAGTGCTCCCGCTCCCCATCCCGGCCAGCATCTACGGCCTGCTGCTGCTCTTGGCCGCGCTCCGCTTCGGCATCGTGAAGCTCGAGCAGGTCAAGGAAGTGGGCCTGTTCCTCACCGGCATCTTCCCGCTGCTGTTCGTGCCTGCCGCCGCGGGCGTCATGGAGCTGTGGGCTGAGATGGGCGAGATGCTGCTGCCCATCGTCATCGCCATCATCCCGGTGACTGTGCTGGTCCTTGTGAGTGCAGGCCGCACCACCCAGGCCCTCACCAGCCGCCGCGCTGCAAAAAAGGAGGCCGAACATGACTGATCTTTTACAGGGCTTCCTCTCCGGGTCCGCCGCGTGGGGCGTGCTGCTGACGCTGGCCGCTTTCGCGCTGGGTGCTCTCCTCAACAAAGCCACCGGCAAGGCCATCTTCAACCCGCTGCTGCTGGGCAGCATCTTCGTCATCATCCTGCTGAGTGTGCTGAACATCCCCTACGCCGACTACAAGGTCAGTGCCGCCCCGGTGAACTATCTGCTGCTGCCGGCCACCATCAGCCTCGCCATCCCGCTGTATGAAAAATGGGATCTGCTGAAGGAGAATGCCGCCGCCATCATCGCGGGCATCTCCGTGGGTACTCTGGTGAGCCTGGGCAGCGCTTTGGCTCTGACCCTCGCGCTGGACCTCACTCGGGAGCAGTACGCCACCCTCCTGCCGAAGTCCGTCACCACGGCCATCAGCATGGATGTCGCCGCTGAGCTGGGCGGCATCGCGGCCCTGACGGGTGCCATCGTCATCCTCACCGGCATCGCGGGCAACCTGCTGGCCGAGGTGGTCTGCAAGATCTTCCACATCACCGACCCCATCGCAAAGGGCGTCGGCATCGGCACCTCGGCCCATGCCGTAGGCACCAGCAAAGCTCTGCAGATGGGTGAGGTCGAAGGTGCCATGAGCGGCCTGTCCATCGCCGTGGCCGGCGTCCTCACCGCCGTGCTCTGCCCCTTCTTCGTCAGCTTCATTCAGTAAAGATAGACAAAAAATCGCCCTCTGTACCGGCACAATGCCAATACAGAGGGCGATATTTTTTTGTGATAAAAGGTCAGCTCCAAGCTTCTTCCTGCTCGATACGCTTCTGCGCTGCCTCCCGGATGACCTGCACAGCCTTTTCGTCGATGGCCACAGGCTCTGCCGCCGGGCAGGCCAGACAGTAACCCTGCAGCAGGTCCACGCCCATCTCCAGCACCTTGCGCAGCTCCGACAGCGTTTCCACGCCCTCAGCCAGCACATAGATGCCGCGGGGGCGGGCATAGTCGATGAGGGTCTTGAGGAACTGCTGTTTGTCGGCATCGGTATCAATGCCCCGGATGATGGCGATGTCCACCTTGACATACTTGGGCGCGACCGTCAGCAGGCTGTTGCCGTTGCTGTAGCCGCTGCCGTAGTCATCCAGCGCAAAGGCGCCGGGCGAACCGAGGAAATCCCGCTTCCGTTCCAGCTCCCGTTCGTTCATCTCTTCCTCCTCGGTGATCTCCACCACCAGCTTCGGAAGGGTGGCACTGTGGGCCTCGCAGTAGCTCGCCCAGTCCTCATCGCTCAGGCTGACGCTGGCTATGCTGTTGACGAAGATGAGAGCGTCAGCGTCCAGTTTACCGGCAGCTTCCAGCTCCTCGTAGCACTCGCAGGCCCGGAAGAGAGTCAGCTTCTCAATATCATACATCCGGCCCATCTCGCTGGCCAGCTGCATTACCGTGAGCGGCGAACGCAGGGTGGGCAGCTGGGGCCGCATCAGGGCCTCATAGGCCACCACATGGCCGTCGTGAGCTGAGACGATGGGCTGGAAGTCGTAGTCCACCCGCCGCTCCCGGATGAGTTTTTCAAAGTCGCTGCGCTGCTCCATCGCATAGACACCGGCGCGGTAGCGCTCCATGTCGAACTCCCGTATCTCGCCCTTGGTGGAATGCTTGACTTCATACATTGCAAAGTCCGCATACTTCTTGAGGGTGTCGAGGTCCAGTGCGTCCTCCGGATACCATGCCACGCCGCCGGACATCCGGATGCACAGACCCTTGCCGTCCGGCAGAGCAGCACTGCTCTGGGCAAAGTTCTCTTCCAGCTTCTTGATGTCCGCCCGCAGGGCCTCCCGCGTCTCATAGCCGTAGAACAGCAGCAGGAACTCGTCGCCGGAAAGGCGGGCCACCACAGTGCCGCCGGGCGAGTTCTGCCGTAAGCTGTGGGCCGTCTGCCGCAGATAAATGTCACCCCAGTCGTGGCCATAAGTGTCGTTGATGGTCTTGAGGTTGTCGAGGTCGGTCATCATCAGGGCCGCGTGACGGAGAGTATCAGGCTTCTCGAACAGCTCCCCGCAGACCCGGAAGAAGGCCTGACGGCTGTACAGTCCGGTCAGTGCGTCATAATCGCGCTCGTGCTCAATGCGGTTGCGCTCGGCCACCGCCGCCTTGTAGTTGTCGGTGCTCAGGGTCACGATGGATTCCGCCAGCTGGTCCAGCTCCCGGATGCCGGTACGGGAAAATTCCGGCACAGCCTTGCGCTGTTCCTGTGCGTCCACCAGCTCTTTCGAGAGCTGGGCAACGGGCTGTGCCAGACCAAAGCTGACGAGGAAGGCGCAGGCCAGACCGATGCCCATTGTCAGCAGTACGGCAAGGCCCATCAGCTTCGTCATCGACTGGGAGAAGCTGAACAGATCGTTCTTGCCCACCACGCCGACGAGCAGCCACCGCTCACCCGAGAAGGGGGCGTTGCGGCTGTACAGGCTGATCTGCCGGATGCTGGCGATCTGCTGCCTACCGTCCATCATGTAATACCAGTAGTTGTTGCTGCGCCGGAGAGTCAGTTCCCATTTCGCATTCCGCAGCGGTACGCTCTGCTCACCGGTGTTGGAGGTGACATGAAGATCCAGCACCTCGCCCTTCAGGTCGGAGGTGGTGGAGGCCAGCAGATAGCTGCCGTGATGGTCGTTCTGCAGCTCGTTCCACGGGAGTTTGGTGTCCATGTAGCTTTCCAGAAGCTCGACGCCCAGAACGCCGTAGACTGTGCCGTCGTCCAGGATAAGGGGCTGCGCGTAGGCGATGGCCTCGCGGTCGTCACCCAGCAGCTTATATGGCAGAGTCGTCCAGCGGCCATAGTTCGCCGCCCCCATACGCTCGACGTCTTCGTAGGCTGTCTGGAAGGGACGGACATAAAACACATCCTGCTCTCCGTCCAGATACTGCAGCGCAGGCGACCACGCCTTGTCCGTAGCGATGTCAAAGGTCTGCACCAGCTCCGACGGAGCGCACTCAAGCAAAATATCCGAGTTTACCACAGAGGGGGCTGCATCCGGGTCGAGGTCGCGCAGGTAAACGCAGGGCAGGCGGTCTCCGGAGGTGCGGCCCGTGAAGTCGTGGGTGTTCAGGATGAGGAAGATGCCCGTAATGCGCTTGGAGCGCAGCGTCTCAAGCATTCTGGGGGCTGCAGCCAGCAGCAGCGGCAGACTGTCGCTGCTGCTGGAATCCAGCGTCTTGAGGGAAAGCGTCTCGTCGTCCAGCATCTGCTGGGCGGTCTCATTGATGTAGGCCGAAAGATCCGTCAGCTCCTGTGCCTGCTGGAGCTGGTCCTGAATGTAGCCTGCACGGTTCTCCACCTGCTTGTCCAGGATGTCCACCGCGTTCTCATCCAGTTGGAGCGTAACGCCGCTGATCGCAGTGGCCGAAGCCATCAGCATGACCACGATGGCCAGCATGACCATCAGCGCCGAGAAGATGGTAACGAAAATAGTATGCTCTCTTCCCTTTGCTTCATCCCGCATCAGCAGTTTCATGCTTTTCCCCTCCTTCCGCTCATTTTTGTAAGACGCCTCAGCCTTCGTACTGACTCAGTGCGTCACAGAGGCTCTGGTACCATGCCTCAAAATACTCATCAGTCAGGAATTCCGCCTCGGCCTCTTCCGCACTCTCGCCTGCTGCGAGACGCTCTTCCACCGTGGCGCGGTCTGCCGCGGCAAGGTCGATCATGCTGTAGCTCAGCTTGCTGCGGGCGTCGGTGCCGCCCTCAAACGCTTTGGTCGTGTACATTTCATTGGTATTCACAGCCTCCACGGCCTCCGTCAGGACATTTTCCATGTTGCCGGTCAGGGCGAGGCCGCTGCTGTAGATAGCATCCATATCGTTGGCGGCATGGGTCACGGGCAGATAGCCGGAACCCACTGCAAATGCGATGTTGTTTTCCGGTTGGGTGAACCACTTGAGGAAAACCACGCTGGCTTCCACCTCGGCATCGGTGGTCTTTGCCACGGCCATACCGGCACCCTGCTGGACAGCGACTTTTTTGCCGCCTTCAAAGTGCGGCTTGGGCAGGACTTTCAGCTCGATGGCGTGGCTCTCGGTGTCGCTCAGCATCACCTGCGTCGGGAAGTAGGTCGCGCTGGAGTTGGAGCCGATATAGGCCAGAATGCTGCCGATCTTAATATCGTCGCTGCGGAAGCGGCCGCTGGCGGCGGCCCAGCCCTTAATATAGGGAACATAGTAGTTATCCCACAGCTTGCGGGCCGCGTCCTCGCTCAGGCCCATGGTCATCTTGCCGTCCTTGACGTCAAAAATGGTATCGCCCAGCTCTTTTGCGCCGATGAGCATGTAGTTTGCCACCGCGTCGCGTCCGAACAGGGCTTTGCCGTCGTTGGGCGTATCGGTCTGGGCATCCGTCCAGTTGTAGTAGGCTTCGGCGGTCTTGACCAGACCCTCCACCGTCTCAAGGTCGGAATACTGTGCGCCGGTGGCGGCAGCGAAGGGCTTCCAGTCGGTATCGTTCAGGAACAGAAGCTCCGTGGACTTTGCCACCGGGAAGATCTTGATGCTGCCGCTGTCGTCGAAGTCGCCCTCGGTCAGGTAGCTGTCCACATAGGCGGCGCGCTCTTCGTCGGTGAAATAGGGAGCAAGGTCAGCCAGCTCGCCCATCTGGTCCATGGCATAGGCGGTGTCTGCATAGGCCATAAAGATGTTGGGCATGGCAGAAGCGCCCACCTTGCCCTGTGCCGCAGCCATCACCTGCGCCTCGAGGTCGTTGACGCTGCCCTGGCTGTAGCTCTCCACGGTGATGTTCTTTTCCTTGCCGACGGTGTCGTTGAAGGTATCCACCAGCTTATTGAAGCTTTCCAGCTGGTCGCCGTTGTAATATGTCCAGACGCTCAGATCTACCGGCTCGGTGTTCCCCTGTGCAGTGCTCTGAGCACCCCCGCAGCCCACGAGGCACAACACCAGAGCTGCAGCCGCCGCAAACGCGGCCAGACGGCGCATTCCGATTCGTTTCATTATGAACTTTCTCCCCATTATGAAGACTTATTGATTCCCAAAGATACTTTTATCATACCACCATGCGGTCAGAGATGTAAACATTTTCTGTCAGAATCAGCAATATCACAACAACTCTTTTCGGATTTTGTCGATTTTTACGTTTTCCTTTTTCCACAAAAAAGCAGGGCAGGCCCACGCCGCCCAAAGCTTCCAGCTTTTGGCAAAGCGCAGGTCTGCCCTGCATCGGATATTCAGATTACAGCTTGCTCAGCTGGGGACCCTGAGCGGTATCCTTCACGGCCCAGCCCATCTCGGTGAGCTGTGCGCGGATGGCGTCGGCGGCAGCCCAGTCCTTGGCCTTCTTGGCGGCGGCACGCTTCTCCACCAGTTCGGTCACCTCAGCGGGAACTTCGTCCTTCTTGCGGTTGTACATCAGGCCCAGCACGCCGGTGATCTCGTCGAAGGCGGCAGCGCCGGCTTCGAGAGCAGCCTTACTGGAAGCGGCGGACAGGGTGTTGATGTCCTTCACGAGGTCGAAGACAGCAGCCAGGGCATCGGGGGTGTTCAGGTCGTCGTCCATAGCGGTGCAGAATTTCTTCTTTGCTTCCTCGGCCTTCTCCTTCAGCGTCTCGTCGGTGCCGAACTCGGTCTTGCTCAGGGCAAAGTCGAGGTTCTCGCGGCAGGTGTAGAGGCGCTCGAGGCTGTTCTTGCAGCTCTCGATGAGGTCCACGGTGTAGTTCAGCGGCATCCGGTAGCCGGCGGTCAGCATGAAGTAGCGGATGGGCTCGTAGCCGTAGAGGTTGGCCACGTCGCGGACGGTGAAGAAGTTGTGCAGGCTCTTGGACATCTTCTGATTGTCCACATTGATGAAGCCGTTGTGCATCCAGTAGCGGGCGAACTCGCAGCCGTTGGCGCACTCGCTCTGGGCGATCTCGTTCTCATGGTGGGGGAAGATGAGGTCCTGACCGCCGCAGTGGAGGTCGATGGTCTTGCCCAGATGGGTGCGGCTCATGGCGCTGCACTCGATGTGCCAGCCCGGACGGCCCATGCCGTAGGGGCTCTCCCATGCGGGCTCGCCGGGCTTTGCGGCCTTCCAGACGGCGAAGTCGGCGGGGTCTTCCTTCAGGTCGTCCTCCATCTGGCTGCGCAGCTCGCGGTTGCCGCTCTCGAGGTCGTCCAGCTTGAGGTGGCTCAGCTTGCCGTACTCGGGGTCGCTCTTGACGCGGAAGTAGACGTCGCCGTTCTTGGCGACATAGGCGTGGCCGCTCTCGATGAGGTCTTTCACGATGTCGAGGATCTGCTGGATATGCTCGGTAGCGCGGGGCTGGACGGTGGGCTTTTTGCAGTTCAGACCGGCGGCATCCTTGAGGTACTCGGCCTCGAAGCGCTGGGCGACTTCCTTCATGGAAGTACCCTCTTCCTGGCCCTTCTTGATGAGCTTGTCATCGATGTCGGTGATGTTGGAGACATAGATGACCTTGTTGCCGCGGTACTCGAGGTAACGGCGCAGGGTGTCGAAGACGATGAGCGGGCGGGCGTTGCCGATGTGGATATAGTTGTAGACGGTGGGGCCGCAGACGTAGATGCGGTACTCGCCCGGCACCTGCGGCACGAACTCTTCCTTCTGGCGGGTCAGGGTGTTGAAGATCTGCATAGTTGAATACTCCTTTTTGTGGGACAGACCGAAGCCGTGATCATAAACCTCTCCGTCTCGCTTTCGCTCGACAGCTCCCCTATCGAGGGGAGCCCTTGGCAAAGAGGGCCAGCTCCTGCAAGCCTGCCCGAAAAAGCAAAAGCCCCCAATGCCATGCCAAAAGCACAGCATCGAAGGCGGTCTTTTCTCAAAATCGCGGTTCCACTCCGGTTTGTCGCTCAAAGCCGATAACGGCGGCCATCCGCACTGCGATACTCAGCTTCCCGCAGCGTGCTGCCCGGGCGCACTTCACGCGGCGGTCTGCAAACAGGCTTCCAGCCAACGGCCTGTTCTCTCTGCCCAGACGATGCAGCGCTACTCTGCCCGGATAAACGCATTTATCCTTTTACAAACTTATTATAATAGCCGCCAGGGCATAAGTCAAGCGTTTGACTCCCCTGCCCGGCTTGTGCTACACTGGGCAAAAATGCAGCCCGGAGGTTTTATCATGCAGCTTATCACCGAACGTCTTTTTCTCATCCCCCTGCAGCCCGATGGGATGCGTGCCCTTCTGGCCCGCACCACCGACCCGGAACTCATCCAGCCCTACACCGATATGCTGGACCTTTCCCTCGCCCACCCCGAGCAGTGGGTCTGGTACACCGCATGGGGGCTTTACCAGAACGATTCCGGCGACTGGGTAGGCGACCTCTGCTTCAAGGGCCTGCCTGAAAACGGCCAGCCGGAAATTGGCTACGGCCTTCTGCCGGAATATGAACATCAGGGCTACGCCACCGAGGCTGTCCGCGCCGCCTGCCGCTGGGCCTTCGAACAGCCCGGCGTCACCGCCGTCGAGGCCGAGACTGACCCCGATCATGCTGCCTCGCAGGCGGTGCTGCACCGGGTGGGTTTTGTTCCGACCGGGACTGTGGGCGAGGAAGGGCCGAGGTTTATTCTGCGCCAAAAGCCTTGACTTCATCGCCAAATCAGCGCTTTCCCCTTTACATCTCCCTCAACTTGTGCCATAATTTATTCTAATATAGTAGTTTGCGTTCTCAATGGTCTGGCAACATCCGCAAACTGCATATCGCAAATATGCTGTTACCCATAGGCATATCTGTGAAACTTGCGATTAAGGGAAGCTGCTCTCGGCGCGGCGATTCGGCGGCGCGGGGGCAGCAAGAGAGGGGTAATCTGCTATGAGCAAGATCATCATTCCGGAAAACTACACGCCCGCGCTGAACCTGTACGACACCCAACGCGCCATCGGCACCGTGAAGCGGCTGTTCGCCGACACCCTGTGCGCCACGCTGAGTCTCTACCGCGTGTCGGCACCGCTCTTCGTCGAGGCTTCTACCGGCCTGAACGACGATTTGAACGGCGTCGAGCGGAAGGTCACCTTCGACACCAAGGACAGCGGCATTGAGGTGCAGGTCGTTCAGTCGCTGGCCAAGTGGAAGCGCAAAGCCCTGAAGGACTACGGCTTCCGCGTGGGCAAGGGCCTCTACTGCGACATGAACGCTATCCGCCGCGACGAGGACATGGACAACCTCCACTCCATCTATGTGGACCAGTGGGACTGGGAGAAGGTCATCCGTGAGGAAGACCGGAACGAGACGTATCTGAAGAACGTCGTGCGCTCCATCGTGTCGGCGGTCTGCGCCACCGAGATGAACCTGCACGCCATGTTCCCCCAGCTGCAGGATCTGCCGCTCCACACCCCCAACGTCACCTTCATCACCACCCAGGAGCTGGAGGATAAGTACCCCGACCTGAGCCCGAAGGAGCGGGAGAATGCCATCGTCAAGGAGAACGGCACCACCTTCCTGATGAAGATCGGCGCTCCCCTCAAGAGCGGCAAGCCCCACGATGGCCGCGCCCCCGACTACGACGACTGGGATCTGAACGGCGACCTGCTGTTCTGGAACGAGCCTCTGCAGTGCAGCTACGAGCTGAGCAGCATGGGCATCCGCGTCAGCCCCGAGAGCATGGACCGTCAGCTCACCGCCGCCGGCTGCGACGACCGCCGCGAGCTGCCCTTCCACAAGGCTGTGCTGAACGGCGAGCTTCCCTACACCATCGGCGGCGGCATCGGCCAGAGCCGTCTGTGCATGCTGCTGCTGGGCAGCGCCCACATCGGTGAGGTGCAGGCAAGCGTCTGGGACAACGCCACCCGCGAAGCCTGTGAGAAGGCAGGCATCCCGCTGCTGTAAGACTGTATACAAAAAGGACTGATGCATCCGCAGCAGTCCTTTTTCTTATGTCCTGAATTCCAGACCCACCTTGCTTTTTCTCCCGTTTCCGCCCAGCCACCAGAGCAGGAAGGCGTACAGCAGGTTCGTGACGAGGATGATGGTAAACCACATCAGCGTCTCCTGAATGGTCTGGTCGTATACCCGCATGAAGGGGTAGGGGCCGTCGATGGCTCCTGTAATATTGCCGTGCAAATCATACAGACCGTATAGGATCGTCGGTACCAGCGCCCACCAGACCTGCCGCAGCGGCAGGCGGGGCAGACGCTCGAAGAGCACCAGCGACAGAATCGCCAGCACCGGGTTGAGGAAATGGTGGTAGAGCATCGAGCCCGTGAAAAGCATGATGTACCAGCCGTTACCGTCCTCGTACATGGGGGCCAGAATGATGACCACCGTCAGAAGGGTCATGGCGAGGCAGCTGGTGGAGATGAACTTGAGCCGCTTGAGCCAGAGGGGCAGCTCCCGCCCGGTGAAGATGCAGCCCAGCTGCCACAGACCCACCAGCAGGCAGACCGCACCGTTGAAGATGTTGGACAGCTCGGTGTACATCGTAAACATGATGGTCCCGCCCATGGCCCAGCTCATGGGGACGGCGATGGTCTCGAAGTACACGATAAGGAAGTTCATTGCCGCCGAGGCCAGCTTCCGCAGGACAGTCAGGATGTTTTTCAGCACCGTTTCACTCTCCCATCTGTAATTTTTTGTTTAAATATCAAAGAAACGAGCGTTTTTTCCGCTCGTTTCTTTTTTACACCCGGACGGGCGCTTATTTTGCCGTATTGATGAAGCTGCGGTTATCCCACAGGTACTTGATGCCGGAGATGGCGGTGACAGCGGCCACGACCCAGCACAGCACAGAGGCGATGTCTGCACACTGCTGGCCCAGCACATTGCCGGTCAGGGAGACCGTAAAGTAGTAGAAGATGATGGTCAGCATCTGGAGTACGGTCTTCACCTTGCCCCACATGTTGGCGGCGATGACCTTGCCGTCCTTTGCACCAGCGGCCACCATGCGGAGGCCGGAGACGGCGAACTCGCGGGCCAGAATGATGCAGAGCACCACAGGGCTGCACACGCCGTCCCGCATCATGTAGATGAAGGCTACCGTCGTCAGCAGCTTGTCGGCCAGCGGGTCGGCGAACTTACCGAAGTCGGTGACCATGTTCCACTTGCGGGCCAGATGGCCGTCGAGGAAGTCGGTGAAGCTGGCCACGGCGAAGATGAGGCCGGCAATGAGGTAGTACCGCGGGTTATAGCTCGGCGTGATATACTGGCCGAGCGAGACAAAGATCATGAACACCGGCACCAGCAGGATGCGGGTCAGAGTGAGTTTATTGGGCAGATTCATACAAAATTATCCTCCAATCTGTTATTTTGCAACAGTACCATACAAATCGTAAAGGTCGCTGTCGTCCACCAGCACATCATAGAACTCGCCGGGGTAGAGCGGCTCTTCGCTGGACACGCAGACGTTGCCGTCCACTTCGGGGGCATCGGCAGCGGTGCGGCAGAGGTAGAGGCCGCTCTCGTCGTCCACGCCGTCGCAGAGGACGCGGACAGTCTGACCCACCTTTGCGGCCTGCTTCTGGGCCATGATGCCGGTCTGGATCTGCATCACCAGCTCAGCGCGCTTGTCCTTGACTTCCTGATCGATCTGGCCGTCCATCTTGGCGGCAACGGTGTTCTCCTCGGCGGAGTAGGCAAAGCAGCCCAGACGGTCGAACTGCACTTCCTTCACGAAGTTGCACAGGTCCTCGAACTGCTCTTCCGTCTCCCCCGGGAAGCCCGCGATGAGGGTAGTGCGGAGGGTGATGTTCGGGATCTCACGGCGCAGCTTGCCGATGACGTCCAGCAGCTCGGCGCGGTTGGAACGGCGGTTCATGTTTTTCAGGATAGTGTCGTTGCAGTGCTGGATGGGCAGATCGAGATAAGGCAGGACCTTCTCGTTCCGCTTCATGGCGGCGATGAAGTCGTCGGTGATGCGCTCCGGGTAAGCGTACATGATGCGGATCCACTCGAGGCCTGGGATCTTATTCAGCTTGTCCAGCAGCTCACAGATGCTGCCCGGCTTGCCCCAGTCTTCACCGTAGGCGGTAGGATCCTGAGCCACGATGATGAGCTCCTTGACGCCCTCACCGGCCAGCCAGCGGGCCTCGGCCACACAGTCGGCCATCTCGCGGCTGCGCAGCGGGCCGCGGATGCCGGGGATCGCGCAGTAGTGGCAGCGGTTGTTGCAGCCCTCGGCGATTTTTAAGTACGCATAGTGGGCAGGCGTACCGATGACGCGCTTGCCGCCCAGAGGAAAGTCCTTCTTGAGGCCGTAGCTCTCCAGATGTTCTTCACCGTTGAACAGACGGGCCACGATGGAGTCAATGGCCTTGTTGGAGGCACAGCCGACCACGGCGTCCACCTCGGGGATCTCTTCTTCGATCTGGCTGCGATAGCGCTCGGCCAGACAGCCGGTGACGACCACCTTCAGGTTGGGGTTCGCCTGCTTGTAGGAGCAGGCCTCAAGGATGTTCTCGATGGCCTCGGTCTTGGCGCTCTCGATAAATCCGCAGGTGTTGACGAGGATGACGTCCGCTTCTGCGAGGTCAGCCACCGTCTCGTGGCCCGCCGACAGCAGGATGTGGACCATCACGTCCAAATCGACCTGATTCTTCGGGCAGCCAAGGGAAATACACGCAATTTTCATATGGAGTAATACTCTCTTTCTCTCTTGAGGGTCAATTTAACGATATAATTTTGAATGACTTTCGCCATAAGCAGAAACTTAAAATCTGCCGCAAAGCGGCGCTTTTCTGGTTTTCTTTTGGCGCGTAAAAGAGAACTAACCGTCCTCTTCCACTCGCTGAATCGCTTCTTTAATAACCGGATATGCAAACCCCCGCCGGGCCAGCGCAGCCACCACAAGGTCTTTCCGCCCTGCGGCCAGCTTGCCGCGGTACCGCCCTTCCACGAGGGCGGCGGCGGCTTCCAGCTCCGGGTCTCCGCCCGCTTCGTCCGGGGCGTAGGCCTCTTCCAGCGCAGCAGCGATCTGCTGCGCGTCCAGCCCCTTCTGCCGCAGATCCTGCGCGGCAGCGCGGCGGCTCTTGCGGGCGGCCAGCAGGCCGTGCGCCCGGGTCCGGGCGTAGCGCTCATCGTCCACATACTGCCGCTCCACCATCTCCGCCACCACAGCGGCGGCGGTGGGCTGGGTAAACTTCCGCCCCAAGCGCTCATAGAGCTGCCCGGAGGAAAGCTCCTGTCCGGCCAGAAGCTCCATGGCCCGGGCGCGGGCCTTGGCGGCGTCGGTGGACTTTTCTTCTTCGGCCAGCGGACGGCCTCTTCTCGAAAAGGACATTTAGTCCTCCACCATGATGTCCAGCTCGCTCTCGCTGCTGCGGGCCGGGGCCTTGACGACAGGCTCCTTGGAAGCAGAAGCGGTCTCGCCGCCCTCTTCCTTCTCTGCCGCAGCGGCAGCAGCTTTGCCCGCCGGGCGGCGGGTGGCGTAGAGCTTGTCCGCGTTGGCGCGGATCTGGCCCTCGATGTCGTTGGCGATCTCGGGGTTGTCCTTGAGGAACTGCTTGGCGTTGTCACGGCCCTGACCCAGACGGATGTCGCCGTAGTTGAACCATGCGCCGCTCTTCTGGACGATGCCCAGCTTGACACCCACGTCGATGAGCTCGCTCATCTTGGAGATGCCCTCACCGAACATGATGTCAAATTCAGCCTCACGGAACGGAGGAGCCACCTTGTTCTTGACGATCTTGGCGCGGGTGTGGTTGCCGATGAACTGGCCGGAAGAGTCCTTCAGGCCCTCGACGCGGCGGATGTCGATGCGGACAGAAGAATAATACTTCAGGGCGCGGCCGCCGGTGGTAACTTCGGGGTTGCCGTAGACGATGCCCACCTTCTCGCGCAGCTGGTTGATGAAGACACAGACCGTGTTGGTCTTGCCGATGACGCTGGTCAGCTTGCGCATAGCCTGACTCATCAGACGGGCCTGCAGGCCGACGTGGCTGTCACCCATCTCGCCCTCGATTTCGGCACGAGGCACCATAGCAGCGACGGAGTCCACGACGATGGCGTCGATGGCACCGGAGCGCACCAGCGCCTCGCAGATCTCCATGGCCTGCTCGCCGGTATCCGGCTGGCTGACCAGCAGCTCGTCGATGTTCACGCCCAGTGCGGAGGCATAGGCCGGGTCGAGGGCGTGCTCGACGTCGATGAAGGCCACCTCGCCGCCCTTTTTCTGCGCCTCGGCGAGGATGTGGAGGGCCAGCGTGGTCTTACCGCTGGATTCCGGTCCGAACACCTCGATGATACGGCCGCGCGGCACACCGCCCACGCCCAGCGCCAGGTCGAGGCCGAGGCTGCCGGTAGAGATGGCGTCCACCTGCATGGCGGTGTTATCGCCCAGCTTCATGATGGCGCCCTTGCCGAACTGCTTTTCGATTTGGGCCAGCGCAGTTGCCAGCGCATCCTTCTTTGCGCCCGGCTCCGTCTTCTGGGTGGCGGGGGCGACGTTGTTGTTCTGATTCTTTGCCATAGCGTGCTGCTCCTTTATCACATGGCCTGCGGGGTGCAGGCGGTGCTGTACAGATTCTTTCCTCTATAGTATATCACAGATTTCAAATATTACAACAGATAGTTGTAGATATTTTCACTTTTTCTCCCGCTTATTGGGGTCTCCGGGCCGTCACGCAGCGGTCGTTGCCGCCGAAGTCCTTCCGGCAGGCGATGTCTGCCCAGCCGTTTGCTTCCAGCAGGGCGGTCACGGCCACCCGCTGCTGCCAGCCGATCTCCAGCGCCAGCGCACCGCCGGGGCGCAGAGCTTTCTGGTAGTGTTCCGCGATGGCCTTATAAAATACGAGACCGTCTTCCCCGGCTTCCAGTGCCATGGCCGGCTCTTTGGCCACTTCGGGCTGCAATTCGCTCATCTCCTGCGCTGTCAGGTAGGGCGGGTTCGAGACGATGAGGTCGAGCTGACCCTCGGGCAGGCTCTCCCAGTAGGTGAAGAGGTCACCCTCCACCGGCTCTGCGGCGCGGGTGGGCTTCATGCCCCAGTCGAAGGCCGGCTCTTCAAAAGGCGAGGCATCCAGCACGTTTTCGGTGCTGCCGCCCCGGCCTTTCAGGGCCAGACGGGTATTCTTCTCGAGATAGGCGTAAGCCTCCGGGCTTTTTTCCACACAGACGACCTGCGCCGCCGGGCAGAGCCGCTTGACGCCAAGGCCCAGACAGCCGGTACCGGCGCAGAGGTCCAGCACCCGGGGCGCTTCCACGCCCGCCAGCATCTCGGCAGCCGTCTCAGCCACCACCTCGGTATCAGCACGGGGACAGAGCACGCCCGGCCCCACGGCCAGTTCAAAGTCGAGGAAAGGCCAGCTGCCGCAGAGATATTGCAGCGGCTCCCGGGCCGCGCGGCGAACGGTCAGTTCTTCGAGCTTTGCCACTTCGGCGGCATCCAATGGACGGTCAGAAAGGCGAACGTCCCGGCCTGTCGCCAGCCGGAACAGCTCCCGGGCGTCGAAATCTGCGTCCGGACAGCCCGCCGCCGTCAGCCGCGCTTCCACTTCTTTGACCGCTGCCCGGGGCAGCATCGCTTCGCTCACCATTTGCCGTCCTCCGGGTCTTCGGGCAGCACCGGCGTTACGGCGGCGATGGCCACCTCGATCATGCTGTCGTCGGGTTCAAAGACCGTCAGCCTCTGCACCCAGAGGCCGGGCTGACGGATGATGCGAGTGGCGATGTTGTCCGAGCGGCCGCACCACTTGAGCAGCTCGTAGCTGATGCCCATGACCACCGGCAGGAGCAGCAGCTTGAACAGGACACGGAGGCTGGTGCTGCTCCAGGGCAGCACGCTGTAGAGAAAAACGCTGACGATGACCACCAGAATGAGGAAGCTGGTGCCGCAGCGGGGGTGGAAACGGGTGTACTTGCGGACATTCTCCACGGTCAGCTCGTCGCCGGCCTCGTAGCAGGCGATGGTCTTGTGCTCTGCGCCGTGATACTCGAAAACGCGGTGGATCTCCTTCATTTTGGAGATGGCCACCATGTAGCTGAGGAAAATGGCAACTTTCAGCACCGCCTCGAGGATGACTCTCGGCCAGCGGGTCAGGATGACCACCTTGCCGAGGCCGCCCACCAGCACCGTCGGCAGAACGGTGAACAGCAGAATAGCGAACAGGCCGCCCACGAGGGCCGCACCGGCCATCAGGATGTCCTCGGCCTTCTTGCCCAGATGGTCGCCCACCCATTTTTCAAAGGCAGACTCTTCCTCTTCGGCGTCGTACTCGTCGCCCATGCTCACCTGCGCAGAGTACATCATGTAGCGGTAGCCGGTGATGAGGCTCTCTATCATCGAGATGGCTCCCCGCACGAGAGGGATCTTGGCCCAGATGCCGTGTTTCGGGGTGTCTTCTATCTTCGTTTCGATGGTGCCGTCGGGCTTGCGCACAGCGCAGCAGATGTGCTCCGGGCCGCGCATCATGATGCCTTCCATCAGGGCCTGACCGCCCACACTGGTCTTGAAGCATTCCTTTTTGGGTTCGTGATTCATAAAATGGATTTCTCCTGTCAAATTTTTGACTTTTATTCTATCATATAAATATGACAAAATCTTATTTTTTATAGAGCGGCAGGCCCAGTGTCACCACCGTACCCCGGCCCAGAGTGCTCTTGATGTCCATCGTGCCGTCGAGGGCGGTCATGATGGAGTCCACCAGCGCCAGACCGATGCCGCTGCCGCGCACCGAGTTGCTGCCCTTGTAGAACTTGGTCTTGACGTTCTCGAGGTCTTCGGGCGGGATGCCGCGGCCCTGGTCGATAAATTCAATAAAGGCTTTGTACTCGCCCGCCCAGAGCTTGACTGTGATGCGCCCGCCGGGGGCGGAATACTTGATGGCGTTGTCCAGGATGTTGATGAACACCTGCCGCAGACGGTCGGGGTCGGCGTAGACCGGGATCATCTCCTCCGGCTCATTGTACACCAGCACAAGCCCCTCCCGCTGGATGCGGGCCTCGCAGAAAAGCACCGCATCGGTCAGCTCGGCCACAAGGTCGAGGGGGCGGCAGGTCATCTTGAGACGGCCATTCTGCAGGCGGCTGAAATCCAGCAGCTCCTCCACCATGTTGTAGAGGCGGGCCGTCTCATTGTTGATGATCTCGAGGCCCTTGCGGTAGTTCTCGTCGGAGGGGTCGTCCAGTGTGCGCAGTGTCTCCACCCAGCCCCGGATGGAGGTGAGCGGGGTGCGCAGCTCGTGGGAAACGGAGCTGATGAACTCGTTTTTCATCTTTTCCGTCTCTTCGAGGCCCTCGGCCATCCGGTTGATGGTGCCGCGCAGGCGGTCCACCTCATCCCGCTCGTCGCCGGTGACGGGCAGACGGACGTCCAGCTCACCCCGGGCGATGCCGGCGGCGGTGCGCTCCACCTGTCCCAGCGGCACCACGATGCTTCGCACGAAGTACAGGCCCGACATGATGGTAAAGGCCAGCACCGCCGCACCCATGATGAGGGCCACCACCACGGTGCGTTTGAGCTGTTCTTCCACCAGTGTCAGACTGGTGACGAGACGCATGGCAGCCACATCTTCGGCTGCATAGGGTACGAGACAGCAGGCCGCCATGACCATCTCTCCGCTCTGGGTGCGGTAGATGGCGATGCCCTGCCCGTCCACGGCGTCCTGCGCCTGCTCAAAGTCGGTGCGGGTGACGATGCCCTCGGCATCGGTGCCGCTGGACGAGGCGATAACGCCGCCGTAGCTGTCCAGCAGCATAAATTCGTATTTGTCCTTATCGGAGAACTGCTCCACCATCCGACGCAGAGCCACGCTGCGGCTGGCGGCGGTCTTCTGGCTCGTTTCGCCGGTGTACATTTTGAGCTGACCGGTGATGGACGAAAAGCGGCGGTACATGGTCTGCTGGACGCCGTTGTAGTAGCTGCGGGTGGCGCTGTAGAGGAACATGACCTCCACCAGCAGCACCAGCAGTACCGTAATGAGCAGACTGCCCCGCAGCCATCGCCGGGTGATACCGCTTCGCATGTCACTCCTCCCACCGATAACCATATCCCCACACGGTGAGGATATGTGCCGGATGGCTGGGCTCATCCTCCACCTTCATCCGCAGACGGCGGATGTTCACGTCCACGATCTTGACATCGCCGAAGTAGTTTTCACCCCAGACACCTTTGAGGATGCGCTCGCGCACCAGCGCCACACCGGGGTTGCGGAAGAACAGCTCCATGATCTGGAACTCCACCTGAGTCAGCTCGATGGGCTTGCCCGCCTTGAGCAGGACGCGGCGGTTCTCGTCCAGCACGAAGCTGCCGCTCACCAGTGAGGCCGGAGCCTGCTCCCCTGCCTCGGTGCCGGCCGAACGGCCCACGCGGCGGCAGAGCGCCTCCACACGGGCCAGCAGCTCACTGACGCTGAAGGGCTTGGTCATATAGTCGTCGGCACCGATGGACAGGCCGCGGATCTTATCCTGCTCCTGCCCCTTGGCACTCAGGATGATGATGCCGATCTTCTGGTCGGTGCGGCGGATGGTCTCGCAGAGCGAGAAGCCATTCATGCCCGGCAGCATCACGTCCAGAATGGCCGCGTCACAGCCCGGCCGCTGCTCCAGAAGAGGCAGGGCCGCTTCGGCGCTGTCTGCCTCCACAGCCTCCATCCCGGCCAGACGCAGGTTCAGCGCTATCATCTCGCGAATGCTGGCCTCATCTTCCACTACCAGAACCTTGACCATTTATCGTTCCTCCGTTTCTATCCGGTTTGCCTTATGCGCAAGGCCCGGTATGTTACGAAAAATCATTTTCATTCAGTCCGCTCAGACTCACCCTGCCTGCCAATGGCTCTCCCCTTGGGAGCAACGGCGACGACCGCCGCCAGTGGCGGAAACAGGGAGGAACTGTTGGGGCAGCGGCCAGCAGGATGCGAGCGAGAGCGAAGCAGATGCTGGGAGCCGCAACCCGACCTTGGCGCGAAGCGCCTGAGAGGGCTAATTCAGCCGGTACAGCGACCGGGAGAGCCGGTAATCCGGGTCCTCTATGGTCACATCCGGGCCGAGCTTTGCCTGCATCTGGCGGGACGCCACCACACCAAGGCGGGTCCATCCCACAGCGTTCTCGCTGGACGAAGCCAGCCGCAGGGTAAGCACCAGCTTGTTCTCGTCTACCGTCCGCAGCTCCACGGCGTCTTCCTCGTCCGTGCTGTCCGTCAGCATCAGGTTGCCCTCCCACTCGATGGGCAGGGCGATATAGCAGCCGGTCTCCTCATCCAGCAGGCCGAAACTCTTTTCCGGCGCTGACGCCGTGTAGTCCATCCAGACGATAAAATCCATCCGTCGGCTCTGGCTCATGTTCAGCAGACCCGCTTCGTCGGGCTGGGTCGGTATCTCCACGGTGCCGTCGCCGTCCAAATCGCGGCTCACGAGGCTTGGGACATTGCGCAGCGAGGCATTGTACAGCTCCTCGCTGGTGATTTGAGAGGCCGGCACCATCTGCTGGCTCTCATCGTCGAACCGCAGCAGCACCGAGGCCAGATTATTGCCCGAGATGCCCGTCCAGCCGTCCAGCACCAGATAGTGCTTTCCGTCCGCGCCGAGGCCCGCCGCCACCGAGGCGCAGCCCGAGAACTTATCGCCCGACAGTGCCATAACGGCCACCTGCTGGAAACTTCCGTCCTTATCGACGGTCAGCAGCTCGATTTGGACGCCGCTGTCTTCCAGCGTGGACATCAGGATAAGGTCTTCGCTGCCGCCGCCGGTGATGTCCTCCACGAGGTACTGCTCATAGGCCTGCTCAAGGATAGCCGACACCTCACCGTTCTCATAGGAGTAAACGGCCAGATAGTGGTCATCCTGCGAAGCCGCATAGCCCACGACGAGCTGGGCCGTGCCGCCCGCCTGAAGCTGAGCCAGCCGGACATTGTCCACCGAATCGGCCAGGCCCTCTACGGTCTGGCTCACCTGCCAGGCACCCCCGCTGTTCTTGCGTAAGAAAGCAACGCATACATTGGAGGTGAGGGCCGTGGTGTAGAACACCGCTGCGTCCTGTTCGCCGTCGCCGTCGAAATCCTGCAACACAAAGGGCGACAGCAGATCGCCCTGCAGCGGATATTTCAGCTGGGCGCTCTCCCCCAGCCAGTCGTTCAGGGCGGTCTGCAATGCGCCGTAATCGCCCGCAAGGCGGGGCGCACGCAGCAGTTCCTCCACCTGCACCGTTTCTTCCTGCATGGGGATGCTGCACCCGGTCAGCAGCAGGCAGAACGCCACGCACAGCGCAGCCGCCCGCAGCCATCCTTTGATCTTCAACATATTCCCTCCTGCTCGTGGAAATCTGCATACCATAACAGTATCAGTATATCACGCAAGGAGGGCTCTGCCAAGCGGCGAAAACAGAAAAAGCCCTCTCCCGGACGGGAAAGGGCTTTTTGATACTGATCTATTCAGTCAGAGTCGATCAGACGAGCTCCAGAACTGCCATCTCAGCAGCGTCGCCGCGGCGAGCGCCGATCTTGATGATGCGGGTGTAGCCGCCGTTGCGGT
>OGNF01001599.1_pt1 | contig 20045 bp, 29 predicted proteins | sample 1573321 | NCBI WGS metagenome assembly OGNF01 (sample SAMEA2581911, study PRJEB24529) | metagenome | biome: Human gut stool | place: China | collected 2011
GCGATTATGTCGAGGGCGACGCTTACCTCCTGGGCGTCAGCGTCGACCTCGACATAATCGCCGTCGGCGATAGCCTCGAAGGGGTCATCATCAAGACGGTCGACCATAGTCGCGCCGACCATAACGGCCGAGGATACGATGACTGGTTCGGGTACCCCTATGATTATTGCGGCCGGCAGGTTGTTTCTCACCCACAGCTGGTAGAAGCCGTCTGCCTGGACTACGGAACTTCCTTTGCCGGACTGGAGGACCAGCACCTTGCCTGATATGCCATATACAAAAACTCCTTTTCAAATTAAAAGAAGAACGGTATCAAAGCTTTTCTTCGATACCGTTCATGCTTTTTTATACCTGACTTGCAGGTGTGAATGTTGGCTTGCCGTTAAAGTGTATCTCGACCGTTACAGCGTCCGCGCCCTGCGATGCGCCGCCGCCCTCTGTGATCTTCGCAAGCGTGATGCCGCCGCTGACCTTTCCGCCGTCGGGATAGGTGATCTCGAATGTGGTCTTTCGGGCATCACCCCAGTTGTTTTTGACCGCATCGGAGAAGATGTAGTCCTGTGCAGCGTCACCGTGCTTTCTTACGCCCGAAAGCGTTACGGTGAGCTGACCGCCCGTGACTTCGGTCGAACCCCAACCGCCGTCGCCAAGGAACGAACCCTGATAAAGCACTTCATTAAGGCTCTTGCCGATGTTGTCGAAGCCGTCCGAAACGACCGCCATTGTAGGAGAAGGTCCTTTCGGAGTGGTGTTGATCTTCAGCGCATAGTCATAGTTTATCGCAAGCGTTGTTACTTTTTTCTCTGCTTCACTCATATTTCATTATCCTTTCATTATGTAGTGTACATCAATGATACATGACCACACATAGAAGCCGCCGTCCTCTTTGCAGACGAACGTCGGAGCGGTCGAAGCATTGATGCACCGAATTATAAACCTGCCGTTTGTGTGCTTCCGCTTTGCGGTCAGATCATTGCAAAGCCTGTACAGTCGGTCTGTAAGCTCCTGCTGATCTTTGCTCTTGCCGAGGAATAGCACGGACATAGTGTTTTCCTTTGCACCGTCGAAAAAGATGTTATCCTCTTTGCCCGGTGCGATCTGCGCAGCATAACCGCCGCCTTTTGGCAGCATTGCCGTGAATTTAAGCCCCGTGAGGGACTTTATGTACTCGAAAAGTTCAAGCTGTGGTGTCATTTCTTCCTCATTTCGTTCTTGAAAGCAGTATCAAAGACCTTCCGCCACTCTTTGAAGTGCTTGCTTTTAGCATAATGACACCACATTTTTTGGCGACCCTCGGCAAAATTGAATTCACGATTACTTTTTTCCTTTTTTACTCCCTTTCGGGAAACAAGAATTTCGCCGCCCATTCCGTCATCAATGGGAAAGCAAGCTTTTCCCGTTATAGGGTCAACCATAATAATGCCATAATAAAGATGCCTTGCATACGGAGTTTTCCAGATAAGTTTTCCTTTTTCGGGTTGTGAATTTGATATACTGCTTGCAATAAGTGTTCCTTGGTCTTTAGGACAATATTTGTTGCAGTCTTTAAGCACCTGTTCCGAAGCTATAAGCAGAGCCTTTCCCTCTGCAGCACCCCGAATACGCTCCATACATGCAGCCTTGTCAAATTTAACGGTAACGCTCATACTAACCCCACCTCATAATGATGCAGCTTTCTGCGGTCGTAAAGCTTGTCAATGCTGTGCACCGTGTACTCTCTGCCCTCAAAAGTAATGCGCTGTTCTTCCTCGAAAACGTCCGTCCCCGATGAATTCCGACAATCATAGATAAGCACCGCCGAAAGCCGAAGCTCTCGGTTCTGCTTGTCGGTCGAAACAGACGATGACGGGTCTATCCTTACATTTTTCAGCGTGACGGGTTCGGAATAGCTGACCTTTCCGTACCCGTCCTCATCGAGCGGAGTTTCGAGCACGCAGCTGTGCGGAAGCATTGACTTCGGAATAGCTGTCACGGAGCAAGCCCCCTTCCGAGCAGTCCTGCCTGTTCAAGCAGAGAAACGGTCGTAGGACATATATTCACGCCGTTGTAAGTCCTGCCCGAAGTGCCGCCCGAATAGCTGAACTTTCCGAGCGTTGCCTGCCCGAACGAACCGCTGTCCAGAGCGGAAACGCCTCCTGCATTATCGAGATATGCGACTTCCGCCGCAACAGCCTTTTGGAGCAGCTCTTTCTGTCGCTCCGTCAGTTTTTCTGCGTAGGGCGCACGGAAAAACAAGCCGTTTACAGCATCTTCCGCACGTTCGATAAGAGAGGGGAGTTCATCTTCGGGAGCATCACCGTGATAAACATCACGGTAATACTCGGCTGTGATGTATGCCATTACGCCTTGATATCCGAAGCCTTGACGGTGATGTAACCGACAGCAACGACCTTGCCCGAAGAGATGTTTGCTACCTCGATAACGCTGCCCTCAGCCGCTGTGATCTCGGTAGTGCCGCTTGTAAGCTCCGTACCGCCGTAGCTCTCAGAAGTTGTGCCGTAAGCCGCACGAACGGGAGGATTTACCTTGTACTGATAAGTCGTGCCTGTGTTGCCTGCGCTTACAGCTGCAACAGTCTTACCCTTTGCCGAGCCTGCCGAAAGCGAAACCGTAAGAGCGGCAGGGGAGTACACCGTGCGGATAGCAACGGAACGAAGTACCTTATGACCGTAAGCCATACGACCCTGAACAGCGCTTGCACCGATGTACTGACCCGAACCGCCAAGGTCCTGAATGTGTACGCCGACCTTGAACTCTTCCGCTCTTGTAGCAAACTTCGGGTGACCTGCGATCATTGCAAGATTCGCTGTGCCGTCATTCCAGTCGAGGACAAGGAAGCCTGCGATCTTGCCGACAGCGCCTGTCTGAACTACCGTATCACCGAGAGCGGAAGCCTTGATAAATTCGGGAGCGTTGAGGATAAGCGCCGAAGTTTCGGGAGTAACAAGAAGATAACGTCCGTTGATAGGAATGTTCGCCTTATTCATAGCAGTGCGGATATCCACAATAGTGCTGTAAATGTTGTCCTTTGTGAGGGTTGCAACATTCATCGGCGTAGAGCCTGCGATAAGCACGGAAGCGCCGTCATTGTCCTCCTGGAGTGCAAGGGAATAGCCTGCGCTGTCAAGACGGTCTGCAACAAGATTGTCGGGGACTGTTGCCGCATCGTAGCCGTCAATGATCTCGTTTACAGCCTTGTCCTTGTCAATGACAAAGTTCTCATAGCTCGTTGAACCGATGCCTGCCTTGATGCCGTTTGCACGGTCATAGTCGGAAACTGCGACCTCGGTATCTCTTACGGGTATCTTAACAAGTCCCGCCGCAGGTGAACCCTCATAGTCCTTGTTGAATACAACGCCGACCTTGAGAACGCTCTCCTGACGGAGCTTTGCAAGTACAAGGTTTGAATATCTTTCCTGTGATTCATGTGCCATAAATTTTTATACCTCCGATTAAATTTTAATGTTCGGGTTTCGGGCAAGGAAAGCTGCCGTTACCCCGTCTTTGTTGTTTGAGCCACCCGAAAGGTCAACGCCCGTTGTGATGCCTTTCGTCTGAGCCGTGCCGCAGAATGACGGATATTTCGTTACTACCTCGTCAATAGCCTGCTCAATGGTCTTGCTGTCGCTCACCTTAGCCATAGCAAGTGCTATAACATCGTCTACGGCTTCGGACTTCACGCCCTTGGAATAAGCCGTGCATCTGGCTTCTGCCGCTTCAGCACGCTTCACAGCCTCTGTCCTGCCGTTCTCTGCGGCGGTTATCTTTTCCTGCGAAAGCTGTTCCGCAGTTTTCTGCGAATCCTGCCATTCCTTAAAGGCCTTCAGCTCATCTTTCGAGGGCATATCTTTCTTAGCCCTGTCAAGCCTCTGCTTAACGATATCGTCAAGCTCTTTCTGTGTGAAGGTCTTTTCCGCACCCTCGTTCGTAGATACACCCTTTTCGCCCTGCGGACTTACGGGCTGTGTTGGATCACCTCCGCTGTTTTCTGCCATATTGGTTTCGGTTACGGTTGTGTTTGCGTTTGTTTCTGCCATAAAAAATTCCTCCTTTAAGGTCGGGTAGACCGTTATTCCGCTCGCAGTTTTAAGCCGTAAGAGTGTTTCGGGCATAAAAATAGCGCCTATCCGAAGATAAACGCTTTTTAACATATTTTTAGCGGTTACAGCTCAACGTGTTCCAATTCAGCCCTTATTTCGAGGGTGGCAAGGTATTCGCCCATTGCTTTGATCTGAAAATTATATGTTGCTTTCGGGCAAGTCGGCTTGAAATTCAGCTTGCCGCTGTCCCATTTATCAAGCATACCTTTAAGCTTTTCAAAGCGAATTTTCGCCTGATAATATTCGGCTCTGAATCTGTCTTTGTAGTCAGCACTTTCCATAAGTGCCGATGTATCTTTTAATTCGGTAATTGCCATTATTTTCTCCTTTCGACATAGAAAAACCGCCTATCTGCGGCGGTTGACGGTTATAAAAATACTCGAGTACAGCAAGCTAAAGTTAAGGACAATTTAGTCTGAATCAGAGAACTTGTTGCACAAAAACTTTACAATGCCGCAAACACATTGAATAAAATACAGCACCCAAGCCGCAACAAAACAGCCCGTCGGTATAGCTGTACTTGCATTGAGCGCATACAGAAGAATGAGTGTGGAAGCCATTGAGTTCATCTCCTTTCGGGCATAAGAAAAGCACCCTTATTCAGAGCGCTTATCATTTATCGGCGTGTGTTGGTCAAAACCCTCGTTTTTCACTGATTTGAAATGCTTTTTCAGCTCCTTGTCAGCTTCTTCCTTTGTCAATCCGTTATCTGTCAATGCGTTGAAAAGCTCTCTGATCGTATGTGGTTTGGCACTAAATGTTCGTATAAACTCTTGTGCATCAAACATCATTCATCATCCTTTCAAGATAATCGAAGAGCCGTTTGTCCTTGCTTTTTAATAATTCAGGGTTATTAAAATATGCATCGAACGCAACAGAAATATATTCTTTTAGCTGTTCTGGCTTTATCGGTGCTGTATAGTCAAATCCGTCATCGTCCACATATATGCGCCCTTGGTAATCGTTAATAAACTTCGGGTTAGAAATCCAGTATAGGCGAAGATTTTGTGCTTCAAAGTAATATGATTTTACATCGAAACCATTGTCAAGGTCAAGTCCATCTGCGAGAATATCAAGGAATTCTTTATCGTTGTATATGTCATAGGCATCAGCAAGAATGTGACCAAATTCATGAATAATACTGCCGTTCATTTTATCAGGGGCAAGTGTAAGTTTTTTGGTTACGGGGTCATAATTGCATGCTCCGATATTTGGAACGATTTCAACTTCTTTAATCGTTTTACCAATAACATCAAGATGTTTCTGTGGAATAACCGATATAATTTCGTCAAGGCTTTTGCTCTGTTCTTTCGGAATTTTATCCGAACCGAGAACACCGTCAAGGAAGTCATATCCTTTAGACTTCATTATACCATTTCCGCCCGAATTGTCAAGTATATTCAAGGCTTTTTTCTCGTCTTTTGCCTTAGTCCTATACCCCTGCACCGTCAGCCTGTCCGCTTTCCTCGGAAGACCCGTTTTCTCGCAGTATTCGTTGTAAGCGGCTGTCCTGCGCTTTACTCTGTCCTTGGCGGCTTTTGCACCCTCTTTGTCACCTGCGGCATTGAGCATAGAAACTTCACGCTTTGCCGAACGCACTTCACGTTCAAGCCTGCGCTGTTCCTGCTTCTGCTTGTAAAGCTTGTCGTTTTCCTCTTTGTCATACGGGAAATACGTCTGCGTTGAAACGCCCTCGATATAAGGGTAAATGTGATGTCCGCAGTTTATCCCGAGGATTCCATCGGGTTCACCGTAGCTTGATGTACTCCAGGCACGATATTTTTTGTTCTTGCCGCTCTTGGAAAAAATCACGCCTTGGTCGAGCGAGCATTTTGGCCTTGCGCCCGGGTGTGAACTCGTTTCAATCAGGTCAATGTCATAATCATTCATTCGGGTGAACTGCGCCTCGTGTGCCGCATTGGAACAGGTCGTGCGAACGTCCATATTGACGTAAGCCTCGGGCGACCATTGCCGTCCTGCAGCGTCCACAAATGCGGGAATGCCTTTCTCGGACATTTCCTTTATGCATTGCCGAACGGCTGTCTGTCGGCTCTCTGCGCCCATTATGACCTTACCTGCCGCCTTGTTCAGCGTGTCAAGGTGCTGCTGCTTGTTCACGATCTCCGCCGCCTTGTTCACGGCAGCCGCCGCAGTAGCCCTTGCGAAGTACCGCATAACGGTGTTGACCTTGTTCAGGCGGTCCTTAGCCTGCTTACTGTACATTGCCGCCGCCTGCAAAGCGGTTTCTTCCATAGGCACGTCAGTTCCCTCGATAATGCCGTCCGAAACAAGCTTGCCGAACCCCTCGTCCATATCCTTGACCGCCGCAAGAGCAGCCCTCGTCATTGCGATCTCTTCCATATCGGCGGCAATGCCCGAATATTCGGCAATTGTGCGGATATTTTCCCTGTCAAGCTTTCCGAGAGCCGCAAGCTGCCGTATCTTCCATTGCGCCGTTGGAATGTCCGCCCGACCCTCGGAAAGATACTCGGCGATGTTCTGCAAAAGGTCATCTTCCATTGCTGTGAGAACGTCTGAACATTCTTCCGCAAGCTCCATAAGTTCAAGCCGTGTCATTCAGCTTTACCTAAAATGTCGTCAAGCTCCGCACCGCCGACATTCTGCTCCTTTGCAATGCGCTTTATCTTTTTGAGAGCCGTTTCTTCATCGCACTTGAAGATCTCCATAATAGCTTCTGCCTTGCTCTGTAAGCCTGCCGAAACGAGCTTGATATTGTTGTCGATGAGAGTGTTCTCGTCGATTATGACGTTATCCTTGAACCCAACGGAAAGCTTGTATTCCGCCCTCGTAAGTTCGTCAAGACTTATGCCAAGTTCAATAATGGCTTTGCAGAATTCCTCAAAGAGTTCCACCAGCTGATTTTTATGTCCCTTGACCGTCCGAGCTGTCTTGCTTTCCTGCGATATGACTTCCGTTGCGGTCTTCATACCCTCATTCGCATCAAACGAAAGCGTTCCTGCGGAAAGTCCCGTCTGAAAGCAGAGTATATTCAGCAGAGCATTGATAGCCTTGATATGCTCGTCCACACGAAGTTCGATAGTGTTGTCGGTTATTTTAAGGTCCTTGTCCTCATCGCATTTCAGCGCAACATACGCCTCATCATCAGCATCGAAATACCGCACCTCCGAACCCGTTGTCGGGTCAATTACGGTCTGAACACAACTGCTCGGTACGATTATCCTCTTTTTGCCGAGAACGAACTCCCTCGCAAAGCTGTCGAACGCCACATCGAGCGCTTTTAGCGTATCAAGAGCATTCGCATAGACCGAAATACCGAGCGGAACATAGAATTCCGCATTGTTCGCCACGTCAGGACGGAAGTACTGAAAAGTCGGCATCGGGATATCCGATTCGGTAAAATCGGGAGCGTTGCCGAACAGCTCGCTCAAAGGACAGCGTTTGCCGACAGCACTTTCGCTGTTCGACTTGAAAAGAAATGTTTCCGTCCTGTTTTTCCCGTCGGAGAGAAGCGTCTGCCGCTCGAAGATCGTGTAGAAGAGCTTTCCCTTGACCAAAGACGAGCGGAAAACAGCGGAAGTAATGCGCTTGTTATCCCACGACAGCGGAAGAAAATCCGCCGCCGATATGTAGTTCATGAGTATTTTTCCGTCTTTGACATACTCCCGAAGCACTCCGCCGCCCTCGGCAAACGAACGGGCGATAAGCTCGGGAACGTGCTTCCAGAAGCCCTGCTCGTTCATTACCTTGTCAATGTATTCCTTGTACTGCTCATTGTCGCAGGCTATCTCGACCTGTTCCGCAAAGCAGAGGACAGACAGCTCATCGCAAAGTGTCTTTCCTGCGTTCAGCAGGTTCATTCGGCGCAAGCCCTTTTTGTATAACCCCGAACGCCTGACCGTGTCCCAGTACGGCTTGCCCTTGTAAACCTCCGTCCAGCTGTACATATCGTTGTAAAACTTTTCAAGGCTCGGTGCGTCCTCGTTCGGGAAAGCCGCAGTATAGTCGTTTAATATCAATTTATCACCCCGGTATCAATGATCTGTTTCATATATGGTTCAATGCTGTACTCGAAAGCATCAAGGCTGTCGATATTGTAATTGCCGTCATCGACTCGGATATCTTCGGTCGGATCATCGTCCCATACAGCGGTATTGAGAGCCGCAATAAAGTTTGTACAGCTTGATATGACCGCAAAGCGCATCTGCGACATTATCATATTTGTAAGCCGTATGCGCCCGAGTATCTCGGTTTTCTTTGCGTTTTTGACTTCGATAGGAAGATGTTCTTTTGCGCATCTGCGCTTCACGCCTCGCAGAAGTGTTGTCTCTGCATTGTCGAAGTAAGCTTCGTGTACGTTGAACCTCGCCTGACATCTGCGGATAAAAGCTGCAATGTCATCTTCAAGTTCGGTCGGCGTGATTATCTCTTTGCGGTAGTATTCGTCAAGGACAATGATTTTTCTGAAACGCTTGCTGTAACCCGTGCAGATACCTGCGTGAGCCGAGCCGTTTCCGCCGAAGTCAAAGCCTATTGTGCAGAAGAGAATATCATCGGGAATATTATCCGCAACGTACAGAGAATTGTTGTCCGCAAACTGTTTGTAAATAACGCCCTCTGCGGTCACCCACAGCCCCTTGATATATCTGTCGTGGAATACGCCCGAAAACTGTCTGTCCGCATTTTCAAGCTGTTCGTCCGAGAGTGTCGGGTTGTCCGACATAAGAAAATGCAGATGCAAAGCCTTTCGTTCATCTGCTTTTTTTATCCAATCGGTGTAGAACCAGTGGTTAGGCTTATCCGGATTACAGTTAAACCACAGCTTTGCGTCTTGAACCGACAGCGTTCTTGTAATAGCCTGCTCAACGAAAGAACGGGGCATGAGTGCAACTTCATCAAACAGCACTCCCGAAAGCGTAATGCCCTGTATGAGCATATATGAGCTTTCGTCCTTGCCGCCGAACACGAAGAAGTTGTTCCGCACACCGTTACCTTCGACCGTCAGCATATTAGCCGAGCGTGAATAAGAAATGCGGAAGTAGCAGGTAAGATCGGCTATGCTCTGGATCGGGATAATGATGTTTCTCTCGGCAGAACGTACCGTCTTGCCGCATATTCCGAATGTAGCACCGTTGAACTTCTTCATCGCCCACAGAATGAACGATGTTATCATGCAGATAGTTTTGCCCGAACGGACCGCTCCGTCGCATATAATAGCGCTGTAATCGCTCTTATAGCACCACTTGAAGATCTGTTTCTGTTTTGCGGAAAGCTTTGCAAACGTCATTCGTCATCAGCCTCCAATGCCTTGTAAAGCAGAGGCTTTTCGGCTTCCGCTTCGGGAACAGATTCAGATTTTTCTCTCCACCCCTTAAAATTATTCGTAAGCGAGAACTTCGCCCCGTTCACGCCGTCACGGTCGTACAAGCGGCGCTCTGCGTATTCCTCGCAACGAGATTTCGCAACGGTGATGATGTCGTTGAACTTGTCCGAACGTGCCTGATAATTAAGAAGGGACTGTCTTGTCTTGAATCCAAGAGCAAGAGCCAGTCCCGTTACAGTAGGAGGGTGAGCGCCGACTATCACGGGTTCACCATTCTTGTCATATACAACAGTTTTGCCGCTGCTGTCGGTCAGAACGTGACCCTCGCAGTCCTTGAAATACTCCTCGATAGTCGCCGACATTTCCGCAGCGGACTTATATCGGAGCGGATTTGTTTTGCCCGTGATCATCACCTCCTTTTGGGTATAAAAAAATCCGCTGACAGAAAACTGTAAGCGGATATAAAAATTTCATTATATCAATTTTAGCACAAACATAGTGAACTGTCAAGTCTTTTGGGAAATTTTTTCAAGAGCAGTTCCGTGAAGTTTATGTATATAGCGAACGCTGACATTCAGTTCCGCTGCGATCTGCTCCCAGGACTTACAGTAGAGATAGCGCATATTGAGGACTTGCCGCCTTTTATCATCTTCCACAAGATAGATGAGCTTTCCTGCCGCACGGTACGGAGCTGACAAACCCTCCCTGCACATGTTCATCTCGGCTTCACGGTCGGACAGCTCGCAGTATGCGTTTTCAACAGCGTTTCCATTGTGTTCAAACTCCGCTCCCGTGCCGTTGTATCGGATAGCCTTGCCGCCCGTAAGCCTGCGTTCAAAGCTTCTGTATCTGTCCCTCGCTTTGAAATACTGTAAGCCTGCCGACCTTGCCTTGCCGAGTATTTCCTTGACTTCCGTTGTCGTCATCTTCTCCCTCCTATAAGCCGTGTCTAAAATTGGTTAATCATCATCTAAATCGTAATACTCGATCTGATAATACGGCTTATCAGCCGTACCTCCGACAATTATTTTAGGGTCTACTGCCTTAATCTTTTCCATCGCCATTTTCTTCGTCCTCCGTGTCTGTTTCAAGCGCAAAAGCTTCTTTTGCTTCTTCAATTGTTTCGTAACAGTCTTTAATTGGGAATACGCATAAATCCGTATCATAATCTTCCGCCGTTTCCTGCGCGTGATATAAAAGCGTTCCGTCTATGTCTTTACAACCGTCAGCGCAGGCAATGAACGGCGAACAAATTACAAACTCCTTTGCTACTGCAAGGAACATATACCTTGTAGCCTCAACTGCCTCGCCTGCTTCATCACGTTCAACTACGGCGACTTCTGCGCCTGGTTTTAAGTTTTTTATCATTGTTATACCTCCGTATTCATTCTCAAAAAGCTTTCATCGTCTGTAATAAGTCCGATCATTTCAAGAGCGGGAAGAAGCTTGTCACGGTCTGACTTTGCCTTGTTTACCTGTATTTTCAGCTGTTCGCAGCGTTTAATGCTGTCCTGATACTTTCGGCAGATCTTTAAGCCCTGCGCAGCTTTTTCCTTTGACAAGCGGTATTCCTTGGCAAGCTGACGTTCCAACTGTACAGCTTCTTCTTTCAGCAGATCATCAAATTTAAACCTAAGATAGATCACCCGAAGCCTGTCAAAGTATTTGTATTCGTCACCGGGGAAGTCTTCATAGTTTATCGTGCCGTCATAGCATTGCCGTTTGAGTTCTTTCCATACAGCTTCACTTGAAAAGTCGGGGAGAGGTTTTCTGTAATATTTCATATTGACCGCCTTCGAGTGTGTAGGGTGTGAAGGGTTAAGGGCAATTTTCAAAAGTTTCTCTATATACTATATATTTACTTTTTCAAATTCCCCTACGAAAGGTTTAGAAATAACCCTTCAACCCTTCACAACCCTTCACAGATTTATTGATTCCGGTAAAATTCCTGAATGCTCAAACCGGTGATAACGATACCGTCACGCCTGCGTTCTCTGCTTATCCCGTCTTTTTTCAAAAGCTCGGTAGTAAAGCGAGTGTGCGACATCTTGTATTCGTTGTTGTCACTTGCCCACCTGCAATAGACAGCATACAGCACACTTGACTGCTCTGCTCCCTTGCCAACGGTGCAGCAGGCGGTCAGAAACGCCGATATAACGTCCATCTTACGGCGGTAATCGTCCACAGCATTCATTACAGCCGCAGGCATACGCAGCCCTTCCGACTTGTACAGAGTATAGCCGTCAACCGCCCATTTCAGTATAGCGGGCAGCTCCTTGCGAAGCTTGTAAGGCAGGTTTCGGTCAACCTTGCTTTCTGGAATAGCCACCGTGAACGGAACAAGGTGTATTCTTCGCCATATACCCGTGTCCGTGCCTCTGATTATTGGCTTGTGATTCGTTGCCATCCATATTTTGAATTCGGGCGTGAACTCGAATTCCTGCGAGTATTGAAAACGTGCCGTCACGGGATCACCGCCCGTCAGCTGCTTTATAAGGCCCTCATCAAGCCGCATACCCTCGTTAGGCTCTACCGTTGTAACGAAGCGTGCGCCTTTAAGTCTGGCAATGTCAGAGCGTGCGCCGCCTGTGTTCTTCTGCGAAACCATTATAGTTTCGGGCTGCGCATTCGCAGCATAATCACCCATCATCGCACGGATAATATCAAGAAATGTAGACTTGCCGTTGCGCCCTGTGCCATAGAGGAAGAAAACGCATTGCTCCGAGGTGCTTCCGCTTAAAGAATAGCCGACAGCCTTCCGGATGTATCGTATCATCTCGGAATCACCGCAGAATATCGTGTCAAGGAAGGCTTTCCATTGAGGACAGTCGCTTTCCGATATACCTGTACCCGTAAGCTTGGTTATGTATTTTTCAATGTCGTGTGGAAGCACACATCCCTCTTTAAGGTCGATTATTCCGTTCGGAGTGTTGAGCGCATACTTGTCACGGTCAAACTGTCCGAGAACTATCGGTACTTGGTGCTGCAGTTCCTTTTTCATTGCAGTTTTGGCTTTGGAACTTCGTGAAGTCTTGATATGACGCTGAAAAAGCTTCTCCATTGATTGCTGTCCGTCTTTCGGCGGACTTTTTGCGTCTATCTGCCTGTATATTTCAAGTTCGCTCTGCATAATTCCGAGCGAATCATCAGCTACACGGTCAATAGTTCCCGTTATGTCCCTGCACCACCTGCGTTCGTCCCAGTAGTACCACGCTTTTTCCACATAGCTGTAACGCAGGCGGTTTCCGTAGTTTACGAACATTCTCTCTGCGTTGCCCGTATCGTCAAGCGAGTAAAGCCGAATCTCTTCGCCCTTTTCGTCCTCAATGTGAGCGTCACCGTTCGGAGTAATGGTTATGGAATAATTATCTATGGGAGAGGGCGCTTTTTCGCCGTAAACCGTTAAGCAGTCGGAAACAGCTTTCTGTACCGTCAATGCGCCGTAAGTGCTGCCCGATTGCTTTCTGTCCCACTTGTCACGCATAAGCCCCGATGAACGGAAAACCTTGTCGATCGCATCAGCGTCACGCCCAAGCCAGAACGCAAGAATGTTGCATAGAGCAATATCCGCTTCGGAGTGCGACTTGTAGTGATTTTCAAAGTTTCCTGCCATAAGGTCATTGAAAAGCGCACCCTGCTTTGAGTTGCGGAGCTTGCCGAGTATTTCCGAAATATCACCATTCAGACCTCCCGAAGGAGCAGGAGCTTTTGGTTGAACGGGCGTACTGCCGCCGCCTATGTATTTTTCGTGCAAAGCTTTGATACTGTCGGTACAGTCGGTGATAGGATAATCGGTTATTGCATTGCCCGTCATAATGAAATATCTGCCGTTTTCGTACATCTCGACAGCGTTCCTGCGCCGCCCACCCGAGGGGAGCGAGCCACGGCATATTATGTGTATGCCGTGACCGCTCTGCGAAACCTCCGTGTACGACTGCAAGGTGTGAATGAATTCTCCCGCGATATTTTCCGTTATACCGTTTCTGAACTGTTCAAGGCTGTCGCCGATGCCGTCAAGATCAACGCCGAAGTAGCCTGATTTCCCGTCAAAGACAAAGCCTATGCCCGAAAACTCACGGGAAGCTTCAACAGCGGTGTCAAAATCCGTCCAAGTGGAAGGATCGTTAGACTTCGCCGCTGTTCCGTCAAGTGCATTAACGGGTATTTTCCGAAGCTTTCCGCTTTCATCATCGGGAATACCTTTCCAGCATATCCAACAGCGCAAGGTTTTAAGCTCCGCAGGGATCTTCTCATACATCTTACTCACCTCAGAATGGTATTTCATCTGCGTCTATCTCTTCAAAATCGCTAAGATCAACAGGCTGCTGCGCTGTTGCAGGCTGTGCAAATGCGTCCCGGTTCGGCTGTTTGCATGTATTGTTTGCCTGCTGTGAAGAGCCTGCGGTCTTGAAAACGTGCTTGCATTCGGGAAAAGAGGTCTGATTGCAGAATTTCACACGTTCCCTTGTCTGACCGTTGTATTCATTGTGTTCGATCTCAACGTTGCAGCACTTGCCGACAAAATCTTTGCAAAGCTCTTCAACCGAAGCGTAATCCTTGCCCGAGGGAAGCTTGACAGCGTTTGCAAGATTCATAAGCTGAGTAAAGCTGTAATTATCGACCTGCTTATCCTGCGCGGACGGCTCTTTCTTCTTCCAGATAGAATGAAAGATGTATTTGTTCTGATACTTCTGATCCACATCGTTGCGAATTACAAAGCGAATATCAAGATAAGGCGTTCCGTTCTTTGTTGAAGCAGGAACTGCGTCTTTAACGATACACTCATACTTTCCGGCAGGGAGAAGCTCGCCGCCGATGTTTTCATAATTTGTTGAAAAACCCATATAGTTAAACCTCCAGTATTATTCTTATTGCGTCATCAGCGGAACGTGCAACCCCTGCGATCGCTCCGTAATTCCGCATTTGTTCCAGAAAATTTTCCTGTGCTTTACTGACCTTGCCTTTCGGGGTCTTGACCTCGATAAAAAATATCCGTCCGTCGGAATGACGAAATCCGAACAGATCAGAGAATCCTTTCGGAAGCCCCGTTTCAAAGTGCCTTCCGTCATAGGTCTTCACGCTGCCAACATTTGCACGGAATACCGTTGCATACTCCGACAGAGCTATTCGTATTTCATTTTGTATTGCGTGTTCTTCGGTCATAGCATACCTCTGTTTCTTGCCTGATAATATGCCCAGCCTTGCTTGTAGCCGTGTTTCTTGGCATAAGCAACAAGTTCACCGTAGTTCTTGCATTCATCGGGAGTAGAGAAGTCGAGTTTGAACCCCTCTATCCGCTGAAGCTCTGCCTGTGCAGTTTCAAGCTGACGTTCCTGCCTCGGAAATACGAATCCACATCGGGGACATTTATCCGCAGGAGGAAAAACAGCATAGCAATGCGGGCACATTCGGGCGTTTACAGGCTTTTCGGTATTGTTTTTCCGACTTGCTTTGTCCGGCTTTTCCAAAGTCCATTTGCGGTCGTCATCGGGCATTCCAAACCGTGCGTAATTTCCAACGTGATCTATAATAACGGCTCTTTTCCCTGGCTTGTACCTCATACAGCGCATTGACTGCTGAATAAACAGCGTCAGCGACTTTGTGGGGCGGAGCAGTATCGCACATTCGCAGTCGGGAACATCAAACCCCTCCGAAATGAGATCAACGTTGCATAAAATATCTATTGCACCCCGTCTGAATTCCTCAATGATCTTTTCGCGTTCGGCAGGCGGAGTGCTGCCGTCGATATGAGCCGCTTCAATGCCTGCTTTTCTGAAAGCCGCCGCCATTTCTTCCGAGTGACGGACCGAAGCGCAGTAGCATACAGCCTGCTTTCCCTGCGCAAGCTTCTTGTAATAGGCGATAACATCACCGAATACCGTGTTTTTCGCAAGCAGCTTTTCAATGTCGCCTGCGGCATATTCTCCATGCATTATCTTTATGCCTGTAAGGTCAGAAACGGACGGCGCATAGTAATCGTAAGGAGCAAGAAACCTGTTCTCAATAAGCCACTTTGCGGAAACACCCTCGATAAGGATATCATTCACATCTCCCAAACCGTCACCGTTCAGACGAATGGGCGTTGCGGTCACGCCTAAAAAACGTGCTTTCGGGAACTCTTCATATATTGCCTTATACGAAGCAGCCAAACAATGATGATTTTCGTCCGTGATGATAAGGGACGGCGGACGAAGCTTCTCGGCACGTCTTGCCGCCGTCTGAACCATCATAACATCGCATAGGCTCATGTCAACGCCCCACCGTGAAAAGGTGCGTATTATCTGATCCCGAAGCTCTCTGCGGTGGATAAGGAACAGCACATTGTTTTCTTTGTAAGTTGTGCGCTTGGCGATCTCTGCGGTAATTACCGATTTTCCGCCGCCGCACGGAAGAACTATGCAGGGGGATCTGTACCCCCTGCGGTAGGCTTCCCTTACACGTTCGATAAGGTCTTCCTGATAATCACGAAGCATTTGCAGCAGCCTCTTTGCGCTTCTTTATTTCAGCACATATACAGTGCATACAAAGTTTTCTTCCGTAAGCATTCTGCGATCCCTCAACGATCTGCTGAACAGTTTTTCCTGCTGCGGAAACTATCAGATTTCCACAATCGGTGCAGCGTTCGGGTTCAACACCCTTATCAAGCCAGTCGTGAAGCTGTTTGCCTATTTCGGGAGTTATTACTCCACAGAAGCTGTCGAGGAATGTCGTGTCCTTGCCTGCGACAGCTGTGTGATCTCTGCTGATATTGAGTACAATATCAAATTCGTATTCTGCATTTTCTCGTTGTACGGGTGCAAGTCCTATCTTTACAGGCTTGATTTTTCCCCTCTCGTCTTCTTCCATTGCATACGCCATTTTGGTACGCATGGTAACGATAGTGTGAGCATTTACCGACAGAATAGAATTTATAAGATTATTCTGAATTTTTCCCGCTTCGTCCCATGCAGAAAAGTTTGTCTTGTTTGCGTTGGATTTTGCAATCTCATTTTTGATATCAAGAACACCGCCTTCATTGTCCCAAGCGTGTGATAAACTGTCCACGATGACAACGCCGTCAGATCCTACTGCTTTAGCTGCTTCCTGTACATAGGATATATATTTGTCGGGGGAATAGGGTGCTGTCAGCGACTGATATAAAAACGTTCCTGTCGGTATTTCCAAATCGGTGCGATTTGCATAGAAGCGTCCTCGTTCATGCTCTGTATCTATCATAGCGATTTTGCGCCAATCGTTTGTGATACCGAATGCTATGTATAATGCACCGAGCGTTTTACCTGCTCCCGACGGAGCAACAAGTCCCATACGGAGCTTGGATTTCTGTCTTGTTACTTCTTCAAACATAATATACCTCACTTGATAATGACCGACTGCGAACGTGTGAGCCTTGCAAACGGTATCTCCTTGTTCGCTTTCAGATCCTGCTTGACGAATGTTTTTCTTATCTCGGGCAAAGAGTATTTCAGCAGATCATCACGGCTGTTTTCCTGCGCCCAGTCGATAAATTTTGCTTCGTCGGTGATCTCGACCGATTCGGGGTTGTTCCTTATGGAAATAACAGCACGGGGCATATCTATCTTTTTAAGCTTTGCCGCTTCCATACATTCCATAAGGTATTTCTTCATTCGTTCAACGGTCTTTTCCTTGACCTGCCTGCGTGTGCGCAGACGAGCTTCTTCAGCTTTTATGCTGTCAGCTTCGGCAGCAATGCTCTTTATGTACATAGCCACAGCTTCCGCCTTGTCCTGAATTTCAAGCTCCATACCCTCAAGAGTATCGAACCAGGCCTGTGCCATTTCTTCACGAACAGCTGCAGGGTCAACTGCGTTTCCGTCATCATCGGTAAAACCGCCGTTTCCGTCGGGGGTGAACTCTATATCACCGATAGCTTCATACTGGTCGAACAGAAACTGAAATTCCTGCGTCATTTCATATAAACTTGACATATACATTATCCTTTCTCAACTAAAAATTTTTACGCCCTGAATAATCTTGCAAAGTTCTTTATCGTTTGAACCGTTTACAATTTCAAGAAGCTTTTTGTACTGATCCATTGACATCTGAAAAGCAAGGATTTTTTCATTGCGTGTGTATGTGGGGCTGTTTTTGAGCTTCTTGACCTCATCTTCGAGTTCCCATATCCTGTCGTCCTTTGCATTGAGCGTGTCGGCAAATTCACGGCGTTCCACAGCAAGCGTGTGTTCCGTTTCAGAATTGATCCTGCTCACAGCTGCGGAAACACGGCGGTTCAGCTCGTCAACATCGACTGCCACATCGACAGGCTTGTTCTCAAGTTCCTTGATACGCTGTTCAAGCTTGCATATCTCGGTTTCATAATGGCACTCACGATCTGCCATAGCATCATATTCACGATCAGCTTCATCGGCTTCACGGTTAAGTTTTTCAATTTCTGCCTGCGCTTCTGAAAGTTCCCGTTCCGCATTATCCGCACGGTTCATAGCATTTACTCTTTCAGCTCGAAGCTTCTGATTTTCCTCATTTGTCGCTGTGTTCGCTTTATTCCAAAATGCCGCTTTTTCCTGCGCTTCTTCAAGTTCCTTTTTAAGCTTGATATACTCCTTGTGCGTTGTGATGTCGCCGTTCATTACCTGCTCAACGAGTTCGGGAGGGGCGGAAGGCTTTGCAACTTCATACTGCAAAGATTTTGAGAGACTGTCAAAAAGCTGTGCCTGCTCGTTCGTAAAAATTTTTGACGAACGATAGTTATGTACGCTTATCATATTGTAGACAGTCTGTTTGTTGAACCCCATAGCCGTGATCCACTTCTCAAACACACCATTGTTCTCACCGAAACCGTGCTTCGCAAGCTTCTCCTGCGCTTCCGCAAAAATTCTTCCGCAGTTCGCTGTGAAGTTCATATATTCGTTGCGGAGCTGTTCTTCCTTACGGCGGAGATAGTCGCCAAGCTCCGCCGTAAGTACAGCGTAGTTGAAACGTTCCGCAATTTCTTCCGCACGTTCGGGCTGAACGGTTGGAACGCTGTGCTGTTCGTCAACGGATTTTATAGCATTTTTAAGTGCAGTTTTTTCCTCTTCAAGCTCTTCATCACTCGGATCATCTGCACCTTTGGCAGCTTTCCATTCATCGGGAATATCGGAAACTTTTTCACACCACTCTTCTTTTGCAGGCATATTCCAGCACTTTTCGCAATCCGAAATACGGTCGCATTCGTCACATTTGTAGTTTACTGCTCCGTTAAAAAAATCTCCCGGGCAGTAATCAAGGTAAAACTCTTTGTCCGCATACTCTTTGTCCGCATTCGGATAATGCTCACGCAATATTTCAAAATATGTTTTCTCTGACATATCACACCTCACAAAACCGCAAAACATTCGCCGACGATTTTTGCTGTGCGGCTGTACAGATGATGCTCGTCAATGTTCTGCTCAATTACCTTGCGCTGTGCAGCCTTTAAGCCTCTGCCTTTGAGCCACTGCACCTTGTTAAGCTCCGAATTGAATTCCTCGGCTTTCTGCAAAGCCTCCGTCACCGAACCGCAGGGGATAAAGTAAATATCACCTGCATCGTTGACGTTCCAACGTTCGCTGATCTCCGTGTAAGCCCTTTCACGGAACGAACCGTAATGATACGGACGTTCATCATCGTCATCACGCTTGTAGTCCTCAAGCTTCTCGATGAGCGTGAGAGCCTTTTCACGGTAGCTTTCTTCCTTGGCAGAAACCACGAAGCAGTGGTGCGAATAGTAATACTGCGATACGATAAGTACATATTTTATATCATTCATACTTGACAAATCCTTTCTTATGCCTTATAATAAGGCTGGTTAATATTCTTTTGAGCCTGTTTCGGTTGCCGCCGATAGGGCTCTTTTTTTGTGCAGTTTTCGGGAGGACAGCCTCTCTTTTCTCCGGTCATAAGCATGTAATGACAAGCCATTTCGTGACCTGTGCTGAGAGGACGATAGAATGTACACCCTTGGCATGACTTGCGGCTGCTCATAAAAGGCCACCTAACCTTTCGTAAATTTTGTTTATAAGCTGTTTTACAGCGGCTTTGATCTGTCGTTTTTCTTCGCCCGTGAAACAGAGTGCGGCGTTTTCCGCTAACTGCAGGATAAGGAGCATAACGACAACCGCTACGATGATGCACATTATTATTTTATACATCGTTTTTGACCTCCTCGGTTTTCTTCTTGATGATGCGGAACAGCACTTCCGCACAAGCTTCTGCTGACGGCTTTCCGTACATCTCGATACGCCTTCCGCTTTCGGAATATACGACCTTATCGGGCGTTCTGCCCTCGATCTCGGGGATTTTGACTTCAGACATTTTTCTCACCTTCCTTTCTGAATTCTTCCTCAATGAGAGGACCGAGTATCTTTGCGAGAAAAGCAATCACTTCTTCGTTGTTGACCTCGGTTTTGTTTATAACTTCTGATGTCATAGAAACTCCTTTCACAGCATAGCCAGTTCGTTGGCTTCGTCTTTCAGCCTGTCCAGTCTGAGCCTGAGCGACCTCTGCTCGTCCTCGATCTCCTGCATACGCTTTGCGGTTTCCTGCATATCGCAGATAATACGCATTCCGTATTCAAAGTAAAGATTTGCTATCTTGTCTTTGGGTTTCGTGCAGTTGTGGTTAAAAGTAGGGCGATAATTGTAAA